>Ga0116200_10000801_pt1 | contig 11342 bp, 9 predicted proteins | sample Mar14436cmmetaG_FD_94478 | JGI IMG/M metagenome (GOLD analysis project Ga0116200, IMG submission 94478) | Marine hydrothermal vent microbial communities from Guaymas Basin, Gulf of California to study Microbial Dark Matter (Phase II) - Marker... ... | reverse complement strand
GTGTATTGCAGTTCGGTGGGTGTGCTGGGCTATCCGGGTGTGTTGGATATTGATGAGAGCTTCCCGCTTCGTCCCGACGACGGCAAGGTGTTCTACCATCGCACCAAGGCCCAGGCTGAGGAGATGGTGCTGGATTTTGCCCGGCAAGGACGGCTGTCAACAACAGTGATCCGCCCGGCCATTACCTACGGCCCCGGCGATGACTGGGGCATGGTCACCCGGCTGATTGCCATGCTGAAACGGGGGACGTTTGTCCCCGTGGGCAACGGGCGCAATCACCTTCACCTGTGTTATGTCAGCGACACGGTACGGGGACTGATCCTGGCCGGGGAAAGCGAGCGGTCGGTGGGGCAGGTGTACATCATCGCCGGGCCGCAGCCCATCACCCTGAACGACCTGGTGACCAAGATGTGCGGCCTGCTAGGGCGAAAGCCGCCGCGCTGGCATGTCCCAACCGGGCTGGCCCGCATGGCGGGTTCGGTGCTGGAAGGCGTCTACTCGGCTCAGGCGCGTTTGGGACTGCGCGTGTTAGGTCAGTCCCCGTTCCTGACGCGAGACAAGGTGGATACCCTGGTGATCAACCGGGGATTCAATACCAAGAAAGCGCAGCGTGAGCTAGGGTACGCGCCAACTGTAGGCTACGATGAGGGCCTGCGGTGGACGGTGGCGTGGTACCGTAACGAGAATAGACACGATGAGCGATAAAATGCGTTGTTCAGTGATCATCCCCTCGTACAACTCGGAGGCCACAATTGTGGCCTGCCTTGAGTCTGTATTGACGCAGGACTTCGCGGGAACTTACGAGGTCATTGTTGTGGACAGCTCGGCTGATCGCACACCGCAATTGATTCGTGAGCAGTTTCCCTCGGTGACATTGATCTCACTCTCACACCGTACTGACCCTGGGACTGCGCGCAATCTGGGCGTTGCTCGAGCCAGTGGCGACATTGTGGCGTTTCTAGATTCCGACTGCCGGGCGGCGGCGGATTGGCTACGTCACATCGTCGCTGGCCACCAGGCCGGATACGAAGTCGTGGGCGGTGCAGTCGAAAATGGTAATCCCCACAGTCTCGTGGGGTGGGCGGGATACATGGCTGAATTCCGCGAATTCCTCCCGCATGGGCCACGCCGACAGGTGGCCCACATTCCTACTTGCAACATCTCATACCGACGCCAGGTATTTGAACGCTACGGCGGCTTCAGTTCAGAGCATTACCCCCAGGAGGACTTGGTCTACAACCTGAACCTGAAGTGCAATGGTGTGTCTATCTTGTTCGATCCGGCGATTCGCGTTGCTCACACTAACCGCAGCCAGATGGGGGACTACTTTCGGCACCAACGACGCATAGGACGGATCACAGCCCAGGTGCTCAAGTTAGCTGACCTGCCTGGCGCATTCTTCGTACGCCGGCCGTGGCTTGCGCCACTGTTCATCCCCTTTCTGCCCTTCATCAAATTTACTCGTACCTGCGCGCGTTTTTTACAGATCAACCCCAGACCGTTGCTGCGCCGGCCACTGGTGCTTCCATTATTTTTCGTAGGATTGCTTTACTGGCTCGCGGGTTTTGTCGAGGGCGTGTATTTAGACCAATCCATGGGCGGTGAGCGGCCGATCATGGTGCATCCTGGTTTTGATAGGGCGTCATAAGGTTGGGGGGCCTAGGGGGAACTATGCCTGCTCAAATGATAGTCTGATCTTGAGCTTATACCACGGAGAGATGTAGAATGGCCTGTTGGCCGAGATGTTCAATTATCGTCCCGGTCTGTAATGGCGAGAACAATATTGCAGACTGCCTGGAATCACTGTGTGGCCAGGAGTACCCGGCCGACAGGTTCGAAATCATCGTCGTGGATAACAATTCCCGCGACAGCACGGCAGAGGTAGTCCGCCAGTATCCGGTGCGTTACATACAAGAAGAAAAACCCGGTTCATACGCAGCACGGAACACCGGAGCGAGATTGGCCCGTGGGGACATCCTGGCCTTCACCGATGCGGACTGCATCGCCGATCCAAATTGGCTGCAGGCCATCAGCAATGCGCTATCGGACGGCGAAGCGCAAGCGGTACTGGGTTTTGCCGGGGGAATCAATGCCAATATCTGGGCCGAATTTGAGCAAGCAAAATGGGAGGAGTTTTGGGCTTACCAGGTAGAGGTCACGCGCATAGACACCCGCAATTTCGCAATCCAGGCTCCGGTCTTGGAACGCTTCGGTTATTTCCGTGACGATGTGCAGAGCTTTGCCGACTGGGAGTTGGGGGCTCGCCTGCACGAAGCTGGGGTCAAAATGATTTTCTCGCCAGACGTGCGCGTGTGGCACATCAATCCCCTCACCTTGTCGGAAATCAGCCGTCGTCGCCAACGGCAGGGATACGCAGGCTACCAGATTATGAATCAGCATTCGGATGCTTTTAACGAGACCTATCTTTCCCAAATCGTGCGTTACCATTGCATAGACAATCGGCAAGTGAAAGGGATTGCCCTCTCCTTGCTCCTGTGGTTCCTGCCCCTGTTGCTATGGCCGACCAGGGTGATCATAGAAGTAACAACGCGGATCACCCGGCATCAGAGTTTGCTTTACCCTCTCTTCGGCCTGTGGTGTGGACTTTCCTGGGAAATCGGTATCCTGCGGGCACGGCGCGAGCATCTTCTTGCTTTGTATCAGGAGTGCTGAGGTGCTGGAAGGTCAAGACATTGTGTGTATTGCGCCTGAGAGTTGGGATGGGTTGTGGCGAAACCGCCATCAAATCATGCTTCGTTTATCTGCACGTAACCGTGTGCTTTTCGTCTCAGGGCCAGAGCCCATCAAACATTGCTTCCAGAATTTACGGAGGGCTTGCCTGGGCAAATTGGAAAAAGTTCGAGACAACCTGTACGCCTATTGTTTCCCAGATCTGCTGCTTGAATCCCGCTTCCCTATAATTGATGCTTTCACTTTTGAAGCAAGATTCTTATTATTAAAGAATGTTATGCGGAAACTGGCTTTCAGTAACCCAATCTTGTGGCTATATCATCCCACTATGGGGCGTTTAGTGGGCCGATTGAACGAAAGACTGGTGTGTTATCACATAGTGGATGAGTACATCGCCTATCCTGTCCCTTGGCCTATAGGCAATGAAGCTTTTATCAGAATGGAACAACAGCTTATAGCGGCGGCGGATGTTGTGCTTGTATCTTCTGAAGAACTTCTGCGCAGTAAAGGGCGAATGGGATCTAACATACACTGGGTTCCAAACGCGGTGGACTTCCAGGGTTTTGCTCAGTCCTTACGTGGACCTCAGCAGGTACCCTCCGATCTCACTACACTGCCTCGACCTATAATCGGATATGTGGGGGCTATCAAAGAAAAACTGGACTTCGATTTGTTGGCACTGGTTGCTCGTACGCACCCGGAATGGTCCCTGGTCATGATTGGGCCGGTGCAATTGCACGGGACAAATCTCGCCTTCGAGAATTTACGGCGATTGGACAACGTTTTTCTGCTGGGCTGCAAGCCAGTTGAAAGCTTGCCGTTGTATATCAAAGCGTGTTCAGCCTGCCTTCTCCCTTACGTTATAAACGACTGGACTCGACACATAGATCCTCTTAAACTGTATGAATATTTAGCAGTGGGTAATCCCGTTGTATCTGTAGATATTCCCGCTGTGCGCAGGTTCAGTGAGGTATTGAGCATCGCTGCTGACAAAGAAGATTTCGTGTATCAAATCGAGTGTGCTCTCCAGGAGCATGACTCGGACATGCGCCGGGTGCGCCAGGCTATTGCTGCAGAGAATTCCTGGGATCATCGGGTAGCAACAATCTCAGATATTATCCGAACCAGCCTGCACGCTTCAGATTCAAGATGAAGGAGTTCCACGATGCTTCCTCGATGCTGGAGACTCAATGATCAAAGATACCGATTGCAGGGAATGCGGTGCCCCATTTGCGGGAGAATATCCCTGCTAAGCCGCCCGGTGTGCTGTGAACGAGGGGCAGCGAGCATCAACGACCTGGACGAACCGGGTTACGCGCTACCTGTCCCTGTTGAGGTGTACCCATTGCAAGCCAATGCCTGTCTGGTGCCTGCCGTTGCGATTCAAGCAGAAATGCAGGTCCAGTTAGAGGGGTTATGAACGAGCCACTGACGTTGAGTCTGCACGAGGTCGGGCTAGAGCTGCGGTCCGATAATCCCAGATTCCTAGACTACGCCGGCCATTACCTGCGGGACCTGGTCGTTCCCACAATGGATCGGGCACACGTCATCGTGCACCTGGCCTGGGGGCAGAGCATCGTCTCGGCGACCGATGGACAGTGGGAGCGGCTGGGACGGCGGTTGCTGCGGGATGAGAAACGCATCGTGCAGACCGAGGTGTTGGCCCTGCCCGGACTTCAGCTCAGCGTGGCCACGACCGGCGACGGGCTGGAGATTGAGGCTGGGTTTCGTTTCCCATCGCGTCGCAGCCACCTGACCTACGTTCTGCAAGGGCGGGCAGGCGAGGCACGCCTGTTCATCACGTTAATCTACTTCCTGGTCTACTTCCCGCTGTTCTGGTACTTGGAGCGGGAACGGGGGTGGTATTTGCTGCACGCTGGAGCGGTGGCGCATCCGGGTGGCGGGGCACTGCTGGCCGGCCTGCCCGGCGTGGGAAAGTCCACTTTCACCCTGGCACTGCTGGCCGACCCCGCCGTCCGCCTTCTTTCGGATAACCTGGTGTTCCACGACGGGGAGCAGGTGTACGCTTTCCCAGAGCCGATTCACCTGGATCGGCGCAGCCGCACTCTGCTGCCCGACCTGGGAGAGCGACTGGGGCCGGCAGGGCAGGCATTTTCGCATGGCCGGTACGACTACCAACTGGCCCCGGCGGCCAGGGCAGATGCGACCCGCCCGCGTCTGGTGGGTATCCTGCGCCTGGCCTCGCGAACTGGGGTGCGCCCTCTGGGCCGGGAGGTGTGCCTGGAGCGTCTGCTGGCTTACGATCGGCTGGCCAAGGAGGTAGATGAATACAGTAAGCAGGCGGCTATCTTCGGTCTGCTGTCGCCCCGCGCTGGAGAAAGCGGACGCCGCCTGGAGGCGCTGGAGCGATTGCTGGCGAAGGCGAACTGTTACGAGATCGCCGTGCAGCCTGGCGTGAGCCTCGGCCCGGTTGCGGCGCAAGTGGGCCACCTGGCGGGATGGTCGAATGGTTGAGCGTGTAGTATCTCTAGAGAGACCGATGCAAATGGCTGAGCGTGTGATGTCTCCACGGGGGCCGATGCGAGTGCCGGTGCAGGTCTTTGCTCCTGAGACGGTGCCGCCGCCTGCTGACGCGCTCGCCGTGTTAGCGCGGGTCGCTGCCCTGGAATGCGTTGCCGCCCCGGTCGTGGCCCTGCCAGATCTGCATCACAAGCCCCGGTTGGAGACCCCCTCCAGCGTGGCGGTGGCAACGCGGGACGCGATTGTGCTGGGCCTATCCAGTCCGTCGCCCGGCTGTGGAATGGCTCTGGCGCGGACGGCGCTGACCGTCGAGGACGTGAATGAGGAGCGACTGGATGCCCTTTTCACCCGTCTGGCTGAGCGCCTGAACCCGGCTCGCGCTCGGCGGAGCCTCTCGCCTGACGAGGTGATGGGCGTGTTGGCGCACGGCGCGGCGGCTACGGTGGCTCACTGCGGGCTTGACGCCTCGCTCCTGGAGCACATCGAGGATCGGGGGGATGCCTTCGCTGCCGCCGGCGAGGAAGCGGATGTCGAGGCAATCTCGCGCGCCGTGCCTGCGGAGTTGCGCCAGATCGGCCAACGAGAGTTCGGCCTGGTGGGGCGGGGCAATCATTTCCTGGAGATGCAGGCCGTCGCCGAAGTAGTAGACCAGCGCGTGGCCCGCGCTTGGGGTTTGCACGTGGGGCAAATTGTGGTCATGATCCACGCCGATTCCGGTCACCTGGGGGCCTTTGTGGGCCGCCTGTACGCCCATCGGCGTAAGAATACCTGGTTGGGTCGCCTGCGGGAGTGGCGATACAAAGTGCCGTTGCACGTGAGGGAGGTACGCTCGTGGGCCGAAGCGCGTCGCCGCTGGCCTTATTTCTCCCCCCAGCGCTGGGTGCCCATACCTGCCGATTCCGAGGAGGGACGGCGGGTGCTGTGTGCACTGCGTGCGGCGACGAATTACGCTTACGCCAATCGCGTGGCGGTGTTAGCCGTCATTCGTGACGCTATACAAGAAGTGTGGAGAGACGATTTACCGGCACCGGCTTTGCTCTGGGATGCCGCGCACAACTCCATCCGCCGTGAGCAGGTGGACGGCCGGGAGCTGTGGGTGCATCGTCACAACGCCGCGCGGGCTCTCAGCAGCCCGCTGAAGCGGGCTTTACCTGCTCAGCCCGATGCTTTAGCGTCGGGCCCAGCGCGGCAGGCTGCGAGCCTGCCCTACGGAGCTTTTGTGCGTACTGGACAGCCGGTATTGCTGCCGGGCACCTGTCGCACCTCGTCGTATCTTTGCGTGGCGGGCGAGGGTGTGGCGCGCACTCTGCGCTCAGTGAACCACGGCGCTGGCCGGACCACGGAGCAATTTGCAGGCGAGGACGATGATGGGAGCATCACGCGATTGTACACCTACACCGATGGTCTGGAATTTCTCCTGTTCCATCTTTCTGATGATGGCTTGCAGGCTGTGATTCAGGCTCTCCAAGCAGACGCTATCGCCCGGCCGGTGGTTCGCCTGCGTCCCCTGGCCGTGCTGAAAGGGTCAAAACCATGAGATTCGCACGTGACGTGCTAAGCACCTTCGTTACTGAAGTGGTGTTGGTCGGGCTGAACTTCGCCATCGGCGTACTGATGGCGCGAACACTGGACCCAACTGCGCGGGGAGTGCTGGCCCTGGCCATGACTGCTCCTTTCACAGCGGCGTACTTTATTGACCCTGGTCTCGTCCAAGCCAACATCTACCTGATAGGACGCAAAAAGCGGCCAGCGGAGAACGTGGTCGCCAATTCGATCACTCTGGCGATGGCTATCGGCGTGGGTGCAGCGATTATCCTGTGGCTGGCCCGAGGTGTGATTTTGCGCACGTTCCTGTCAGGGTTGACAGCGGCCCAATTCACCCTGCTACTCTTGCTTCTGCCCTTCTTCCTGCTCGACTCGTATGCGATGTCCATCCTGCGCGCCCTGCGTCGCTTCGATCTGTTCAACCTGCGCCGGCTGGTGGGCCAGTTGATTATGCTGGCAGCGATGTTCGTTGTGCTGGTTGTCTTCAACAAGGCGGCGTCGGGGGCAGTGCTGGCCTTCGTCTGCGCGGCAGCAGTCTCGGCGATTCTGAGCCTGGTCTTCGTGGGCAGCATCGTGCACCTGCGTCCTGGCTTCCATCCAAAGTTGCTCGGCGAATCAGCGGCTTACGGATTCAAGTCCTACGTGCAGAACCTGGTCGGCCATCTGAACTACCGGCTGGACGTGTATCTGCTGGCTATGTTCCTGGACCCGGCGCAGGTCGCTTTCTACGCCATCGCCACGAACATCGCCGAGTTGGCCTGGTACATCCCTAATTCCGTGGGGACGGTGCTGTTTCCCAGACTCTCGGCGACTTCACATGAGCGCGTCCATCCCCTGACGGCAGAGGTATGCCGGCACACAGTCTTTATCACGTCACTGGCGACGTTAGGGCTGACAGCGGTGAGCTGGCTGGTCATCCCCTTCCTCTACGGGCCAGCTTACCTACCCGCGTTAGTGCCTATGTTCATCCTGCTGCCGGGCATATTGACTATGGCCGTCTACAAAGTGCTGACTCGCAACTTCTCCAGCCGCAATCGCCAGCAGATGTCCATTCTGGCGGCGGGCGGAGCACTGGTGCTGAATGTGGGATTGAGTGTGGTCTTGATCCCTCGCTATGGTATTGGCGGGGCGGCCTTCTCGTCACTCATTTCCTATGCCGCGGCCTCGATCATTCTGCTGGTCGCCTTCCTGCGTGATTCTGGCTTGGGCTGGCGGGATGCGCTGGTGATCCGCCGCGATGACCTGGCGCGCTATAGTGTGCTCTTCGGGCGGGGGCGGGAACAGGCAGGGCGGTTTCTTGCTCGCGGACAAGCACAGGAGAAAGTTCAACCTGTTGGTGGAAAGTAATGATACAGCAGCGCAAAGGGTGGCTCGTTCTCTTGTTAGCTGTAATTCTGGGACTTGCGGGCGACGCGAGAGGAGTGAACCTGGCCCAGGGCCCGCAGATTGCCGTGGACTGGAATGCCACCCTGGGACCAGGGCCGGGTGAGTATGGCACCAATGTGTGGTGGACAGATCAGGATGCCGATCTTTGGCAATCGCGTTACGCGGAAAGCGCCTCGACCATGTTCCGTGTGCCTATTTCACACGCCATCCTGGAACCGAACAATGACAACGACGATCCAAGCACCATCAACTGGGCGGGATTCCAATTCGAGACGCCGTTGCCGGTCCCGGATGGGGGGCGTACCACTACATACCATGCCTGGTTCGAGGCCTTGCGCGATAGCGGAGCGACCATCCTGCTGCAGCCGTCGTACCTGTCACCGTGGCTCAGTGACAATGCGCCTCATCCAGGGGGCTACGCCCCGTACCCGCCCAACGACCTGGACGAGTATCGTGAATTCGTGCTCGCCGTGCTGCGCTATCTGGTGGAGACGGTCAACTTTCCTCCACAGCGCATTGCGCTGGAGGCGATGAATGAGCCCGATCTGGGATGTGGGGTGGATCCTGTCGTCCCCTGCTTCTGGCAGAACTGGACAATGGCAGATATCGCGGATGTAGTCCGTGTCTCCCAAGAAGCCATCCAGTCCGTGGATGGGGATATTGCCTTGGTCGGCCTGGCCGAATGCTGTGGCACGGACGTGGTGGAGACTTTGCTGACCGACTATCCAACGGAAGGCTCTTATCTGGATGGCTTGTCATATCACCGCTACTCTTCTGGCTACGATGTTGCCGCTCTGTTGGGGCGAGGAGAGAGACTGAAAACCTACGGGCGGCCTGTATATGCCGATGAGTATGGCAGCCTTAGTTATCGCAGTGAGGGGACTGCTGGTGCACTATGGCACAGTTATGTGCTGGGTGAACTATGGAGATCAGGCATCGGTCCGCTGCAGTATCCATTTAGCGAATGGCCTACTCAGGGGGAGCCATATAACAGCATGGGACTGTTTCACGACTGGCGCGAGGATTGGACCATCAAGCCGGCGTACTGGGTGTATGCTAATTTCTACACGCATCTGGGAGGGACGACCATTGTCTCTTCCACTGCTCCTGCAGAGTTGGATGTGATAGCGGGTAAGAAGTCGAGTGAAAATGGCGACGCCCTGATAGCTGTTTGGGTGACCAATCGCAGCGGGACGGCATACAGCGGGGTGCAGTTTCAGGTGACCAGCTTTCCCCGAGATGAAGCAACTTTAACAATATACGATACCATGGCGGGTCTGAGCCCCGCGGAGACACAATCCGTCTCGGGCACACCTCTGACTTTCAGCGCGGACCTGCCCGCCAACGGCTCTCGCTGCTTTGTGGTGCGCGCGCCGTGGTTAACCGAGCAGGTCTATTTGCCCGTTGCGTTCAAAGAGTATGTACCATGAATCAAGTAAAACGCCATGTACTGTGGGCGACGTGCCTGGGGTTGGCGGTGCTTGTTCTGTTGATAGGCTGCCTTGGGGGGCAAATGAGGAGTGCTACTTCAACGCCGGAACCAACCAGGACAATGGCGGTTAGCCCAACCACTTCCACTTCTGGGGCGACGGTTATCGTAGATTATGACAAAGTATTGGAGCCGGGGCCCCGGGAGTACGGCACCAACGGCTGGTGGACGGACGAAGACGCCGGGTTGTGGCGGGCGCGGTACGCGGAACTGGCCCCACGGGTAGTACGTGTGCCCCTGATGCAGAGCTTCGTCGAGCCGGTCAACGACGACTCCGACCCAGAGCACGTCAACTGGGCCGGTTTTCACCTGGATGAGCCTCTGCCCTGGTTTGGCAGGACGATCACCTATCGTCGTTGCTTCGAGGCCCTGCGCGATGCGGACGTGACGCTGATGATCCACCTACCCTACCTGGCCGGCTGGCTCAGTGCCAATGGCGATACGGGGCCGTACTCTACTTATCCGCCTGCTGACCTGGCCGAGTATCGGGAGTACATCCAGGCCACGCTCACCTACCTGGTGGACACCCTGGACTATCCGCCGCAGCGCATCATCCTGGAGCCGGTGAACGAGCCCGACCTGGCCTGTGGGCAGGACCCGGCAGTGCCCTGTTTCTGGGCCAACTGGGAGATGGCTGACCTGGTCGCCGTGGTGCGGGCCGCCCACGACGCGGCGCAGGCGGTGGACCCGGCCATTCGCGTGGTGGGCCTTTCCGAGTGCTGCGGCACAGAGTTGACCCAGGCGCTGCTGGATGATTATGGCGGTGAGTCTTTGCTGGACGGGCTGACCTATCACCGTTACGTGCACAGTTTCGACTTCAGCGCAGGTCTCGACCGGGGGCGACCGCTCCAGGGCTACGGTAAGCCAGTGTACATCAACGAGTACGGCAACACCAAATACTGGAGCGATGGCGAGGAAGGAGCGCTGTGGCATAGCTACGTTCTGCCCCTGCTCTGGCAGGAGGGCATTAACCCCGTTCAGTTCTCAATGGCCGAGTTTCCGGGGATGCACCAGGGCTACGACCGGCTGGGACTGTTCCGTGACTGGTCCGCTGAGTGGCAGCCCAAGCCAGCCTATTGGGTCTACGTCAACTTCTACAATCACCTGGGAGGCACAGACCTGGTTGCCGCGTCCGCGCCATCGGAACTCCTGGCCCTGGCTGGTCGTCGGGAAGTATCTAAAGAAGAGGCTGGGCTGGCATTGTGGGTGGTGAACTTGACGAAGAAGGTATGGGATGGTCTGCAGTTTGAGGTGACAGGCTTTCCGCAGAACCATGGTACACTGAGGGTGTTTGATAACTTGACGGGAAAGGACGCCCTTGAAACCCAACAGATTGAGGGGGAGGTGCTTACTTTCACTTACGACCTACCGGCCCGAAGCTCGTTCACTTTTGTCATTGCGTCCACAACTACCGAATAGAGTAAAGACAGTGAAGAAAATCTTGAAATTTATCTCTTGGCGCGATTGGGGGATCATCCGTTACAACTCGGTGTGGCAGAACGCAGCAACGTTCTTCTACTTGGCGCTGGCCTACCGCGATTTCTCGTTGAACTACATCGGGCGCGTGCTTCTCCTTGGCCTGTTCGGCACGCTGGCCACGGGATATGGCTACCTGATCAACGATTTTGCCGATCGCGAGCTGGACCGGCTGCACGGGAAGCGCAACGCCTTTCACGGGGTGAGCACGACCGTGGCCGTTAGTATATTGATACTGATGCTTCTGGCGAACGTCGCTGTAGGCTGGCCCTTC
>Ga0116200_10000800_pt1 | contig 11350 bp, 11 predicted proteins | sample Mar14436cmmetaG_FD_94478 | JGI IMG/M metagenome (GOLD analysis project Ga0116200, IMG submission 94478) | Marine hydrothermal vent microbial communities from Guaymas Basin, Gulf of California to study Microbial Dark Matter (Phase II) - Marker... ... | reverse complement strand
TTTGCAAATCGCTATCTAAACAGACATACCAAGGACCAAATGAAGATAAATCGATGTCACCCAAATATATGATTTTAATGTTGTCATCAATTAAAAAGCAGCAATGTCCCTGAGAGTGTCCTGGTGTGTAAATTATACTGAGTGTTGTGTTACCCAAATCGAATCTATCTCCATCCTTAAGTCTTTTACTTACCTTAGAGAACTTAAAATATATGAAAGGTTTTAGCAATTCATCCGATAATCCGTATCTTTTTTTAAATTCATTGTAAGATTCCGCAGCTTCAGCATCCTTTTCATGAATAAAAATTTTATTGAAATGGCTGTTGTAAGTAATATGATCTTCATGCCAGTGAGAGTTGAAAACACAATCTGCTTCTATGTTTTTTATAATTTTTCCAGCTCCAGTGTCTATTAAAGCTCGTGTTTCATCCTTTACAAACAAGCAATTGCAAAAAGGATACTTACCTCTATTCTCGCCCTCAATAAAGTATACATGGTCACTCAACCTTTGCATGGAATACATTTGCATAAAGATTAAAGAAGTCTTTTCGTTGTTTTTGACACCGATTTTTTAATATACTCCTCATCAACTCTAAATGTGAAGTATGTTTACGGTGTTGTGCCATCAAGGAGACTCGGAAAATCCTTAGGAGTCAATGTCATTCCTCGCAAAACGTGTAGCTATTCCTGCGTTTATTGCCAACTCGGTAGAACTACAAACAAAACGATTGAGAGGAAGAGTTATTTTCCAAAAAAAGATATTTTAGAGGAAATTGTAAAGGTTGTGAAAGAAACGAAAAAATCAGGAAAGAGCTTCGATTACATAACTTTCGTTGGTGAAGGAGAACCTACGTTGTGTAAAGATTTAGGATGGTTGATTGAGAAATCTAAGGAATTTGGAAAGGTTGCGGTAATAACGAATGGCTCTCTATTGTTTGATGAAGATGTCAGAAACGAGCTTGCTGAATGTGACGTTGTAATTCCATCTCTCGATGCAGCTGATCAAAAAACGTTTTTAAGGATAAACAGACCAGTAAGGTTGTCGATTGATAAAATAATTGAAGGTATGATTGAGTTTAGAAAAATTTTTAGAAATGAGCTAAGTATTGAGGTTATGCTCGTTAAAGACTACAACGACAGTAATGCGGTTTTAAGCAAAATAAAGAACGCTTTGGAAAGAATAAATCCTGACAAGGTTTATTTGATGACATTTACAAGACCACCAGCCGAAAAAGTTGAACCTGCAAGCAATTCAAGATTGCTTCAAGCTTACTCCATAATTGGAGAAAAATTGAACGTTGAATTGATTATAAATCCAGAACAGGGTGAGTTTTGGATAAATAGCCTGGATGATCTAATTTCTATTCTAAAAAGACATCCGATGCGTAAGGATCAGATTGAAGGATTTTTGAAAAAGTTGAATTTGGACATCAAAACAATCAAAAATTTGGGTGTTAAAGAAGTAAAATACAAGGATAATACCTTTTTCTTTGCTTAAAGCTCTTCAGGTTCTTTTTGCTCTTTAATTTCTTTAATCTCAGATTCTTCAGTCTCCTCAGTCTCGCTCTCAGTCTTTTTTACTTCTTCAACGGTTTTTCTTATTGGTGCTTCTTTTTCAAACCTTTCAACAAGCAAGACTTCTTCAACATCTAAATGCTTGAAAATCTCTGTAACAGCTCTGTATTTTCCTATTAAGAATAGTTGACCAAAATAAGCATCCCTTGGAACGTCAACAATCACTTTTTTGTCCTCTATCTTCGCATCAACATCTTTTCCAGTGTGAATTACAAACAGAGCCTTTACTTTGTCCACATCGCTTTCAAGCTTTTCCTTTATTTCGTATTCAAATATTACATTTTTTCCAGCCAATGGATGGTTGTAGTCAACTATTGCCTTTCTTCCAATTATCCTCTCGATAGTTCCAATCTTGTCCCTAATTTTTACCCTTTGCCCAACATATGGCTTTTCTTTGAATCTCGTAACGCTAACAACTTCCTTGTTATCTGGGTCGTATTCACCAAACCCCTTTTCAGGTGGAACAACGACTTCACCTTTATATCCCACTTCCCTCCCTTCAAAGTCTTCATCCAAACCTTGTACAACGTGTCCCTCTCCGACAACAACGTAAATATCGCCATACCTTGCGTTTTCATTATATATGTCATTCTGCTTCGCTATTTCCTCGTCAGTTGTGTCAATTATTGTTCCGTCTTCAAGTTTGGCTATGTAATTAATTCTGATAAAATCCCCCTTGCTTATCTTGCTGCTTTTGCTAACTTCAACATCCTCCATAGCATCACCCATTGTTGTAGCAATAAAGCGTAGATATAAAAAGGTTGGCGTAAACTTACTTCATGGAAGTCGAGGTTAAGTTTAAGGCTTACGATGGTGTTGAAAATAGAATAAAGCAGATTGCAGAGTTTGTTATCGAAAAATTAGAAGAGGATCTTTACTTCAACCATCCGTGTAGGGATTTTAAGGAAAGCGATGAGGCTTTAAGGGTTAGAAAGGATAAGGAGGGAATTAAAGTAACTTACAAAGGAGCAAAAGTTGATAAGGAAACTAAAAGCAGGGAGGAAATAAAACTTAAAGTTGATGATTATAATAAAGCAATAAAGCTTTTTGAAAAACTTGGATTTAAAGCAGTTAGAGAAGTTGTAAAGCTTAGGAAAATTTACAGAATTGGAGATGCAATCATATGCTACGATGAGGTTAAAGGATTAGGTAAGTTTGTGGAGATTGAGATAGAGATAGAAGGTAAAGCCAATTTTGAGATTGCAAAACAAAAGGTGTTTGAGATCGCTAAACAGCTTGGGTTCGATTCAAAAAACAGTATAAGAAAGTCTTACTTAGAGCTGTTGGAAGAAAAAAATAGAGTTTAAATTAGTCAGGATATGCCTTTAGTATTCATCAGCTCTAACGTCTGGGTTTAATCCAAAAACTCTTTGGATTTCCTTTTCCATTGCAACACATAAAATTTCGCTTCTGCTTGCATTATCGAAGTTGATAGTTTATTTTTATTAAAAGTATTGGTTTTTCATCCAATAATACAACCAATTATGTATCCAACGATAGCTCCAGCATTCAAAAAAGGTAGTCCAGCGTGCCCTCCAGATTTTTTTTCGATTAAATAAATTAGTGCTATTAAACCAATAGTACTCCCAATAAGACTGAACAATGCTGGATACTTTATAAAGTATAAAGCTGGAGAGTTTGAAAAGTGTTGGGCAGAGACAATTAGTATGTTTGGGATTACAACATCTCCAACACCCATGTATGCAGCTTTATCCTTTGCATTCTCAACATTAAAACCCTCTGTAGGAATGATAAACAGCATTGGTATTTTCAAGTCTGTAATGGAGTTTGCCAAGCTTAACATGTGCTTTGTTTTGTAGACAGATATTGCATCGTAGATTGCCAAAATGCTTAGCAATACAATTGCTGGTAAAGGTTTTAAGCTAATTCCAAATATTGACGCCACTCCAGCAGCAAGTAGCAATGCTGAAATGTCAATAACTATCCAGTTTGGCTTTAAAACGAGCATTATTGTTAGTAAAGCTGCGACTATTATGCCATAGAATGAAAGGAAAGGTATTAGAACATAGTATATTGAAATAAAAACTAAGAAGTAAAGTAGGCTTTTTAACAGATTTCTCCATTTGGAAATCAAAAGTATGAAAGCGGTGAAGCCAAAAATTAATGCTATGTAGTATATCGAATTTGAAACATCTCCGGGATTTTCAAAGACAGCCATCCCCGCTTCTTGATAACTTGGTGTTGCAGCTAAAGCTATTGCCGATGTGATTAGAAATACGAAGATAAACAAATATCTCATGCTAATACTGCAGATAAACCTTCTCTCCTCTCATCAAAGCCAATCTTATAGCTTTCCCCGCATCCTTGTCCTTTCTTACCCTTATTATTCCCTTCTTTCCAACAGATGCTGTGAATAAATATTCATCTCCAGCAAATACGTCAACTTGTTTTCCTTCCAAGCCTTTAGCATTTATTATCCAGTGCTTTGCTGTCTCACTCACTTCACCCTCAATTTTTTCTCTTCTAATTCCTTTCAAAGGTTGAACGTCGATGCTAACCTTTAGTTCATCCTCTATCCTTTTTATCCTCCTCCCTTTCCTTCCGAGTAGGTGGGGTATGTATTCTTCTGGAACTTTAACGATAGCCTTTTTGCTACTCAAAACCTCTACTTCGCAAACGTCAACGTAATCTTTTACCTTATTTTCGATTGCATTCTTTAAAACTTTGTATTCTTCTTTTTCCTCACCTACGGGCATCACTACAACTTGTTCACCATATGTGTAAATTTCGTATTCAACTTTCTTAGTTTCAAAGTCAACTATTTCAATAACCGGTCTTGCCAAGTCAGCTTCAACCATTCCATAGGGCACTTTGACAGTAAAATTTAAGGTGTAAATTTTTGTAATCTTCCCAGCGTCTATGAAAATTACTGTATCAACAACCTGGGGTATCATTCCAAGCTCAACTCTACCAATCATCCTTTGTATTGCATCAACAGCTCTAGTAGCATGAGTTACACCAATCATCCCAACTCCAGCCAATCTCATGTCCGCAAAGACTTGAAAATCTGAAGTCTTTCTTACCTCATCGTAAATTGTGTAGTCTGGTCTTACCAAAAGCAATATGTCTGCAGTTAATACCATATCACCCTCAAGTGGAGCGTACTGTGTAATTTCATCTCTAACCATGAGATCTCTCGGACTCTCCATTGTTTTTACGAGATATCCCTTATCCATTAAATAGTTTGCAACACTTGCTGCAAACGTTGACTTTCCGGCTCCAGGAGGGCCGGCAATTAAAATACCCCTCTGTCTTTCGACAATTCTCTTCTTTAACTCTTCACTAACTCCGTATTCATCGATTGTAACCTTTGCTATTGGTCTTACTGCTGTTATTTCCATCTTATCTGCAAAAGGTTTTTCGGCTATGGCTATTCTCAAATCTCTAAGCTGAATAACAGTAGCTCCTTTTCTTTCAATCTCTATGCTGCTGTCCTCATCTTGTCTTGCAGCCTCTAAAATCTCGTGAGCTATGTCATGCAGTTCATCCAAGCTCATTGGTTCATCTCTTAAAACTACAAGCTTTAAATCTCCGATCTTTCCTTTTTTTGCATAAGGTTTAATTCCCTCCCTTAAATGTACGCTTGCTGTGTCTGGAGTAAAAAAGGACATGATTTTGGTCTTTTCTGGTGTAATTCTCTCTTGCTTTAAGTACATTGATTTTATACCCTTTGCAACCGCCACCGTGTATTGAACTCTGTCAGATGTTATTAATACTGCATTCTCCTTTTCGGCAAGCATTCTGATTAGGTTGTCAATCTCACCACTCTTAGCAAGCCTTATTTGTTCAACTGTAGGTCTTTCACCCTTAAATTCAACTCTAATTCCTTTCTTTTCGGCAATTTCCCTAAGGATTTTTATTTCTTCTAAGCCTCTAAAACCCGACATCTTACCAAAATTAGCCTGAGCTTCTAATTCAGCCAAAACAGCTTCGGGAATTATTATTGTACCTTTCAATTCTCCCTTCTCAATCATTTCGGAAATTCTTCCTTCGATTAAAACACTTGTATCAATCACGTACTTCATTTAGATCTAACCTCCTGTAAAAGCAAGAGTAATTGCCAGTATGGCAAGCATTACCATTTTGCTTTACTAAGTAAAGTAAAGCATCGTTATCGCAATCAACTCTTATTTCTACAACTTCTTGAACGTTTCCAGAGGTTTCACCTTTCCTCCACAGCTTCTTTCTACTTCTACTCCAGTAGTGTGCAAAGCCAGTTTCAATTGTTTTTTTAATAGCCTCTTCATTAGCATAGGCCAACATCAAAACTTCCTTGGTATTAACATCCTGAGTTACTACTGGTATCAATCCATCCTTGAATTTCAGTTGCATGAAGTTGCTATGCTCAAAGCTTTAAATATTTTAGTCATATCAATCCAAAAAATTCTAAGGCTTCAATTACTCCTTCTCCATCATTTTTGCTCGTAACTAAATCTGCAGCATCTTTTAGCTTTGTATCTGCATTTGCTACTGCTATGCCGAATCCAGCAGTTTTTAAAAGCTCTATATCGTTTTCGGAGTCTCCTATGGCTAAAAAGTCTTTCACATCTAAACCAATTTTTTCTGCTATGTATCTCAAAGCCTTGCCCTTACTAACGTTTGCATCTACGATGTGGTAAGCAAAACCAGAGTCGATTAACTTTACACCTTCAATTTCTTTTATAATCTCTCTCCCTTCTTCAATGTTGAAGTTCCTTCTTAAGCAAACTTCCGATTTTCTGTATTCTGCATCAAGTAATTCCACATCAAAGTGTTTTTTTAGCAATTCAACAGCCCTTAGGCATTTAACGATGTCTCCCAAAACAACGTCATCTCCATCATAAGAAAATCTGACAACTCCTCCGTTTTCGCAAATTACGATATCTGAAACTCCTATGAGTTTTGCAGCAGTTCTTGCGTAACATGAAATGTTTCCAGTGGCTAAGACAACCGGGATTTTTAGCTTTCTTAACGCTTCAACGGCTTTGCAATTAATAGCTCTATTGGCATAGGTTATCGTGCCATCGATGTCAATTGCAACTGCTTTTGGCATAAACATGATTGTTGCTTAGTAAAATGCTATAAAAAGGTTTAAAAAATTGTTTTTTTAATTTCTCCAATGGACAAGTTTGATAAATACAAAAGGCAAATTCTTGTTTTTGGAAGAGAAGGGCAGGAGAGGTTGTTTGAATCAAAGGTTTTGGTTGTTGGAGCAGGAGGATTGGGAAGCGCTGCAATACAGTATTTAGCCGCTGCTGGTGTTGGAAAGCTTGGAATCGTTGATGGTGATGTCGTTGAATATCATAACTTGCAAAGGCAGACAATACATGTAGGCAACGTTGGGATGAATAAGGCAGAATCGGCAAAGCTGTTTGTTGAAAAGCTAAATCCAGACGTTGATGTTAAATCCTATCCATTTGAAGTAACACCTAGTAATGTTATGGATATAATTAGGGATTATGATGTAGTTGTTTCATGTCCTGACAACTTTGAAGTTAGGTATTTGCTAAACGATGCCTGTAAGATTAATGGAAAGCCATTTGTGCATGCGGCAATACACGGATTTGAGGGAGAGGCTCTTACAGTCTTAAAAACCCCTTGCTATAGATGTATTTATCCTACAGCATCAAAAATCTTAAGTCGTGCTGTTGTAGGGTCAACAGCAGGAGTTTTGGGGTGTATTCAAGCAAATGAGGCTATAAAAATAATAACAAACTATGGAGAGCCGTTGGAAGGTAGATTAATGAGATTGGATCTGTCAACGATGGAATTTTTTGAGATTAGATTTAAAACAAATCCTAATTGCCCTGTTTGCAGCGGAATGCTTAAAGGGATACATGAGGAAAACTACAAAGGTGACTGTAGGGTTGTAAAATTTTAGTCACGATTCCGAAAGTTTCTAAAGTTGAGAGTAAACTTCATTTATATGGATGAGTTGGAGAAGATAAGGAAGAAAAAGTTGGAGGAGATGATGAGGAAAATGACGTCTGAAAAAAAGTCTGAAAAATTGTCCAAGCCCATCGAATTAAATTCTAAGAATTTTAGTGAGGTGTTAAAAAATGAAAACGTTGTAATCGACTTTTATGCTAACTGGTGTGCGCCATGCAAGATGATAGCTCCAATAATCGAGGAGTTGGCAAAGGAGTATGCTGGAAAGGTTGTGTTTGCAAAGCTTAATACGGATGAAAACATCGAAATAGCGCAAAGATTTGCCATATCTGCAATCCCTACAATAATCTTCTTCAAGAATGGCAAAGCAGTTGATCAAATTGTTGGTGCCCTTCCAAAGGCCGAGCTTAAGAGATGGATTGAGAAAAACATTTATATTTAGATAAACTCTTTCCTCCAATATTCTTATAATCCTGAAAGTTAGGATGATTGAAGTTGTAGAGTGGGAAATACACCTAATACACATAATTTATCAGGTTTAGACAATACAAGTCCTCCTCATGTTGAAAAAGCTGAGATCACGGGCATCGGTTATCGTATTTTTTAATTTTTTAAGTTACGAAGAACTACTCTAAGATATATTCTACATAGTTTATAATATGTTGAGGATAACCTCTCTCTTTCAATATTCTTACAATCTCATCTTCATCTGTAATTGCATCTGGAACGTTAATTGCTCCATTTTTCCTTAAATACTCTACCAATTTTTCATTGTTTATTATCGCATTCTCAAAATCAGCTTCTTTCACTTTTGTATCTCTATAATTCGATTCGTAGTCAGATATAATTACAGCTCCGCTTAAATCAACTCCACTCAAATTAGCATCACTCAAATTAACATCAATCAAATAAGCCCTACTCAAATTAGCTCCGCTTAAATCAACTCCACTCAAATTAGCATCACTCAAATTAACATCAATCAAATAAGCCCTACTCAAATTAGCTCCGCTTAAATCAACCCAAATCAAATAAGCTCTACTCAAATTAACGTTACTCAAATCAGCCCCACTTAAATTAGCCTTACTTAAATTAGCCCCACTCAAATTAGCCCAAATCAAATTAGCTCCACTTAAATTAGCTCCATTCAAATTAGCCCAAATCAAATTAGCCCCACTTAAATCAGCCCCAATCAAATCAGCCCCACTTAAATCAGCCTTACTCAAATTAGCCCCACTCAAATCAGCCTCAATCAAATTAGTCTCAATCAAATTAGCTCTACTCAAATTAGCCCCAATCAAATCAGCCCCACTTAAATTAGCCTTACTTAAATTAGCCCCACTCAAATTAGCCCAAATCAAATCTATGTTAGCCAAATCCTTCAAGAACGATTCCACTTGACTAAATCGAATTAGCTTAGCCAGCATTTTTTTCTCTTCTCTTTTCAATTTTCCAAATCTGTCTGTCAATCTTTTCCCAATTATCAGAGAAATCCACCTCTCTATCCATAACAAAGATAAATCTGCCTCCAGTTCAACAACATCGTGAATTTTTTTAGCTTTATAGCCTTTGAAGTAGACTCTCTCATCAAAAACCCAGTTGTAAGCTCTATCAGCAAGTTTTTCCAGCAAAATTTTGATGTTATCAGAATTCATTTCCTTAGTAAGTTTGTTAAACATAATTTCATTATCTGAGTTTTCCGCTATCGCAATTATCTCCTTTAATTCATCCATTCTATTGTTCTTCAAATCATCGACAAAAATCTCAACCAATCCCTTGAGGAATTCGATTGTTTCTCGACTTACCGATAAATTCAACCTGTACTTTTTTCCCTCTAAAAAGCTCGTAAAGAGGTATTCAGCTATCAAATACTCCTGAAAAGATTTGTGAATGAAAACGTACTCTTTTGGATGTATGTAAGTAGTAATTAAATATTTCCACCCCAACTCTTCAAAAATCTCTCTTACATCTTCTTCCAGCTTTTCTTTAGCAAAATCTTCATCTATTTTCCCATAAAAACTTTTTAATGCTGCTAAGTGTATGAGCAACTTTCTCGCTTTCATTTCCAACTTTTCTGGAACATTTTCCTTACTACTTGCCCCCTTCTCAACTATTTCAAACTCTTTATACTCCTTGCTCTTTACTAACTTGGCCTTAAGCCTCGAAACCTCATTTGTAAACGTTAGATACAACTTGGCTTCTCTGCAATTTCTACTCTTCTTCTTAGACACTATTTTCTCAATTTCTTTCTCTTTGTCCAACCTCCAAATTAAATAGAGGTAGATGGGTTTTCTATATTCTTCTTCTTTAATTCCAAGCTCCTTTAATTTGTTAACATTCAATTTTGATCCTATTTTATTGAACCACTCGTTTACTTGCTCGTCTGTAAACTTTTGCAGATGTAGATATTTTTCATTTTGTTGTCTGTATACCTTCAATAGATCCTTAAATTCCTCTCCTACTCCAAATCTGGAAGTTATCACAATTTTGATGTTTTCGTTTCTCACAATTTCGGGAAGATGCTGAATCAACTCATCCTTGTGTTTCAGTTCATCGAACCCATCGAGCAGCAGGAGAATCTTTTGAAAGTTGTTTATCTTAACCTTGTCAATTTCATCATCTATTTCTTTGACGTTCAATAATCCTCCCAATCTAATATAAACTGGAACGAAATGCTCTTCAGACCAGCTTTCCGCATACCTTGCAGCAACCATCTTTGTTAATGTCGATTTTCCAACTCCAAATTCAGTTCCAACGAGTAGAATTTTCGATGTATCATCTTTTAAGAAATCATCGATTATTTCTTCTGCTATCTTGCTTTCCCTATTCAATTCTGTACCCCATTCAGAAATGTCGTTCAAATAACCATAACTTGGAACATAGTATTTCTTTATTGGAGGATCGTCTTTCTCACCTGTGAGAGATTCATCTTTTAATTTTATCATCCTTTCTAAATGCTTGCGAAACCTATCCCTTCGCTCATCTTTTTCAAGTTTTTTGTAATAATCCTCAAATTCTTCACTAAATTTTTGAATGAACTTGATGCGGAATTCATTTTTAGCAATTCCATTTTTATCAAAAATTTCTCTCATTTTTTGGTCAACTTTGGAAATTTCGAGGAAGGTTGATGGATCTCCATCCCAATCATCGAGATTTCCCTCTTTAATGCTCTCAAATACAAGATCAAAAAATTCATTCCCGTCAATCTCAACATTTTCCAAATCCTCCAAATCTTTAATCGATTCCAATACGACTTTTACAACTCTGGCTGCAATTTTCTCATCCTCACTCTTGAATTTGTCTTTTACTTTATCGTAAGTTTCAATAAACGTTAAAGCTAAGGAGATTATTCCTCCAGTACGACTTAATTTATTGCGAAGTTCTTCATCTTCGACAAATACCTCTTTAACAGCGTTTAAAACGTTTTTTAAGTTAACTAAACGACTCTTAAGCTCTTCAATTTTACTCATAAGTTGTTTTTGAAAAACTAAAATTTAAAACTTTAGATTTACAGCCTATTCACCCAAGGTGTAGATGTAATCTTTTATTGCCTCCTTTATGAAGTGATAAACGTTAATTCCGCTTTTACCGATTAAATTTTCTATTTTCTTTGTTTCTTCATCGCTAAGCTTAACCGTAATGATACTTGCAGGGTTCACCATACAGGAGCTTCTGGCCATTACTCTAAGCATTGAATCGTAGTCGATCTCTACTGGCTTAAAATTTTCGATATAATGATCTATAGCCTTTTTAACAAAACCCTCAACATCTCCATTACTCATTTTTAGGATTTTCTCGTACAACGGATTATCAATCTCCAAGCTTATTGATTCCATGATTAAATGTTATGCATTTACTTAAAACTTTGTTGTTATTTTCTTTCAAATCT
>Ga0116200_10000799_pt1 | contig 11351 bp, 5 predicted proteins | sample Mar14436cmmetaG_FD_94478 | JGI IMG/M metagenome (GOLD analysis project Ga0116200, IMG submission 94478) | Marine hydrothermal vent microbial communities from Guaymas Basin, Gulf of California to study Microbial Dark Matter (Phase II) - Marker... ... | reverse complement strand
CGACGGCGGCGGCATGGCTTACGGAACGATTCACAATTCGGAAATCATCAACAATTACGTCGATACCCAGGACTGTGACGGCGGCGGCATATATCACGCAACCGCTTATTACTGCGATATCATCAGCAACCGGGCGGCTTACGGTGGCGGCGCAGCGTGGAGCCGGGCGGAATACTGCAACTTCCGCTACAACGAAGCCACGTACGGCGGCGGCATTTTCGGCGATACGTACTGGTCAAAAAACTGCGACATCCGCTACAACATCGCATACAACGGCGGCGGGGGCGCCGCCCAGGCGCGACTGTCGAACAGCGTGGTCCATGCCAACACGGCTCGCACGGAACGCGGCGGCGGCACGCGCTACGGCACGTACTATAACTGCACCATCACCTATAATCGCAGCCACCGGGACGGCGGCGGAAGTTATTACGGTGAACTCGACAATTGCATCGTCTACTACAACTCGTCGGAGACGACGACGAGTTCGAACTTCTACTCCGGTGTCTACAACTATTCCTGCACCCTACCGGCCCACAGCGGAACGGGCAATATCACCAATGAACCGCAACTGGTCTCCTGCGGGCACATCTCCGCCGCCTCCCCCTGCGTCGGCGCGGGCAGCGCCTCCTATGCCCACGGAACGGATATTGACGGGGAGTCCTGGAACAATCCGCCTTCCATCGGTTGCGACGAAATTCACACCGGCAGTATTACCGGCGATCTTTCGGTGGCCGTCAGCACGGACCACACTCTGATCTATCTCGGCTCCCCCACCGAGTTCCAGTCCGAGATTTCCGGAAGACCTTCCAACATCGTCTGGAACTGCGGCGACGGGACGACCTGCAGCAACCTGCTTCAGATAACCCACCAATGGAGCGCAACCGGCGAATACGACGTTGTCCTGACCGCCTTCAATGAAACCCATCCCGAGGGAGTCGCGGACACGGTCACGGTACAGGTAATCGCTGTGGACCTGGCCCTTTCCAAGACCGGACCGGCCTCGCTCTCCTCAGGAGACACGTTGACCTACACGATCTACGTGACCAATTTCAGCGATTACGCGGTGTCCAACGTGACCGTGACGGACACGCTTCCGCCGGGATTCACGGCCATTTCCACCTCGACGGTATTCCAGATCGAGTCCTTCGCCGCCCACAGCGAAACGAGTTTCATCCTGGAAGCCCAAAGCGACATTTCTTCCCATGGCAACGCTACTAATGTCGCCGTGCTCACCTGCGACGGCATCACGGATCCGGATCTCAGCAACAACACCGGGACATGGGTCACCACCTGTTACCCCAGTCATGACCTGGCCATCACCAAGACCAGCCCGCAATACGTGAATAAGGACAGCCTCATTCCCTACGAAATCATGCTCTCCAACGCGGGCCCCAGCACGGCGTTCAACGTGACCATTACCGACGCGGTGCCTCCGGAAATCACGACGATCCGGGAGACTTGCATTTCAAACAGCGTTCTGGTTTACCATCTGAACGTCGATCCCGCCGTGGATCACACCTCCATCGAGGATTCCTCCGGCGAGGGAAACACCGGGCTGCTCATCACCACCAACAGCGCGCCCGACACGGAAAACAAGTCCATTACGGGCGTCTATGACCGCGCGATCTATTTCGACGGCACCGATGACTTCATCATCTCCAGCAACATCCTCCACCTCAAAGACCGGAGTTTCTCCATCTGCTTCTGGGCGCGGCGCGACTGCACCGGATTGAACAACTATGTCTGCGGCGTCGGCACGAACTCGGATGTCAACCAGGCCCTGCACATCGGCTTCCGCAATACGGACGTATTCACTTTCGCCTTCTGGGCGAACGACCTGGATACCCTCGGAACCTACCCCGACACCAACAACTGGCATCACTGGGCCTGCACGTACGATGCGGACACCAGGGACCGCAGAATCTATTACGACGGAAGCCTGGTTGCGCAAAACGTGGCCTCGACCAACCTGGCCGTGGACGACTACCTGTATATCGGAAGGTCCGGCTTCTCCGCAGACTTTTTCAAGGGCGGGGTCGACGACTTCCTGGTATTCGGCAAGGCGCTTTCTTCCAATGAAGTCAGCGATATCTACCATCAGACCCGGGAATACGGCCCCATTGACTATACCGACACGCTTATCCAGGTCGTAAGCGAACTGTCGCCCGGCGACACGTTCGCCTGGCGGCTGTACATGCGCCCGACGAACGGATTTCTGGGAGCAATCACCAACCGGGTGAGCTGCGGGACGGAAAACGATACGAACACCGCCGACAACGCCGCTGCCGCCGAAAGCCGGGTCATCCAGGTGGACCTGGACATTCACAAAACAGGCCCGACGAATGCAATGGCCGGCGAAACACTGACCTACACGATCTCCATTACCAACCTGAGCGCCTATCCGGCCACGAACATCCTCGTTCGTGACACCCTCTCTTCGACCTCGGTGGAATACCACATCGATATCCTGGAAGGATCCTCCTCAACCAGCTTCCCGATCCAGATCCAGACCGACCCCCTGGTAACCGGCCTGTTGACCAACCACGTCTCCCTGACCGCGGGAACATATGACGACAATACCGCCAACAACTCCAATTTCTGGGTGACCAGCTTCGGCCGCCAGGCGGATCTGACCCTTCGAAAGACAAGCAGCCCCTATTCAAGAGCCGGGGAAACCATCACCTACCACATCACCGTTTCGAATGCGGGACCCAGCGCTACCTCGGTGGTGATCACCGATACGGTCCCGGAGGGCGTGACCCACGTCTGGGACGGGGTGCTGACAAACTGCATGCTGGTCTACAACCTCAACGACAATCCCGCCACCGACGGGAGCACGATTGCGGACGGTTCCACCAACGCGAACAACGGCACGCTCTACGTCAGCGATACCGGCGACAGGTCCATCACTAACGCAGCCTACGAACGCGCCGTCCACTTCGACGGCTCCTCGGACTACATTCTCACCGGCAACCCGCTGCAGCTCAGCAACCGCAGTTTTTCCATCTGCTTCTGGGCACGGCGCGCCCGCACCGGCCAGAACAACTATATCTGCGGCGTCGGTCCGGCGGGTAACAACAACAGATCCCTGCATGTCGGCTTCCGCGACACGGGCGTATTCACCTTCGCCTTCTGGGCGAACGACCTGGATACCCCCGGAACCTACCCCGACACCAACAACTGGCATCACTGGGCCTGCACGTACGACGCGGGCACCGGAGACCGCAGAATCTATTACGACGGAAGCCTGGTTGCGCAGAATGTCGCCTCAACCGGTCTGCTGACGGAAGGGCCGCTGTACATCGGACGGGCGGAATTCGGCGAAAACTTCGGCGGCGACCTGGATGAATTCATGGTGTTCGGACGGGCACTGTCCTCCAACGAAGTGTACGGCCTCTGCACCCGCTCGAACCAGTACGCCTGGATACCCCGTTCGGCCCTCACCAACCTCTTCCGGGATAATCCCGTTTCCGATTGCGTGGTGATCTACAATTTCAATGAAAACCCCGCCACCAACGGCGTCGTCCTCACCAATGAATCCACCAATCAAAACAATGCCGTCCTCACCACCTCGGATACCAACGACAAGTCGGTCACCGGCGTCTACCACGGCGCGATGCACTTTGACGGGGCCGACGACTATGCGCTCTCCGACAGCAATATCAATCTCTCCGCACGCGATTTCTCCATCTGTTTCTGGGCCCGGCGCGGCGGTCTGGGGACCTACGACCTGGTCTGCGGCGTCGGCACGACCACCAGCAGCAACCACGCCTTCCATGCCGGGTTCCGCGACACGGACGTATTCACAATGGGCTTCTACGCCAATGACCTGGATACCTCCGCCACCTGTACCGACACGAACAACTGGCATCACTGGGCCTGCACGTATGACGCGGCGACACGGACCCGGAAAATCTATTATGACGGCGCGCTCGTCGCCCAGGACGTTTCACCCGCCGATCTCGTCGCCGACAGCCCCCTCTACATCGGAAGATCCGGGTTCGGACACAGCTACGTGGGGGATGTCGACGACTTCCTCCTGTTCTACAAGACTCTCACCTCCAATGAGGTCCACAGCATCTACTCGCGCACGGAGGAATACGGCTGCTGGATCACGGTCAGCAACGTGCTGCTGCACCGCGTGAGCGATCTCCTGCCCGGTCACGCCGCCGCCTGGACCGTACAGATGAAAAGCAGCGCCGACTTCTCCGGCGTCCTGACCAATCTCGTCGCCTGTACCCTGGACGGCGACCCTGATACCACGAACAATCTGTCCGACGTCAGCACCCTGATCAGCTCCAACCTCCTCATCATCACGGAGCAGCTTCCCACCGGTATCACACACGTAGCCTACGACACTTACCTGCAGGCCACGAACGGCGCGGCGCCTTACACCTGGAACCTCGGCGCCGGCTACGCCTTGCCCGCGGGTCTCTCCCTCTCCACCAACGGGCATCTCTCGGGCACACCGACGGAAGCCGCCGTGACTGATATCCTCTTCACGGCGACCGACAACGACGGCATCAACACCAATCGAATCCTGGAACTGCGCATCAACAGCAACCAGGCGCCGGTGATAGATTCCAGCGACCCGTCGGAGACTTCCATCGTCATCGCCGAACACACCAGCTGGGCGTTTTCCATCACCGCGCACGATCCCGACGGACTGACCATCACGCACCAGTGGACGTGGGACGGCGCGGATATCAGCGGCGCTACCGACAGCACCCATACCCTCTCCACCGACTGGGGCGATGCCGGGGAATACCAGCTTCGCTGCTACGCCTTCGACGGCTGGTGGACCAATGTCTATGCCGAATGGGACATCCGCATCCTCGACGACAACGACGGCGACGGCATGAAGAACAGCGACGAACGCAGCGCGGGCACCGACCCCGACAATCCCGACTCGTTCCTCGGCATGCTGAGCCTGGAAGCCGTCTCCAACGGGGTGCGTTTGCTCTGGCAGGGGGGAACCTCCGTGGAACAATACCTCGAAGGCCGGGTCCGACTATCTCCCGAAACCAACGCCTGGCAGGTGATCTACACCAACACTCCGCCGATGGACGTCACCAATCAATTCATCTACACGGACAACACCAACCAGACCATGTTCTATCGGCTGCGCATTCATCAATAGAAACAAAGAATGAACCGGAAGAGCGGGTTACCTGCGGGATACCCCGCGGAAGAGAGAGTCCTAATGAGAAAAGCCTTACGATTGCCGAAGAGACTCCGCCGACGGAATGTGCATCCCTTCATCTGTTCTGCTGCACACGGAGTGAGGCCGGTACCCGCCAGGGTGCCCTGAAGCTCCTCGGGGCAGGTCGCCAAAGCAAACGCGTTCTACTCATTTTCCCGGATTCCCGTCGGATATCTGCGCACTCGTATCGTACGCTCGAAATGATCGGCAAGAGGTCTCACGGTAATGGAGGGCGCTCAGAATATCGCGTCAGGGAGACGAAGAAAACGAACTATCGTATATGGGCTCACAGCAGTCTGCCATGCCTGCATTCAGGGGCTGTGCTTCGCTGCGATGAGGGCCCCACTCGATATCCCCAAATGTTGCAAGCCCGAACCGTTCGAAGCCGCGATTGTTCGGTGAGCGCGTATTGGTTGTCTCTCTGACCGCGCTGCTCCCCAGCAGGCAAGGATGATGTGGAGATCCGGTCGGATAGCGCCCGGCTGTGATGCAGGCTGTAGGCGTGATTTTTGAGTAGTACGCAACCTCTAGCCCGCCGAGATCCCCGGTAACTGTGGGCACCTGTCCTGGTTCTGTCTCTTTCATCCCCGATTTTCATATTGGGCAGCAGCTTCGCTGATTCTCCCCTATTATGCACTTCTCGAGCTTTGCGCAGAGCATTCTCCCATACCGTTCCCTGTTCCGATCCAGCCATTCTCAAGGCGATCTGCAACCATTCGCAGCGGCAGGGAATCTTCCCTAACTCGGGGTCTTTTTTGACACCTATCAGACGAAATTCGTGTTGCTCTTTATCCAGGAGATCAAATCAGGATACGGCTTGTACTTATCTGCCTACCCGTACACGTAAGAAGAAAGCTCTGCCCATCTGCTGCCCACGGACACCCATAGAACTACCGGCAGGATTAGTCTTGCGAGATTGATCCGGATGCCCGACGCATAGCATATCTTGCCGCCTTACCTTCCGAGCTTATCACACTATCAACGGCCGCAGACGGTGCCAGAGGCCCCGAAATTAACCCCCGGAAGTGCCGGATCGCGTCTTATCAGACCGGACATTTGGATACCAACCTGTGGTTCATTTCCGGTCCTCATTCATCTCAAATATATCGGATTCCAGAGTCTTCTGAGCGCTCCTCATCTTGAGCATAGTGTATGCGTTCTTCCTTCTTGACGCAGGTATGGCCTTCATTGAGAGGTATTCGACATAGCCCGCGATGTCATCGAAATCGCTGTACGGGAAACCCAGAACACTCTCATCTGGTCCGATGTCTGTTGCGTCCCGGCATCCATAACATCCAAAACTCAGATTCATGCTGTGATGTTTGAAGGGGATGATTGTTGCATCAACGCAGGTGGCCTGTAAAACCGCGGTGGAACTCTTCACGCGTCGGCCCCCTTTTGCGTTCACACAGGCCAATACGACCCACATCAGTCTTTCAACCTTCTCTTCAATAACAACGATATCAGGCTCGACAGCAGCAGTCTCCAGGGGGAATAGGTAGAGTGAATGCAGTTCTCCTGGAGCCAGAGCATCCATTCCCTTGAACATCTCCCGCCCCACATCTTCGTGTTTGCTTATGCCGAAACCAACCAATCCTTTGCCATTCTTCAAACCCTCGGGAAGCGGTTTAAAACCGAACGCCGCTGCGGCCGCGGGGCATGAAATTCCCTCTTTATCAAGGAGCACATGCCTTCCATGCCTGGCTTCCATCACTGCCTGACAATATCTGTACCCGCGGACTTTTGTGACAGACTCACTTTTTCCCGCATCCTTCATGAGAGCGGTATCTTTCTGAAAAATCAATTTGACGCCCACAGGCGACGTATCCATTCCGAGCTTGTCCTTAAGACTCTTCGCCTTCTCCCGCAGCCCCGCAATCCCGCCCAGTTGAGAATCCTTTTGTGCAGACATTACTTTTCTCCCTCAGAAGGGTTCTTAATCTTCCCTTCCTCAATCAGTTGTCTTTTTACTTTTGCCCAAATGCCGTGCTTCCTGTAAAGCTCTCTGAGCTCCTTTACATCAGGAAAAGTTATTGCTTTTCCTAAACAAAGATTTGCACAAGTTGTACATCCTACGACACACTGAAATGGACGGACGACCTTGGGCCCCTCGTCCGTCCACTCAAATACGTTCTTCCCACAATTCATACACATCCCACACTTTACACACTTGCTCAGATCCACGGTAGGGTACCATTTGACCTTTTCTCTCGGATATCCTGTCAGCCAGGCCATGCTTCTAACCTCCTTCCATGCTTTATATTCTCGCCGACCTACAGCCAGACCGCACCTTCATTGCCCGCTGCAGCCTTTTTCTATCCTTTTGGACAACATCCTCTTCATTCAGCCATTTCGACAACAGCTTCGTCAGCCCGGGATGATACTCATTGATCTTTGTGGTATTGATCGAATAATAGATCCGCGGCCCATCGCGTCTACCGGTTACAAAACCGGCATCTTTGAGAATGGTCAAATTTCTGGAAGCCCTCGTCTGTGAAATACCCAGTGCCTGCGTAATTTCACAAACGCAAAGTTCATCCCGTTCCTGAAGAATCTTTAGGATGCGAAGCCTCACTTCATCGGACAGCGCCTTCAAAACCTTGACTAACTCCCTCATGGCAGCTCCTGATCCATCTATGCGCATATTCGCAACTACGAAAATAGCCTCTGCCGCTCACCATGTCAAGGCCGGTTTGTTCGATCCTCCCTGCCGGCCGGACTCCACCCCTTCTCCTGAGACAGTAAAAAATCCATTCTCACTGCACCAGATTGAGGGGCCTCTTTACTGTTTCCCCGCTCCCGCACGGCCGGTACGGACGCTTATGCAGTCAAGCACGGCCTGCAGAACCTGACAGTCCGGGGGCGCCCCACGCCGTGCCTACTGCCCCGCCTGCAGGGAAAAATGTGATCCCACTTTGATGAAAGAATGGCCCGGAGCTGGAGTTTCCCTCAGGAGGTGGCCAGCACGAAACCGGAATCACGCCAGTCCTGCGCCCCTCTCCCCCGCAGTCTGAAGGAAGGCGCATCTGTCCCCATAATCTCCTGGAGCATCGTAAAACCTATGAGCGAGACTGGCGCTAGCACATATGCGGGCGCCTTCTCCGTCCCCGCGACATCCCGGCAGGACAAAGCGCTGTGCGTATCAGAGAGTCAAGCCGCCGCGGGGCAACCCGAATGTTCACAGGCACATCCGGGAGCAAGCGAAGCACCGCAGACGTGTCAGCAAGTGCTCCACTCCAGATCACATATCATCGTACGATACATTCGTTGACGTATTTCTTCAGCTCATTTCTTATACTGGCCAACTCTTCGTCGGAAAAGCATTTTGCGCTACTGGCGAAATTATCATCCAGTATTTTTGACATGACAAACTTTTGCAGAACGTATCTTTTTGCCCCCTTGATCAACCTGGCTATGGAAACCAGGTCTTCCACGGTCAGAAGGTTTTTCACCACCGTGGTGCGGAATTCGTAATCAATATTACTGCCCAGGATCAATGAAATGCTTTCAACGATTTTCTCTGTGCTGACAGGCACCCCCGCCACATTACTCAATTTTTCCAGAGGCGCCTTGATATCCATTGCTATGTAGTCTATCAGACCTCCCGCCATCAATTCCTGCAACCGCTGCGGATAGCTTCCATTTGTATCTATCTTTATGGAATAACCCATTTGCTTTATCCTCTCCACGAATTCGATCAGATCACCTTGAACGAGCGGCTCTCCGCCCGTGATAACAACGCCATCTAATCTGCCGGACCTTTCCTTCAGGAAAGAAAGGATTAACTCTTCATCGAGGGGAGGTGAGAAAAGGTCGGGATCTACCAATTCCGGATTGTGGCAGTAAGAGCATCTGAAGTTACATCCCTGGGTAAAAATGATGGCACTGATCTTACCCGGATAGTCGATCAAGGAGAACTTCTGGAATCCGCCGATTCTCATTGGCAATCACCTTAAACTCTTTCCTCATTCTGAACTCTTCCTTTTTCCCGTTATTCCATTGGCTGACGGGTCTCAGATACCCTACGATACGTGAATAAACCTCGCATCGTGCATTGCATTTGGGGCACTCAGAATGTTCTCCCGGAAGATATCCGTGGCTGGGGCATATGCTGAATGTCGGCGTAAAGGTAAAATACGGGAGTCTGTAGTTGTAGCAGATCTTCTTGACAAGATTCTTTACCACATCGCTGTGGGTGATTTTTTCTCCCACAAAAATGTGGATAACAGTTCCCCCTGTATATTTCGTCTGCAGTTCGTCCTGGAGGTCGAGAGCTTCGAAAATATCGTCCGTATAATTGACAGGTAGTTGAGAAGAATTTGTATAGAATGGCTCCGCACCGTTTTTGAAGGCGTTCTCATTGGCGCAGATTATGTCAGGATACTTCTTCTTATCTATCATCGCCAGACGGTAGGACGTACCTTCAGCGGGGGTCGCTTCCAGGTTGAAGTTGTTCCCGGTCTCTTGCTGGAATTCGACGAGTTTATCTCTCATGAAATCCAGGACTTTCAATCCAAACTCCCTGCCCTCTCTGTCACCGATGGTTACGCCCAAAAGGTTCAGGCAGGCTTCGTTCAATCCGATCAACCCGATTGTAGAAAAGTGATTCTTCCAGTATGCCCCGAATCGTTTCTTGATATCTCTCAAGTAATATTTGGAATAAGGATACAGGCCCTGGTCGGTAAACTTCTCCAGAATTCTTCTTTTTATCTCCAAGCTGTTCTTTGCAAGCCGCATCAATCTATCCAGGCCTGCAAAGAATTCTTCCTCGTCGGCCGCGAGATAACCCAGTCTCGGCATGTTGATGGTTACAACTCCGATGCTTCCGGTGAGTGGGCTTGCTCCGAACAATCCGCCCCCTCTTTTCTCCAGTCTTCTCGTGTCCAACCTTAGTCTGCAGCACATGCTTCGGGCATCTTCGGGCTTCATATCGGAATTGACGAAATTGGAGAAATAGGGGATGCCGTACTTGGCGGTTGCCTCCCACAATGGTCGCAGAAACTCAGCCTCCCAGTCAAAATCTCTGGTAATGTTGTATGTAGGAATGGGAAATGTAAAAACCCGGCCTCTTGCATCACCTTCCCGCATGACCTCCAGAAAGGCCCGATTGAACAGCATCATTTCCTCTTCAAAATCACCGTAAGTTTCTCTCTGCGGCTCTCCCCCCAGGATGACGGGTTGCCCCCTCAGATGTTCCGGAGGTCTTATATCCAGAGTTACGTTAGTAAAGGGGGTTTGAAAACCTACTCTTGTAGGAACATTCAAATTAAACAGGAATTCCTGCAAAGCCTGTTTGACCTCCTCATAAGACAGATTGTCGTACCTGATATATGGAGCAAGCAGCGTGTCAAAATTGGAAAATGCCTGAGCCCCGGCGGCCTCACCCTGAAGGGTGTAAAAGAAATTGACAATCTGTCCCAGAGCACTGCTGAAGTGCTTCGCCGGGGTGCTCTCTATTTTCCCGCGGGCTCCCCTGAAGCCCTCGGATAAAAGATCCATCAGATCCCACCCCACACAATAGACCGACAATATTCCCAGGTCATGGATATGAAAATCACCGTCCAGATGGGCTTTCCGTATCTCTTCCGGATAGATCTTACTCAGCCAGTAGACTCTGCTTATCTTAGAAGAGATGTAATTGTTAAGCCCTTGCAGCGAAAACGACATATTACTGTTCTCGTTAACCTCCCAATCCAGTTTATCAAGATATTGATCCACCAAATCGGTATCCGCCTTGGATATGATCTCCCTGATCCTGGCATGCTGTTCTCTGTAGATGATGTATGCTTTGGCGGTTCGCCGGTAGGGCGATGCCATTAACACTTCTTCGACGATGTCCTGAATTTCCTCAACCGTCGGGATCCTGTCCTTTATTACCTGCTGCGCGATAGCCAACACTTTTATCGTAAATTTGGCCGCCATCTCCCTGTCAAATTCACCCGTTGCCGCACCCGCTTTGGAAATCGCGTTTGTAATCCGCTCGGGATCGAAGGGCACGATTCTTCCATCTCTTTTTCTTATTTTTTCAAACATGATTCTCCTCCTCAGGAACAGGGACACTTCCGGCCGTCATTCTCCGCGTACACGCAACTTCCGAAGCCGCGCAGCCGTTTGCTATACAAGCATTCCTACAATGCAGTCAGCTCTG
>Ga0116200_10000798_pt1 | contig 11351 bp, 13 predicted proteins | sample Mar14436cmmetaG_FD_94478 | JGI IMG/M metagenome (GOLD analysis project Ga0116200, IMG submission 94478) | Marine hydrothermal vent microbial communities from Guaymas Basin, Gulf of California to study Microbial Dark Matter (Phase II) - Marker... ... | reverse complement strand
CTTCTTGGGTCAGAGACAGTTGTGGTGGGCATACAGCCGGCAGTCGCGCTGACGCTCGTGGAGCTTGGGCTCAGGATAAGCTGGGGGGTTAAGACTGCACTTAACCTTGAGAAAGGGCTTGAAATCCTTAGAAAGAAGAAAGACAAGTGAGGATCACAGGATGGATGAGCAGACCATCGAGGTGAGGAGGGATATTGATGTAATCCTGGCCAGAAACGTGGGTAGGAAGATGGCAAATGAGATCGGGTTTGGAGAGCTTGATCAGACTCGCATTACAACCGCAATCTCAGAGCTTGCCCGTAATATTGTCATTCATGCAAACAGAGGGAAGGTTGTGATCAGAGAGATCCAGAAGGGGGATAGAAGGGGGATTGAGGTTGTCTGTACGGATGATGGACCCGGGATCGAAGATATAGAGGCGGCACTCAGGGATGGCTATACAACTGCAGGAGGGCTTGGGATCGGTATGACAGGCGCTAAGCGACTGATGGATGAGTTTCATGTGGAGTCTGTCGTGGGAGTCGGTACCACGGTCATCGTGAAGAAGTGGTTGAGGTGAGGCTCGGTCTTGCAACACGTCCTGCTATAGGGTACACCGAGAACGGTGATGGACACTTCGTTGAGCAGTGGGATGGCAAACTCCTTCTTGCAGTATTTGACGGACTGGGGCATGGAAAAGTAGCAGCAGAGGCGGCAGAGAGGTGTCGTGCGGTACTCAAGCAGGTTTATCAGCGTAAGATACCGGAGATCTTTGAGGTTTGTCACGAGGAGCTCAGAAGGATGCGGGGGGTTGTGATGGGGATTGCACGAATTGAGCTTTCCACACTCCTGCTTAATTACGCGGGGGTGGGGAACATCACGATGAAGATCGTGGGGCATGAGGAGAACACACACCTGATCTCGATGGATGGAATCGTGGGATACAACCTTCCAGGTATCAGGGTATTCCCGTATCAGCTCACCAGGGGGGATGTCATCATGATGTACACGGATGGAATCTCCTCCTCACACCTCTCAGGATACTCAAAAGAGAAGATCAGATCGTATGATCCTCAGATTCTTGCAGAAGAGATCTTAAATAGATGTTCTAAACCGGAGGATGATGCAACAGTCCTTATTCTTCACGTATAATCGTAAGGTTCTGGTCACACACTTCCCAAAACCATGGTGAGCAATGTTATATAGATGTACATCAAAACTATTATCCCATTCTTAGAGGATAGGAGGTAATGTGATGAGCAGATGGTTATGGCCCCAACCTGATAAAAAGAACTGGCTCGTGGTTACAGATGTAAAGAAAGGGATAATAAGGGTGTATAACGAGAAAGGAGACCTCTTAACGGAAAAGAAAGATTTAAGTGAGGTTGTGGTTCGGTTAATCGAGAAGAATTTCTTCGATACGGTTGGGATAAAGCTCTCTGAGCTTGGCGATCCCCTGAATCCCGTGTTCAGGACCGAGGAAGAGACGGGGAAGGGTGAAAAAAAAGGGGGGTTCGTGGAGCCTGACCCTATGTTTGCTTAGGATTCGAGGGCACCTATCAGTTTCACAACCTTTGATACAAGATCTTTCCCTTCTTTTCCCGTTATCCTGATCATTGGCTCCTTGCCCATCCCTCCCAGATCATAGATCACATCCGGAACATGTCCAAGCCTTTCTATAACTGACCTAACACCCCAGTCCATTGTCCTCTCACCTTCTGGCTCATCCTCCCGTACAAACTCTGCCATCTCAAGTCCGATATCAGAGCAGGCCCTTATTATCTCATCACTGTATCTCACATTACAGCAGGCTCTCATAGCAGGATCAAACCGCATCATGGCGAGGATCACTCTCGCAATGTGGTCACTTGCACCGAACTCAACCGGGCCAACCTGCACGGCACGGTTACCACACCGGACAATCCTCCCGCTCACAGCAGCAACATCATCCCTGGTAGCAGCACCCGGGATTGCAACAGCGATGTTTGACCCAACCTCCGGGAGAAATGGGACGAAGTTGTGTCTCAGGACCTCATCTACGGCAGCTTTTACATCTTCAAGCACGAGGTATCTATCTCTATCGCGAATAAGGCGCCCGGCGTGGTTGAGTGGTATGAGGCCCTTACCCACAGGATGAGCAAACCTCATCGCATCTACCACGAATCGTTTTGCAGCGTTTGCAGCATCAATGAGGCTTTTTCCAGTTGCAAGATTCGCTGCTAAAGCCGCGGTGTACGTACAGCCTGTTCCGTGCCAGTCACCCTCGATAAGCCCAAGCTCCCCACCGATAGTGCTGAACCGCCCATCCTGATCAAGGAGAAGGTCTGCCCCTTCAAGGTGTCCTCCTGTGATTATCACATTCTCTGCCCCGATCTTCTTTATTGCAATTGCAGCAGCCCTCTCATCTTCAATCGCCCTGATCTCAATCCCTGTAAGCATCTCTGCCTCGGGTATGTTCGGGGTTACAAGATATGCATGGGGCAAAAGCTCCGTTTTCAGCGTTTCAAGTGCGTCCGTATCAAGAAGTACGCCACCTGTGGATGACCTTATCACAGGATCCAGTATGAAGGGTACCCTGAAACCGGATAACTCCTCAGCCACAAGCTTTATTGTCTCACTTCCACCGAGCATCCCCACCTTTGCAAGCCTTACGTCCATATCCTCCATGATCGCCCTGATCTGCGAGCGAATGAGATCTGGGGGGAGATCATACCGCCTGATGAAACTTACTGTATTCTGGACCGTTACCGATGTAATGACCGAGGCCCCATATACACCCATTACCTCAAACGTCTTGATGTCTGCCTGTATTCCTGCACCGGCAGAGGGATCAGACCCCCCAACTGTGAGAAGAACACCACCATGGGACATCGATAGCTTACCTTACGTTCCCCGGATCACCTTCTCATACTCGATTCTGCCATCATAAATGATATTGGCACTACCTGTGAGGTAGGCACCCTCCTCATCGAGAGATACCTTCAGCACCCCACCGAGTGCATGCACCGTGATCTCCTTCGAGGGATCAATCAGCCCCAGCTTATCCAGCGCGTACACCGCGGCTATTGCACCTGTACCGCATGACAGGGTTTCCCCGACCCCACGTTCGTACGTCCTGATATCAATATCATCCTCCTCATTCACCTCGACGAACTGGACGTTCGTGCGCTTTGGAAAAGCCTCATGATTCTCGATCAGACTGCCAAGGTGGTCAACATCTGTCCGGTACAGGTTATCCACAACAACCACAGCATGCGGGTTTCCAACATTAAGCGCTGTGATCTTGATCGTTCCGACCTCATCATTTATGAATAGGTCTGTATTGATCGCAAACTCCCCCTCCCCTTCCATCGGAATCAGATCCCGCCTGAACTCTGCACGTCCCATGAACACCCTCACCTCCTTGACAACCCCATCATTCAGGATCACCTCCGGGGTGATCACTCCCCCCAGCGTCTCAACAGTCATCTTCGTATCCTTGACAATCCCCCGCTCATAGACGTACTTTGCAAAGCACCTCATTCCATTCCCACACATCTCTGCCTCAGAGCCATCGGGGTTGAATATCCGCATCTGTATATCGCAGATGCCTGAGGGAGATATGAAAATCACACCATCTGCACCAACAGAGAACTTTCTCGCACACACACGCGATGCGAAGGTGGGTTTATCCAGCTCTGGGACCACTTCTCCGTCCATCTCATTGATAACGATAAAATCATTGCCGGTGCCCTCTACCTTTGTAAACTCAACCTCCATCGCTTATACCTCCCCATCGATCATACAAGCTCGGTAAACACGATCGTTCCAGAGATCTTCTTAACCCGAACCTTGACAACCTCACCCTTTTTGTTGTATGGGATGTAGAAGATGTATTTGTCCATCCTCGCGATGCCATCTCCTTTGCTACCTATGTCCTCTATCTTGAGCTCATAGACACCTCCGACCTCGACAAGAGGCGCCTTTTCGATCCTCTTTTGCCTGCTCCGCTTGAGAATTGAGCGATGTGCCCCACATGCGTCACACTTCAGCATCGTTATCCGCCCACTCTTGAGCAGGTGTGTATCAGGGCTGCCGCACTCAGAACATATCACATACTCCTCAAGATATGAATCAAGGAGCTTCTCGATGTTCTCCGGGTTGAACTTCCCCTGAAAGATCGCCCTGCTACCCTCAATCCTCCCTGCGGTACCAAGCTCCCTTAAAAGATACTTCATGAGGTGATCGGGGTCGCGGTTGATGTAATCGACGATAACCCCGAAGTTCTCAAAGATGGACGTCTTGCCCTCGATGAAAACACTCGGTGCAGGGATTGCAAACCTCGAGGTGGTATCTGCAATCGTTGGTATCTGCTTCAAAGCCCGGTCAAGCAGGGCGATGTATCCCTCACGGCTTGTTGTATCCATCACCAAAACCTCTTACCTCTTTTTTTACTCCTGAGACTGGAAGGTGAGGTTGAGATGGGGCTGGTGCGATTCGAACACACGACCGACGGGTCTCTCCGATCATCAGTGCTCCAACGGATCATCATAACGAAAGATCGCGTCCGATCTTTCGATTCAGCAGACCCGTTGTTCATCATATTACCGCTGGAGCCCGTCGCCCTTCCTGACTAGGCCACAGCCCCTTCAACCACGTCTTACTACACGTCGTTATAATTATATCTTTCGGAGGGGCACACGCCTAAGGCGAGAGCCTTCGCATATCCCTCGGGAAAAGAACCGCTTCCCTGATGTTCTCAAGCCCGAGCATCGTCATCAGTAGCCGCTCAAGTCCCAGCCCCCATCCAGAATGAGGGGGGATTCCGAACTTGAAGGCACGAAGGTAGAACTCAAAGCTATCAGGGTTGAGCCCCATCGCATCGATCCTTGATATGAGCAGGTCGAGATCGTGTATACGTTCGGATCCTGAAGCAAGCTCCATCCTCGGGTGCATGAGATCAAAACTCAAAGATATCTCTGGATTCTCCGCAGGTTGCGTGTAATATGGCTTTGAATCAGTTGGCCAATCGGTTATGAAGTAGTGCTCACCGATGAGCCTCCCAAGTTCATGCTCACAGGATGCAGAGAGATCATCTCCCCAGACAAGCTCTGAGAACTCCGGGTTATCCGTACTTTTTAGAAGATCTATCGCCTCTGTGTAGGTGATACGCCTGAAGGGAGTATCTGGAACCTCAATCCTGATATCAAGATCCGAAAGCTCCTTTTCACACTCTCTCTTCACAGATTCATAGACCCTTGCAATCAGGTCCTCGAGTATCCTCATTACATCTTCATAATCCATGAAAGATGCCTCAATATCGATCGATGTCGCCTCATTGAGGTGTCTTGTTGTATCATGCTCCTCTGCGCGGAATATCGGAGCAATCTCCCAGACCCGATCAAAACCCGCGGACATCATGATCTGCTTGAATAGTTGAGGGCTCTGACTCAGGAATGCCTCCCTGTTAAAGTATGTTATCGGGAATAAAGCTGTTCCACCCTCTGTTGCAGTTGCAACGATCTTTGGTGTGTTTATCTCGATGAACCCATGTTCTTTGAAGAAGTTACGAATTGTATCAAGCACATAGCTCCGTATCTTAAATATAGCGAGAACTTCGGGTCTCCTGAGATCCATAAAACGAGAGTCGAGCCTTGTATCAAGCTCAGCCTTCACCTTTCCGGTTGGATCAAGGGGCAGAGGGGAGTCGGCATAACTCAGAACCCTGATCTCATGGGGCAGGATCTCATAGCCACCGGGCGCCCGTTCATCCTCCTTGATGGTGCCTGTTACCCTGATCACGCTCTCTCTTGATATGTGCTTAACGATTCCAAGTAGCTCTGCTTCTACCTTCTTCTTGGGGAGTGTGACCTGAGCAAAACCCTCTCTGTCCCTGAGTATAAGGAAGGTGATCCCCCCAAGATCCCGGATCTCATGAACCCACCCCATCAGGGTTGCCTTCTCACCAGCCATTGATGGATCGATCTCTGCTGTGAATCGCCTCTGCATGATACTCAAGCTACTTCAGGGATGCTTTTAAATCTTTTTGCAAAGCTCCCTGATACCTGTAACCTCTCCGTCACCCCTTCTGATCCTGGCTTCAATCATCAGTGGTATAGCACCAGAGGTTTCATCAAACGAGGCCAGCCTCATTGAGTAGATGCTTGGTGGCATAAGCCCAATCCCTCGATGCTCCTCCTTACTGCTTCTCCCAGTAACTACTATCTTGCCGTTCTCATTGAACAGGGTGACATTCATCCCATCTTTGATACTCCACGCCTTCATATCCTCTTTGTCAAGATAAACCACGGCAGAGAGATCCTGGTACTCCCGGGAGATTCTTCCCCTGCATGATTCAGCAGACTGGAAAATATCGGAGATGATCAGGATCTTTATCTCATACTCAGGTGCCTGTATAAGCCTTGATATACCTGCCATCACAACCCCTCCAGTATCCTCGTGAGGACTGCTTCATCAGATGGGGTATCCCTCTCTATGCAGGGTACAAGTTCAAACTCAACCCCGTCCATCCGCATAGCAGATCCCCCATTATCGACCCCGGCGATCCCGGTATGGATCACAAGATCTGCAATCTCGGTTGTTGGGGTATCTCTGGGATCAATTACGATTGTCTGAATATCAAGGAGCTTTTTTGAGAGAGAATAGGGGAGATCGCTCATCGGGTCCGCTCCAACGATAAGAGCCGCATCTATCCCTCCATCAAGAAGTGCCCGGAGGAATGATCCCTCAATCCGCTTCTGAGCTCTTTCCATCATCTCAACAAACCCCCTCATGTTGTATCCCTTGACCATAGGGATGAGATAAAACTCCCCGTACTCATTGAGCCCCTCCATAAACCAGATCAGTTTGTCCATATCTCGATTCAATCCATGAATCAGCCCGGATCCTGCGAAAATAACCCCAAAATCCGCTTTCTTAATCTCATTAGAAAATTTTAAAAGCTCCTTTGATCCTGGAGGCTTTCCAGAGAGGATACCGAGAATTTCATCCATCAGAGCAGGATCTTGCCCTGGACTCACCTTGAGAAACTCCCTGCAGACCTTCGCGGTGGGAGATCTGTAGATATCAATCGAGATCGCGTACCTGTCAAACTCCCACCCCTTCTGTTTGTGCTCACCCCTGGGAAAATACGAGAACCTGGAGAGGTGGCGGGGCTGCGAGCTCATCGCATCAGAACCCCAGAATATACTGATATCAGCTCGATCTCTCACATCATCGAGTGTGCATGTCTTAATCCGGGATGAGACCACGAGATTGAGCAGGTCTCCATACCTGATGCTGGAATAGTCCTCGATCATACATCCAAGCTTCTCTGAGATCTTGATTGCAATACGCTGTGCTTCGATAGTTGTGTTATCAAGACCGAAGATTGCAGGGCTTTTTGCATTCTTTAGGATCTCGATTGCCTCATCTATTGCTGCATCAAGATCATATGCAGGATGGTCTGCATTCAGAAAGAGTGATGCTCCTTTCCTGCATGCGTTTCCAACCTCTCTTATCTCTGACTCCTCTATCACAACCTCTATATCATCACACAGGCATGAGCAGCCCGGACAGGTGGCTGTTACTTGGGTAGACACTTATATCACCCCATCTTACTTATTGAGTATCTTAAATCCATCTTCTGAGTTGACTTTTCACAATCATCAAACCAGCTATTCACACAAACTCAATCGCGCCTGAGGGGCAAGTCACGATACAGAGATCACAGAGGATGCGATTTTTCCCGAATCGCCTGCATTCATGGACGTTGGAGGCAACAACAACCCCATCCTTGACCCTGAGGATTACCCGATCATTCGTGGGCCCCCTGCCAACGGCAGTACCATGCGGGTCATTTGCGACATTAACAGGGCATGCAACGACACAGTTACCACATCCCGTGCATTTATCCGTGTCAATTACAAGCCCGGTCTCTGTAGCACCTTCAACCGTTTCAAATAGCTCCTGGAGCTTACTTAGCTTGTCTTTATACCTGTCCTCCTCAAAGAGTGGTGTGCAGGCCTCAAGCCCCACCTCGCCCCTTATCAGCTTTACGGCAAATGCCATGCAGGTTGATTCGCCGCACTTCTTGCAGTTTGTCATCGGAAGAAGCTGGTAGACCTCCATCGGCGTTGGCATGGATGAAACTTCGTATGAGAGATGATAAGGCTTTTGATCTACCTCTCTGTCTCAAAAGAGATCGCACCCCTGCGGTGGCCTCTTGCTCTTTTATCAAGAAGATGGCGGGGTGTAACGCTAAGTGCATCCTTTGCCTCCTCCTGATTCATACCAAGAAGCTTTGAGAGTGAGATGATCTCTCTTGGTGCCCTTATATCGTATATAGACGACGCGCCACTTGTTACAACAACCTGCATACGGTACTTTCTCGCAAGCCTCACGTTCTCACGCATCATGAAAAGTGATCTTGTCCGCCTCTTCCCCCTCCCATGGATTATATCAAAGAGATTAAGCTCGAGTGCAACTCCCTTCTTTGAGCCGAGCCGCATCATGATGTGGTTCATTCTGCCAGGATGTGAGAGAAGATCAACCCTCGGGTCACCGAGGGCAAGACGATCTATCACCTCATCCCCACCATGGACCGCGAGAAGATCGACCATGGGTCGAAACTTTCCGATGAGCCTGACAAGTTCACGGGGCGATGATGCCCGGATCTCAACACCCTGATAAATGCTGAACCCGGGGGGTGGCTCAAGGTCAGGGGAGGAATACCACATGTCAGAATGGTTCAGTATCACACATCCACTGAATCCGAACTCCGAGAGTTTCTCGACCATGAGCTCAATCTCATCCTCCCCGTCAGGCCTGACATGGATATTAAGGTCAATGTAAGCCCGTTTCATCCTTCCACCTTGAAGTGATCGTATCCTGATGGAACGACCCTTTCTCCTGCGTTTTTCTCAACAACCCTCCCTATTACCGTGAAATCAACCACCTGCCTCAGCTCATTAACCCCCTCCGGCATAACGGTGAAGAGAAGCTCATAATCTCCACCGGCTGATAGCAGAAGCGATCTCAGATCATCAGTATCTTCCACAACCTTAAAAAGCTCACTTCTCACTGGAATTCTCTCCCAATCAATCTCAAACCCAACGTGAGACGCCCTCGAAAGATCGGCGAGTGAGACAGAGAGCCCATCGCTTATATCTGTCATCGAGGTGACAAAGCCAGATCCGGAAAGCTTCAACCCCTCCTTTACACGAGGTACCGGCTCAAAAAGGGCTTTAACAAGAGGATCTGAGAGATCCACATCCTTCTCTCGCTCAATCAACCTCAAACCTCCCCCTGCAGATCCAAGATGCCCTGTGATGCAAAGAAAGTCACCAACCTTTGCACCGGATCTCCTGATGACCCGTCCTTCTCGTGCAACCCCGAGCACAAACCCGGTTAGCGTGATCTCATCATGTGCATCGAGATCTCCCCCGAGAACCCCAAGACCAAACCTCAGCGCACAGGAGTGAATCCCTGAGAGAAGCTCCTTGAATGATTCAACGCTGAACTCCGGGGGCACACCGATCGCGTCCACCATGAAAAGTGGCTCACCCCCCATCGCAGCGATATCACTCAGGTTTACAGCAACAAGACTCCAGCCCATCTGGTAAGGGGTCATCTGTGGGGGAAAATCACTTTTCTCATGGAGCATATCGGATGTGAGAAGTAAACACTCTCCACCAAGCTCAACGACCGCACAATCCTCCTCTTGAGTCTCGAAATAAGATGAAACAAGCTCAATAAGTCTCCTCTCTCCAATATCACGAAGTAACCCGTTCAAAAGCCCCTCTCCTCCCAAGTGGTTTTGTTGCATCGATCCCGACCTTGGTTGAGGTGCCATCTTCTGCTGCAGAGGGGTCGAGCGATGATCCACGTGCACCCCGGACCATAACAAGATCCTCATCCCATCTGACACGGGTTGCGATCGCATACTCAAGCTCGATCGGATCGAGTATATCGATATCCTCATCCACAACAACAACCTGTTTAAGACTTGGAGCTGCTGCAAACGCCGCGATTATCGCGTTCTTCCCATCTCCCTCTCTGACTTTCTGGATCGAGACCGCTGCATGGAGGTACGTGCACCCTCCCCTTGTGAGAATGACGTTTCTTGCATCAGCCACATGCCGGACCCCGCGCAGTATCACAGGCTCGTAAGGTACGCCCATCAGAAGCTGGTGCTCCATGCCACCCGGGATTATGGAGTGATAGATCGGATCCTCTCTGTGATATATCTTATCAAGCGTTATCACCGGCTCAAGCCTCACCCTGTCGTACGTTCCGGTTATATCAACAAAAGGCCCCTCCCTGGCACACTCATCTCTTTCGATCTCTCCCTCCAGCACGATCTCAGCATGGGGGACACATATACCATTATCAAGCCTGAACAGCTCAACCGGTCCACCTCGCAGGGCTGATGCATACTCAAACTCACGCCCGGGCTCAACCCTGGTAGCAGCAGCAAAGAGTATCACCGGGTCGGGTCCTATCACAATCCCAACTTTCAGCCCCTTTCCCTGCTCTTTTGCCTTTTTGTGAAGCATATATGTATGTCTTGGGGGAACAAGCCTTGCAACAACTTTATTTTTCCCAATCACCATCATACGATGGAACGAGGCATTTCTAACACCATCAAACTCGGTTACAATGATTCCTGCCGTGATGTACGCCCCACCATCCCGCTCAAAGAATCGCATTATCGGCAGGGTCGAGAGATCTGCACGCCTTATAACCTCCCTCGCAGGTGAGTCATCAACGATCCTCACCTCGCCTTTAAGGGGAAGATCTGCAAGTCTGGGTGCAATTTTATCCGGTTCAACCCCAAGTACCCTCGAGAGGATCTCTCTTGATGAGATAAGGTTGATACACGCTCTCATCCCTGATAGATTCTTGAAGAGTATCGGACGCTCGATCTCTCTTGCAATCCTGCATGCATCAAGGTCACTTGATACCGGATCATCGATCTCAACAAGATCTCCACGCTCTTTAAGCTCATTCATGAACTCCCTGAGCCCCATCTAAGAACCCCCAATAATCGTTGAAAGTGCAGCTGCAAGCTTAACAGCACCAGAATAACTCCCTCCAGCCCTTGACGTATCGACAAAGACTTTTCCAAGGTCATAATGTACTGCTGCCCCCCACGCGACCCCCTCCCCAAGGAATGTCAACGTCCTGAAGATGAGGTTGCCAGATATACCATCAGGTGCAATTATAAGGTTTGAATCACGTACAGCATCCTCGATCAGGATCTCATGGTGCACAGCCTGATACCCCATATCAGCGACGGCACCGATAAGAAGATCCCCCTCTCTCAGGGATTCATCAACCCGGGGACTTCTTCCCATATCCCCGATCCTGCCTCCTGAGAGTATCCCCACCCT
>Ga0116200_10000796_pt1 | contig 11352 bp, 10 predicted proteins | sample Mar14436cmmetaG_FD_94478 | JGI IMG/M metagenome (GOLD analysis project Ga0116200, IMG submission 94478) | Marine hydrothermal vent microbial communities from Guaymas Basin, Gulf of California to study Microbial Dark Matter (Phase II) - Marker... ... | reverse complement strand
TTCAAGCACTACTATAGCTGAGCCTCTGACACTGGGCTTTACATGCTCGGCTAGGAAGCTGCTTATCACTGGTAGGCCGCCACCGCATCCAAAGCCTATTAGAAAACATAATGCTGCAAATAGGATGTTGCTTTCAATGCACAGCATTCCAATACAGCATAGAAGGGATGCAACCGAGAAAAAGGACATTGAGATCAACCATGCAAGCTTTCTACCATGTTTATCCGCTAGCATTCCAAGCATCAATGCTCCAAAGAACATTCCCGCTGGAACTGAGAATCTCAAGAGTCCCCCGATCAAGTTTGCTGGAGGATTTGCAAACGATATTGAGAGAACGGCCATAGCTATGAACGCCCATGAAATAAATGAGAGTATCAAGACAGATTTTGGTGCACCAAAACCCTTCATTTGGGTCACCTCATAATCCATGAGATACCTTAACTGTAATTAATCTTCGCAGAACTTCAAGGTTACCCATTACAGCGATGACTACAAGGGCTAGAAATGGCATGTTCAGCAGAGAGAATACAAAGATTATAAAGAGCCTAATCTCTCGTTCCATTGGAATCTTAATTGAAGGAGAGATATAGGGAACTCCATAAGATGCCAGATACTTGTCGCCTGAATAGGATATCATGAGCGACGCAAGTAGAGCAAGGAACTCAATTAACATGCATGAGCGAACTTGTCAAGAGATGCCACCGTTATACAGAGTATTATCATGGCATCAGCATATCTGTCAAGTATACCATCCAGCCATGCACCGTACTTAGTCTCCATAAACTTTAGTCTGGCAACATCCATCAAGTATACTTGAAATCTGAACTAGCAATCCTCCAATCAACGTATACATGTAATTCCCTAGGAGAAATAGCGTGGCTCCGAGTATGGCGATCGAGAATGATAGGATTGTCAATTGATTTGGAGTGACCTCCGTATATGCAAGGTATCTTGAAATTCTAAGTGAAATTCTTCTATTGAGGTTCCTTGATATAAAGCCATCGTAATAGACTTTTCTTGAGCCAATTCTTTTCACTTTAATTAGGGATCTGAGAAGTGTGCTTTCAATGGTGCTTAAGTTGCCGATTTCTAGTCTAGCAGAGTTAAACTCTACATCTGGAAGCTCATAGCGCTTAAGGTATTCATTTATGGCATTCATTAGGTTTTTACGCCTTAGCAGGAAATTGTAAAAACTCTCCTTGAAGAGATAGCCTATAGTAGCGCTATTACATTTCAGAATGCACTCTGAGAATCTAATATCCCTTTCAAGTGGAAGCACAGGGGCAACCAGGATTAAATAATGATCCGCTCTGGTAGGAGCAACTTTATCCTTCGCGAAGAACACTTTAAAGCCGTGTCTAACTGTTTTTATTTTTATGGAAAATATATAAAGCGGTTGTTGTGTAGTAAGTATTGTCCCGTATGTGGGGCTCAGAGGTTACCCCGAAAGTATTGGAGGTTCTGAGGGCTTCAACGCCCAATGAAGATCAATCTCTACGGGATCATCGCAATAGAAAGACAAAGAATTGGAATAAAACTCCAAAAAATTACTCCCCCGCAGGGAAACTCCTATCCTCTCAAGCGATCTGATGAACCTATGTTTAGCCTTCATGCTTATAATCTTTGAATCATATTCTGAAAAATCTCCTGCAACTGCTACCCGCAATTCACAACCTCCACTCAGCAAAACTTCAAGTAATATCTATAGCAAGGTTAAAAATCAACTGGTGAAATAATCTGTTAGCCCAAATCTCAAATAATGTGCGCAGGTAGATAACTCATTTCATTATTGTCGATAAAAGTGATAGGTTGAAGTTGAGAAAAGAGTGAAGTTAAATCTCTTCTGGACAGTTATATTTATTGGCGATATGGAAATAAATAAAATGAAAAAAGAAGCACAAACTCATGAATAATCTCCGTTGCTAGGGGTATATTAAACTCCTAGCTGGAATGAGTAGACATGAAAAAAAGAAGTTCCCAAAAGATTTTGCATCTACTTGATGACGCTGAAGACGAGCTCAAGCGTGAAAAATCACTTATAGTTCTAGATAGAATAGCAAATGATGGAAGCATAATAATAGTTGGTGATACTCACGGTGATAATGAATCAAGTAAACTAGTTCTAGAAAATGTGAATCTGAAAAAGGATGTTGCAATGTTTTTGGGGGACTATGTCGATAGAGGTGAAAGGGAGTTAGAGAACATAATCTATCTTCTAACTATGAAGCTACTTTACCCGGATAAGGTGTACCTGCTCAGGGGAAATCACGAGTCTCCTATAGTAAATGACAAGTACGGCTTTTTTATCTCACTTTCAAAATATTTCCCCCAGGATTGCATGCATTTATTCATTAGGTTTAATGAGATTTTCTCTCTTCTACCATATGGAGTCTTCATTGACGATTACATGCTACTACTGCTACATGGAGGTCTTACACGCAACATGGAGAAGGTTGAGGAGATAAAGAGGCTACCGCGTAAGGATCTTATACCAAGCAATAGAATGGCATTCGAGATCCTATGGAATGACCCTGAAGAGAATGTAAGAGGGTTTATAAAGTCAACGCGGGGAGAGAATACCTATTTCTTTGGAAGAGACATAGTTGAGAACTTCCTATCTGAGAACGATCTCAGCGGAATAATAAGAGAACATCAATACATCGGGGAAGGCTATAAATTTTCGATGGGAAGAGGAGACGTGAAAAATTATATGAGAAACTTTGAGGGTTACGTGTTGACACTATTTACATGCAGGTATCATAGTGTGAACCCCGCAGTAGCTGTGTTAAAGAATAGGGAAATCTCGATTAGATACTTGATGGAGGTCTGACCGTGGGAAAAGTTATGGCGTGTATCTCGGTCGGTGAAGTGATAAAGTGTAGCAATGGCACATACTATATAACCGATGTTTTAGGCGTTGGTGGAATGGGGGTAGTATTCCGCGGCAGGTGTTTATCTGGGGAACATGCTGACAAAGACGTAGTGATAAAAGTACCGAATTTCTTTATTGAGGGAAACCCTCCACACTACCTAGTAGAAAAGCTAAGAGATGAAACTGAGATATTGAAGAAACTTGATCATCCTAACATAGTGAGATATTATGACGAGTATACCATAGAATGTGACAAGCAAAAATGTAACGTTCCTAAAGATGCATGCCCTGGCAGAGTTTTTCAGAAGATTCCGTTATTGGTGATCGAGTATGTGAATGGAATAGAGCTTAGGGAGTACATAGAGAAGAAGGGGACACTAGACACTAAAACTGCCATAAAGTTTCTAATCAAGCTTCTAGACATGCTAGCCTACATGCATAGTAAAGGCATTGTTTGGAGAGACTTGAACCCGAGAAACATACTTGTAAACCCCAGCAATGTTCTAGAGTTTAAGGCCATTGACTTTGGAACAGCTAGACAATATCGGGAGAAAGGTGTAGTTAAAGCTACGAAAGTGGGATATCAAGGTTATACTTCACCAGAGCAGTTACTGGATGGAGCAGTAATTCCTCAATGTGACGTATACTCCGCTGGTTGCACACTGTTCTTCTTACTTACATCACGCGACCCTCTTCCCGGAGGATCCTTGATACCGCAAAACAATATCAAGCTCTATAATCCGTCCATAAGTGACGAGTTAGCTCGTATCATTAAAAAAGCCATGCATCCAGATGTTATGGAAAGATATCAAACAACGACGGAGTTCAAAGACGATCTTCAGAAGTTGTTAATAAGTATGGGAGCACGTTACATAAAGCCATATCTGGAATTCGGCAATAGGAAGATAGCTATAAAAGGAAAGTATGCGGTTATAGGTAGAATAGGGTTAGATGTATACCTGATACAGGATGATGGAAATAAAGTTTATATAACAAGTGAGAACACTGCACAGGGGCCATTTGTATCGAGGTATGATCCCCAGTTAGGGAAGATGGGGCAAGTAGAGTTAATGGAACAGGATGGACAATGGTATATTGTTAGGAGAGGTACAAATACCTCTGCTATCCGAAGAAGTAACCAGCGCATTGTACTGCATCAAGTTGGAGCACAAGTCGAATTAAAGAATGGTGACGTGATTGAGCTTGTATACAGTCTGCGTAGGGGGCCATATATCCCACTTACATTTAGGACACAGTAGTATAGTGTATATCTATCTGTGCACTCTATAAGCCATATCCATGCCTAATGTGTTAAAGCAGTAACCTAGATTTCCATGCTTGTCTAGGGCTATTACACCAGCAGTGTTTCTACCGAATCTAAGCGTTAGCTCCTCAAGTGCTTTCTCACAAGCTTTTTGGGGGAGAAGCCCGTTCTCAATCATGGAAACTATCCGAAAGGAAAGGCAGAACTTCATGATAGCTTCTCCAAGGCCAGTTGCTACAGCTGCTCCCATGTTGGTTGCATATATTCCAGCTCCGATGATCGGTGTATCCCCTACTCTTCCAGGGAGCTTTAGCACAAATCCTCCCGTGGATGTCCCGGCTGCAATGTTTCTATTCTTGTCTAGGGCAATTGCGCCAACCGTTCCAGGCTCTTTGACGTACAGCTTTGCAACTTCAAGGTTTTCCCTGTAGAAGTCCAGTTTTCCCTCAAGCCACTCTTTGAAATACTTTTTCAGCTGCTTGACCCTGTAATCTGTGCGTGGATCATATTCCTCAAAACCCATTTTACGTGCGAAGAGAGTTGCACCTTCACCTACCAATAGTACATGCGACGTTTTCTCCATAACCTTCCTTGCAACGGAGATTGGATTTTTAACGTTTCTAATGCATGCAACGGCTCCAGCCTTTAAAGTTGAACCGTCCATTATGGCAGCATCCATTTCAATTTCAGATGTTAGTGTAAGAGCTGAGCCTGTTCCAGCGTTAAACAATGAAGAATCTTCTAGAACCTTGACTGCTTCCTCAACGGCATCTAGGGCATGGCCTCCCTTAGCCAGAACCTCTGCTCCAGTTTCACATGATTTCCTGAGAACCTTCTCTCTTTGCTCTTGTATGTCTTTGGGTATCTTTCTAACTCCTGCGCCTCCATGAACTATGATGGCGTACATTGCTGATAATCTAACGACATTGTTGTAGAAATATTTAATATTTTTATGGGAAGCTGTCCTTGATGCCAAGCTTGTAAGCTATGAAGTTTGCTGTGATATGTGCAATAAATGTGACTGCTAGAAATATCAATATGTATTGTAGGGGAATAGGCGTCACTAGGCTGGCTAGCAGGAGAGCAAATATTATGAAGTCGAGCTGGTCGAGTGGAATACATGGAGCCCCTCTTTCTAGTCCCAGTCTTCTCTTTATGAATGAGCCTATCACATCCCCAAGTATTGCCCCAAGAGAGAGAAGAAATCCTCTCAGCAGAAACGCTGAAAAGGAGGTTGCCGCTATAAGATCGGGTATATAGCATATTATAGTGGTGGAGATGCCCTCTCTAACAGCAGTCTTAAGCGCAAAGGATAGGATAAAGCCTCTGAATGGAAGTTGAACTATGGCTGCAAGAAAACCAACCATTGTTCCTCCGATAAAGCCTCCAATAGTTTTTCCGTCGCCTAGGATTCTTCTGCCATCAATGAAAACCTTATAGTTATCAATTGGTCTCGAGTTTTTACCTAGTATAACTGCAAGTCCATTGGTTGCATATGCCGGCGTACTATACCAGAGCATTAGCAGTATTATAGCCGCTAGATCTTTTGCAGTCACCATTTTAGATTACCTATTGCATGTGCTACTTTTGCCGTTTCAAGCGTCTCTTTAACGTCATGGGTTCTTATAATGGTCGCCCCATTATATACGGCTATTGCAACTGCTGCAAGGGAACCATATAGTCTCTTCTCAGGCGGAACTCCTCCAAGGACATTTCCTATGAAGAATTTCCGCGATGGAGAAACACATATTGGCTTTCTAAAGACCTTAAGTGCATCGAGATGCCTTAATATATGAAGATCGCATCTAGGATCTTTTCCGAAGCCAATTCCAGGGTCTATAGCGATCTTATCCTCTGAAACTCCTGCTTTAACTGCTATTTCAACGCTTTCCATTAAGGCCTTCATCACTTCATCGATTGTATAGCAGTCTCCAGGCTTTCTTTTACAAGCCATCAAAATACAGTGAGCGTCAAATTCTGCAACCACCTTAGCTACTCTATTATCGCTTTTGAAGCCGCTAACGTCATTTATGATCTGGGCACCCATTGAAAGAGCTTTCTCAGCTACTCGTGCTCTCTGAGTGTCAACTGATACGACAGCATTCGGGAAATAGTTAAATACCAACTTTAACGCATTCTTCACTCTCTTCAATTCTTCCTCTTCACTTACGACAGGACGATCACCATATATCTTGGGAGGGGCAGTTGAAACAGCTCCAATATCAAGGATGTCAGCTCCATTATCCAGAGACGACTTAACTGCTTCAACTATTTGAGGCGGCATCTTCTTTATAGATGGCTTGTAAAACGAGCGGGGATCTAAGTTAATAATTGCCATTATCGTTAATCTTCGTCTGCTAAAGATTCTGTGCATTTCGAACAAACTTAGCGAGAATAGAATTTAACTGTGAAAACGTGACTCCGGCTACTACTAATCATGATGTCTTTCACCCTTACTGACATCATAGTTCAGTGGAGGACGAAACCTTCATCATCCAATAAAGAAAGTACAACTAGACCTATAATTAAGTTGGGGTTTGTTAAAAACTCTGATATCTCTAGGGTTCATGACACGTCATTTGAACTATAGCGATAGCAACTTCATGTGACTTACAATGCACTTTTGTCATTTTCAGATAATTCTTCATAGACATTAGTCGGAGGAAACAGCCCAATGATATTGGGGCGGTGATTTGGGTTTAGCGCCTTTCCATATTATTGGTATGAAGGTGATATTGATGATCAGTATTTCAATGATTAATAAAAGCTCCGTTGGTGACAGTTGTAGCAGTGTATTACCTATTTTAACGGATAGAATCTGCGGCAACACAACTGTCAATCGCTTAGGACGATCTATAGCTAGTACAATCTGTTTCTCGAATCGCCCATATCTAATGGTTACAATGTAAGCACCCTTTGCCAATAATGTACTGGCCATGCCTCCCAAGGTGGTCTTAAGGATAACCAGGCTACCATTTGGGAAACTCACTGATACTGTTGCATCATCTATGTCCACTCCAAAGAAGTCCTTTACATGCACAGTTAATTTGAAAAGTGGACACCATATTGTATCGGCTTGATCTTCTCTTGTCAACATTATTGCGTCGCATACAAGAATGGCTCTCATCCAATGAACTTCAATGATGTATTGTGTCGATGGGATGTTCTCTAGATACAATCTTCCTGTTTCATCTGTGGTTAGAGAGATGAAATGGCTACCATTGAGTAACTTTATTACAACCTTCATTCCTGGGATAGATTCACCATTGGCATCCACTACATTGAGGCACCAATCATAGACTGCTGCTTTGATGCTAATCGAGCTAACCTCTGGGATTGATACTTGAGTTCTCCCAACGAGAATTCCTAAATAGAATACTTTTACGTCATAGTCTCCAGCTGAGGAAATAAAGGCCTTAAACATCCCAGAGGCATCCGTATACGCGCTACTGTAAGCGTTTCCATTTCTCTCAAGGACCACTAGTGCATCTGAAATGCTCTCTCCATCTCCATCATAAACGTTTACTAGAAGCACGGCATACACTTTAAATCTCATGATCTGTGACTCTGTTGAAAGCCTGTCATTTTCCCTATCATTATCGTTGTCATATACCACGATTTTAAACACTAGATCTGAAAATGATGGAAATGGTCCAAGTTCCTCTGTCATAAACGTTTTACTATCTACCTGCTCGAGGTGTAGGGTGTAGCATGATGAATATAGTTCACCATCCCAATCATAGAATAGGATAACTTCAGAAATGCCAGAGTTATCTTCTGCTTCAACCTTTATTCTAATTTTCTCCGTTGAGTCAATCATTGAGTCGTTATTCTCATCCAATACTGTGATATCAAATATTTCAGGAGGTTGTGAATCGTCATCTTGTACACCCTCAGCAATGTATACTTGACTTATAATTGTAGCTCTGTCATCCTCATGATCACAGTCATTATCCATCGCCTTAACCTGCCAATATATCTTCTCGCCAACATGACTTTCCCAGATAAATCTAGGAATGCAGAAGTAGTATGCATCGCCAACTTTATATGAATAAGGTTGCCAATCAGACCACATTCCATTTTCAAACTTATACTTGAACCAGACATTGTATACTCCGGATGGGTCTTCCACCGTAACCCAAAGACGGTAATCATCATTTATATTGTCATAGAAGTTGACATCTGACCCTGCATTAGACAAGCTTGGAGGTTCTTCATCGTCGTCGCATAGGTGAAGTTCAGGGTCTCCTAGGAGGATGAAAGAGAAAAGATCGATTCTATCACAATAATTGCCTGCACCATGATACAGGTAATACTGGAACAATGCTTCATACAGGCATTCTCCAGGCTTCCTTATCTCAATGTGCCGCTCAAACATGGCTTTCCAAAAGAGGCACATTAAATCTTGAATACAACCGTCTCCTAATGACTCCCACCCAGGTACATAGCAACATGACCTTGTCGCACCTACGTATGCTATTGCACCCCTATATGAGAGCTTTGTAAGATATTCTCCTAGGCAATCATCGGAATAATCTACGCAAGCTGTGAGACACGTTGCGACGAACGCTATCGAGAAATGACCGTAGTTTGTAACCTGAAAGCGAGTATCTAGGAAGGATATATAGGAGATCTCTCCCTTCTCGTGGCTTGGAGTACAGTCACCATCATCCCATGCCCATATTTTCCTATACGTGCTGTTATACCATCCGTGACTTATGACGCTAACCCAAGCGAAACCCTGCGAAAAGTAATGCTCTAGGCTTTCGTAAGTTAGGGCATCCTCGCAGGGGTACTGAGAGGGGGAAAGCCCTTCTTTCTCGTATAATCTGATGTATGTGTATTCTTTTGGCAGACATTTGTCTATTATATACTCTGATACGGTAGCACCATCTGTCTTAGGGAAATTACGGTACTCGTTCTTATAGCATAGGATAGTGCTCGCAAAGAGCATCCTTCTAGTCCAGTATTCATCTGATCTAGGCACAGTATTTTCATAAGTTACTATCTTATCTATCAAGATATTTAGCTCATCTGGCGAATGTACAGGTAATCTTCCAACAAATACATCTGCAGCCCAATCAACGTTATCTTCAAACTCTCCATAGACTCTATCGTTATCGGAATCCCAATTACCTGTCAGATCCGCGTAATAATAATCCGTTGGAATATCGCCAAAGTAAGGATAGGGTTCTGGATTGTATACTTTTCTTATTGGAACTACGTCCCAGTCTCCTACCAATAGCACCCACTCTGTTCCAAGATTATTGTAGCAATATTTCAAAAAGTTCCTTATTTTTTCCTGGGAATCTCGCCCATGGTAATTGTGGTAAATGTAATCAAGTGTATATATTTGAGCTGTTAAACCTTTCTCAATCTTGTGATCTTTAAGCCTCTCAACGGTAGAGGCTAACGTGTTCGATGTTATTATAACATATTTGACCTCGCTACTTTTTGTGTTTATATCGCTTGAAGAAAAGATGTATGTTCTGAGCATGTTCTTGTTAACACAGGTTTTCTCCACGATTCTTTCGAATGCTTTGGAGTATAGGTGCCTTGGAAACACTTTGCTCTTGGCGCCTATAAACCTAATTTGCAAAGTTATCTCGTTTAGTATAGTGAGCTTTCGGGTAGCTTCAGAGTAAACTACGGGGAATAGAGATATCCTTAAGATTTTATATACTCTCATCTGCATAACTCTTCCAATGGTAACATGATTTGAAGGCATGATAAGAGGAACCTTTTCCTGTAGCATATGCTGACCATTTAATATAGGAATTCTCTCGATAGTGTACTCTCCCACCAATGTCCTTGCTCTTAGATTTAGGATTTTACACTCTATCTTGTAATATATTGGAGGAAGTAAGACCGCAGCGCTAAAGTAGGGAATCATATATCCCCTGTAGGTTTCAACATTACAATCCTCTAACTCGATAACACAGCTACCGTTCCTGGACAATATTTCAGGTGTGCTTGGAGTGAATTTCAGAATCACACTATCATTGCATGACGTGACTAAAAGTGAACCGTAACGATATATTTCAACATCTTCTGGTAAAGCATTGCAGTATACTCCCGGTTTCAGTATGATTGCCATTACAAGAAAACATGTGACCAATATCATGAAATTTCTAGCATTAAACACAGGCCATCACCTTACCTCGATTAATCCGGATTCTATCCAGTAATAAGGTTCACGATTCTCGAAATAAATGTTATATGAGATGGGCTGAAACCTTAGATTATAGCTTTCCGCATCAAATTATGGCTTTTTTTATACCTCTCAATTCTATCACGTATGCTGAAGCTGTATGTCTATCTAAACCATATTTTCTCATTATCTCATCATGTTCTTTGGAGCTGGTTGTTCCTTTCGGATTTATAAGTAGTGCTTTGAACTCATAAACTTGTAAATTTTTATGTAGTATATAGTCTTGGAGTAGGGGTGAACTCGATGATCTAGGTGAGGGGGACTTTTGATGAATCTCCTCTTCGCTGAGGGGAGCTACGGCTCCCGTAGGCGGGGAGGAGAGGATAAAGAGCCGTGATGAACCAAACCGTGTCCGATACAGTTCGATACAAACTGATAGATGAAGACACGGTTTAGGTGAACGGTTGCATATAACCGGAGGTTAGCACGCTGAAAGTTTCATTTAGGCAATTGTGTTAGTATTTTTAGGTGGTGATGGTGAAGGTTACATGGCTTGGACATGCATTCTTTAGAATAGATAGTGAAAAAGCCAGTGTTCTCATCGATCCATTTGTGAGCGGGAACCCAATATGCCCAGTCAAAGTAGATGATCTCAAGGGGATCACTGCAATCGTTGTAACGCATTATCATGGAGACCATTATGGAGACTGCGTGGAAATCGCTAAGAGAAATGATGCCCCTATAATAGCGATTCATGAGATCGCTGTGCATGCTTCAAAGGAGGGAGCTAAGTCAGAGAGCACGAACTACTATGGAAAAGTTGAGGTTGGCGACGTCATAGTTCACTTGGTTCCAGCATGGCATTCAAGTGAAATAGGTTCTCCGGCGGGAGCTATAGTTAAGATCGATGGGAAAACCATATATCATGCAGGTGACACTGGGCTGTTCTATGACATGAAGCTCATAGGAGAGATCTTTAAGCCTGACCTAATGATGGTTCCAATTGGTGGAAGATGGAACATGAATCCAGAGCTTGCAGCTATTGCAGTAAGCTATGTGAAGCCT
>Ga0116200_10000793_pt1 | contig 11365 bp, 13 predicted proteins | sample Mar14436cmmetaG_FD_94478 | JGI IMG/M metagenome (GOLD analysis project Ga0116200, IMG submission 94478) | Marine hydrothermal vent microbial communities from Guaymas Basin, Gulf of California to study Microbial Dark Matter (Phase II) - Marker... ... | reverse complement strand
GCTAAAGGGTTATAGAAATTACTATAGAATACGCATAGGAAAATACAGAGTTCTCTTTGAATTCCATAAGCCTAACACAATCATAATATTCTCAATACTTCCAAGAAAGAAGGCATATAAGAATTAAGACTTAATTATTAATACCCATTTGAATGCAGTTTAGCGGACACTAAACAACCATTTTCTTCCCTCAAGATCCTAGTACAAAAATTTTTAAAAAGAGATAAAATTTCGTTAAAATGAGCTCATGTAACAAAGCTAAATAGGCCCAATTAATTCTTACATATAAAACATGAAGAATAAGAGCTAAGCCTAACGAAATGTTCATACGTAATTTTAGAGGGAGCAAAGTCTCACCGTGATCTTAGCAGATGTTGGGGAGGTATGACAATATAGGACCACTAAGTTACTTTAGGGAGTTATTCCTTGGGATAATTAGTGCTACACCCACTACAATCAGTAACCCAAAAAGAAACTCGGTCACTGTAAGCGTCTCATTAAGGATAATATATGAGAACAATACGGCGAAAAATGGCGTTGCCTGCTGAATCAGAGAAGAGGTGACAATTCCTAGTTCCTTTATCGCAATCATGTTCATCCAATTGCCTATACCTATGGATAGTATCCCTGAAATAGCAAGAATAATGAACATTATGTAGTCGCTAACTCCAATATTCTGATTTAGGTTAAATAGGATAGTTGGTAGAAACATAATTGTTGCGTTTGAGAAAACTAATGCAGTAAAAAATAATGGGTCTTCATTACGAATAAGAGAGTTTATGGAAACTCCATAGAGTGCCCAAAAGACCGAGCCTATTAGTACAATCAGAGCCCCCATGTCAAAGGATAGAATTGAATATAGTTCACTAGGAGAGACTCGAAGAGTTAATCCAGCTACGCCTATCATGGACAAGAGTAGACTAGCGAGATATCTTTTGCTTAATAGCTTTTTCCTCTCTTCTTCAAATAGGAAAAATGAAATCACTGCCACAAATATAACGTTCAGTCTTATTAGAAAAGAGGCGATAGACGCTTTTGTCAAGTATACTCCATGTACAGTTATTGTTTGAAATACGAAAACCAGAAACGCGGGTAAGAGAGATTTTTTAAAACTATTTTTCGAAAAATGTAATTTTCCTTTGTTTGAACACAAGTATATTATGATCATAACGATGCTTGCTGAAAAATATCGAAAAAAGTTCTGGAACATGACAGTAAATGAATATGATAAAAGTTTTATTAGAACCACTCCTAAAGCCCATAAGACGACTGCCGTAAGTGCGCATAAGAGTCCTTTAAGCATCTGTACACCCAACTTCATTTTTCAAAATGATTTATTCATAAATCTTGTACATGTGAAGAACGACATATATATTATCTTTTGACCTTTTCCATACCGATATTTTAAATACCATCTATCTGAACTTCTCGTTTTATCCATGTTAACAATATCCAAGTAGACGGTTAGACCTCTCATCATACACAGGGAAATATGACTGATTCACTATTCTCTTCTATATCCTAGCTATATATGGGAAAAGTGGACGGTTATAGCTTCTTATAAAATTCCCCTTGGCGAAATACTATAGCCTAACCTAATCTTTTTCCTTACTGCATTGAGTGTTTATTACTTTCAAATTATAATTTTTGGTTGAAATATTTGGTATAACTCTTTCATCTTTTGAATAGTCCCATTAGACATCCATATGCTAGTATATGACCTTTCATAATTCTTAAGATATTCTGATAACTTTTGATATCAGACTGATCCAGTAAAGCATCCAATGCTACCAGGACAAAGTAATATCTATGTTGTTCACCTTTGGAGGACAAGGAGCAAAATACATTGCATGTCCTAGACTTTTCAAGTTTGTACTATATCATCACTTTCTATACTACGTATATCGTATGGTATATTATACTTTATCCGTGATAAAATGTTCCCATGGGAGCATCTGGATCATACATAGTCAAAACAAAGCTTTTTGTGCCCGAAGGCACATTTTCCCAAACAAGCTTTGGAATCTTATTCTTACCTTTACATGTAAACTCATCCGGGATCATAGAATTATTCTGAATACATGGACTGCTTATTTTAATTCTTCCCTTCACCTTGCTAAGCAAACTTTCCAGCGTTAAAGGTTTTTGAACTACTCTTTTACTTGTATAGAAGTATCCTGCCACTCCAATGATTACTAGTAAAAGTAGGATGCCTATAGCTATGAATATTTTATTCATTATAATATTATGTGCTTAGTCATTTTATTATATACTATTATAATATGATACATAATTCAATATTCGTATTTTGAATTTAATAACTTAGAGGAGAAAGTTATCCTTATAGTATTAGTATTATTCTTAGAGCTAATTCTGTCGTGACTGTCCAGTTAGGTTTGTTAGCGCCGTTTCTTTGATATATAAGGTGTTGAGATTATATTGTTCTGACGGGATTCATGAATGTTTTCCTCTAACTATATTCTGTGGGTTTACTATTCTTGGTAGAGCTTTCCCGCCTCACTCTCATGTGGTACTTAGATGATTTAATCATTTAAAATCTAGATGTTAATTTTACGATAGCTAATAAAGTGTGTAGATGTTATCTAGTACTATCCTTATACATTCAGAACCTGTAAGTATATGCTTATGGGGGATTAATAGGGTCTTATCTTTAGGTCGTCTATCCTTTTGAAATGTTTTATATTTCTTGTTATGAGAATCAGGTTATTTGTGACTGCTGTTGAAGCGATAAATATGTCTGGCAAGCTTATGATCTCTCTTTTTTCATTAAGCTAACCTCCATCTCTGCAGCTTTAAGCACTATATTGTATGTCAGGGGTATAATTTCGAATGCCCTCAAATCATTTTCAGCATCTGCGATTTTTTTCTTTAGAAGCTCCTTATCATCCCAGTATAAGTAATATACCCCTCTAACATATTCCTCAACAGATATTACTGACAAACCAACTCTTTCGCCCAATAGGTCCATCTCCTCCGCAACCTTAACCGCTCCGGGATCATTATTTATCAGGTCTATCAGATAAGTTATATCAGCCATGTATCTCATTTACCGATCAACTCTAACAGGTATTTTCTACGAATCTCGTTTAGCTCCTCCTGCATTTCGAATTTCTTCTTAACCTCCTCCCAGTCTTTCTTGCTAATTGTTTTACTACCAGCTATATCAGAAAGCTTAGGCTTAGCCTCTAAGAGACGTGCTATAACATCGGAAAAGGACTCGCCTGGCCTCTTCATTCTCCTAAGCCTTTCATACAAATCATCAGAAACCATAATTACCTTGCCCATTCGAACACATAAGATTATATATAAAAATTAATCTGATTTCTGAGACTTTTAGTTTTTCATATGGACGTATCCTTGATAGCCTATTTAATCTGTCAAATATTTGTGAAGATGTTTTGGATTAAATTATTGGAGCGAAAATGTGAGATATTAGTATTTAACTTTAACAAAGGATTCGAGTAGCTCCTTGTACTCTTTCTTCTCGTATATTCTAGTAACTTTGCCATCTGATAGCCTAATGACTCTGTCACAGTACCATATTAATTCAAGGTTATGAGTTACCATGACTATTGTGACCCCTAGTTCTTTGTTTAGTTTTCGGAATACTTCCATTATAACCTCTGAACTTTTGGAATCTAAGTTACCAGTAGGCTCGTCGGCTAATATGACTTTAGGGTTTCCAACTATAGCCCTTGCTATCGCAACCCTCTGTTGCTCACCACCACTCAGTTGGTTTGGCTTACTATAGGCCTTGTCTTTTAGCCCTACTACCTCTAAGGCCTTGAGTGCCATTTCTCTCCTCTTACTTGGAGGTACGCCTCTTGGTATTAGAGGAAGCTCAACATTCTGTAGAGCTGTATACCTTGGAATAAGATAGAAGAGCTGGAATACGAAGCCTATCATATAATTTCTATATCTGCTCAGCTTCTCATCATCTAATACTTCAGAGACTCTGAAACCACCGACTTCAACGTAACCTTTGGAAGGCCTATCTAGACCTCCTATTATATTAAGTAGAGTGCTCTTCCCACTACCGCTCGGTCCAATAATACTTATAAACTCGCCCTTTTCAACATTAAAGGATACTCCCTTCAGAACTTCCTGGGTTATAGTGTCTGTTTTATAGATCTTCCATAGATTATAGACTTTTACGAATTCATCATTCATACCTCAGCGCCTCTACAGGGTTAAGATTTGCAGCTCTCTTAGAAGGGAAAAATGCTGCAACCATATTTGTCAAGATAGGCAAGAATATTGCAAAGAGGACTATAGAAGGTGTTAGGTCTGCTCTAAGAACTATGCTGAATATAGGAATACCCACAACGTGAGAAAGTACAACAGCAATGGCAAGCCCTGCTATAGAACCTATTAATGATATAAATATGGCTTCCATAAGAAAAAGGAGAAGAATATCCTTAGATCTGTAACCTATAGCTTTTAGAATACCTATCTCCTTTGTTCTCTGGACAACGCTTATGGTCATGCTGTCAAAAACCCACAGTGCAGTTACACCTATACCTACAGAAGAGATCAACGCTAGAATCGTTTGGAGCGAGCTAACGAAAATACTGACCTGCTTAACCATCGTTGCTGGTGAAAAAATGCGAGATCCTTGTGGTGCGACAGCTCTTATCTCATCTATAATTCCTTCTATATTCTCAGTGTCCTCTACTACTACTACGGCTAGGTTGTACACTCTGCGTCTACTAATAAAATTAAAGAATGCTTCAGGATTCATGAATATTGAATTATCTGGATTTGCACCCATCGCTCTAAAACCTCCAGTAGAAGCCGCTAACCCGACAACATAAACAGTTATTTCTCGTTTCTGTCGCCCCATCATACTTAAAGTAATAGTCTCACCTACATCACGTATTTTCGTTCCCGTATCAGGATCCCTCCACAAGTCGTTTCCGAGAACAATTCCCAATCCCCTTATATCAGTAGACCCTTCCTCTACGAAATCCCCAAGACTATTTACACCAATAAAATGTGGTATCCACCGTGGATCTATCGCGACCAAGGTTGCGGCGACCTCACCTTTCTGTTGCGTTAATTTTACATTTCTAATAGCTACACCAAAAACATCTTTCACACCATAAATATTCCTGAAATATGCGAGATCCGCGTCAGTTATCCCTTCTCCCCTCGCTATAAAGATCGAATTAGCTAGAAAAGTCCTCTCTAGACGTTCCTCAAAGACGTTCTGAAAAGCTTGACCTATGCCCAGCGCCAATGACAATGCAATTACCGCTATCATAACCCCTACTATTGCCCCTATCGTTCTACCTTTACGTTCTTTCAGACTTGCAAAAGAAAGAAATGCATAGTCATACACTTTCACTTCCTTCCACCATATACTTTACGATATATGATATACAATATAGTAAGTATAACAATTGCTACAAGAATATATGATACATAGCTAAAGTTTGAGGAGCTACGCCCCTTTATATTCTTCCCGCTCGATGGTGTTTTAGAAGACTCTTTTATGTTTAACTCAATGGTCTTAGTAATAGTCCAGTTTAGACCATATATGTCAGAGAAGGTTATTACAAAGTTTATCCTCTGAGTACCGGTCTCAGAGCTTTTGAACGAGAACGGGATACTTGTCGGAACCTGAGGTTGTAGTTGTCCTATGAAATATGACGTTTGGCGTAGTGGCTTTAACCCCTTGGAATAATATGTAGTAACGTTTATTTTCCCAAGTGGCTGAGAGCCAAGGTTTATCAACGTTATAGAGACAATGACTGTCTGGCCAACAATAGGTTCTTGCGGAACAACTTCCGTAGACGTTATGGTTAGCTGAGCTCTTTCAACAGCGAATATGCTTATAGTTCCAGACAATTGGTTTTTCTCGCTACTCCCACTATCGTAGATCAACGTATACTGTAGAGTTTGCGTACCAGTTACAGTGTTAGGTATGTTTAGTTCTACTTCAACCTCTCTAGTTTGACCGGGTTCTACCTTTCCGATAAAGAAAAGAGTAGGAGATATTACTAGCTTTGAACCTTGGGATGGTCGCAAATGGAGAACAACATTTGAAAGAATGGTGTCTCCCAAGTTTATTATTTTAATTTTAATCTTCCTTGAAGACCCGGTTCTTACCTTGGAAGGTTCAGCTGTGAGTATAACACTTGTTGTTGATACAGCAGAGAGGGTTGTAGAAAATTTTTCATTATAGGGCTGTTCACTGGTACCTATATAGTCGACGTCTATCGATAATGTAACCTGTCCACTAACCGGTATCAGTTTTATTCTCAAAGTATAGTTACTATCAGGTTCAAGCTTGCCGATCCTGAGGCGAATCGGCTGAAATGACTCTATGAGAGTAGCTCCATTAACACTTATTTTCGTAACTAGGTCTTGTACTGTCCCGGTTCCAGTATTGACAAAAGTTATAGTAACAAGGTTAACGGCATCTTTCCTTAACGTAGTAGGAGATATATAGTATGATAACTGAGGGTATTCAGGATACTTTACCATAAATCCTAAGCTTCCTCCACCAGCGAAACTTAATATATTGTAGCCTGTCTGCGTCCTCCTAGCGACAGCCTTGTACTGGATATTAAGTGTAGCATAGCATTTCTCCGGAAAACCTGTAACGTTGACCGTAAAGTCTACAACTTTCGTAGTACCTGGCTCCCATGAGCCCAGCTTTACAGGTTGCTCACTTACTATTTCACAAGAACAAGATAACCTTAAAATTTCCTGTACATCAAGAAGAATGTCCGTACCATAATACACCACTGAAATTCTTATGACAGCTAAGCCATTTTTCATACCAGGAAATCTAACCCAGTTAAATGACTTTAAGGCAAAGTAAACTTCATGAAGAGAAGAGATAGGAGAATTAGCCTCCCTATATACTATTCCCTCAACATTACCAGGGTACAGTACATGCGCAGAAACAGTAAGCGAAACACTTAACAAGAATATCATTAGAAATACTCTCATATCATACACTTTTCATCACCTCAATTCACAAACTCTTTTCAAAATCTCTATTACACTCATTATCCTCTCCCTGATTTCTGAAGATATTTCTCCATATTCGCTTACATACTCCTCCAAATAACTGGCATACGACTCAAGGCAAGCAACTACATCATTTATATCTCTTGCAGGGAGAAAAATAGAATACTCTCTAGCTAACTCGCGACCTTTCTCAGTAAGCGCATAAATCTTCTTTCCATTTTCACTAATTCTCCTAATTAATCCTTCCTCCAGTAGTATCCTTAGCAGGGGATACACTGTTCCGGGCGATGGTCTCCAAAATCCGAAGGACATCTTTTCAATCTCCCTTATAATGTCAATACCGCTCATAGGCTTTTTTGACAGCAATGCTAGTATCACTATTCTCAACGGGCCTCTTCTAGCCCAGATCAGCGGAAAACCCATAGCTTTCCACCTTATCAGATTAGGATATCGAATTACGATATATAAATTTATCCTATTTTTTTAAAAAATACAAAAAATTTGGAATGACAACCGAAATTAAAGAGTAGACCATAGTTAACAAACGATGGATATGAGAATATTAGTTACTAATGATGACGGCCCCTATAGCCCGGGTCTTAAAATTCTCTACGATTCATTAAAAGACTTAGGCCAGGTACATGTAGTTGTCCCCGAAACTCCAAAGTCTGCTAGTGGGCTAGGAATCACGCTACATAAACCTTTGAGAATTAACAAGATATCCTTCCGAGAAATGAAAATATTTCTGATAAATGGTACTCCAAGTGACATAATATACATCGCTTTGAATACACTTTTTGACAAGATTGACATAGTGTTCTCAGGAGTTAATATCGGGGATAATACGAGCATGCAAGTTATACTATCGTCAGGAACAGTTGGTGCCGCGGCGCAAGATGCCTTAAGCAACATACCCGCGCTTGCATTGTCCGTGGCTGTAGAAAGTACCGAGCAACTACTCCATGATGATAACTTAGTGGCTTCTCTTAAAAGAAACATTCATAGAATATCAAAATGTATTATTGAGAACGGATTCCCAAAAGGAGTTGATGTTCTTAATATAAACTTCCCAAATGTCCCTTCAGACATATTTAAGACTGCGAAAATTGCACGGATGCGCTATTCGAATATAGTGTATGAAAGAACCGATCCTAGAGGTCAGAGGTATTATTGGATATATGGTGAACCTATCGAACCTGAATTAGGAACGGATGTTTATATTGTGCACATAGAGAAAAAGATAGCTATCACGCCTATTAAATTAAATTTTGAAGAAAAACCTCTTACTGACTTTTACAGATTTCTTGAATATCTGAATAACATAAGATAAAATATATATTACGTATTACGTAAGCTATAATATACTATAAAAATATCTTCCTTAAATTAGATACAAAGAAATCAAATACTCCTTTTAGGTGATGACAATGAACGGAACAATAACAAATTTTAAACTTGGGAATAGGTATGATGGAAGAAAAGTCATACTAAAGATAGAAAATATAAAGAGTTATAGAGAAGCAGCTCAGCTAATAGGAAGAAAAGTCGTATGGGTACATCCTAAAAAGAACACCTTCATAAAAGGTAAAATAATCCGAGTCCACGGGAAAAGGGGTAAAGCACTTGCATTTTTTAGGAAAGCTCTACCTGGTTTCGCAGTCGGAAGCAGAGTCCAAATCCTCTAAACACGACACTAAACTATATCGTATAGAAAAACCTAGATTTATAGAAAAGATCAGGCATTTTTTATTATCTTTAAAAGAAATGATAACCTTATAGCAAGAGATTACTTAAGAGAGTCATTGTTTAGAAGCCAAGGATATAGGAGCAATTATCCTAATTATTAATAAGTAATTTTCCTGCTGTTAGTTGAACGGATACATTAGAAAGTTGCAAGAATGGCATAGACCACAATCACCACTGTTAGAGAAATTATAATTGTATCGCCTATTCTATATCAATTTTTATTCGTTAAAACGCTTCACTTAGTCGCAACGTTAAAGCCTCTCAATTCCAATACGATGGTAAGTTACTTTACTATAACCAAACTATTAAGGATAAGTGCAAATAGAAGATCTTTTCTTTATATGCTCTCAATCTTTTGCTAATACCACCTCGTCAAGATATATCTGTCCTCTAGCCTTCATAGCTGATATTACACGTAAGGCCTCTAGATATAGTGTTAGAATAAACCTAAAAGAAAGAGTGATCATTAACGTGGTCGTTCTAGGAACATCCATTTTTCTAACGCTAGAAGTATCCTTTGGTGGAGTAGTAAACACGACCAGAAAGAAACTTAACATGGTTATAGCAAGTTTTAATGCCGCACAGACCTCTATAAAATCTTTCAACCAGTATCCCTGTATCAAAGTTTAAAACCTTGAGAGTTTGGGGATTACTGACTTTTCCAATGTCAGCGAATATTCCGTTAAATAAGATTAACATAATTACTCCTAGAACTAACGACACCAAAATAACTTTGTCCCTAAGTATAACAGACTCATGAGGCTTATCTAATATGTATATAGATATAACATAAAGAAAAGACATGAGTAGGGTATTAGGATCAAAGTTAGCATACTTATATAAGGTTATAAGAGCTAGCCAGATAATCTTCGTACGAGGATCTAACCTAACGTACAATAGTTTCTATAATAATCAAACCCCATATTCTCCTAACCTTGTAACACTTCATTATGAGACTATTCAATTCAGCTACTGTGTTGACCTGAGGTATAACATTCGAAACTATCCTTATGTCCTTCATGAAAATAATCCTATCAGAATAACTTGCAGCAAGTATCGGATTATGTATTATCATAATTATAGTCTTTCCAATCTTCTTATAAGTGGATAATAATGTTGCCCTTATAAGCTCAACTAGTAGTATATATGATGAAATGTGACCTACTTATAAGTGAAAAATCATTGAAATTCTTCCCAGAGTGGAGAAAGATCAAGTATAATCTCTTGGAAGCTCTAGGTAAATATACCATAGCAAGAGAAGCTTTAGAAGATATAGGTATACCATTTCTCGAGATCTTTAATCTGTATACGAATAGGTTAGCATCCTTTATCATCTATGAATCATATGTAGATTCCAATAAGGAACCCGACTATGACCTAATGGTGGCTTCCGAGCTAATAGATATCATTATACTTCACCTACTCGATGATATAATTGACGGAGACGACAATGAATTTATAGAGGCATACGGTGAGGCGAAGATAGTTGCAGCATCTCTACCGATACTTTTTGAAGTAATGAAAAAATTTCCCATTTTTACTAAAATGTCATACTTTTACAAGATTGATTTCACCGAAATAACATCTGTTAATGATTACTTAAAAAGGGTATATACGGTTTCATTCTACCCAATAGAATTGGCTTTCCAGTATATAAAGCCTAAGCAGCAGATAGTCAATTTTTGGAGAAATGCTGCTCAATACTTTAAAATTGTGGATGATTTAAAGGATGACGACATTAATATTCCCAAAGGTATTCTAAAATCTCTACTGGAGGAATATAAAAATAATACGATAAGATTAGCGAAGACGAAGCTTCAGACTAGGTTTGTGAGAAATGCCCTAACAGATGATATAGATTGGTTAGAGAGGAGAAATGTTGAAGTTATTACACGAGTTTAAATTTATTTCTCCAAGGTTTTATTCTAAATTATTACCCTAACGTTTTCTCTGTCTTTAACTAGTTCTACTCCTCTAGTCCGAGCGATAGAATATTTAGGATAGATTTAGATAGTATTCTTGTGATAGGTGTGGTTGCATGAGTGACCGTGCACGACATATTCTGATGAATTTCCTAGCTAAGGTTAGGAAAAAGTTTGCCATGGAGACAGTGAGTAGCTTCACATTAAGAAATTTGTATGTATCCTCATTCACCGAGCTTTTACAGAGGTATGATGTGAAAAATGCTGTGGAGAGAACATTTATATGGGGGTTTGAGATGGGTCATGAATACATGTTAGAGTTGAAGAAGGATGTTGAAAAGCTTAAACCTAGAACTGATGCTCCTGCCATAGCTAGGATGGCATGGTATATATTCTCAGGAAGAAACCTTAGCGGTGTTGATGCTAAATGGGTTAGTATCGGGGATGGGAGAGCCTTTGTTGTTAGATTTTGGGATACAGATTGTCCATGGTGTAGAAATGTTGATTTAACCGAGAAGAATATCAAGATGTGTGCCTATCCTGCCGGTGGCTATGAAGGAGCATACCAAACCGCGAGTTTTCTCATGGGCCTTAATAACTTTGTAATGGTAAGGGAAATCAAATGTATAGCCGCTGGAGACGATCGCTGTGAATTCGTAATACTAGACATACCTTCTGAGTTCATAGATGATGTG
>Ga0116200_10000792_pt1 | contig 11369 bp, 10 predicted proteins | sample Mar14436cmmetaG_FD_94478 | JGI IMG/M metagenome (GOLD analysis project Ga0116200, IMG submission 94478) | Marine hydrothermal vent microbial communities from Guaymas Basin, Gulf of California to study Microbial Dark Matter (Phase II) - Marker... ... | reverse complement strand
GTCATACTCGTTGGGCAACTCATGGTGTGCCTTCAGAAAACAATGCTCATCCTCATGTTTCTGGCTCAATAGCAGTAGTACATAATGGAATTATTGAAAATTATATTGCCCTTAAAGAAGAACTTAAGGAAAAAGGTATTAAATTTTCTTCTCAAACAGATACAGAAGTTATAGCTCATTTAATTTCCCTTTATTTAAAAAAAGGAATGTCATTTGAAGAAGCAGTAAAAACAGCTATAAAGCGACTTAAAGGCTCTTTTGCTTTAGCGATTCTTTGTGCAAATGAACCTGATAAAATTATTGGTGTTAGACAAGAAAGCCCATTAATTATTGGATTAGGAGAAGGTGAAAACTTTCTTGCTTCAGATGCACCAGCTCTTTTGCCTTATACAAAAAAAGTTATCTTTATGAATGATGGTGAGTTAGCTGTTTTAAAAAAAGATAGAATAGAATTAAAGGACTTTTCTGGAAAAGAATTGCCTTTAAAACCTATGGAACTTCCATGGTCACCATCTATGGCTGAAAAAGCAGGATATAAACATTTTATGCAAAAAGAGATATTTGAACAGCCTCGTGCCATTGCTGATACAGTGCGATCACACATGGATTTAGAAAAAGGGAAGGCATTTTTTGAAGAATTTCAGCTTGATTATGAGGAATTAAAAAATATTAAAAAAATTTGGATTGTTGCCTGTGGTACTTCATTTCATGCTGGTCTTGTAGGAAAATATATGATTGAAAAATTATGTCGTTTACCTGTAGAAGTAGACATTGCCTCTGAATTTCGCTATCGTGAGCCTATTCTTGATGAAAATATGCTTCTTATTTTAATTTCTCAGTCTGGAGAAACTGCTGATACTTTAGCCGCTTTAAGAGAAGGAAAGGCTAAAGGTGTAAAAACTTTAGGTATTTGTAATGTATTAGGAAGCACCCTTTCTAGAGAATGTGATTATGTAATTTATACACATGCTGGCCCAGAAATTGGTGTAGCATCTACAAAGGCATTTACTACTCAGATATCTATTTTATATCTGCTTAGTTTATACCTTGCTGCTCTTTCTCATCGTCTTACTTCTGAAGAAGTTAAATCTTATCTTAAAGATATGTTATGTTTACCTCATCAGGTAGAAAGTTTACTGAAAGAAGCTAATAATATTGAAGCCCTTGCTCCTTATTATGGTCGTTTTCACAATTTCCTCTACTTAGGTAGAGGTATTTATTTCCCTATTGCTATGGAGGGGGCATTGAAATTAAAAGAGATTTCTTACATACATGCTGAAGCCTATGCTGCAGGTGAAATGAAACATGGTCCTATTGCCCTTATAGATGAAAATATGCCTGTAGTTATCATTGCCCCAAAGGGAGAAACTTACACCAAGGTTTTAAGCAATATGGAAGAGGTGCGTTCAAGGAGAGGGAAAATTATTGCCCTTACTGAAAAAGGTTGTAAAGAAGTAGAAGAAAAAGCAGATGAAATAATTTATATTCCATCTTCTAATCCTTTTTTAAAAACTATTTTACTTACTGTTCCATTACAGCTATTTGCCTATTATATTGCTGTATTTCGTGGTACAGATGTAGATCAGCCTCGTAATTTAGCTAAAAGTGTTACAGTGGAATGATTAAGGATAGTGAGTCCATTTTTGTTGTTCAAGAACATCATGCTACCCATTTACATTGGGATTTCAGATTAGCTTTAGATGGAGTATTAAAAAGTTGGGCAATCCCTAAGGAGCCACCAACAAAAAAGGGATTAAAAAGATTGGCTATTCAAACAGAAGACCATGATTTAGAGTATGCCAATTTTGAAGGAGAAATCCCTCCTGGTCATTATGGAGCAGGTAAGGTGATAATTTGGGATAAAGGTAATTATGAGCTTTTAAAAAGAGAACCTGATAAACTTATTTTTATCTTGCATGGTAAACGTTTAAAAGGCACTTATGTACTCCTTCGTTTCCCTAAAGGAGGCGAAGGTGCATGGTTATTTTTTAAAAAATGAAGATTATTTTTCAAGCTATTTTTCTTGGAATTTTACAGGGATTAACAGAATTTTTACCTGTAAGTAGTTCTGGGCATCTAGTTATAGCACAGCATTTTTTCCCAGAACTTAAGCAACAACCGCTTCTTTTAGTAATTATCCTTCATTTAGGGACACTTTTTGCTTTATGTACATATTTTTTAAAAGACATAAAAGCTATGCTGTTTACACCTCGTCTTGCTTTTCCTATATTAGTGGCTACATTTGTTACAGCTTTGGTTGTTTTTCCTCTTAAGGGATTTATTGAAGCTACTTTTAATTCACCACGCTTTGCTTGTATAATGCTCCTTATCACTGGTACTTTCCTTTTTGTGGCTGGAAGGTTGAAAAACAATACACATCATAAAGTAAGTTGGCAAAAGGCAATTGGTATTGGTTTGGCTCAAGCACTAGCTGTACTACCAGGTATTTCACGCTCTGGTACAACTATCTCTGCTGGAATTTATTTAGGATTAACTGGAGAAACGGCAGGGCGTTTTTCTTTCCTTATTGCTATTCCAGCCATTTTTGGAGCAGGTGTTTTATCCTTAAAAGATATGACTAGTATTTCATCCCATCTTTTATTTCCTTATTTAACAGGCTTTTTATGCTCCTTTTTTTCTAGCCTCTGGGCTATTCATTGGTTACTAAGACTTCTAACTACCAATCAAAAAAGACTTATATACTTTGCTTATTATTGCTGGAGTATAGGAATAATGTTTCTTTGGATATTGTAAGTTTTACTCAACATAGGCCTTAAATAGTTTCCATTTACTTATGCGCGGATCACCAAAAATTTTTACTCTTCCTTTGATTTTTTTTCGTTGTCCATATTCTAGATATCCTGCAATCTCTCCTGTGCCCACTACATTACCACTTGGGTCAATCGCTTGAAAGATCACATGTACAATGCCTGTTTTCATAAAATTTTGTACCTCTGCTTCTAAAGAATAAAAGGACCAATATCCTGTTTCTCCAAAAAATGAACCAGTCTTTGTCCAATCAATAAATGAAACAACTACAGGGTCTAAGGCAAAGAGCGTAAAGGCAGAGGATAAAATCAATAAACAGAATAAAATTACTCTTTTAATTTTGTTCTTCATGTTATAAGCTTATCAGGATTGAGAGTCATTGACAATAAAAAAGTGATTTGCTAATATTTAAAAAAGTGGGGCTGTAGCTCAGTTGGGAGAGCGCGTGAATGGCATTCACGAGGTCACGGGTTCGAATCCCGTCAGCTCCACCATTTTTTATTTTTAATGATTAAATAGTCTCTTTATCTCTTGACCTATCTCTTATCTAAGGTTTAAAGTAAATTATGGGTTTTAAATGTGGTATTGTTGGCTTGCCCAATGTGGGAAAATCCACTCTTTTTAATGCTTTAACCAAAGGGAAGGCTGAAGTAGCCAATTATCCTTTTTGTACAATCAATCCCAATATGGGTGTAGTGGCTGTACCTGATTCACGGCTTTATGAGATTGCTAAAAAGGTTGAGCCTAAAAAAGTTGTGCCAGCTATACTTGAGTTTGTAGATATTGCTGGTCTGGTAAAAAATGCTAGTAAAGGAGAAGGTTTGGGAAATCAATTTCTTTCGTACATAAGAACAGTAGATGCAATCGTCCATGTAGTGCGATGTTTTCAAAATCCAGATGTTGCTCATGTAGAGGGAGAAATTGACCCAGAAAGAGATATAGAGATTGTAAATTTAGAATTGATACTGGCTGATTTAGCTACAGTAGAAAAAAGATTAGAAAAATTAAAAAGGTTGGCAAAAATAGGTGATAAACAAGCAAAAAAACAAGTATCAACACTTTTAAAGCTAAAAGATTGGCTTGAAAAGGGAAATTTTATAAAAAATCTTTCTGAAATTGATGAAGAGTTAGAAAAAATTGTCAAAGAATTGCAACTATTAACAGCAAAACCAATGATGTATGTGGCTAATGTTGATGAGAATGGATTGGAGGAAGATAATAAATGGATAGTAAAAATAAAGGAAATGGCTCAGAAAGAAAAAAATGCTTTTATAAAAATTTGTGCCCAACTTGAGGTAGAATTAGCAGAATTAACTGAAAAAGAAAGACAAGAGTTTATCGAGGCATTAGGTTTAAAAGAAAGTGGTCTCAATCAATTTGTTCGAGAGGGTTATAAGCTTTTAAATCTTATTACTTTTTTCACAACAGTAGGAGCTGAAATAAGAGCTTGGACAATAAAAAAAGGAACTAAAGCTCCACAAGCAGCAGGAAAAATTCATTCTGATATGGAAAAAGGCTTTATTAAAGTGGAAGTAGTCAAATATGAAGATTTAATTAGAGAAGGCTCTATTTCTGCCTGTAAAGAAAAAGGGCTTGTTAGTATAGAAGGAAAAGATTATGAAGTAAAAGATGGTGATATTCTTTATTTTAGATTTAATGTTTAGTTGATTTTTTATCAATAATAGCATATAAAAAAACTGTGAGAAGAATTATTTTAATATTATTATCATTATTATTTTCTTTTAATCTATTTGCTAAATCATTAAAAGAAGAAGTTTCAGAGACAAAATTAATACCTCATATTCTTCACCTTTTTGATATTCGTGAAGGTATGGAAAGAGATTTTCTTTCTTATCCTTCTTATGTATTGGTAGATGCTAATACAAAAGAGATTTATGTTGTAGATGGAGGCCATAGTCGGCTTATCATTTATACTGAAGATGGTTATCCTCTTTTTGTACTAGATAAAAATAATGGAGTAGAAGCTCCCGGAGGTTTATGGATTGATAATGAAGGCTATATTTATCTGTGCCAATCAAGGAAGGGTAAAAAACTAATTGGTAGGATTTCTGTTTTTAATCCCTGTCTTAAGTGGGTAAGAGATATTTTTTTAAAAGGATTTCCTGATGCAGAAAAATTTCGTCCTAGGACTGTGGCTGTAAGTAAGAATAGAAAAATTTATGTCAGTGGCGATGGATTTCCTGGAGTAGTAGTTTTAGATAAAGCAGGTAAATTTTTGCATATTATTTCTCCTGAAGATGAATTATCAGGAATGAAGGGAAAAGCTGATATTTGTGCAGTATATATAGATAAACAAGGAAGAATTTATCTTTTAAGCGAAGGTTATGGTCGAGTGTATGTTTATGATAAAGATGAAAATTTTCTTTTTAAATTCGGCCAAAAAGGAGGTAGTACAGGTAAATTAAGCCGTCCCCGTGGAATTGCTGTGGATGAGATAAATCACTGGATTTTTATTGTGGATTATATGCGGCATACGATTAGTGTTTATTCTTATGAAGGGAAATATCTTTTTGAATTTGGAGGAAAGGGATGGGGGACAGGCTGGTTTCAATATCCCAATTTTATATGGGTTGACCCTACCCAAAGAGTACTTATAGCTGATACTTTTAATCAACGTATTCAAGTTATTCAAGTAAAAGCAGTCACTTCTACGATTGAAAGAAAAGAAGGCATTCTTGTGCCAGGTTTTCCTTTAAGGTTAGAAACTCGATAAATGGTAATAAAATTATTTTTACTTTAATATTTCTGTTTGTGGAAGATAAATTTTAAAAATAGTACCTCTTCCTGGTTGATTTTCTATGTCAATAAACCCTTGATGGGATTTAATAATGTCATGAGCAATATATAAATTTGCATTTTTTTCTATGGTTTCGGAATAATCTTCTGTGTTTGTGTTACTTATAGAAAGACAAAAATAATCTATTTGTTTGCTTTTTTTAAATCGTTTTTTTAAATTTTTTCCTGAAATTTTTTCTAACTTCAAAATTAACAAACCATTTTTAGGCATGACATTAATTGCATTGAGACAAAGATTCATTAAAACTTGTTGAAGTTCATTTTTATTTCCTAAAATTTTGTCTTCTTCTACTGTTTTTTCTAATATTATTAAAATTTTCTTAGAAAGCAAATAGTTCAAAAAATCCTTAATATTTTTCATAATTTCTACAAGTGAAATAGGTGTTAATTCTAAAGCATTTTTTCTAACAGATTTAAACATTTTGTTAAAAATATTTTTCCCCTTTTTTACCGCTGATTTTATCATAATTAGGTATTTAATTAGATTTTTTTCTTTTATTTTTATTGATAAAAGATCAGTTGCTATCGAAATAGTTGCCAATACATTGTTAAAATCATGAATAATATCGTTAACTGAGTATTCCAAGTTTTGATGTTTGTTTAATTCTGCTATTACCTTTTCAGTAACATCTTCTGAAATAACTATTACTTCATCTCCAGACTTGCAAATACTATGTTCAAACCAATGAATATCATCCACTGAATGACTTTTTCTCCAAGGAGTAGGAGGAATGTTTAAAATTTGTCCAGTTTTATGAACCTGTCGGATCCAAAAAGCTAGTCCTGTTTGATTAATTTCTGGATAAACTTCATCAATACTTTTTCCTAATACAGATACTGAAAGATTATATATTTCCTCTGCTTTTTGATTTAAATAAGTAAGGATAATTTTGCCGTCTTCTTGAACTTTATATATAGTTATACATGTTGGAATGTTATCAAGTATTTCTTTAGATTTTTTTTGAAATTTTTTTAATATTTTCTCTACTTGTTTACATTTTGCAACATTAGTCATACTAATTATTTATTTTTAACATAAAAAAGTGACAAAAAAGTGACAAAAGAATTATTTTAATGAGATATTAATGTAAGTGCTTTTTGATAAAGTTCTATCATTTTCTTACCAGGAGGAATGCCTAATTCAGTTTCAAATAATTTTTTAAAATTTTTAAAGAGTTCAATAGCTTTATTATATAAACCTATCTCTAGATAGTAATTCATTAACTCTTCATAAAGTTTTTGATTAAAAGAATCTTCAGCAATAAGAAGTTCTAGATAAAAAATTGTTTTTTCATAAAGATTTAAATTTTTCGTTAATGAAACAGCTATTTCAAGTAATTTTATATAAATTTTTCTTAAATATTCCCTTTCTCCTGAAGCCCATTCATTATACAAGTCTTGAGGCAAAAATGTTTCTTTATAAATTTTAATAATACTTTCTACTTCTTTTAAATCATCCTGAGTAAACATTTTCTTTTTTTGCAAACTTTTTGCTTTTCTTTTGAATTCCCAAGCATCTACTATTACTTTTTCAGGATCTAAATATAAACAATTGCTTTTTAAACAAATATAGCTAGAGCTTATTCTTGAAGGAAGATCTGGTTCTAAACTTCGTCTAAGTCTTTTTAAAGTAATTTTAAAATTTTCCTTTACAGATTCCCAATTTGCCTCTGGCCATAAATCTTCCATTATTACATCAATTGGTACAGGCTTTTCTCCTCGAGTTACTAAAATTTTTAAAAGCGTTTTAGCTTTTTGACTCTCCCATTGGACAATTGTTTTATTACCTACTTTAACCTTAAAATCTCCTAAAGTTTTAATAAAAAGAAGAGGGGCAGAATGTTTAAAAGCTTTTTTTATTAATTTTTTTAATTTTTCTTTAACTTCAGGTCTAGCCTCTTTTAAATAAGGTGAAAGAGCTTTATTTGCATTTCTTCCAAGAAGTATAATTATAATATTTTCGCCAACTTCTGGGTAAATTCCTTGATTTATAGATTGATAGGCAATAAATGCGTATAAATTTTCTCTATAATTATAAAAATAACGATATGGATTATTTTTTATTAGTTCTAAAAAATTTTGAAGATATTTAATAAAAAGACTTTTTTTACCTAAGTCAAAATAAAGTTTTGCTGCTTCGCTATAAAGAAGACAAACTAAATATTTAGCTTTCATTTTTTGAGCTTTAAGCAGAGTATTTTTAAAAAGTCTGATAGCCTTTTCTTTTTTCCCCATTTCACTGTAAGTAGCTATAGCTAAAACCTTTGCCAAGATGAAAAAGTATTCCCTTCCTGCTTTTTTAGCTATTTTTAAAAGATAAGGTATCAAATTTAATGCTTCTTTAGATTTTGTTAAAAGATAAAGACAAACAAGATTAATTTGAACAAGTGTTAAAACCCACATATTTTGAGTATATTCTCCTATATTTTTTAATTCCAAAATCTTTTGCTTAGCATTAAAATATTCATGTTGAATGATATGAACAGTTATTATAGTTTCAAAAACAAAGGGATAGAGTGATTCAGCTTTAAGCTGTTTTATTATCTTTAAAGATTTATCTAAAAAAATTTTAGCTTTTTTAATATCTCCTTTTAAACGATATATCATTCCACCTAAATGAAATATATAAAAACGAATATCTAAAGGCACACTATCTTTTTCAATTAAATTTAACAATTTTTTTAATATATTTGAGGCATTTTCAATTTCTCCCATATAATAATGAGCAAAACCTTGAAGAAGCAAAGACTTAAGTTGAACATAAAGATTTTCATTTTCTAAGGCACTCTTATAAGCTGTTTCAGCTAATTCAAGACCATGTTGAAAATTTCCATTACAAAAAATTCTAACGCTTGCTGTAGAAAGTAAAATATAAGGTAGAAGATAAGAAGGAAATTTAACTTTTTTTTGTTCTACAATTTGTGCTACTTGGTCTATTAATTTGCTAAGTCTAAGTGATATATTTCCTGCCATTAATGCAACTTCTACATAAGCTAAAATACTTACAACAACTCCTTTATTATTCTTTTTTTGTTTAAATAGATTTATTGCTTTTTTAAACTCTTGAATTGCTTTTTTAGGTTTTTCCCAGCGATCAAGCCATGTTTTAAAATATAATAACCAAGGATTATTTTGAAAATCTTCTGAAGAAAAATTTTTTAAAATTGATTCAAGACTTTCGTATTGACCTGTTATTAATAAATTCCACCCTTCTTTTTCTAACAAATGTGCTGCTTTTTTAAGGCAATTTGCTTTTAATATATGATGAATAGCAATAAAATTATTTTTTTTGGTTTGATAATAAGAAGCAGCTTTTAAATGAAGTTTTTTTATTTCTTTTTGAGTAAGTTTGCTTTGTAAAAAAAGTCTTAACAAATGGTGATATCGATAAGTATCATGAGCAACTCGAGTAGCTAAAAAATAATGTTTTGCAAATGTTTCAATAATATCTTTTGCATTAGGGATACCTGATAATTTTTGTGCTAACTCTGGAGTCACCTCTTCTAAAATAGAGGTTTTTAGTAAAACAGTTTGAGTTGTTGGAGGTAATTTTTTGAATATTTCTTCTCCTAAATATGAATAAAGCTTATCTAAAGATTTTTTAGGAATACTTTCAGTATCTAATTTTCCTAAATGTTTAGATAAAAGAATAAGTGCTATTATCCATCCATCACAAATTCTTGTAAGTTCTTCTATTTTGTTTTTTTCTAGCTTAGAAAAAAATATTTTTTTAAATAGCAAAAAAGTTTCTTCTAAAGTAAATCTCAAATCATCTTTTGTTATTTCAAGTATTTCTTGGTGAAGATAAAATTTTGCATAAACATCATGAAGTGGGAATCTAGTAATAATAATAAAATGAATTTTTTTAGGACAATGTTCTAGCAATCTAGCAAGAAAAAAATGGACATTTGAATTAGAATGAATTAAATGATAATCATCTAATACTATTAATAAAGAATCATCAACTATTTTATCAAAATTAGCTGCTAAAACATCAGCAAGTTGATCTATTTGAGAAGATATATTTGTTATTGAAGAGAAATAGTGAGCAATTGTGCCTTGTTTGTATTTTTGAAAAGTTTTACATAATGCATAATCAAGATGATTAATAAACCTTACTAAATCGCTATCAGATGATGTTAAACTATACCAAATAGTAGGTAATTTAAAAGTATTAACAAAATCAATAGCAAGAGTTGTTTTTCCTTCTCCTGGCCCTGCTACTATTGTAATTAATTTTTTTTCTAAACCTTTTTTGAGTAAAAATATTAATCTTTCTCGATGCAAAATTTTTTCTGAGATAATTGGTATTGTAATTCTTGTTGGATTGACCAACACTAAGATAGCGTAGCCCTTTGGAAAAAAATTGTCAATAAATTTATTTATGAAAAGAATGAAAATTAAAATTTAGAAACTTGTTTTTCCACGCCGTTTAGCCATACGATAGACAATTTTTTTGTAATAAACTTGTCCTTCTTCCAATAAAGGAGAGGTAGGACGCATCATATTTAATTTCATAATAAGAAAATTAAGTCGACGACAACAAAGATAAATTTCTTTTTCATCTTCCATTGTTTCAAGAAGATCTTTTAACTCTTTAATTTCCTTTTTTAACATCAGTTCTGGCGGTAAGCATCCAGCATTTTTAAGTATTTTATAAGCCATCCTTAACTCTGGAGGAACATGTTCCATATCGTCTTCACGTGGTAAAGGTTTTCCTTTACCTTCAAGATTGTCAAATTCTCCCCTTTCCATTGCCTCTTGAATTCTTTTTTCAGCAATTTTATGAAAAATCCACATTATTTAATAAGCCTTAAAAAAGGTTTTGATTGTATAGTTGGTTTATTCAATTTGGATGTTCTTTTAAACATTTCTTCATTAAAGATCAAATTTTTTGTTTTAACAGCATTAATAATAAAAAAGATAATAACTGCTTTTTCCCATTCCTTAGTAGGTTCAAATTGTTGAACTTTCTGACGATATTTTTCTAAAAGAGAAGTAAGGGAGGCTTCATCTAACTTTAAAATTTGTTCTGCTAATTTATGTAAAAATGCTTCCATTTTGGCTTTTTTTATCAAAAAAGTTTTTGATTTGTCAAGTCTAAATTATCCACACTCTTTTAAATCTCCCTTAATTTTATCAATAGCATGGAATAGAATAGGAAGAATTATCTCCATGCTTTCTTGAACAGCTTTTGGACTACCAGGCAAATTAATGATAAGGGTTTTTTTTCTAATACCTGCTATGCCACGTGAAAGTATAGAAAAAGGTGTTTTTTTCATTCCTTCTATTCGCAATGCTTCTTCTATTCCAGGTATAATTTTTTCTATAATTTTTTGTGTAGCTTCAGGAGTAACATCTCTAGGCGTTAAACCTGTGCCTCCGGTTGTTAAGATTAAATCTAATTGTTTCTTATCTGCCCATTCTTTTAATTTTTCAATAATAACTATTTCTTCATCTGGTACAATTGTATAAGCTTTAATTTCAAAACCAGATTTTTTAAGAATTTCCTGAAGTAATTTGCCACTTTTATCTTCTCTTTCCCCTTTACTTCCCTTGTCACTTATTGTAAGTACTCCTACTTTATACATTCATTTCCTCTAAAACTTTACACCAAAGTTTAAAGTCATCCTCACTATAAAGACAGAATATAACTTTTTCTAGCCCAGTTTTTTCTTTTAAATAATCTATAGCTGCTTTTAGCATTACAGAAGCTGCCCAAGGTTTTGGACATCCAAAAATACCTGTACTAATAGCAGGAAATGCAATGCTTTTTAACTTAT
>Ga0116200_10000791_pt1 | contig 11376 bp, 7 predicted proteins | sample Mar14436cmmetaG_FD_94478 | JGI IMG/M metagenome (GOLD analysis project Ga0116200, IMG submission 94478) | Marine hydrothermal vent microbial communities from Guaymas Basin, Gulf of California to study Microbial Dark Matter (Phase II) - Marker... ... | reverse complement strand
GTAGTACTACCTGGACTTTTTTCAGTCGGATGAGCTATTTTTAACAACCTCAAGGAAGCTTGAAGACCGTTGCTTTGCCGCTTTTTTCTAACTGTTCTCCCCACCTTAAGATTTCTCTCTCTTTGCTAAAAATCAAAATTTGATGTTCAGCAGAGATTTCAGTCAAGAAGTTCAACATCTGCTCTAAACGCAAATGATCAAAATGAACAAAAGGATCATCTAAAATAAGAGGAATCTTCTCGCCACTTTCACTCAATAAACGGGCTATAGCAATCCGTAATAATAAATACAGTTGTTCTTGCGTTCCTAAACTCAGATATTCGGACGCTTCCAGGGTTTTAGTCTCTGGCAGAACCAATTTTAAACTCAGGGTTGTGGGGTCAATTCGCACTTCACGATAGCGTCCTCGGGTGATGTGATTGATCCCTTCGCTCACTGCCTGATTTAAATGAGGTGCAATGTCACGATGGTAAGTTTCTGCCACTTGTTTAATAGTATCCCGTGCACACTCCAAAGCTCGGCGAAACTGAAGTAAACGGCGAACTTCCATCTCGACTTCAGCTATCTCCTCTTCGATTTCTGCCCGAGCTCGGTGTGGTTTCATCACGGTTTGAATGCGCTCAGCCAGGCGCTCCACTTGCTTTTCTTTCGTCTCCCGTTCCCGATCGAGATCAATAACAATCTGTTCCAAACGCCGTAATTCCAAAGACGACTGCTTACCTTCCAACTCAGGCCGCCGAGCCAACAGGGCCTTTTGTTGTTTCTCTATTTCCTGAAGCTCCGTTTCCAACTCTGCTCGACTCTTGGTAGCTAAAATACCTTCCTTTTCTGCGACCCATTTCTCTAATTCCTTTTGAAGATTCAACCATCGGCGCTTTTGGGCAAAAGACTTGTCATATTCTGCTCTTGCTGCCTCTAACTCCTCAGCGGAAATGCCACACTTCTCATAAAGTTGTCGCAAAGAGGATTCGGTAGCTTCGATCTGATCATTCACCTGAACCATCTCCCGCTGCAACCTCTGGAGTTGTTGAACCTGCATATTGTGTTCATTTTCCAAATTCAGATATTCTTTAAACCCACTCTCTACTTCCTCCAATTTTTCACTGGTGATCTCTTTTACTCCCACAATGTTTAAATATTTAAGTAGTTGAAATTCAATTTTATCCCGCTCGTCCTTCACTTTTTGCAAAGCTTCCCACTTTTGTAAATAGGTTTCACCCCAACTTTTCCTTTCTAATAATTCTTGGTAACTACCAACTTGGTAAGGTTTAAGTTGTTGCCGAAGTTCATCCTGTTTCACAATTTTTCTCTGTTCAAATTGCTCAATTTTCGTTTCAACTTGCCGAAGTTCGGCCCGCCACTTGCGCCACTTTCGCTGCCAATAGAAAAAAATCCCATTGCCGCAAATTAATGTTGCGATACCGACCAAAATTCCGGAAGGGAATATCCTCCTAATGCCAAGATACAACAACCCGGCTGAAAGTATCAGAGAACCTGTTAAAACTGACCATTGTGTTAATGGAACAACCCCTCGGTTCGCCTGAGTTTGCGCCTTTCGTTGCTGAAGGGCAACTAATTCCGTTTCTAATTGTTGAATCTCTGACTCCAGTTGCTTGATCCCAACCAGCATTTCGGGAGATAAGTCCTGGAAACACTGCAAATTTTCTTTCTTTAAGCCCTGTTCAGTTAATCTGGTTTCTTCTGCAGCTAAATCCTTCTGAGCATTTTGATAATTTTGATCTACTATTTTCCAGTGATTACTTTGCTGCTGGAATTTGTCCAGTGGCAATTGCTCCGCCAAAGAGCGAAAGGCGGCGAATTTTTCTAACTCCGCCTGAAACCTTCTAACAGCTTCTTGATATTGCTTTTTCTCCTCAGCGATGTTTTTAAATTGCTCCTTTAAATTTTGTAAATTCTGGGTGCGTTTTAGAATCGTGTCGCGGAATTCGTCTGGAAATTTCGCATAAACCTTCAGTTCTTCAGCTTTCTTGTCGAGAGTTTTCAGATGCTGCTCAGCTGTTTGCAACTTTTGTAATTGTGTGCGCAACTGTTCTATTTTTTTCACAGTAACAAGATACTGGTATTCCATCAGCTTATGGCGGCTGTTTTGCAATTCATGCTCTTGTTTTTGTTTCTGGATGATAGCCTGATGCAATTCTTGTCGTGCTATTTTCAATTGTGAATTTTCATTTTTCAATTTAGCCAGACGTTGTTGAGCTTGTTGAAGTTTTCTCACTCTGGCTTTTTCCGTGCCGATTTCCTGAATCTTCTTTTCTAAAATTGCGATGGCGCTTTTTGCCGAAAGATCCACTGAGCCCGTATCAAGCAAGCTGACTATTTCATCGATAACTGGCTTTCTACCTTGTAATTGCTTTACTTGAGCTTGGCGCACGAAAGCCGTTGAAAGAAATACTTCCTTGTTCATTCCCAAGTGCTCGCGTACAGCCGGGATGAACCCGTGCCGTTTTGTTCCCAGGGCAGAAGTGTAATCTTTACCGGTAATAGGATCAATAATCCTGGTCGGAACATCTGAAGTTTGAAAATCTCGAATAATCTCAAACTCTCGTCCATCATCCAGTCGATAGCACACAGTCCCTCCGAACCGCTCGGCTTGCCAAGGTTTGTACCGTTCACGCTCTTCTGTTTCTGCGGGCCGAGCTCGGCTACCCTGGTAGAAACCATATAGTAACGCCAGAATTGCCTGTTGCAGTGTAGATTTGCCGGCTTCATTTAATCCCCAGAACACATTCATCTGGGGATTGAATTTACAGTTCAAGTCAACGATTTTGCCAAATCCATGGATTACTATCTTCGTCAATTTCATAATCTTATCCCATTATTGCATCCAATTTATTCAGTTTTAAACCTGTTCCAATATTTCTCTTTTCTCGAACGCTTGTAAACCCAGAGTCAGCGCACTACGCAGAGTTTCTTTTTCTTCTCCGGTAGCGAGTTTGATTCGGTTTAACATTTCGCGCACAAAAGCACCGCGTACGGTTTTCTCTTCAGCTAATTCGGAAAAATCGTAAGCTGGGTAGGTGCGATTTTGCAGGTCAAAATAGCGGAAATACGAACCGATGGCCTCTCGCAACACTGTTAGATCCAACTCAATTTCTGGTTGCAATTGTCCTTTCAGCACTGCACGCGCAAAGGCATAATTGCCCCGTGCCTCATCAGCCCAATACTGTAATTGCGATTTGATGTCATCTCGTGACGTAGCTGTTGAGATGTCGAGTTCGGTCTCGACAAAAGCAAATTGCGAGATTGGTCGCAACTCCGCCTTGACTTTCCCGTCCCCAATTTCCAATACGATGACTCCATGGTGACCACTTTCGTCAAATCCAAGGGGTTCAGGAGTACCTGGATAGCCGTAACCTGGTGCACTTATTGATTCTTGCACATTTACTGACGATGCCTGAAGTGAGGAAAGTCGACCTTGGTGGTAATGTCCTAAAAGAGCAAATTGAAATCCTGCTCGATGAATTTCTTCTGGCTTAAATGGACAATGTACCGGTTTCCCCGGAGGCACACTGCTCATATCTGAGGCATGCATCAATAACAAATGAATATTGCCCTCATCATCTGAAAGTTTAAACTCATTCAACGGTGCTTCTCGCTGTGTTGGAGAAAGGTGAGCGAATGCCCAAATAGTAACTTCCCCCAGGTTCCATACTGGCATTAATTCTGCATTCGTTACTATCTTCACATTGCTTGGCCAGAACAATCTACGGTAAAGTGAATCAGGGAGATAAGGATCATGATTACCAGGAACAAGCAGAACAGGTATCCTCTCAATATTTTCAAATTGGCCTTGTAAAAACTTGCCGGTATCGGAAGTGTAGCGTTCGTGTTCGTAAAGGTCCCCACCACAAGTTATCAGGTCTACTTTTTCATCCTGCGCCAATTTCAGAATACGTTTGAGTGCTTCCCGCAACTGCTCCCGGTAAAACCTCGCCACAGTACTAGAAAAACCAATTCTTGCAAAAGAGGTATCTAAATGCAAATCAGCAAAGTGAAGTATCTTCAATGCCAATGCGACCTCCCATAAGTTTGTTTTTGTTATTTTAACCCGGATTTGGAAAAAATCTGCTAAAGATTTGGTTTAAAAAAATGCTTTTACCTCCGCGCGACCGATGTGCATTACTCGCGATCCATAACCAACCAAACCTTTCGGCTGGTAGCGACCACTGTAACTTATCATAAACATTAAACGCGAGGACATACGATAGTCTCCACTTAGACGCCAATACAACGAACGTCCGGCATGTTTACCCTCGACCATCTCGTAGGGAAGCACACGGCTTCGAGGGGCGACTGTTACATTGGAAAAATCCAACTCCGCACGCAACCGTGCACTTTTTCGTAATCCGTAAGTTATTCTGGGAACTACAGATAGTAAACACGCTTTTGTTGGTGGATTCGGCTCTCGATTACTATCTGCAATCAACTTTGCTGCCAACGCAAATTCCAACAACGATTTTGGGCGATAGGATAGTTCGAATTGTACTGCATGAGAGAAAATATTGCGATTATTTCGATCAAATACGTGGTATTCTTTACGCACCCGTCTAAATTGATAGGAAAACTTGCCCCCGAATTCAGATGAGAACCGATGGAAATAACGCAAGGATTGCTCACGGCGAAATACACTCTGCCTCCCTTCCAAGTAACGATTATTGAGTTCATAGCTTTGTTGCCAGCGTAATCGCAGCGACCGATTCAAAACATTCTCAAAAAAGAGGATGTCCTGCCGCAATTCATAACGGCCATAAATGGTCAAATTATCTGGAAACAAACTCTTAGGGTTGTAAGTCGATAATTTCCAAGGATTGGAGCGTTTAGTTTTTTCATCTAACCGCAAACAAGTTTCTGTGGAAAGATTCTGTAGTACTCGTTGCCACCAGGAAAGCTTTTTGTTATCAGTAGTTATCCAGTGCTGTCTGGGTTGCAACCGTAATCTAAAGTTCAACAAAATATCTGTTGCTGGTTCGTAATCCCCGGTAGCAAAAGTGCGCAGTACGTAGTCACCGTAGGGATCGGGTACGTATTCTTCGAGCAGGGGATCGTAGCGATAATTGCCCTGCCCTTTTTCTACCTTCAGATAAAGCTTCTCTCGACGTGAAATTTGGGTGTTGGAGACCTGATAGCGCAGTTCAGTTTTCAAAGCACCTTTCCAGGGAAAATAAAACAATTTAAAATCGGACAATCGAGTTTCTTTGTTAGGCTGAGTTGATTGGAAATATTGCCGTACTCGTCGCTTCAATTCTAAAGAAGCGGTAAAATTGTGCCATTGATCCAAAGCAAACTCAGTACCCCATCCCCGTGCCAGTGACTGACGATGGAACTTTTGCTGCAGCATACTATCGTCCCGACGATAATTCCAATTGATACTGGCTCGGAAAGGATCAAGCTTGCGAGTAGCCAATTCTCCAACGAGTTCATCGAAACGAAATCCTACAATAGTGGAATCTTTCTTAACACTTCCTTTTTTAATTTCGCCTTCATATCGAATACTTGGCCGGAGGTACCAAAACTCATAGCTGACCTGGCCTTGTTGCCTCAACCAGTTACTTCTCAAATTTTGATTATGGTTTTCACTGGAGATCTGCTCTCGAAAATAATGCAAATGGGGCCAATTTGAGGGTTTCAATTCAATATCGGCATTCCAACGGCGGGAGTTAAACCAATTGCCTTTTTCAATGTAGCCATACCCGAATCGCCCCTGAGCCCAGCTCCAGGGTGCATACTGCAGGTTTACTTCTTTAGTAAGTTCGCCATTAGAATTGGCTTCTGCTAAATCCCACTTACGAGCATATTCTACTTCATAAGTGCGACCAATCGGACGAAAGCGTTCGGCCTGTGAACGCAGTGTTGCTGAAACCCCAAAACGCCCCCAATTTCTGTCCAGCAATCGTAAGGGAGTCGACTTTAATTGTAATTGCAATTGATAGGCGCTTCCTCGATTGTCTGAGTCATCTAATCCAGAAAAAATATTTTGGTCAAATTGACTCACAGCACTTTCCGCAATAATTGCAAAATTTTCGTGGGGTGAAAATTGAAGATTCACATCTACGAGATTATGAGTTTGAGGTAATGAAAGATAGCGACGAGCCTGATAATTCCCTTCGCCTGGGCCTACAAAAACGTAACGTCCACCACCCATGTAGCGGTAATCTCCATTAGCTTGACCAACATAGCTAAATTTGACCAAATAATCTCCCTGATTTGCTCCCACATAACGGTAGAATTTTACTCCTCCGGAATCTACCTGTACATAACTGCCCTTGCCTCCTCCCACGTATTTCCCGCCGTCTACAAACGCAGAATCGGGATGATCACCAAGTTTTTCCAATTTGTGAATTTCTTCTTCACTAAGTGGGGTTTCCAGGGGATTATCTTTGTCATCTGCTTCACGAATTAAGGTAGCACCGAGGCGTAGCTTATTGTTCCAGAAACCTGCATTTCCGCTGGCACTAAACAAATTGCGTTGAAATCTGAGATCCGAGTATTCAAAATCCACTACGATACGAGAATCGCCAGTAATTAAACGATGGCGAGTAAAGGTAATTTGTCCATTACCATATTCAATAACGTAATCATTCTCCTCACCGCGTGTCATCAATTCGCCATCGACCCACACCTTCTCCGTACCTGCTAAAACAATAATGTTTAATTCCCCATTAGGGCCATGCAACTGATAAGGACCTTGTTTCCCCTCCTGGCCAAGAAACTTGTTGGTCGTAAATTTTCCTTTAGAAACAGCCCCAGAAACAGTAAAATCGAGCAAAGGTAGCTGACCCTTTATCATAGCCCCTTGCAGTTTACGTTGATACTGTGCAAAACGAGTCCCCCCGTAAATAATGTTGAAATCTCCTAAAGTAGCCTGCACTTTAGGAGCATTAATTTGAATGTAAACCTTGTCAATTTCCTGTAAAGTTTGGGTATTGCCCTCTGGTTCAATGGGAGTATTCTGATCGGTAAGCGCGGCAATAATTTCTACTTCGGGGGTAATATTACCTGTAAGCTGCAATCTTAGTCCGGAATCCAGACGTAAACCTTGATTAGTGCCAAGGATTAAACTCCGAGTAATGCTACCACTCTTCAGAAGCTTAGTCTCCGATTGGGGTTCAGGTACAGTTTTTGATTTAAGCTGAATTCTCGAGGTTTGGGATTTCGGAATTTTCTCTTTTTCTTTATTTGCTTCCCAGAGAAAATAGCGAGGTTTCACACCGAGCGGTAAATATTGGTAGAATACCTTCAAAGTTCCTTGTTGGGAGCGAAGAAAAATTTGCCCTTGTTGATAATCGATTTGATAATCTTGTCGAGGTTGCAATTGCTTGTTCCCTATGAAAAACTTTTCGCTACCAGGAATCAAAAATCGATGCGGCAATTGAATTACACTGTCCTGAGGTACGATTTCGGTAATCCATTGAGCTTGGTAAAGATTGAGGAATTTGCATTCCTGCGCTCCTATTGAGCCCAAGCTTATTAATAAACAAGCTATTATAGGGATACCGCGATACATAAAAGCCACCGAAACCTGAGGGGCGAAAAAATCTCTCGTCTATTTCGCACTCCATTAATCCAGAAAACTATCTACATTCCTAACATGCGATAAACCTTTACAAAGGGCTCGTTCTGATCCAATACAAACAATTGATCTCTCCATACCGCCACATCAACCGGCTTTTGCCAATCACTTTGTTCAGTATGTTGAATAAGCATTACTGGGATTACCTCGCCTTTCAGCGAGAAAGCCCACACAGTGGCGCTGCCCGGATCAGCAACAAAAAGATATTGCCGTTGTTCATCGAAAGTCAGTCCCAGAGGAGCTTTTAGATACCCTATGCCAAGATTTCCCAGAAAGTTACCAAAGTAATCAAAGCGAAGAATTTGCGCCCCTTTCAAATCGGTCACAAATAGAAGACCGCCATGAGTAATCCAAATCGGACCTGGCTGCTTTAGGTTGCCTTCCATAGAACCCATTCCTCCAAAACTGATAATCGGCTGTCCAAAAGAATCTAACTTCAAAATTCGGTTATGTTCATCATCGCTGAGGAATAGATCCCCCTGTCGAGAGAGTGCTACGCTGTAGGGGAATCCGAATTGGAAAATAGCATCCCAGTCCGTACTGCTGCGAAGTGATGAAAGATAGTTCAAATGTCGATCGAATCGCTGGATGCGCTGATTGTTGTAGTCGGCAACAAATACATCCAGGGAGGAAGCAGCCCAGATGTCGGTAGGATGATCGAATTGTGCCTCATTCCAACCGATACCACCGATGTAACGTTGGTAGGTCCCCCGAGTATCAAACTTCTGGATGCGATGATTTCCGGTATCGGCAACATAAAGATTTCCTGATGGGTCGATAGATAAAGCCAAAGGCGACCGCATCGCCCCCAATTCGTCTCCCTCATTACCAAAAGCAAAAAGAAATTGTAATGGGACAAGCCGAGGTGACTTTTGAGAGAATTGAGCAAACAATCCCAACTCCGCCCCCAGTATTCCCATCATAATGGGTAGGATAAACCTTTTGATCATCATTATTTATTCTCCGATGATTTTGACTAAGACTCGCTTGGGTCTGCGTCCATCGAATTCACCGTAAAAGATTTGCTCCCAGGGGCCAAAATCGAGTTTCCCTTTAGTAATTGCTACCACTACTTCCCGTCCCATAATCTGCCGTTTCAGGTGAGCATCAGCATTGTCCTCGCCGGAATCATTGTGTCGATATTGATGAATCGGCTCATGAGGAGCAAGCTGCTCCAACCAATTAGTGTAATCGTGATGAAGACCAGACTCATCATCATTGATAAATACCGAAGCAGTAATGTGCATTGCATTCACCAGGACTATTCCCTCCTGAATGCCACTCTCTCGCAAGCATTCTTCTACTTGTGGTGTTATGTTAATAAAAGCAACCCTTGTCGGGGTATTGAACCAGAGTTCTTTGCGATAACTTCTCATCTCAAATCCTCCTGTAAGAATCATATTGAAAATACGTACGGAAAGCGAACCAAGTAGAGCAATTTTTTGTGAGAAACAATTAAAAATCAACTCAAAAAACTTGAGCTTTCACAAAGCTGAAATTAATTGCTCGTCAGCATGGTAGGAGCTACGTACAAGGGGAGCAGATTCCACATGGCGAAATTGCAATCGTAATCCTTCTTGCTTGAGTTCAGCAAATTCCTCGGGGGAAACAAAACGCTCGACCGGTAGACATTTCTGAGTAGGTTGAAGATACTGACCAATGGTGAGAAAATCACATCTCACACCACGCAAATCCCTCATAACCGCTAAAATTTCCTCTTTAGTCTCGCCAAGACCTACCATCAGCCCGGATTTAGTAACTGCCCCGTGTTTTTTGCTATTCTCCAAAACAGCAAGGGAACGTTGATAATTAGCCTGTGGTCTTGCGGTAGGATAAAGTCGGGGGACTGTTTCCACATTGTGATTAAGTACATCTGGTTGTGCATCTAATACAAGATTCAAAGCTTCCTTGCTGCCTCTAAAATCCGGAATTAACACCTCCACCCGACAATCTGGAACCTGAAAACGAATCTGCCGAATAGTTTCAGCAAAGATACTGGCTCCGCCATCAATTAAATCATCGCGAGTAACTGAAGTAACAACTACGTATTTCAATTTTAGCTGCTTAACTGCTAAGGCTACGCGTTCCGGTTCTTTTCTATCCACAAACAGTACAGGACCATCTCGAACTGAATGAAATCCGTCAACACAATTTGGAACGGCACAAAATCGACAGTTTCGGGTACAGAGATTACCAAGGATCATAAACGTAGCTGTACGCCGATTCCAACATTCCCCCAAATTAGGACACCCGGCACTTTCGCATACTGTGTGTAACCGATATTTTCGCACAATATTACGCACGTAGCGAAAATTCTCTCCAGAAGGCAATTTCACTTTCAGCCAATCGGGACGCCTTACATTATTGTTGCTGAGCATCTGTAAGATTTTACCTTTTGCCTTCGGTTAATTTTCGGCCAGGAATCTTTCGGCATCTATTGCTGCTATGCAACCAGACGCTGCCGCAGTAATGGCCTGGCGATAGGAAGAATCCTGCACGTCACCAGCAGCAAAAACCCCCTCTACCGAGGTCTTACTGCTTTTCCCTTGAGTAATAATGTAACCCCGGGCATCCATTTCTAACTGTCCTTTGAAAATCTGGGTATTTGGGGTATGGCCAATAGCAAGAAAAACACCGTCACATGGTTCCACCCAAATTTTACCGGTTTTGCGGTTTTTCAACCGTGCTCCTACTACCTTATTTTGATTGACATCCAAAATGTCATCTACTACTGAGTCCCAAATGAAATTAATCTTGGAATTAGCAAAGGCTTTTTCTTGCATAATCTTGGAGGCACGGAGCTGATTGCGACGATGTACTATCGTTACCTGAGAAGCAAATTTAGTAAGAAACAAGGCTTCCTCAATTGCAGAATCGCCTCCACCAATTACCAAAACTTTTTTGTCTTTAAAAAAGAACCCATCACAAGTGGCACAAGCTGAAACACCTTTACCACGCAATCTTTGCTCCGATTCCAATCCCAACCAATTAGCAGAAGCTCCGGAAGCAATTATCAGAGCATCCGCAAATAACTCATCACTACTGGTTTTGACCGGAAAAGGTCGACTGCCCAAATCCACTGATTCAACGTAATTGTTCACGAACTGCGTGCCGAAGTGCTCTGCCTGACGTCGCATATTCTGAATCAACTGCGGGCCGGAAATAGCGTCAGGGAACCCAGGATAGTTTTCTATCTCAGTAGTAATCATCAATTGTCCACCTGGTTCGGCTCCCTCGATTACTAGTGGTTGTAATAAAGCACGAGCAGTGTAAATAGCTGCTGTTAATCCAGCCGGCCCTGAACCAATAATAACTACCTTGTGCCGATTCTGCTTGTCGTCCACCATATCTGCAAAGTCTCCTTCTTTTCCCAGGCTTCAAGATGGAATTTCCCTCAACGTTGTTGAGAGGTAAATCCAAAAAACCCTCTTGCGAGGGTTATCAATGTTTTACTATTTTCCCTTGTTCTGTCAAACTTCCATTATTTCTCGTTCTTTGTTTTCTAAAATTTCATCTACTTTCTTAATGTACTCATCTGTTAATTTTTGAATCTCATCAAGCTGATGGTGCAATTCATCTTCAGTAAGCTCGCCTTGCTTTTCTGCCCTTTTTAAATGCTCATTAACATCACGTCGAATATTACGAATAGCCACTCGACCTTCTTCTGCCATTTTTTTCACCAAACGCACAAGTTCTTTACGCCGTTCTTCTGTAAGGGGAGGAATTGGGACTCGAATGACCTTACCATCGTTGGTTGGATTTAACCCTAAATCCGACTTCATAAT
>Ga0116200_10000789_pt1 | contig 11385 bp, 9 predicted proteins | sample Mar14436cmmetaG_FD_94478 | JGI IMG/M metagenome (GOLD analysis project Ga0116200, IMG submission 94478) | Marine hydrothermal vent microbial communities from Guaymas Basin, Gulf of California to study Microbial Dark Matter (Phase II) - Marker... ... | reverse complement strand
GTATCAGTTATATTCACTTTAGCGTCTCCAATATTTCTCACATATACTACTATTGCACCGTCGGGAAGCAGGCTATAACCATCCACTTTGACCATAGCCTTCACGGGTTTTTCCTGGGGAGGATTACTAAATCCTATAACCCATAAATATAATATCACTGATGAAGCTGTGGCTATGATTATCAGTAAGAGTGATGCTATGACCAGGCTTACACCTTTAGGGGACATAGATATACCTGATAAATTCATTATAAACTATATGAAATAAAATATTTGTTTAAAATATAGATGAAGCTTATGGTTATACTATGCGTCAACCAGTTTGTTCTCCTTCTAGAAGAATTATAAAATTCCACTTCAAGGTAATTTTTTATACCTGAGAGAGGAAATAACAGATATGAGTATCGAAAGTACATACCAATACATTTTGTCCGAACTTAAGGATATCGAGGTCGTTGACGCCCATGAGCATTTGCCTCCTGAGAAGGTTCGTCTGTCGTTAAAGCCTGATGTATGTTTTCTCTTCTCGCATTATACAATTAATGACCTCATCTCTGCAGGATGTAGACCATGGGGCATCACGTCGATGCAAAGATGGAAGTTTATAGATTTTCTACATGACACTAGCATACCATTAGAAGAAAGATGGAAGGTTATAGAACCGTACATAAAGTACATAAAGTATGGCACATACTTCAGGGCAGTGAGGATAGCCCTAAAAGAAGTTTATGGTTTCGAGGATGTAGACTCGACAAACTATAAAGAGATATCAGAAGCGATGAGGAAAATGAACAAACCCGGGATATATGACAAGATACTTAAAGAGAAATGCAAAGCCAAATACGTGTTACCACAAGCAAAAAGAACTGACTACAAAAAATCCTATATGAAACCCTTAATGCACTGGAACATGATTGCAGTCATAAATACCTCTAAAGATATAGCCGAGAAGGGAAAGACCTTTGGCATGGAGATAAGAAGCCTTGACGACTATGAAGAATACATGCGCTTGCAACTTGAAAAGTGGAAGAAGGAAAACGTAGTCGGTATGAAAATGGTAACAGAGCCCTATGTTGAACCTCCGTCAAAGGAGAAAGCGTCAGCGTTATTTCAGAAACTTTTGGGAGATAGCTTGGATGATCAAGGGAAAAAGGCTCTATATTTTTATTTGAAGGAGAAGGCAATAGAGATATGTGGTGAACTTGATCTTGTTGTTGCGATACATGCTGGAGTATGGGATGATTTTAGAAGGCTTGATCCTAGGCACAACATTCCAATCTTCATGAAATTTCCAAATGTCAAGTTTGACTTGTATCATATGGGGATGCCCTGGGTTAGGTCAACGGCCTTCTTAGGGAAAAACTTTCACAATGTATACTTAAACCTATGCTGGTCTCATATCGTGTCGGCTAACATGGCCCGAAGTGGACTAGTAGAATATGTTGATATCGTTCCAGTAAACAAAATCATAGCGTTCGGAGGAGACTATAACGAGTATTCCTTTGAGAAAGTGGTAGGACACTTGCTCATCGCGAAAGAGAATATAGCATGGGTATTAGCAAAATTAGTAGACGATAAACGGATAACATGTGAAGAGGCTATAGAAATTGCAAAGATGTGGTTCTTAGACAACCCCGTAGAAATATATAACTTATCCTAAGTACTCTTATCTATTACCCGTAGCTTAGAGTGTTTACGTTATAGTATGTAGAGGACTATTTCCTATAAAGTCATCCTAGATTTACTTTCCTTGTAAAATATTGTAAGCTGTCTTTTCGGTGATAGAGGAATAGAGGTACCCGATAACTTTAAAATTAGCTTAGTCACTTACTAAGATGTGAACACTCTAGGTTATCATTATGTAATAGAGGCTTCAGGTTGCAACCCAGAGATACTCGAGGATGCTAAAGAGCTGAAAAAGATCATATTAGAGGCGGCTAAAGTTGGAGAAATGGAAGTAAGATCAACATACTTCTACAAGTTTTCACCTCGTGGAGTCAGTGGAATGGTTGTTGTCTCAGGTTCGCATATATCTATACACACATGGCCGGAGCGAGGCTACGCGGCTATAGACGTTTATACATGTGATATAAATTCGAAACCTGAGAAATCGCTCAAATACGTGCTTGAGAAGATAAAAGCAAGCTATGCGCATATCTCGGAGATAGAAAGAGGCATAGAAGACGAAGACGGAACCTACACGCATGCGATTCTCTCATGGGACGAGGAACCCGAGGAGTGATAAATAACTCAGCTATCGAAACCAGTTTTAACCAAGGTAGTTACATAGATAATATTCCAGTATAAGACATATAAATACTCGAGGAGTGGCGAGAATTTCTTTCCTGTTCAAAAGCTTTAAAGTAAAGAAAATCTACTATAGCATTACTTTTTTGGCATGTAGACTATAAAGAATTTACCTTTCCATATAACATGGCCTACAAAGGGTAGTCTTTTTACATTAATTCTTGTTAAGAAGATGAACTCTGTTTGTTCTAGTTCTTTAGGCGTCCTATAAATGTTATCGGAGAATGTTTCAGCCCAGTACCTGATGCGTACATCAGGTATAACAATAGCATACCCCTTTTCTTCAAATAATGCGACTACCTTCCTAAGCTCATTGTATTCAGGTACTGTTATAGTTGATTTTACCATGCGATATGAGGCTAGGCTCGGAGAAGAGATTAGTGCAAGTATTAAAAGGAGAACTGGTAGCGTTTTATGCTCTTTTTCTATGATATAGAGAGCTGATCCTATACTGCAGGAGAAGGGGATGATGCTCATAAGCCGAAATCTGAAGAGCCATTTTCTAGGGATCAGTGGAAGATTTAGTAGTACAGCTAATACTCCAGTAGCTAGGAAAAAGATGGCCATTGTTTTCTCTTTCCTATAGGTGAAAAAAGAGGCTAAAAAGAGGGTTATTGCCATCCCTAAAGAGAGGAGAAAGTTTTGAATCTGCAGGATTACCAGGTTATCCTCTTCTATAAGTTCTTCTACAAAGACCAGCCCCTTATATATGTCTCCGCCAACGAATGAGGGCATGAGTAAGCCTGCAATAACTATAGCAACACCTTGTAACAGTATAATCACAGTTTTCATCTCTATCCTTTTAGTGAAGAGAATGTAGAGGAACGGGAGAGATAGTGAGTAAAAGAATGCAACGCCAAGGTCTAGTATATGGGTAAGTGCAGTTAAGAGTAATGATATGGATGCAAGTGCAAGATCTCTTTTTCTCTCATACTCTAGATAGAAAATACAAAAAAGTATATAGAGAGAAAACCATAAGAGACCTATAGAATTTTTCATGAAGTCTGAGGCAAGTCTAGGCGAAAACCAATTGATCAAGAATGTTAAACCTCCAGCTAATCCTGCAACTATCTTATTTTTTCTCTCGTATAGAAAATACCATGGTATCGATGCCAAAGATGTGAAAATAACAACAGTGAGTTTAATACCGAGAAAGACGTCTCCTACCAGGATTGTCATAAGCGTCATGAGGATAAAGGCTAATGGAGGGTCAGGATACTTAAGTTTGTTATATTCCAGCAACCATCTTACTTGAACTGCATAGTATGGACCGTCGATACCTGTTAAAAGAGGATTTCTTAGTAAAGGAACAGTTAGGAAAGCAAGCGAAGCTGTAAAAATCAAGGATGGTAGAAGTATTTTTCGAATTAGGCGGCGCGACACTTATACTATAGGATTTAGGACATAAAAAACCATTATTCTGGTAGAGCCAGTAATCCTTTATACATATATTCAGATAAGATTTTGGTGCCAATATGCTGGTTGAAACAAGAGACGGTAGGCTCCTAAAACCAGAGACATATATCTTTTATAGGGGAAGGGAGAAATAGTTATAGACGGTAAACTTAAAGATTTTTCTTAGAAAAGGGCTCCCTGGGCTAGCTTCTTTTGTAGATATTAAGGGTAACGGCGTTAGATCAATTCCCTATCTTGCTACTAGGAGGTGGAGATTAACGCTTTTTAATACTGTATGACGTGTACTGGAAGAGGCCACCATTCATGGGAAGAAAAAGCGATATTGGATGGGATGTTGAGGGAATGAAGAATGGTGTATATTGATGGAACACCAAATCGCCCGTATGATACGGATAGAGGATGGATGTCGAGATGGGGATTCCATGGAAGCATTGAAAGTTCTGGGTATTGACATGCTTCTAGCCTAGGAGACCAATAGTACATCGATTTTAGCTGAGTAGAGTACAAGAAAGTACAGGAGTAGGTAGTGTGATAACCGGGTATGGGGCCAACAAGCGAGATAAAAATGCATCTTCCAATGTTCTGGGTATTATTCAGTCCAGTGATATAACTGTAGGCGAGGGCGAAGACGAGCTTAAAGAGAAGGATGAGGTTATAAAACGGTGGTAGGCGGGTTTTGGGATAATCTATGTCCGCTTATGGAGAGATCATGTTTGAAAAAGTATGGAAAATAAATGCTTAGGAAGAAAGATAATATAAAAATAAGAAATAATTTTCTTTCTGATCCTTTCGCGGTCTTACAATTTAGAAGCTATATTTAAAAAAGACAAATAAATATCTATGGAAGATCTGTATGAGCTTTTTGGAGTATTTAAAACGGAGACTAGAATACGAACAATATAAGAAGATAGAAGCGATAGAGAACGAGGAGTTACATAAGTTCTTAGTCGAGTATATTAAGCTACTAAATCCTAAAAAGATCTTCGTATGCAGTGAGAAGAGAGAAGATGAGGAATATATTAGGCTGAAAGCCATAGAGTATGGAGAGGAGAGAAGACTAAGACAGAGGAATCATACTGTTCACTTCGACAATTATTATGACCAGGCAAGAGACAAAAAGAATACTAAGATACTAGTATCTAAGGCCGTCAGACTTCCTTTCACGAATACTTTGGATAGGGAGAAGGGCTTAGAAGAAATTCATAAGCTTATGAAAAACATTATGCGTGATAAAGAGTTATTTATATGCTTTTTCTCTCTTGGACCTAAAAATTCCCCATTTATGATACCAGCTGTACAGTTAACGGATTCTGCATATGTTGCTCACAGCGAGTTTTTACTTTATAGAAATGCATATGATGTGTTCAGGGATAGCGGTGACGAGTTGAGATTTTTAAAGTTTGTGCATTCTGCTGGGGAACTGGATGAGAGAAAGACTAGCAAGAACATTGACAAGAGGAGGATCTATCTAGATGTCGAAAATGGGATAGGCTTCGCTGTGAACACTCAGTATGGCGGTAACACGATTGGATTGAAGAAGCCTGCATTCAGAATGACTATATACAAGGCTGTTAAGGAGGGATGGCTTTCTGAGCACATGTTTCTCATGGGCATCAATGGGCCTAATGGCAGGGTTAGCTATTTTGCAGGTGCTTTTCCATCGATGTGTGGAAAAACATCCACGTGCATGTTACCACATGAACGGTTAGTTGGAGACGACCTAGTTTTTATAAAGATCATAGACGGAGAGGCTAGAGCTGTGAATGTTGAGATCGGAGTTTTCGGGATACTACAAGGCGTGAATGCTAAGGATGATCCAATTATTTGGGAAGTGTTGCATTCCCCTAATGAAATAATATTCTCTAACGTGTTAGTGTATAATGGTAGGCCGTATTGGAATGATATGGGTATCGAGATACCGGACGAAGGAGAGAATCATAGCGGTAAATGGTGGAGGGGGAAGAGGGATGCTGAAGGTAACCTGATACCTCCTGCTCATAAGAATGCTAGGTTCACGGCTCGCTTGATATACTTCAGAAATCTTGACAGAGAAGCATTAGAGAATCCAAAGGGCGTGAAGTTGAGCGGATTAATATTTGGTGGAAGAGATGCAGATACATGGCCCCCAGTATGCGAGTCATTTAATTGGTCACATGGTGTTGTAATGAAAGCTGCATCTCTTGAATCGGAGACGACGGCAGCAACACTTGATAGAGAAGGAGAAAGAAAGTTCAACTTGATGGCGATACTAGACTTTCTCTCTGTTCATATAAGTGACTATATCAAAAATTATCTTGAATTCGGTAGTAGGCTGAACAATCCTCCAAAAATCTTCGCTGTAAACTACTTTTTACGGGACGCGAATGGTAATTTTCTTAACGAGAAAATAGATAAGAGCATATGGTTAAAGTGGATGGAGTTACGTGCGAATGACGACGTCGACGCTATTAAAACCCCAATAGGATTTATACCCATATATAGTGACCTGAAGAGTCTATTTAGAGAAGTATTAGGTAAGGAGTATTCTAGAGAAGACTATGAAAAGCAGTTTATGATACGTGTTCCGGAGTTTCTGGCCAAGATTAGACGAATCAGAAGGATATATAGTAATATAGAAAATATTCCTAATGCTGTTTTCGAAGAATTAGATAGAGAAGAAAAGAGGCTGAAAGAGGCTAAGGAAAGCCTTGGAGATTACATCTCCCCCTTTTCTTTCGAAGAAAGTTATTAATCTAGACGAATACTTTAATTATTACTCTAAAACCATTATTTAGTCCAAGGTGGATTCTTTATACCGAACGCATATGGTTTAATATCATTCTATACACGGATTATCAATTATATCTTCTACCTAAGCTTAGGTTGCTAGCTAGATTTATTTTTCTATAATCTTTAATGCGAAAGGTAAAGTTTAAATCCAATTTTAGATTGTTAATATTCCGAGTTAGACATAACTTGACTACGAGGATGGATGTATCGGTGGATGACATGAGTGATTCCGAGAGGATGAAGGAAACATTAAAGAGATTTTTGGAAGAAAAGGGTTTTTCGATAGAATTTAACCGGGCTTTGAGGGGATCTAGCGGACTTGAACATGTCTTTGATATTGTTGCTACTCGAGAAGGCACGATACTATGCTTCGACGTCATAAATCCCAGCGAAATATCTGTTCTAAGCTCTCTAGGAAAGGCGATTGACGTAAGCTATGTCCAATTTTTCTTACTCTGTAAAAATGTCCAATCTGCAAAATTACCTGATATCCTAAGGGACATTGATGCTTTAGAAGCCATAATATACAGTGATGTTGAAGACTTACTCAGGAAACTAGATAACATATTGGCTAAAACCATTTCTCTAATGCCAATACAATCCTAAATCCTTAAGCTTTATTCCAATATTGGTTTGATTTCAGTGCAATAAGATAAACTTACCTTAGATTGTCCAAATTCCATATTTTTGTGGATCAAATTAAAAATCCCGACAATAGATCGTTAGTGAAAAGTTGAACTAAGTAGAGTCTTAGCCTATAGCTTCAACAACTATTAATTTGTCTTCAATAATACCTAAATATTCTTTTCCAGAGTTTAAGTATAGATTTTCTGTATTTTATGTATCACAACTGATTCTATGTCGATAATGCATAAATTTTTACATATTTTTAATGCTACTGGGATCGGAAATGAAGTTTAATAAAAAGTATATAATCATAAGCTTTGTCCTAGTAATAGCCTTAGCGATTCTGGTTCATCATCTGAATAATTCACCGTCGAAGTATACAATTAACATCGCTGGATCTACTAGCGTTAAGCCGCTGATGGACTTGTGGGCTAATGAATACATGAAGCTATACTCCAATTATAAGATTGATGTGGCTGGTGGAGGTAGCGGCAAAGGCATTCAGCAAGTTTCGTCAGGTGTCATAGATATCGGTATGCATTCAAGACCTATACTCGAGAACGACCCGAAGTTCAATGCTGTGACTTTTACAGTAGCTAATGACGGTGTACTCATTGTTGCGAATAAAAAATTGCCTATAGTTGGTCTCACAAAAGAAGCAATCCAAGCTATCTTTGGATATGCGGATAAAGAGATTAAATACCCATTAAAAACTTATATTAAAGTTCTCTCAGCAGGTTCAGAGAAGGATATAGAGGTTATTATAAAGAAACTAGATAATGGTAAAATATCTATTGAAAGTGTCGACAAAACATGTAAAACCGTACTTCAACCATACGTGAGAGCCGACTCTAGCGGTACAGCAGAAACATTTGCTGTTTTCCTCTATGGTAGTTGGAGGGCCAGGTGGAATGGCCCTAAGGGTAAGGGAGTCTCTGGTAATCAAGGTATGACACAGGCTATTGCATCCGATCCTAATGGTATAGGCTTTTTAGCTGGCGCATATTTTGACCCAAAGAACATGAGGGTAATAAGAATAGTCTACTGGGATGGAAAATCTTTGATGAACTGGAATAACTACGAAACTGACAAGCATAATCGTCCTACTCCAGAAGCTATAATGACTGGAGTAGCGAGTTCTGCAATTACATGTCAACATGGAGAAGCCCACAACGGTTATCCGATTGCTAGGGGACTGTATGTGAGTGTTAACTTGGACAAGTTTAACGGAAAGATTCCAAAGTATATCGCTGAGTTCCTGAAGTGGTGTATAGTGGACGGACAAAAATTCGTAGAGAAAGTGGGGTACATCTCTCTCAGTCAAGAGCAGGTCGATGACAACCTCAAGAAGCTTGCAGAATATTCCGAAGGTTAGCATATATGAGGCAAGGAAGGTTAACTCTCCTAGATTCGATTGTCTTTTTATCTCTCTTTCTTGTTATTGTACTCTTCATATCTCTAATTCTCCAAATATCTTCCTTCGGAGTCGATGCCCTACATAAGCTTGGACTAAGATTAATATTCGATGAATGGGATCCTGCACAAGAAAGATATGGTATTGCTCCATCATTAGTTGCTAGTTTCTTAATAACTGGACTAGCTCTTCTTCTAATCGTACCACCTTCTCTCCTAGTGTCGATCTTTCTAGTTTTCTATGCTAGTCTAACTGTCCGGAATATCATAAGAGTTGTCATTGAAGCCTTAGCTGGAATCCCATCTGTAATTTTTGGTGCATGGGGCCTCTTCACTTTAATCCCATTTATGAATGACTACCTAGGACCTCTCATTAACAGTACTATTGGGAGAACCTTTCCTTTCTTTAGATACTATGAGACATATACTGGGAATGTTTTCGCAGCAGCACTCGTAATAGCTATAATGATATTACCAATACTAGTTTTCACACAAATTGAATTTCTCAATTCCATACCGAGAGAATATATAGAGGCAGCATTAGCGGTAGGAGCCACGAGATGGCAGATGATAAAGACTGTAGCTCTGCCCACAAGCGTTCCAGGCATTTTTGCGGGTATAGTACTAGGCTTTGGAAGAGCTATAGGTGAAACGATGGCGGTAACAATGGTGGCGGGTCCAACTAATCCTCCCGTATTTCCACAAGGTCTTTTTTCGCCTGCTACACCAGTTACAACACTAATTTTAATAAACATTGGTAGCCTTACACCTGGATTTTTCGAATGGAGTGTCCTCTTTGCTGCTGCTCTAATGTTATTAGCAATTTCTACTTTCTCAATGTTAATTGCTAAACTTTTGGTAAGATATCTTACATCGAAGGAGATTATACATGTTCTTCCAATTACTTATAGACCGAGCGGGAGATGGGCGTTCATTGAGGAAAGAGCCATGACCATACTAATGCTTCTAGCTTCATGTGTTATTCTAATATTCTTCTGGATCACGGGTGATATTATTGTTAATGGCCTCTTATGTATAATAAAAATAGGTCCTCGAGTGTTCTTTGAAAACATTAGAATAGAGGCTACTAAATCGGGAATTGCTACATTTGCTGGAGGTCTGCTGAATGATATTGTCGGTTCAGTGCTGATAAGCCTATTAAGTGTTATTATAGCCTTTCCTATTGCTTTCTTTACTGGGGTTTACATGGCGGAGTACACCAGAGAAAATATTCTTACAAAAACATTAAGATTATTTTTGGATGCATTGTCTTCAGTACCCTCAATAGTATTCGGTGTCTTCGGTTTTTCACTTTTTGTAATTACCTTGAGGAGTTTAACCGGTGGCGTCTCATTGCTGTCAGGGAGCTTGGTATTGGCAACCTTGATACTCCCATATCTTGCTAGGAATATAGAGGAAGCTATTAGAACAGTACCTTATACTGTCAAAGAGGCTGTGTTAGCATTAGGAGCACAGCGCAGACACTTAATAGAGGTAGAGTTTAGGCAGACATTACCACTAATATTGACAACGGTCCTTAATGGTTTCCTCAGATCATTATCTGAATCTGCTCCTGTAATATTTACAGCCGGTCCCAGTAATTTCATCCCAGCAAGCCTATGGGAACCTGTTGGGAACTTGGCTGTCAGGATATATCTACTTAGTTTCGAGTATCGAATCTACGGATACTCCATCGAGTATGCATATGCGGCAGCAATGATAATAATTATTCTAATCCTTATCTCAAATTCTCTCATCAGGATAGTATCATCATACTTCGCAAAATATGTGATAAAGTAGGATAGATAGAATCTTTATATCGATTTTATATTTTCTATATTTTCTTTATGCGTATAGAGATATATACAAAGTATGTTGATTACCTTTATTTTCAGAGACCCTATACTGATTCCGGTGGAATGATGGAGGAGAAAATTAGAGTCGTGGATCTCTATGTATCTTATAATGGAGTGCAAGCATTAAAGGGGATAACAGTAAGCATACCATCAAAGAGGATAACAGCTATAATGGGCCCGTCGGGTTGTGGAAAGTCTACTTTTCTTCGAAGTCTCAATAGGATGATTGAAATTATAGAGGAAGCTAAGGTAAGTGGCGCAGTCTATCTTGATGATGTTAATATATATGATAAGAGAGTTAAGGTAACATGGGTTAGGAAAAAAATAGGTATGGTGTTCCAGAAACCTACACCGTTGCCTATGAGTATTTACGACAATGTTGCCTATGGACCGAGAATTCATGGCACAAGAGATAGACGAGAACTTGATCGTATAGTACAAAGTACCTTAATGAAAGTTGGTCTTTGGGATGAAGTGAAGGATAGGCTCTATGAACCAGCCACGAGATTGTCGGGAGGACAGCAACAAAGGCTAAGTATTGCTAGGGCGCTTGCTGTCGAACCAGAAGTACTCCTTCTAGATGAGCCAACATCTTCTCTTGATCCAATTTCCGCTCTAAAAATTGAAAGTCTACTCCGAGAGTTAGCTAGAGATTACACTATAGTTATAGTTACACATAATATTCACCAAGCAAAAAGGATTGCGGACTATGTCTTATTCATGTACCTGGGAAGACTTGTTGAACATGGATTTGCAAAGGAAATATTTAGCAGACCTCGAAACGAGGCGACAAAGAAGTTTGTTCTCGGTAAGGTTAGCTAATAACCATATTATTTTCTGGATTTTTAGTATTTTTCCTATACAGAATGTTTAGAGAAAAGTTCAGCTTCTGCTATTAACTGAAAGAGAAGTACTATTTTTAAATTCTACCGTAGTATTTTACCAAGCATTCTTTTCCCCATCTTCTCTATAATGCCATATATAATCTCTATATTCTC
>Ga0116200_10000788_pt1 | contig 11388 bp, 10 predicted proteins | sample Mar14436cmmetaG_FD_94478 | JGI IMG/M metagenome (GOLD analysis project Ga0116200, IMG submission 94478) | Marine hydrothermal vent microbial communities from Guaymas Basin, Gulf of California to study Microbial Dark Matter (Phase II) - Marker... ... | reverse complement strand
GGGAATTGAAGCAGTAAAAAAGTATGCAAGCACGGCCGAGATAAAGGATTTAAGTGAATAAAACAAAAATACATTTATATTTTTATATTTTTGGAAAGAATATTTAAAAACTATGATTTACACGATAACTTTAGGGTAGACGTCTATTTCCAATGTTTTTCATGCTTTTTCTTTGTCTCCTTTTATATACAAGTTATATACAAGAATTCCTATTCGAATAAGAGATGTGGAGGCACATCTTCTACCAGGAAACCTATCTTTCTCTGAACCTTGTCTATTTTTACTGTGAGATACATTTTCTCATTATCCTTTACGATACACTCATTTTCTGAGAAAGATACCAGACCATTAGTGAGAGGTAGGTAAACATGGTTAAAGTCGTAGTCTTCGAGGTTTATCTCGGTTAACCTTCTTCGTTAAGTGACTACGAATACATTATCTTAATTACTCTTTAAAAATAGCACGAATTCAGCCACTCTTTCCCGTGAGTTGAAGGACAGCTTGATTAGGTATACGTTATCTTCAACCTTATATGATAACATTGTGGGCTCGGTTCCAACAATTTCAAACTCTAATGGCGTTTTTACTATTTCATACGCTAATTTTTCCTCCTTAGCTTCACTAACACTTTCGCTGAGAGTATCTATTACAACCTTTCCCATACTAAGTTTCTTCTTTAAATTCTCTATTACTCTTAGCAAGCAATAGAGAGCTAGAAGAGATATTGAGACAGAGTAGCCGATCTCGGCTGGCGTAGATCCCCATCCTGTGGGATCACTATATTCGGATTTTAGTTGAACCACCTAAGCATTCTTTAACGTTTCTTCGAGAGAACCCACATCTATTCCATTCTAGTGTTTCATCATTTATCTCTAAGATTTCTCAAAGTTGTATCTCGGATAAGCTACATATGTCTGGTCGGAGTAATGCGCTGGCACAAATTCGACTTGACCTTTATCAACCGGCTTTCCTATTTTCTCTACGACTTCAGGATAATTCTTCTCACAGAATTCGATATAATGTCCTTGAAGCTCTAGATCAAGCTTCCACAAGGATTATCTAATAGTAAGTCTAGCACAGGCTCTAAGGATTCCTCCACATTCAGATAATAGGTGGCTATATCGCCTACAACAAACTCGATGTTAAAATGTAGTATTGACAGGGCGCACCTCTCTGGCATACATTACCTATAATAGTGGGTAAATAAAACTTACTTCTAGTACAGGGTTAAAATCTTTTAAGTACTCTAGGAGGATTGGAGAAATATGATCGGCAAAAGGGTTGTTTTTGAACAGAAGGGAATTGTAAAAGTTCAGGAATTCAATATTCCTCACCCCTCCGAAGACGAGGTATTGGTTAAGACTATATGCTCGCTTATAAGTCCTGGCACCGAGCTGGCTTTCCTTTTAGGTTTACCTAATACATCGCAAAAGTTTCCGATGAAAACTGGCTATTCGAATATTGGTAGGATAATAGAAGTGGGGAAAAATATCGATAGATCTTATATAGGAAAGATTGTTGCATCGGCATCACCTCATTCATCTCATAATATTAAAACTCTGGACGATATCTTTCTTGTACCAGAATCTCTATCACCTGAAAAGGCTTCCTTTTTCCATCTTTGTGCGATAGCCCTACAGGGTGTTAGAAAAGGTGATATTGAGATTGGAAATAGTGTTGCGATAATCGGTCTTGGCGTTGTTGGTCTTTTAGCTTTACAGCTCGCTAAACTAAGCGGAGGTTTCCCGGTGATAGGCATAGACCTTGTTGACTATAGGCTTGAGAAAGCTAAAGAAGCTGGTGCAGACTATACCATAAACCCTCTTAGAGAAGGTCTCCATACCATAATAAATGAGATTACTGAGAATAAAGGAGCTGATGTAGTCATAGAGGCTAGTGGGTCGCCTGAAGCCATTAATACCGCTTTCGAAATCGCCAGTAGAAGAGGACGTGTGATCCTTCTAGGTAGTACTCGAGGAGTCACAACCGTAAACTTCTACTCCCTTGTCCATAGGAAAGGACTATTTGTTATTGGCGCACATAACAGTGTGAGACCTAGGAAGGAATCGTTCCCTCATTATTGGACTTTGAGTGACGATGTTAAGTTGAGCTTGAGATTACTAGCTAGAGACAAGATTAAAGTTGACACTCTAATTACTGGTGTTTTCCCGATCGACAAAGCTGAGTCAGCTTATCAAGAGCTATTGAAGGACAAGGGTAGGCATATAACTATACTTTTGAAATATTGAGAAGCTAAGTGAACCTAAGTAACATTAACAGGTAAATGGAAGACAGTAATAGCATAAAGTAGAGCGAAGTTATGACTATTCCACGTATTTTATCTTGTATAGATAAGGTTGTTTGGTACCCGTAATAATAGTGCTTTCTTCTAGGTCTTCTGTCTAGAAATCTTCTCAGAAAGCTTTTTCTTGGTCTAGATGTTGTAACAGGGATTTCGCGGGAGTAATAGGGCATTGTGAACATTACGCCTTGTTCTCTTAATCTTTCCTTAAATACCTTTAAGCCCGGACATTCATGATTCTCTGGGAGATGATGCTCTATACAGAATTTCCCTCCACAGTATGGACATTTGAACGGCAGGGCTACTTCTCGACCACAGTAATCGCAAATAGCCATATTCTTTACACCATTCCCATCTAAGTTACTAATGTTATAGTGATACAAATAAAAATATATAGTATGTTAGGTAGACGATACTGTTAGCTTTGGCTTTTATTAGCGGAATCCACTATCTGGAACCAACGAGTCAGAATTGCTTAAAAACTTAGTACCTAAGTTGACAATACCCATAACTATAGTAATGATTCTGAAGAAAATTTCTTTATTTTAAATGAAGATAGTTCTATAGGAGAAAGCAAATAATGTTAATTGTTAGAATTTCTTTTGCGAGACTATCCAGTTAATATTTTTGAGGTTTGCTTATAGGTTGTAACGGTAGTATCATAGCCTGCATGCTAGTATAGCCTGCCAAGCCAAAAACCCGACAGTAAGCCCTCACAAAACCACGCCACACATGCCAAAACCAAAAACAACACAAAATCCATAAAAGAAACAGACACTAACCGGACAGTCTCTTCTTTTGCGTAAGCTTTATAGGTATACTTGTAGTCATTATTCTCATGAGAATAATTCCTAGGAGAATAGAAATTGAGAGAATTAAGCGAAGTTTTCCATGGGTTATGATATATGGGCGTAGGAAAACTGGGAAAACTTTCCTCGTCGAACATTTCATTAACTATGATAAATTCTATTTTGTAAATAGGGATGGAACAGTATTTGATAAACAGATAGGTGAATTATTTACTTTTAGGGAATTCACTAATATTTTCCGCGAAATCATTGGAGAAAAAACCATTGTTATAGACGAGTTTCATAGGCTACCAGATGAGTTCCTCGACCTCTTACATGCAACTGGAATAAAGGGCAAACTTATTTTAATAACTTCAACGCTGTGGCTTGCTAAAAAAATATTAGGTTCAGGGCAACCTCTCCTAGGGCTTGTAAAGCCTGTAAAAATAGATTTAATTGACGAAAGAGAGATCTTGCTAGAACTATCCAAAAACTTTAAAGGTCGACAATTGGTTGAGAATTCAACATATCTAAGAGAAGTTATGCTAATACCTTTTTATAAAAATGAGGGCATTAGAGATTTTCTAGCAAACTTCCTATATGATGGAAAATTAATTGTGAAAGAAATAATGGGAGAGATCTTTACTGAGGAAGAGAAGGAGTTAACGAATATATATAATGGAATACTAAAGTCGGTTGCTAACGGGAGGAATGTTAGCACGGAAATATCAACGCTTCTCTTTTCGAGAGGACTTTTAGCAAAAGACAATCCAGGGATACTACAAAAATACCTTAATACAATGGTCGAAATGGGATTACTTGAGAGAATAAAAGTGTATGGGAGAAGGAAATACAGGTATTTCCATAAATCACCCCTCTTCGACCTGCACTACTATTTAGAGAGCAAATATATGTATACTGAGATAGAGACACCGATAACATTTATAAGAAAAATTATAGACGAGAAACTTCCAAAACATGTTGAACAATATATTAGAATTTTACTGTCAAAAATTTTCGGACTAACACACCAGATAGTAGAGGAGAAAGGTCTTCAAATCGACATTGCACTCCTAGAATTCCAAAAAATTAAGGTAGTAGGTGAAGTGAAATGGAAGCATGCTATTTCAAGAAAAGAACTAAAGCAAATAGAAGAAAAATTAAACCTGTTTAAAAGCTCTCGAAAAATACTTGTAGTTCCAGACGCAAAAACGCTGGAAAGAGAGCCCAAAAACATAGAAGTATGGGACGTAGAAACAATACTAGAAAAATCCAGAGAAAGCCTTGATGAGGCTATATAACCCAACAAAGCACCAGGACTCGATAAGGTTCCGTGGGAGACATACAAGCAAACTACCTGTTGAAGCTGTTCTAGGGTGCTATTAGTTTAAGCGTTTTTACCACTGGCTATTCTCTATTTATTAGTATTTTTCTGAACATGATATAATACTAGAGAACACCCAATAATAAGCTAAAGTTAACAGCACCATAGAAGATTAAATAAAGTTTATATTTTTACAATCCTCAACTGTCTAGGAGTTTAAACACCTTTCCCTTTCTAGCTGGAAAACTCTCACTGTAGTTCTTCTCAACTTCTCTCCTAACAGATTCTATAATCTCCCGTAGGTATACTGGTCTAGGATCATACCATCTTTTTACCTTTTTCCCCTTGGTAGCTAAGTAAACTACTCTTCCAACATTTATAGCGTCTAGAACAGCCGTATCATCTTTTAACACGTCCTCTTTGCCCGTATAGTATGCGAATCCCCATGGTGGTATCAGCATTCCATAGGAATTCAATGTTATTAATAAATTCGAGACAACCATGGCTGTCCCACTTTCAGCGCCAGAAGCTATAACGCCACTGACCTTGCCTTCTAACCAGCTATACTCGTCAAAGTACACCATGTTTTCAAAGGCTGTCAACCGATCTAATAGGTTTTTCATCGGTCCACTCGTGTTAAACCAGTAGATTGGTGTAGCGAAGATTATCCCATCGCTCTCAAGAACTATCTTATTTATCTCCTGCATATCATCCTCGATAACGCACGGATATTTACACGCATATTGGTTGTCACAAAGGCAACCTAAGCACGGCTCTATCCTTTTCTCATATAGATTTATGATATCGATTTCTGCTCCCAGATGTTTAGCAGTGTACATCGCTAGCAAAAGCATCTTGTAAGTGTTTCCGTATGTTCTCGGAGACCCGTTTATCCCCAGTATTTTTATAGCCAAGAACATCACCTTTATCAATTCCCTTAAGGAATAATACTATGTTTTATATAAAGTTCTTATGGTATTGTTAACAGGGTAAGGTGGTGTTATTTGATAACATCCGTCTTGATAAGTCTTTCTGATAGAAAAGCTAAAGGTCTAGAAAGGTTCGATGCTGAAAATAAGCTATCTAGGCTTCTTACAGCTCTAGGGTATGATGTTTTAGGAATACATATACTCGGTGAACAGGCAACTAGCCTTATCGGTAGAGATATTCTTGAACAGGCTAAGCTGATAATGATCGTTGGAGGAGTAGGCAATAAGATTTTATTAGAAAAACTTGGGAACCTCTATGGTTTAAAAATAGTGGTTAACGATAATGCTTTATCCCTAATTCAGTCAAGAATATTTGAGATCTCCCAAGATTTGAAGAAAGCTTATTCAAAAGAAGAACTAAAAAAATATGAGAAATATTCCCTAACGTTGGAAGGAGCGTATATTCTACCTAACTCTAAAGGAATAATTCCAGGGTATTTTGTCATGATTGAGGATAAGTGTTATATTGTGCTACTTCCAAAAGGTTTCCCTAATATTAGATCCATCTTGGAAGAAGGTTTGGAGTATTACTTGAGGAATATAACAGGATTCCAATTTTCCACAAGCATTAATATCAAAGTTGAGGCAAGAAATGACGAAGAAGTGTATACGCTCCTACAAGCACTCAATAAAATGCAATCCATTTATGTAGATAATCTTTGTAAGAAGAAGAATTATGAAATTACCGTGAAAATCTTTTCGAATACTCCTGAAGACCTCGATAACTTGCTGAACAGGGTAAAAGATATAATTGCAGATATCTCTAAGAAGCTTGGGATTAAAATATCTTCTACTCTGTAATATATTTGGTAGCTGAGAATACTATATATAATTCCTTGTTCATTCTAATCATTATGACAAAAGAAGTTAAAGGAATATTCGTAGCAATGATAACTCCTTTTACGGAAAGAGGAGAAATCTACAGTGATGGGATTAGGAATATTGTAGAATGGCTGGAGAGAAATAGGGTTCATGGCATTTTCCCAAATAGTAGCACTGGCGAAGCGTTAAAAATGAAAAGCAATGAAAGGATAACTGTAGCAAAAAAGACTGTTGAAGCAGCATCTTCAAATGTCATGGTTACACCCGGAGTCTCAGGAAACACGATAGAACATGCCTTATCAGAAGCTAGACAAATAGCCGATCTTGGAGCAGATGCTGTAGTTATCATTCCGCCATACTACTATAAACTAAGCATGGAAGCTATGGAAAAATACTATACTGAGATAGCTGAAAGGGTTGATATCCCGATAATTCTTTATAATATTCCTTCTGCTGCATGCAATTTTCTGGATGTGGAGCTTGTTAAAACATTATCTGAAAATGATAAGTTTATAGGAATAAAGGATAGTAGTGGTAATATTGAACACATCAGAGCTTTAATCAAGGAAATTGGCAACAAAATATCTGTGATGCAAGGGTCAGAGCTTTTACTTTTGCCAACGCTTGCTTTAGGAGGAAGGGGAGGCGTTTTAGGCGTGGCGAATCTCGTCCCAAAGTTATTTGTTGAGTTATACAATGCATTTATGAGTAAAGATCTGGAAAAAGCTTCCGCCCTCCAAATATTAGCCTATGATGTTCTGGATGCCGTATATTTGGGTTCAGCTGATTCATTCTTTTATTGTGTTAAATATGCTTTAAACAGTATAGGAATAGATGTTGGCTATCCTCGTCAACCCTACACTATTCCTAGCGAGAAAGAGGAGGAGCGAGTCAGGAAACTCATAGATACATTGAAAGAGAAGAATCTGCTTTGAGGACATTCTTTATATATATGTTTTTTCTTTTCATCCTGATGATATTATGAGCAAGAACACCGATGAGATAAAGAGCAATATTTGGAAGATTTTGGAAAAGGTATATGATCCCGAGATACCTATAGATGTAGTAAACCTAGGTTTGATCTACGGAGTAGATGTCATCGATGATAAGGTTGTTATAAAGATGACGTTAACAGCACCCGGATGTCCTCTCGCTGAGTATGTTGCTCAGCTTGTCGAAGAATCTGTGAGAACCGAGATGCCTGAAATTAAGGATGTAAAAGTTGAGGTTGTATGGGATCCCCCATGGACCCCCAGAAGAATTACAGAAAAAGGCAGAAAAATACTACAAGAGCTCTACGGCAGAGATATTGTCCAGGAGTGGATTGAACGCATGGGGTAGATTCATGTGCCTAATACCAATATCTTGGAACGAGCTACTTCATGTAGTTTTAAAACTCTCACGTAAAATAAGAGATGTTGACTATATTGTAGGTATAAAAAGAGGCGGTGTTATACCAGCTGTTTTAATTGGAGCATCTCTAGGGATTTCAGAAATCGGCTTTATACAGTTGAAAAGATATTCTGATGATAAGCCTCCCAGAGAACTTTATGATAGACCAAGGGTTCTGAAGACGGAAATCGGGAATGTTCAAGGAAAAATTGTCTTACTGGTTGACGACTTGGCTAGAACAGGCAAGACTCTGATTGAGGCTGAAAAATTACTAAAAAATATGGGTGCAAAGAAGGTCTTTAAAGCTGTTATAGTGTTAAAGAAAAATGCTTTGTTCAAGCCTGATTTTTATGGATTACTCTTGGATAAATGTCCGTATTTTCCATGGGAAGATTTATAGGGAAAATTAAAATATCTAGGACATAATATTCTGTGAGGTGATATCATTAAGCCTAAAGTAAGGATAATTGCTCATACTCATATCGATGCCGCTTGGCTTTGGCCTTGGAGAGAGACCGTAGAGGTTTGTAGAGAATCTTTTGAGAATGTTCTGAAACTAATGGAAAAGTATCCAAGTCTAAAGTTTGTCCAGAGCAGTGCGCACTACTATAAATGGATTGAGGAAAGATATCCTGAGTTGTTTGGAAAAATAAAAGAGAAGATAAGAGAAGGAAAATGGGAACCAGTAGTACCCTGGGTTGAGTTTGATGCTAATATGCCTTCAGGAGAATCGCTTATTCGTCAAATTCTTTATTCTAAAAGGTATTTCAAGGAAAAATTTGGAGTAGATGTCAACATTTTATGGCTTCCAGACACTTTCGGATTCAATATAATGTTACCCCAGATTGCGTCGGGCGCAGGCATAAAGTATTTCCTAACACAGAAGCTTAGATGGAACGACATGGTCAAGTTCCCGTACAACTTCTTTTGGTGGAGATCGCCCGACGGCTCAAACATTTTAGTTCATCAAACTTTTGGAGACTACGTAGGAACGATTAAAGATAAAGATGTTGAGAGAGAACTGAAAAAGTGTAAGAAGAGACATGATTTCGAGTTAGTTTATCATTTTATTGGTTATGGTGATCACGGCGGAGGTCTCTCCGAGGAAATGATACTTGACGCTCTAAGGATAATAGAAAATCCTGACTTTGACGCTAGGTTCGCATTACCTTCAGAATTCTTTGAAGAGCTCGAAAAGCTATCAGAAGATTACAAGTTACCTATATGGAATGACGAGCTTTATCTGCAATATCATAGAGGGACATATACCACCCAGGCACGATTTAAGAAGCTTCATAAAGAAGCTGAGCTTAAGCTGATAGAAGCTGAGAAAATCTCATCTACAGCGAGCTTATATGGTTTTGAGTATCCCAAAAATCTTCTTGATGAGCTTTGGGAAAAGCTATTGTTTAACCAGTTTCACGATATATTGGCTGGATCCTCTATAAAAGATGTTTATGATGATGCTATCAAAGAGGTTAACTATGTATTAGAGAAAAGTAAGGAGATAATCCGAGACTCTACAAAATGGCTATCTTCAAAAATATGTTTAGTTAACGATGGATTAGTAGTTTTTAATACACTCCCTTGGAAGAGAAACGGTATCGTTGAATTACCCATAAAAGATTTTAGAATTGTAGATGCCTCAGGTAATCCTTGTCTAATTCAGAGAGAAGAGAACGGCAAAACTTTGATCCTTGTCGAAGACTTACCCCCTCTCGGTTTCAAGGTTTTCTATAAGTCTAACATAGCAAGAATAGATAAACAGGTAAGTATTATAGAAAAATCGGAAGAAATCATAATTTCTAATGGACTTATCAAAGTGGTTGTCGATAAGAACACGGGTAGCTTAGTAGGATTGTATAAGGGTTCAGAGGGAAACTTCATAGATAGGAGTAGAGGAGGGGTTCATTTACAGGTTTTTAAAGATGTACCTGTTGAAGGTAGAATGACGCTAGAGAGTAGGTGGGATGCGGAATCTTTTGATGCATGGGAAGTATATATCTTCCAGCAGCCTGAGGGTGTAAGTTTGGAGAAATTGTTGAAGCCGTTAAAAGTCTATGTTAAGGATAAAGGACCTGTTAAAGCGTCGGTAATAGTAGAATATGTTTATGAACAAGAAAACAGGCCTCCATCTAAGGTAAACGTAGAATATATTGTATACTCTAAGATAGATTACGTTGTAATCAAGATTGATGTTGACTGGCATGCTAAGCATAGGATGATGAAACTGTTCGTCCCAGTTCCATTTTATGCAGAATATACAAAGTTTGATCAGCCATATGGTTGGATCTACAGGAGAAACCCGCTTTCACCTCAAGCAACGCTATACGAGAGAGCTAAATGGGAAGTTTCAGGACTTCTCTGGTGCGATATTGCGGATGAAACTAAAGGGTTATCTATACTCAATAACTCGACCTACGGCTATGATTTTAGCGGTGATTTTGTAAGAGTGTCGTTGCTTAGAAGTGCCTGTTATCCACCGAGATACGGAGAGGAGTGGAAACCTTCTAAAGAGGTTACAGATCAAGGAAGAAACTCGTTTACATTCGCGCTCTACCCCCACTCAAAGGAATGGAGTATATTAGAAACTATAAGGAGAGCGTATGAATTCGCGGTACCAGTACTTGTACGGGAAGAGATAAGACATGAAGGAGATATAAAAGAGAACACTTACACGTATCTTGAAATTGAAGGAAATGTCGTTCTAGGTACAATATTTAGGGAAAACACAAATTACTATGTGCGACTCTACAATCCCAATGGTAGAACAGAGAAAGTATCTTTGAAACTTAATCAGAAAATATCTAGTGCATCTATCGTAGACTTCCTAGGAAATGAAGTAAAAGCTGTGAGCGTTAACGGTGATAGGATAATGTTTGAAATAGGAAGGTATAAGATTTTAACAGCGAAGATTAAGCTAGGTTAAAATCTCTTTTGTATTTTCTTCGATACGCTTATTTATCCTTTAATAACATTATTTTTGGGATTGATGTGAACAGAATCAAAACGGGGATACCTGGACTTGATGAGGTTCTGGGAGGCGGAATAATCGAAGACACGTTTCTGCTAATAGCTGGACCGGCTGGTACCGGAAAGACTATAATGTGTATGCAGATAGCCTACACTCAGCTTCAATTAGGTAAAAAAGTTATCTATGTCTCTTTCGATGAAGGTAAAAAGCTTGTAGACTATGCGAAAGCTTTTGGATGGGACTTCCAAAAGTTCATTGATAAAGGAAGATTTATGTTACTCGACTTTATCGCCGTCAAAGCGACTGCTATATCGGACTACATAAATTTTATTATTGAGAAAGTTCAGGAAATGGGAGCTGATCTGATCGTAATAGACTCACTGACAACACTTATAATGAGTTTCCCAGAACTCTCCGAGGCTAGAATAGCAGTAGACTTCCTACGTAAGATGAAGCCCAAAGGTACCACGCTAATCGCTACAGCAAACATGGCTACCGGGTCAAAGAAAATAGGCATGGGTATTGAGGAGATTGTTGCTTCCGGTGTTATCTTCCTGAAGCGGTACCTTTATAGAGGCGAGCTGAGGATAAAACTACTCATACTGAAACTGAGAGGTAGCCCTCACAGTAGAAGATACCATGAAGTTCTTATAACGAATAATGGTGTACAAGTTATACCTTTGGCATAGGGTATGATCCCAGACTTTCTCATCTATCTAGCTTTGGTTTGGTGCTCATCCCTTTATATCTCACTGTCTGTAATCTCAACGTTGCAGTATAGGATAGTAACGTTTTTT
>Ga0116200_10000787_pt1 | contig 11405 bp, 12 predicted proteins | sample Mar14436cmmetaG_FD_94478 | JGI IMG/M metagenome (GOLD analysis project Ga0116200, IMG submission 94478) | Marine hydrothermal vent microbial communities from Guaymas Basin, Gulf of California to study Microbial Dark Matter (Phase II) - Marker... ... | reverse complement strand
GGGCACGCCTTCCAGCAGGGCATTGCCCCCGGCCAGCAGCGTGATGAGGGTATGGCGCACCAGTTCGCGCTGGCCGACGATGACCTTGCCCACCTCGCGCTCGATGGCGGCGGCGGTGGCGCGGAATTGTTCGGCGGTGAGGGGGGAGACAGTGGGTTGTTGTCCGGTACCCGACATCAGGTCGCCTCTGTGCCGACGACATCCAGCAGTTTCAGGAACTCGTCGGGGATGGGTATCCGTTTGCCGGTCGCCGGGTCGGCGAAGAAAATGACCTGGTGTCCCTCCGCCAGCAGTTGCTGCGAGGCTTTGTTGACGAAGCGGAAGGCCAGCCGCGCACGTCCCTTTTCGGAAACGACTTCGCCGATGGTCACCCGCACCTCCACCCGGTCGTTGAGGAAGGCCGGGCTGATGTAGCGCAGGTAGATCTCCCCCGTCAGAAATCCAGGCCAGGTGAAGCGAGTCATGTCAATGTGATCAATGATCATCCGCTCACGGGCGGTGCAGGCCCATTCCACGTAACTGCCATCGTAGGCCATGCCCTGGACGGTGGCATCCTGTGGTGTGACCACGTGTTCATAAACGTACCCCTTGGCCATTTGTGTGTCCTCCTTCTTCCTTCAGTTTACAGAGGGCGCATGATGGGGCGTTCCAGCAGTTGCTTGACCATCATAAATCGACCCTCGCCGATAATCTCGGAAGCCACCTCGCGCCAGATTTTGTGCAGCTCATCCATTGTTTGTCGCTCGTACCCGTGGGCCCGGAAAAATTCCTCCCCCAACGCGGGCATTCCTTCATCAACGAAGACGATGGCCACCTCGCACGAGAGCTGGCGAGCCTCGTTCTCGATGGTCTCCAGCAGCGGCCCGCCTACCTGTGAGTAGTAGCTCACCGGGTACACGTAGAAATCCTCGATGCAGGTGACCAGGTTCTCTGCCTGCCAGCCGGCGACCCCGCCCGCTTTGCGGGAGATGGCCACCCAGTACCCTTTCTCAAACAGCCTGGCCTGCACCTCTTCAGTTGTGATGCGTGCGCCGCCAGGTCGCACCCGTTGGATGATAGCGGCGATGGCCGGAATGTCCTTGCGCTTAGCCCGCCGCACGTTCACCGCCAGCGCCGCTTCTGCGACTACGGCCTCTTTTTTCACGGCCGGCTTCTCGACGGCGGCCGTGGGCCTTTCCGCCACGCGCTCCGGCGCGGCCTCCAGGAATAGCTCCATGAAGACCTCGTCGTCGTACTGGCCCGCGATTTTCACCTGCCGTGTGAGAGTGCCGCGCGGCTCAAATCCCAGGCTGCGGTAGAAAGCTCTGGCTGCGGCGTTCCCGTTGCGGACGTAGATGACCACTTTCTCAAAGCCCTGCTCGCGGGCGAAAGCCAGGCTCGCCTCAGCCAACAACCGGCCAATTCCCTGCCGGCGGAAGCCTTTGTGCACCTGGGTGCCCATGATGGCCACGTGATCCATCGCCCGCGTCCATGGGGCAAAAGGCTCGATGGTCTGGAAGCCAACGATGGTGTCCAGCGCCTCGGCGACGAAGCAGGCGCTACGTGGTCCCAACCCTTCGATGAAAGCCCGTTCCTGTTCGACGGTGAGGGTGGGATACATCGAGGTCAATCCCCCCTCCTCGATAACCGAGTTGAAAACGTCCACCACGCCCTGGGCATCGCCCGGCGTCGCGCGTCGGATTGTCACGTCCACGGGATTACCTCCTCAACCACAGTTCTTCGGTGTATGCGTAGGTCTCCTTAATTCGCCGACCAGCTTTTTCCACTCGGCCACCACCTGTCGCCGCGTCTCGGCCAGCGTGTGCGAATTGTCAATCACCACGTCAGCCAGAGCGATTTTCTCAGCCTGCGGTGGTTGGGCATCCACGCGCAAGACAGCTTCGGCCTCGCTCAGCCCCCGGGTGCGCATCAGGCGGGCGATCTGCTGTTCGCGCGGGCAGGTGACGACCCACAGGGCGTGGCAGTCGCGGTGCATCCCGGCCTCGATGAGCTTGATGGCCTCGACGACGACCACCGGCTCGGTCGCTTCGCGGACGAGGGCATCCACGCGGGCGATGACTTCCGGGTGCACGATGGCCTCCAGGCAGCGCAGTGCCTCCGCATCGGCAAAGACGATGGCCCCCAAGCGGGCGCGGTCTATCTCCCCATCGGGGCGCAGGATGTCCGGCCCGAAAGCCTCGACCACGGCGGCGTAGGCCGGGCCGCCACGGCGCATCACCTGATGGGCGACGGCGTCCGCGTCAATGACCCGCGCTCCCAGCTCGGCGAGCATCCGTCCCACCTCGCTCTTGCCGGTAGCGATGTTGCCAGTGAGCCCAATCAGAACCGTCATGCCGCGTGGACCTCTGCCCATTCGGCCAGCCGCTGATTCAACTCCGCTTCCACCTGTTCGTATTCTACTCCTAAAGCACGCACCTTGTCAAGGGCTCGTGCGCTGCTGGCGATGGTCAGCTCCCGGCTGAGTTCGTCCAGGCGGGCTTCCAGGGCCGCGATTTCCTCCTCGAGCTGCGCCATGCGCTGCGCCCGCTGCTGCGCCTCGCGCCGTCTGGCCCTCTCCTGGCTCTCCGGCCGCTTCTGCGTCTGAGCCTGCGCCTGCTTTTTGGCGGCCCTTTCCGCAGCCTGCCGGTCCTCCGCCTCCCGTTGGGCCAGATACGCGCCGTAGTCCCCCTGGTACACACGCAGCCGGCCATGCTCCAACACCCACACCTGGGTAGCCAGGGCGTCAATCAGGTAACGGTCGTGGGAAACCAACAGGATAGTGCCGTGGAAATTCACGAGCACGTCCTGCAAGACTTCCTGCGAGGGTAAGTCCAGGTGAGTGGTCGGCTCGTCCAACAGAAGGAAATTGGGCTCCCGCAAAGTAAGTTTGGCCAGGGCCACCCGGCTACGCTCCCCGCCGGAGAGGTCGCCTATCCGCTTGAATACCTCGTCGCCGTGGAACAGGAACCGGCCCAGGAAAGTGCGGGCCTTTTCCACGGGCAGGTTTTTGACCTCCAGAATCTCGTCCAAGACGGTGTGTTCCAGGTTCAACGTCTCGTGGGTCTGAGCCAGGTAGCCGATTTTCAGGCTGGCCCCCAGCCGCACCTCTCCGGCGAGGGGCGCTACCTGGCCAAGCACGGTGCGCAGGAAAGTGGTCTTTCCCGAACCGTTCGGGCCGATGAGCGCGGCACGTTGTCCCTGGCGCAAGATCAGGTCCGGGCAAGTGAAGAGTGGATGCTGAGGGTCGTAACCCACGGCCAGCCCTTTGGTAATGAGCACCAGGTCCCCGCTGCGCAGATCGGTCTCCAGGCGCAGACGGATGGTCTGCGCCTCGCGGGGGCGCTCGATTCGCTCCAACCGGGCCAGGCGCTTCTGGCGGCCACGGGCTTCTTTCGACCGCTGGCCAGCCTTGTAGCGCTGGATGAAAGCCTCGGTTTTGGCGATGTGGGCCTGCTGCGCCTCGTACTCGGCCTGGCGACGGGCCATGCGCTCGGCGCGGAGCTCGGTGTAGCGGCTGTAGTTGCCCACGTACTTCTCCAGCCGGCCAAAGCCCAGGTCCCATATCCGACCAACGACCTTGTCCAGAAAGCGGCGGTCATGAGCCACCACCACCAGGCTGCCCGGCCACTGACGCAGGTAATCCTCCAGCCACTCCAGTGCAGCCAGGTCCAGGTGATTTGTCGGCTCGTCCAGCAGCAAGAGGTCTGGGTCTTCCAGGATCAGGCGAGCCAGCAGGGCGCGGGTCTTTTGCCCCCCACTAAGCTGGCCCAATGGCTGATCCCATTCTTCAGCGGAAAAGCCCAACCCGGCCAGCACCTGCCGGATGCGGGCCTCGTAAGTGTAGCCTCCGGCCAGCTCGAAGCGGGTGAGCAGGTCGGCGTAGCGACGCATGGCCTCCTCGCGCCGGGCGGGATCGGCCATCGCCTCCTCCAGGCGGCGCAACTCGGCCTGCTGAGCGCGCAGGTCGGCGAAGGCGGTCAGCATCTCGGCGTACACCGTCCGCTCACTGTCCAGGTCCACTATCTGGGGGAGATAACCCACTTGCAGTCCACGGGCGCGATGAACCGTCCCGGCAGTGGGTTCCTCCAGACCAGCCAGGATGCGCAGCAGGGTGGTTTTACCCTCGCCGTTGGGACCGACCAGCCCGATCTTATCGTCACGCGCGATCTGGATCGATACGTCCCAGAACACGTCCTGCGCGCCGTATGATTTCGCCAGTCCGCTGGCGGTGAGAATAGACATGGCATTTACCTTGAGATACCCCGCGCCATTCGGTTCAGTGAAAACAGAGTCAGGCCCGATCCCTCTGCCGGTGGAGCTGGCGATACATGTCGAGGAACTCTTCCTCGTTCCGCACCGGATGGGGGAAATCCAACCGATTGCCGAGTCGGGTCAACTGCGGCGGCTCCACGTAGGTAGTCGCCAGGATTTCTTCCTGCGCCAGAACCTCTATAGCCGGGCCGTCCAGGAGGATCCGCCCTCCACCCATCACGATGATTCTCTCGAAGTTCTCCGCGCAGAAGTCTACGTCGTGGGTGATAGTGATCACTGTCTTGCCCTGCTGGTGAAGTACCTGCACGCAGTGAGCTATCCGCTCGATGCTGGCTGCATCTTGACCCGTAGTGGGTTCATCCAGGACCACAATGGGAGTATCCATCGCGAGGATGGAGGCCATGGCCACCATCTTCCGCCAGGTGGGCATGAGATCGTAAGGGTTGACGTTCTCCTTTCCCGTTAGTTCGGTCAGAGCCATAGCGTTCTTCACCAGTTCGGCGACTTTTTCGGCCGGGTAGCCCAGGTTGCGGGGACCGAAAGCCACCTCCTGATACACCGTCTTGTTGAACAACTGCTCGTCGGGATTCTGAAAGACGTAGCCCACCCGGGAGGACAATCGGGCTACCGGATAATCTTTCGTATCCCAATCCCCAATGCGCACAGTACCCTTAGTGGGCAGGAGCAGACCGTTGAGATGCTTGACCAGGGTGGTCTTACCCGCCCCGTTCTGCCCTACAATGGCCACTTTTTCCCCGGTATTCACCACCAGGGAGACGCCTTTGAGTGCTTCTACGCCGCCTGGATAGGAGAAGTGGAGGTCCTGTATCTCAATGCGCATTTTCTAATCCCCCCACAAATCCAGCGACGGCATCGTCAAGCGTGACGGGCAGCGGCAGCGCGGCTGGCCAGAGGTTCTCCTCTCGTGCCCGGCGGGCCACCGCCGTGTATCGGGAGATGCCGATCCCATGCTGAGGAAGAAGCGGCGAGGTAAGAACCTCCGCCGGCGGACCCTGCAAGAGCACCTCTCCCCTGGAAAGGGCAATGACCTTGTCGGTGAACTCTGCTATCCATTCCACCTTGTGTTCAGCCATCACCACGGTCATCCCTCGATTGCTCATCTCTTTGATCACCTGGAAAACCTCGCGAGTGCCAATCGGGTCTAGCTGAGAGGTCGGTTCGTCCAGGACCAGGATCTTGGGCTCCATCACCAGTATGGAGGCTAAAGCCACCCGTTGCTGTTGCCCACCCGAGAGGGCATAGGGCGAACGTTTGGCTAAGTCTGTGATCCCGGTCAGGGCCATCACTTTGTCCACCCGCTTTATCATCTCCTCACGGGGGATGCCGAGGTTCTCCAAACCGAAAGCAATCTCTTCATAAACGGTGAACTTGGCTCCGGAGATCTGATTGAACGGATTTTGAAAGACGAGCCCTACGTTCAACACCAGTTCCTGCAGCGTCGAGTGTTGGCTCTCGATCCCGGCCACCTCCACCTTACCGTTTAACGTTCCGGCGAAGAAGTGGGGGATAAATCCCGCGATGGTGTAGCAGAGAGTAGATTTGCCAGCCCCATTTGCCCCTATGATGGCCACGAACTCTCCTTCCTCTACCTTTAGGGAAACGTTCTTGAGAGCCGGGCTGTCGGTGGCCGGATAGGTGTAGGTGAGATCCTGAATATCAATCATAGCCATATCCTGCTCCCAATCGCCAGAAGCACGATCCCCACGAAAACCCAGCGGGCGATCATCTGCGCTCTGGAATCCGGTACCTCTACGAGGCTCGTCTTGGGCCTTTTGGCACTAAAGGCGCGAGCCTCGATAGCAATGGCTCGTTCCTCCACGTCCACCAGCGAACTGAAGACCAGGGGGCCTACCAGAGGCAGGAGCGCCCGTACTCGCTTGCGCAGGCTTCCCTGCGTATCCAATCCCCGGGAGCGCTGGGCGTCGATGATTGTCTCTGCCTTCACCCGCATCTGGGGAATAATCTGCAGGGTGGAGACAATCACGTAGATCAGAGGGGACGGCAAGCCACGGCGGGCCAGATCGGTCATTAGCGTGCTGGGGTGCGTGCTCAGGAGAAATACGAGGAAGGACGCTACCACTACCAGGATTCGCGTGGCGGTCAAATAGGCGAATCCCACCCCCTCTGCTTTTACCGAGAAGATCCACAGATTGACGAGAACGGTTTGCCCGCCAGGGTAGAAGAGACTCTGCATCACAAACAGAAAGCCGAAGAAGGGCAGAAGTAAGCGCAAGGATGTGCTCACAAACTCACGCCATATACGACCCCAGAAGCTTAAAGGTATGAGAATCAAGATGAAGATGGCTGTGGCCAAATAATAGCCAGGACCGAGGAAGGCGATCAAAATCAAGGCAAAGGTCAAGACCAGCTTGGTGAAAGGGTTTAGCCGGTGCAAGGGGCTATCCCGATCGATATACAAGAATAATCGCTCGCGCATCGCTGCTCCTCTCCTATCGTCAGAGGCGATCTTGTCGGGGGAGGCTCCGCAGAGCCCCCCCACAGCCTACCTAACGTTCTCCGCCCGAGGGAAACGGGACAGATAGCGCTCGGCGAGGCCTTTCACAATGGCGAAAGCCAGGAGAGCCGTAGCGATCTTGTCCACCGGTTCCACCAGGAAGTTGGTGCTGAGAACCGAGGTGATCAAGCTCTTGCCGGTAGCCAAGAGATAGGCGGTGATGAAAGAAGAACCGCTGGCGGTGATGCCTCCGTAGAGATACACAGCTATGGGGGTGGAGACGATTGCCGCAGTCAGGGCGATGAGGAATCCAGCGATGACCACCTTCCACCAGGACTTGAACAGGCCGAAATTGGCACACCAACCAGCCACAAAGCCGATGAAGAAAGCCACAGGGAACCAGGGGAAAGCATTGGGATCGATGATCAGACCCCAGATGACGTTGGAAAGGGTGCCGGTGAGTGCTCCTGCCCAGGGGCCGCAGATCGCACCCACCAGGACTGTGCCGATGGAGTCGAGATAGACCGGCAGTTTCAAAAGGGCCACGATCTCCCCGATCACCACATTGATGGCGATGGCCACCGGGATGAGCACCAAAGTCATCGTGTTGAAATCTTTCTTGATGGAATCAATCAGTTTCATGACGTTCCTCCACTCGAAGCACAGGATAGCGACCGTTCACGATTGGTGTTCTTACGTACATCTTTTTCCGATAATCACCCCCTTCCTACACGCCTTCGGAAAGTCGCCACGCATCAGTCTGGGTGGGCCCGGCAGAAATCTTCGATGCGCTGCAGGAACAGCTCAATGAAATCCCGAGCCCTGCACCCTAGAGCCACCTTCATGTTCGGTTCCTTATTCCACATGCGATAAAAATCTGCGAATGTTTTCCCCATCGAGACCCCGCACCCGATATCCACATCCACGTAGAGCAGTTTGGTATCAACCAGTTGTGGGGCAAAGGTCAGCGCCAGGGCCAGGGGATCGTTGATAACGCACCCCTCGATGGATTGGTATTCGTCGTGGAACTCCATGTAGAACCGCGTGGCATCGGCGATGAAGTGGGAGATGGGGCTCTCAACCGTCAGCAGCCGGTCCACATCGGCCCGGGTCAAAATCGCCTGATAGGTCACGTCCAACGGGACCAATGTGATCGGCATCCCCGAATGATAGACGATGTGGGCTGCGTGGGGATCGAAATAGGTGTTAAATTCTGCCAGCGGCGTCGTGTTGCCCCACTCGCGGATGGCCCCGCCCATGATGATCGTTTCTTTCACCGCAGAGGCTACGCGCGGTTCCCGGCGTATGGCCATAGCGACGTTCGTCAGAGGGCCGATCGCGACAAGGGTGATCTCCCCCGGCGCCGCCATGATCATCTCGATGAGAAGGTCCACAGCGTGTTGGGGTACGACCTCGCGGGTGGGAGACGGTAAGCTTGCATATCCCATCCCCGTCTCCCCATGGGTCTCTGGAGCCAGGAGGGCTTCCTGCACCAGCGGTATCCGCATTCCCTGGGCCACCGGGATGTCGCCAGCCCCGGCCAACTCCAGGATTCCCAGTGCATTCCGTGCCCCCTGTACTGCGTCGCAGTTGCCGCTGACCACGGTCAGTGCCTCCAACTGCAATTCCGGAGAGGCCAGAGCCAGCAGGATTGCCAGGGCGTCGTCAATGCCTGGATCCGTATCGATAATCACCCGTTTCTTTTCCATCTCCATGAGTCTCCTTTACCCTGGGTCTTTTTTGCTTCAGTTCCTGGGGGGCTTTGACCTGAAAAGCACCCACCTACCGAATTATACCACGACTTGGCAGGATAACCAACTCAAAGGAGCGCGAGAGAGCGAGACCCTCGCGCCCCTCGTACATCGCTGTGAAGTCGCTCTGGTGAGTCAATCAGCTTCAGCGCCGGCGGCGCTTGGTATACAAATCCAGCATCACCGCCAGAATGAAGACCACACCCTTGATCACCCGCTGATAGTAGGCCGAGACCTCCAGCAGATTAAGCCCATTGGAGAGCACGCCCATGATGAATGCCCCGACCAACGTACCGCCCACGCTCCCCACTCCGCCAAATAACGACGTCCCGCCCAACACCGGAGCAGCGATGGCGTCCAGCTCCAACCCGACACCGGCCGTGGGCTGCGCCGACCACAGCCGCGCAGTGAGCAGCACTCCGGTCAGAGCCGAGGTCAAACCACTAACGACGTACACAGCGATCTTTATCCATTCAGTGTTGATCCCTGCCAGACGGGCGGTCTCCTCATTGCCACCGATGGCGTACACGTACAGGCCAAAGCGGGTGCGAGTGAGAACCACGTAGGCCCCTACGAACACAAGAGCCAGGATCAGCACAGGCACCGGAATAGGTCCCACCTTGCCAGTGCCCCAAAATACGAAAGACTCCCCCAACCCGGCGATGGGGCGACCTTGAGTGTACACCAGTGTCAGGCCCCGACCCACGGCCATTACGGATAGAGTAGCGACGAAGGGTGGGATATTCCCTTTGACGATAAGCAGGCCGCTAACCACTCCTAGAGCGCCTCCGACGAGCAACGCCAGGCCGATGGCCAGGTAAGTGTTCAGACCATCTCGGACGATCAGGCCCGCCGCCAATGCCCCACACAGGGCTACCACTGAGCCCACCGAAAGGTCAATTCCTCCGGTAAGGATGGTGAAAGTCATCCCGATAGCCACGATGGCCATAATGGAAGTCTGCAGGGCTACGTTCAATAAGTTCGAGGCGGTCAAAAAACGATTGGACAACAGGGTCAGAACTACGCACAACGCCAGCAGGATGAGCACTACGCTGGAGCGGCGCAGCAGTTCACGGAGATCGAAGGACCGATGTCTAGTGCGCATTCCCCCTCCCTCCTGCAGCGCAGAGCATGATGGCATCCTGAGTAGCCTCTTGACGGGTAAACTCGCCAACGATTTGCCCCTGGCGCATCACCAGAATGCGGTCGCTGATTCCCAGAATCTCAGGGAGCTCGGACGAGATCATGATAATCCCCACCCCTTCGCCGGCTAAGCGGTTCATCAGAGCGTGAATTTCCGCCTTAGCTCCCACGTCAATGCCCCGCGTCGGCTCGTCGAGAATGAGTATTTTAGGATGCAAAGTCAGCCACCTGGCAATGACCACCTTCTGCTGATTCCCGCCAGAGAGGTTGCGTACTCGTTGACGGAGACTGGGGGTGCGAATGTCCAGTTGCTGCACGTAACCCTCTGCCAGACGATCCAACTCACGGAAGCGGAGGAAACCCAGGATGGACTTGCGATCCAACACCCCAATGGTGATATTCTCCCGCACTGCCATGCCCAGAAACAGGCCTTGCTCTTTGCGGTCCTCCGGTACGAAGCCCATGCCCAGGCGGATGGCCGTACGGGGGGAATTGATGCGCACGGCTTGACCATCCACCCAGATTTCGCCTCGCTCGATGGGGTCAATCCCAAACAGCGCCCGCGCCAGCGGGGTACGTCCTGCCCCTACCAGCCCGGCGACGCCCAGAATCTCCCCTCGACGGAGTTCCAGGCTCACGTCTCGCAGTTCATTCCCACGAGTCAGCCCTTGCACGCGGAGTACCACATCCTGACGGGCTACTGTCTGCTTGGGATACATCTCCCCCAGCTCGCGGCCAACCATCATGCGCACTACGTCGTCCGTGCTGACCTCCGTGATAGGGGCCACACCGATGAGCCGGCCATCGCGCAGCACGGTCACCCGGTCGGCGATCTCGAAAACCTCCTCCAGCCGATGCGAAATGAAAATAATAGTTACCCCTTGGGCCTTGAGAGTGCGCATCACTTCGAACAGTGTGTCCGTCTCGCGCTCAGTCAGAGCCGAGGTGGGCTCGTCCATGACGATGATGTCGGCGTTGAAAGAGAGAGCTTTGGCCACCTCGACCATCTGCTGCTGGGCGATGGGCAGGTCCACCACCAGGGTAAGAGGGTCCAAGTCCATGTTCAGGCGGGCCAGTTGCCCCTGCGCCTGGGAATACAATTGCGACCAGGCGATAAGGCCGGGCAACCGGCCACGAGGCTCGCGCCCTAGGTAGATGTTCTGTCCAATGTTGAGATAGGGGATAAGCGCCAACTCCTGATGGATCATGCTGATCCCCAGTTGTTGTGCTCGTCCGGGGCTATCAATTTCCACCTCTTGCCCGCGCAAGATGATCTGGCCACTATCGCAGGGGATGGCTCCGGTGAGGATTTTCATCAGCGTGGACTTGCCGGCACCATTCTCCCCCACCAGAGCATGGATCTCTCCCCGTGCCACTCGAAAAGTTACGTCGTCTAAGGCCTGGACGCCGGGGAATTGTTTACTGATTCGCTCCATGCGCAGGACAAAGTCATCGTAGTCCATATATCACTCTCGATGTAGAAAGGGCGGGCGGATCGAGACAACCCGCCCGCCCAGGTAGCGCAAGTACACTACTGCACTGTCTCCGCTGTGACCAAGGACAGAGGCACAGGGATGAACTCCTCTACCGTCTCGCCGTTGAGGTACTTGACGGCCATCTCCACTCCCAGCTTACCCATCTCAGCGGGCTGCTGAGCGATAGTGGCCGCCAGCTTGCCATCCTTGACGGCCTGCACCGCGTCGTCAATGGCGTCGAAGCCGACGAAGATGATGTCCTTGGCGCGGCCGGCGGCCTCCGCAGCCTGGATGGCACCGAGGATCATC
>Ga0116200_10000786_pt1 | contig 11410 bp, 11 predicted proteins | sample Mar14436cmmetaG_FD_94478 | JGI IMG/M metagenome (GOLD analysis project Ga0116200, IMG submission 94478) | Marine hydrothermal vent microbial communities from Guaymas Basin, Gulf of California to study Microbial Dark Matter (Phase II) - Marker... ... | reverse complement strand
AGAACCACTTTGTTGGTTGGGTGCCATGGGTAAACCTCGCCGTTCAGGAGCTTGACCTCAACAGGGAACTCCACTGAGAACTCCGCGCCGGTCTCGTTGTCCCAGACCAGAACTTGCCCGCCCCTGCACTCGACCACTAGCTCAACCGGAGTGAAGGCCCTCGCGTGGCATTACCCGCCCCCTATGACGGCGGACCCGCAGGTACTTATTGCTCCGCCAACCGACCACTCAGCGGAGTTGACGATCCTCGCGTCGATCTTCCTGAAGATGTCGCCAAGAGGGCCTGTGAGGAGCAGCAGGAGGATGACAGTCGAGGTTAGGGCTATGAGAGAGTAGGACAGCACCTGGTTCACATTACCCCTCTCCCGGTCCTATCAGTCTAATCAGAACCTCGATCTCCCTCTCACTGGCAAAGAGCATCCTCTCGAGCAGCTTCGCTAAGAGCTCGGCTGCCTCGCTGGCTCTGGGGTTGACCACTCTGACCTCGGCGATCACCGCCCTGAGGTGCCTCCTGACCCTCTGCCTGCTGACCTCAACGCTCGACCTCCTCAGCCTGAGCCAGGCCCCAACCAGTCCGCTCAGTGGCATCACACGCTCTTCATCCTAGAAATATAAGCTGGGGCCTCCGCAATGCTAATCTCCTCTGAGGGAGGCCGAGGCATTCTAGCAACGAACTGTGGATGCGATTCCACGCTTTGAACCTCGCGTCCAGTTTAAATAGGGAGCGACCCCATCGTACTCGGGCGGGTAACTCCGCCGCAAGGCGGATGCGGCCTGAACTCCGGGCAACTGGGGGTAGGGTCGCTCGCCCACTTTTCATCGGCCGATTTGACTGCATGACAGCTGTGAAGGCCGCCACAGCGCGGGAGGTAATCCTCCAGGTCTGTTTTCATTTTTCAGAGTATTGCTGGATCGCTATGAATGTCAGCCGCAGGGACTGTAGGCTCGTACGCAGTCTGTCAGGTTTATAGCGCGGTCGCGGCAGAATATGCGCGTTGTCTAGAGGCAGAGGACTGGCGTACGACCTGCTTGTGACCTTCCCACGATCCACATCCCACATCTTGATCAAGTGGGAAGTGGAGGAGCTGCCGCCCCTGACGTTCGCAGCCTACAGGGTATCTGCTGGTCTCGGTGTGGACGCGAGACTGAAGCTCAGGGACTCTACCGCGCGGGGAATTCTTGCCTTTGCGATCGCGCAAGGGCTCCAGTTCGTTGAGCTGTCGCTCCTGCCGGCGACCACGGTTACCTTCCTCTTGAATTCCACGCCAGTCATGGTGGTCGCCCTCGGCATTCCCTTGGTGGTCTCGACGCGTGGCGAGCTGTGGCCCTCACCCATAGATCGCAGCCACTGTGACATGGCTCGCCGTGGTCAATTCTGCGTTGGTCTTCTTCCTCTGGAACAGCGCTCTTCGCTACGTCCGAGCCTTCGAACTCTCGCTAATTCAGAACACTATGCTGCCCAGATAGCCCTTCTCGCCTGGGTCTTTCTCGGAGAGGAGATGACTGCCATCGAGTGGACTGGAATCGGCCTAGCCATCGCTGGAGTGACCCTCGTCTAGGTCGCCGGTATGAGATCTGGCTGGGGCGACTGACCCTTCGTTTATAGGTTGCTGAGTGTCGAGCCGAGCGATGAGGTCCTCCCCCTGGCTCTTTGAAGAGTTTCCAGAGCTGGAGGGCAAGGTCCCTTGGACTCCGCTAGGGGACTTTCCAACGCCCGTGCAGAAGCTAGATAAGCTCTCCAGCAGGGAAGGGATCTGCGAAGTTTGGGTTAAGCGAGATGATCGCTCTTCGGAACTCTATGGCGGAAACAAGGTTAGGAAGCTGGAGTTCACCCTGGCGGACGCCGCCGCTAGGGGGAAGAGGTACGTCCTGACTTACGGTGGGATAGGGTCGAACCACGCTCTGGCGACTACCATACACTCCCGCAGGCTTGGGCTGAAGGCCATCCTCATACTGTTCCCTCAGCCCGTCACGCGCCACGTTCAGGAGAACCTCCTCCTGGACGCGCACTTCGGCGCAGAGCTGATCTTGGCAAAGAACTCTCTGGAGGCAGCCCTGAAGACGCTCTGGCAGATAGTGACGAAGAGGAGCGTCTACGTGCTGCCGCTTGGAGGATCGACCGCGCTGGGCGCCCTGGGGTTCGTCGACGCGATGCTTGAGCTCAGGAGGCAGATCGACGCGGGGGAGGTTCCAGAGCCGAGGAAGATATTCCTGGCGCTGGGCACGGGAGGGACCATGGCCGGACTCCTAGTCGGAGCAAAGCTGGCGGGGCTGGACTCTCAGGTCGTGGGCGTGAGGGTCACCTCTTCGAGGATCGGCAACGAGAGGAAGGTGGCCAATCTGGCCAACAGAGTGGTGCGGCTCCTCAAAAGGCACTCAGAGTCGATCCCGGACCTGAGGTTCTCCCCCTCAGATGTGAGCGTGGTCCACGGGTTTTACGGCCCAGGGTACGGGGTTCCGACCCCCGAGTGCGTGGAGGCGGCAAAGATCGTGCGGGAAGCCGAGGGCATACGGCTCGACCTGACGTACACGGCCAAGGCCTTTGCAGCCCTGCTGAGCGAGGCCAGGAGCGGCGCAGAGGGCCCGCTGCTCTTCTGGAACACGTTCAACTCGGTTGACCTATCTGCTCTCGCAGAGCGTCAAGACCCGAGGAGCCTGCCGAAGGAATTCCAGGCGTTCTTCGAGGGTGAACCAAGTTTTTAGTGAAGCTCAGCGAGAGATGCTGAGATGAGGGCTAAGGACCTGATTCTCCTCCTGATAGCGCTGGCTCTGGCCGTGCTAATCTGGAGGATCGTGTGGCTGCTGGTCAAGATCGTCTTCGTGCTGGTCCTAGCCCTCGTTATATACGCGCTGCTGAAGCGGTTCTTCAGGTAGCCCAGAGCCAGGGGCTCACACGACCTCAGGACTCACGGCGCGGGATGCGATCCTCTTGGCAGTCTTCGATATGAGGAGCCTAGCGGCCACTGGAGCCAGCAGCACGGTCAGCATCGCGAAGACCACCGCAGTGGAGTACACTTCCTCGCTGACCCTGCCCATCCTGAGGGCCGCCTCCGATGCGGCTATGACGAGACTCAGCTTGGCCCACATCAGCGTGCCCATGGCGACGGAGAACCGCTTAGTTATCCCCCTGAGCCTGGCTGCGGCGTAGACCCCTCCCAACTTCCCCAAGTAGCTGAAGGCTAGGAAGATGGGAAGCACCCAGAGGTCTCCTGCAAACAGCATGGAGGGCAGGTCGACCTTGGCGCCGGCCAGCAGGAAGAACGCTGGCAGGAAGAGCGCGTAGCCGAACGATAGCAGGTTGTCGCTCAGCTTGGCTGAACCCTCTGTAAGCACCGAGATCATGACTCCGGCGAAGAAGGACCCGACCACTGCGTGAATTCCTATGATCTCCGCCAAGGCGGCCAGGACGATCATCAGGACCATGCTGAGCCTAGTCGTGAAGTAGTACCTCGACTCCAGCTCTCTGAGCCTGGTCGTCATCCTCGAGTAGAGCTTGAGGGCCCTGTAGAAGGGTAGGAGGAGGATCGCGGCCATGATCATCAGAACAAGCGTCTCTCCCATCGCGTCCCTGCTCTCGACCATGAAGGCCAGCATGAACATGCTGAGCATGTCTGAGACCGCCGTCGCTCCTATCAGCAGCTTGGAGAAAGGCTTGTTGGACTCTTGGATGTCGTCGTTGAACAGGTGCTCCAGCTCCCTGGCTGTCGGGAGCACTACCCCCACAGAGGTGGTGGAGAAGATCAATCCCGTCAGCGTGGGAGAGAACCCAACAGCAATCCCGACGGCGTACCCAATGGCGAAGGGAATGATGGTCGCGAGGGTGCCGACGAGCAGGGAGTCTACGGCGTACTCTTGCAGGAATCGAGCTTCGACCTCAAGTCCCGCGAGGAAGAGCAGGTATATCAGGCCGAAGTCGAACAAGAACGTAGTCCAGGGTCCTCCGAACTGGATTATCCCCAGCACAGAGTTGCCGAAGAGTATGCCCAGGCAGATCTCTAGCACTACGCACGGTATGCCAGATACCCTGGATGCGAGGGGCGCCAAGAGCGCCAGTATGCCAAGCACGGCCAGCGTCAGCAGCTCCAAGCTAGGAACACCCTGCCCTCTCCGAGGGGCTGAGTTTTGCAGTTAAAAAACGAAGCGCGAGCTGAACGAGCTGACCCGCTGGGGTGGTGTTGCGCGGTTCTCCTCCCATAGAGAAGCTTATGCATAGCTCAGTATCTCGATTATACGCATGACTTGAGTCTAACTCTCTGTGACCAAGCTGGTGTTCGGCCCCGTACCCTCGCGCAGACTGGGCAGGTCTCTGGGGGTAAACAACATCCCTCCAAAACACTGCTCGTACTCCTGCATCTACTGCCAAGTGGGCAAGACCGCTCACCTAGAGGTAGAGAGGAGGGAGTTCTACCCTCCCGAGGATCTCGTCAGAGAGATCGAGGAGGCCCTAAGCCGCCTTCGAGGTGGTCTCGACTACGTGACATTCGTGCCCGATGGAGAGCCGACGCTCGACAGGAATCTGGGGAAGACCATCCGGATGCTCAAATCTCGACTCGACGTGAGGGTAGCCGTGATAACGAACGCGTCCCTGCTGCACCTCCCCGACGTGAGGGCCGACCTGGGCGAAGCCGATCTGGTTTCCGTGAAGGTCGACGCGGTGACTGAGAGAGTGTGGAGGCTCGTGAACAGGCCTCACCCAGCAATCTCCAACAATCTGAGGCTAGACGGGATCATTAGGTTCTCTGAAGAGTTCTCTGGCACGCTGATCTCGGAGACGATGCTAGTCAGCGGGTTTAACGACTCTGCACAGGAATTCGAGCTGATTGGAGACCTTCTGGCGAGGTTAAATCTCCACAAAGCCTACATCGCGGTACCCATCAGACCGCCCGCCGAGAGGTTCGTTCGTCCCCCCTCGGAGGAGACTCTAATTGAGGCGCACGAGATCCTCACCTCGATTCTAGGGGAGAATAAGGTAGAACTCCTGATGGGCTACGAGGGACCTCAGTTCTCAGCGTCGGGCGACCCCGTCGAGTCGCTGTTGGCGACGACCTCTGTCCACCCCATGAGGCTAGACTACGCGGAGAGCTATCTGAGGAGGTACGGCCTGGATCCAAGAGAAGTCCTGTCGAGGCTGCAGGGAGACGGTCATATAGCGATCGTCGAATACCTAGGCAGGCAGTTCGTCGTGAGGAGAACTCTCAGGTCCAGAGACAGCGTCTCTCGATAAGTAAAGTTTTGAATGCATATGCCGGCGCCCGCCGGCGACCAAAGAACGCCCAAGGCTCCTGGTGTTATGGATTCGCAGGATCGCTCACACACTCGACTCAGCGGGGGATTACCCTTATCGACCCTCTCTTAATCTCCAGAAGGCCGGATCTCCCCTCGAGTTCCGGGTTCCTGCTCTTTAGGACTGTGATTACTCTCTTCACACCCTCTCCCTCTTCCCTCCTAAGGCTCAGGATTAGATCGGCATAGTGAGCGTACGTCTCAGCATGTTCCTCCGGATCTCGGGCCCTCGCCGTCACTAGGATCGTGAGATCCCTAACCTTGGCCATGCACTGCATGTGCCTCATCAGGTACAGCGCCACATCGAGCCCAAGCCACATCTCCAGCGAGGCGTAGCCAAGCGTTACGATGACTTCTGGCCTGAACTCGATTATCCTCTTCATGACGCCGGTCAGCTGATCTATCGTGTCAATGACCTGCGGCTCCAACGAGTGAATGTCTATGTAACTCGAGCGGTCTGGCCGCAAGCCAAACTCCTCAACTAGGGCCTCCACATCTGACTTCACCAGCTCGAAGCTCAGGATCAAGACCCTGCGCCCTCGGTTGGCGAGGTTTGCGGCGATCGCAGAGGCCAACTCGGCTTTTCCTGCGCCTGTGGGACCTAAGATCAGCGTTAGTGAGCCCTTGGGGATTCCTCCGCCCAGGAACTCGTCTAGACCTGGCAACCCCGTGCTGAGGAACCCTTCCCTCCTGGGGACGTGGTCTAGGCTGTCTGGGATGAATAGCGTGCCAATGCCCCCGGATACGCCAGATATGGCGAAGCCCCACTCCGGCCTCTTCACATCGATCCCTCTAGCCTTCAGCACTCTAGCCGATCTGACCCTCAGCTTACCCACGCTCCTCCACCCGAACCACAGGACGACGTCGCTATTCTTCATAGCGCACTGCTTCAGGTCGAAGTTCTGCTCTAAGATCCCCTCGTCGAGTAGAGCGATGAGCAAGATACCGCGATCCCGAACCACTTGAAAGATGCCCCTTCCGACCATCCCGATGAGAGCCGACGAGGTGAGTTCTCTCGCGAGGGCCGCCGCGCCGTCGATGATGAGGATGTCTGGGCTGAGGGACTCCACCTCATACTTGAGATCCACGAGGGTCTGCTGGGACTCGCTCGCGTCTACTGGGGCCGGTATGTGATGGATCTTCAGGAAGCCGCTCTGCTCGAGCTTGCTCAGGTCCCTGCCCAGGGAGGCGGCCTGCCTCTTAAGAGAGAGCGAGTCCTGCGCGACGGTCACGTACAGAACCTTCCTCCCTTGCGAGGCCGCGTGACAGGCCGCCTGAATGCCAAATACGGTCTTCCCCACCCCGGGGCCGCCAAGAACGCACAAAACGAAACCTCTTGGCAGCTTACCGAGAGCGTCGTCGAACCCAGGAATTCCCAACTCAATTTCTCCCTGCTCTGTGGGAGGGATCTCGGACCCCGTCATGCCCTCCTACCTGAATGCAGCTAAGTAATGTCTGTTTCTCTGAGGCCATACTTCACGGACGTGATAACGCGTACGCATGAGGAGCATGGCTCTGCTGCACGATTCTCTCGAGGGGGGACTGCTACTACCCTCTCTCGTAGAGTCCAACGAGCTCGCCAACGGCGAGCACGTGCCCGCTCATGGCGTCTTCCACATCAGATCTGCTAGCTCCCGGCGCTAGGCCGAGCTTTACGTCCAGAGCGTAGAGCCTGAAGAAGTACCTGTGAGCCTTGCCCGGCGGCGGACAGGGCCCTCCGTAGCCAAGCCTCCCAAAGTCGTTGACCCCCTGGACTCCGATGCCCTCGACCTCTCCCGCGGCGGGTACTCCCTCGGGCAGGCCGCTCAGATCTGGGGGCACGTCGTAGAGCACCCAGTGAGTGAACTCTCCCCCCGGGGCGTCTGGATCAACCACGATGAGGACGAGCGACTTAGCCTCGGCTGGCACTCCCTCCCAGCTCAGGGGAGGAGAGACGTTCCCGCCGTCGCAGGTGTACCTCTCGGGTATGCGGCCGTTGTTTACGAAGACCTCGCTCATCAGCTCGATGGTCGCAGGGGCTGCCGGATATTCCTCTCGGCCTCTCTGAGGGCCGAAGATCAGGACGGCTAGGGCGACGACGGCGATGGCGATGAGGACGAGCCAAGCCCTATGAAGGCCTGGCCTATGTCTGGCCGTTGCCATCACCCCCACTCAGAGAACCTCTTTTGACTCGCTCCTAAAATAGCTTAGGTCAGGCTCCTCATCCCTCAGCCTGAGCCTCTCGTGGGCGCTTCCCGCCTCTGTTACGTGGAGCCGCGGTTGGGCGGCTAGGTCTTCGCTCGCTGAAGCTCCGCCAGGATGGCTACGTGCGTAGACCATCTCTCAAGTCGATTCAACCAAAAGCCAGCTAAGGTCTCCAACTGAGCACTAAATCCGCATGTTGGACTGTGAGGATATTCAGAGAATTCTCCAGGACTTTATCTCTGCGAGCTGGAGGCTCTAGTTTAAATACTCCTAAGGATCTAGTATTGTTGGGAGGGTAACTCCGCCCGCAAGGCGGATGCGGCCTGAAACCTGGGCAACTGGGGGTAGGGTCGCTCTCCCACCCTCGAGGGTACTCTTGTTACAACGTCTGATGTTCTCTACACTCCAGATCCATGTGCGCAGTCAGGCTTTGTGGCACTCTCCGCCACGCGGACACGGTTCCTTGGGCCCCTGTGCACCTAATCTAGGGAAGACTCGTTTAGCTTTCCCACATGGCTCTGAGATTAGGCGACCACGGTAAGGGGCTATGAGTCAGAACTATGGCTCAGAAGCCCCCCTGAGCGAGTGCGCAGATCACGAAGGCGACCTTCGAGACCTTCCGAGCTGGAAGGGAGAGACCGCTCGGCGAACTGGGGGTCTCCGTCAGCCCGGTGGACGACAGGTTCAAGCGAGCGCTGGAGGTGTTCGAGCAGACCCTGGGGTTCATAAAGGAGGAGAGGGATCGAATCTGTGCCCATAACCTTGGAGGCTGATGTGGACGAGCTGGAGAGGGAGCTGAGGGAGCGCGTAAGGCTTGCGAGCCTCTGAGCTGGCTTGCCTCGTGCATCAGCGGGCTCTACGCTTTCTCGGCTATAATGGTGTGATACGAGGGAGGGTCGTCCCTGACCCACACTCTTTCGCAGGAAGACCTCACAGCCTCCACCAGCTCCTCTGGAACCCCACTCCCGTAGTACCTCCGCAGGTACTCCGCCGCCTCACCGGCGGGAACCCCACTATCCCTGAACTCGATTTGCTCGATTCTCCTCAGTTTAAATCGCTTCGAGAGGGCTGCCTCTACGTCGCTCAGCGGGAGGATCGTCTCCCCCTTCTCCCCGCAGTACTCATAGAGTTCAAGGAGCAGAGAACCTAACTCCCTTGGGAAGTCCTCCAGGAAGGCCTCAGCTAACCCAACGAGCCCGCCAGGCTTGAGAACCCTGTTGCACTCGTCAAAGAGTCTCTCCAGGTCCTGAGGATCGCGAGCTATGTTCGCCAAGCTGAAGAAGAGAGCTACCTTGTCGACCGACTCGCTGGGGAGAGGGAGTTCGTAGGCGTCGAAGTAGAAGAAGCGAACGTTGCCCAGGCCGAAGATCTTGGCGTACTCGTTTGCCTCAGCGAACTCCTCAGAGAGTTCCACTCCATAGAACCGCGACTCTGGATGCATCAGACCCGCCTGAATGGAGAACCAGCCGTCCCCTGATCCTAAGTCCAGAATGACTTCTCCTGGCCTTATACCCAAGCGCTCAGCCAGCAGGAGTCTAGCTCCACCCATGAGGAAGCCTCTACGGTCAAACTCGTTCTCTGCCCACTCCTTCGCCTTCTTGAGCCTACTGTACCTGGCGAGAGCCCTCTCGCCGATCACTCCCTCTCGGCTGAGTCTCCTCACCTCTTCACGCGCCAATCGCTCCTCGCGCAGGATCTGCTCCAGCATCTCGCGAAGGAGCTCGACGTGACGATCCATACCCCCCTCCCGCCTCCTCGTTAGAGAGGATCTCATACATCTGATCTCAGGTTAGGGACCCTGAACTCTGGTCCCCTCCCGATCTGATTTGCTTCAAAGCTCGGGCAGCGCTCAGGCCCCTCCGAGAGCCAGGCCCACGGCGAGCCCCACTACGTTGAATAGGGCGTGGACCTCGACGGCGCACCAGAGACTCCCAGTCGTTAGGTAGGCCTCTCCCGCGAGCAGCCCGAGGATCGTGGAAGAGATTCCAGCGGCAGCCGCGGCCCACGGCGAGCCCACTCTGGCGAAGCCAGCAAAGTGGAGGAGTCCGAACAGCAGGGCGCCAGCCACCATCCCAAGACTGACCTGCACTGGGCCGACGTAAGCCCTCCAACTCGAGCTCGCGTCCATCAGTCCTTGGACGACTCCCCTGAAGAGGAACTCTTCGGCGAGGCTGGCCAGACCCACTGCAAGCGAGAGAAACGCTAGTAAGTACTCTAGGTCGGCTCTCGGCGTGGACACGGACGAAGGCCACTCCCCCGGCAGCAGAGCCATTGCGATTTCCACGATTGCGGCGCCTATCAGTCCGACCAGGGCAGAAATCGCCAGGTCGCGGGCGCTCGGCGCCTTGAGGCTGCGGAGGAGGCCGGCCGCCCACATGGCTACTAGGCTGACGGCCGCGATCACCGGACTCACGATCGCAGACGAGTAGAGGAAGTCAGACTCCACCCTCGACGCAAAGCCGGGAGACACGCTCTTGGCCAGTTCTACCAGCGGGAACGCCAGCGAGTAGGCTACCAGCACCACCCCGACAGACGCTACCAAGGCCAGCGCCGGGCGCACGTGTTCGTGAACTGCCCCATTGGGTAAAATATCTTTCTGAGACTTCGGGGTAGAGAGCGGTCGTCCAACCTATCTCGCTATCGTGTCCTCTCTCCTCGGGCCCACTCCAACCATCTTAACTGGAACCCTGAGCCGATCCTCGATGAACTCGATGTACTCTTTCGCCTGCCTTGGGAGGGCCTCGTATCCCTGCTTCGCAACCCTCCTCCATCCCTCGGAACCGATCTCCTTCCAGCCCTCCAGCTCCTCGTAGACTGGCTTGGCCCTCTCGAGCTCCCTCACGAAGGGGGTCATGACATCCCTCTCCTCCCCGTCGACCTCGTAGGCCACGCACACCCGTACTGGGTCGATCCCCTCCAGCACGTCGAGCTTCCGCAGGGCTATCTCAGACACGCCGTTTATGATGAGGGAGTACTTCAGCATCGGCAGGTCGAGCCAGCCGCACCTCCTGGGCCTCCCAGTCACGGTGCCGTACTCTCCTCCCCTCTCCCTGATCCTGTCTCCCAGCTCGTCGTGGATCTCCGTGACGAACGGCCCGGCGCCGACCCTGGTCGTGTAGGCCTTGGCGACGCCGACCACCTTGTCTATCTTCGTGGGCCCCACGCCGACGCCGACGCAGGCCCCTCCCGCAATCGGGTTCGATGAAGTCACGTAGGGGTAGGTCCCGTGGTCGACATCCAGCAGGGTTCCCTGAGCCCCCTCGAATAGGACCGTCTTGCCCTCATCTAGGGCCTCGTTGACCAGCAGGGAGGCCTCGCCAGCGTAGGGCCTCAGGACCTCGGCGTACCTCGAGTACTCTTCGTACAGCTCCCTGGCGTACCTCAGAAGCTCGCCCTCTCCGCTGACTATGTCGAAGGCGACAAGCTCGTCAAGCTTGGCCCTGAGGACCTCTCTGAGCCTCTCCTCGAAGTGCTCCCCTACCAGGTCGTCGACCCTTATCGCCTCAGTCCTCCTAGCCTTGTCCGCGTAGGTCGGCCCTATCCCCCTCCTGGTCGTGCCGAGCGAGGAGGCGACCTTGCCGGCGTCTATGACCTTGTGGTAGGGCATCACGACGTGCGCCTTCCTGCTGACGAGCAAGTCGGGCTCGAAGCCAGCCCTCCTGAGCATCTCTATCTCTTCCACCAGGACCTTCGGGTCCACCACGACCCCGTTGCCGATGACCAGCTTCTTCCCCCTGAGGGCCCCTGACGGCATGAGGCGGAACTTCATCACCAGGTCCCCGACGGCCACCGTGTGCCCAGCGTTGGCCCCGCCGTTGTATCTGACCACGAGGTCGGCATCCTTCGCCAAGTAGTCAACCACGGCGCCCTTGCTCTCGTCGCCGAACTGCATCCCCACGACGACTATGCCAGGCACCGGCCTATCCCTTCGGAACCGACGCGT
>Ga0116200_10000785_pt1 | contig 11411 bp, 12 predicted proteins | sample Mar14436cmmetaG_FD_94478 | JGI IMG/M metagenome (GOLD analysis project Ga0116200, IMG submission 94478) | Marine hydrothermal vent microbial communities from Guaymas Basin, Gulf of California to study Microbial Dark Matter (Phase II) - Marker... ... | reverse complement strand
GGTAACCCTGTTTGAAGGAGCTATGCCAGGGTGTATCTTTGTCCCACGAGGCTTTGGTCATTTTGCTTATGACGAGTTCCTAAGGGGAAAGGGTATCAATGTCAATCATTTAGTGACACCCCAAAAGGACGCTCTAAGTGGTCTTGCTGCATGGTGGGCGACACCTGCAAGGATCAGGAAATCGGTGTAGATGGCGCCTTGGGAAGATATTGTGCGAGAGAGAAAGGTTATCACGTTATAGAAGAGGTAAATCATGGAACAAAGGCATGGTAATGGCCCTAAATATGGCATGACCATAGATCTTGACAAGTGCACTGGCTGTGGGACTTGCATGATCGCTTGCGCTGCTGAAAATAACGTGACGGTGTGGCCTGACGAGTCTGATAAACAGAGAAACATTGCATGGATGAGGCTTTACAGAATTACCAATGGGAAACCGTTTCCAAACACAGAGGTCAGTTATTTCCCTCGTCCCTGCATGCAGTGCGAACACAATACACCATGCGTCTCTGTTTGTCCTGCCACAGCAACCCGGATGGACCCCAACACAGGTATTGTCAGCCAGATTTATACAAGGTGCATAGGTTGCCGTTACTGTATGGCAGCATGTCCGTATCATGCCAGGAACTTTAATTGGTATGATGGTTATTTCCCGAAGGGTAAAGGGCTGGACGAATATTTGTCCCCTGAAGTCTCACCCCGTATGCGAGGTGTTGTTGAGAAGTGCACCTTTTGTCATCATCGGTTGATGAGGGCCAAAACCAAGGCTTATGCTGAGGGACGGAGAGAACTGGAAGAGGGCGAATACATTACAGCCTGTGCTGAAGCCTGTCCTGCCCAGGCCATCACCTTTGGGGATCTGAATAATCCCAAACACAAGGTGAGCCAATTGGCCAAGAGCCCCAGGGCCTTTCGCTTATTGGAAAGGCTTGGGACGGAGCCCAAAGTCTATTATCTTTCAAGCAAAGAATGGATTCGGAAATTGGCGGACAACTATCGGCCAGAAGAACTGGAACCAGTTGGAGCGACTAAAACCGGCTAACCATTAGTTGGTATCCTTGTAGGAGGCAAACAATGGATTCAGTATTGATTCCAGAGGGGGTTAAGAGATGTTCTCCAGGGAAGTTTTTTCTCTGGACGCTTCCCTGGTTAGGCTTACTGGGATGGGGACTGGTTTCTGCCTTCCTATGCCTGTACAAAGGCCTCAACCAAACCAACATGACCAACTATTTTGCATTTGCTCTCTGGATTGTCTTTGACCTTGGTGTAATTGCATTGGGAGCAGGGGCCTTTTTCACGGGGTTTCTTACATATATTATTGGAAAGAAGGAGCTGAAGGACATAATCAACTCAGCGGTGATCATAGGATTCATTTGTTACTCCGGGGCAGTTGCAATGCTGGGCATTGACATCGGACAACCGCTCAGGGGCTGGTTCATATTCTGGCATGCTAATGTCCACTCTATGCTAACCGAGGTGTCATTTTGTATTACTACCTACCTTGGTGTTCTTCTCATTGAGTATATACCTATTATCTTGGAAAACCGCAAGATTGGGCAAATCCGAGAACTTAGGCTCTTTGGTAGCAATCTTCACGAAATCATGGCGGTGTTTGCTGCAACAGGAACATTCCTTTCATTCTTTCACCAGGGCTCTCTAGGTGGGCTATTTGGCGTTATGTACGCAAGACCATTTGCTGCTAGAGGTGGCTTCTACATATGGCCCTGGACCTTCTTCCTCTTTATCCTGTCTGCAATAGCCGCAGGACCATCCTTTACCATCCTTTGCACGAAGCTGGCCGAAAAGATTACTAGAAAGAAACTTGTTCCACCCAAGGCCTATCTGACGCTTGCCAAGATTTCAGGATGGCTGTTGGCCCTTTATATGGTGTTGAAAATAGCCGATACCATCGGCTGGGCATATGGAATAGTGCCAAAGGCAGGGCTGACATTCATGGACTTTTTCAGGGAAGGGCCCTATGGAGTATGGCTTGTGGTTGCCGAAATCGGAATCTTTGGGATTGTGCCTGCTGTCATTCTCCTCATTCCCAAGGCAAGAGAAACGGAAGGCTGGTTGATTGCAGGATGTCTTATGAATTGCACTGGTATTGTACTCAACAGATTCGTATTTACAGTGGTTACACTGGCCATACCGGTTATGCCATTTGATAAATTTGTGAGCTATCTGCCAACATGGCAGGAGTGGGGGATCGCATTGGCCGTTGTCGGTTACGGATTCTTGTTATATTCCCTTTCTTACAGGTATCTTCCTATATTCCCTAAGGAAAAGGAGCTTAACCCGGCATGATCTGCCCTTAGAGGCCAAAAAAGCGAATAGGAGTATTAAGAATGCTACCTTTTATCTTTGAATGGCAATGGAATGTTGATCATATTATCTTTTTCGGCTTCCTGTATTTGGCACTGGGAATCGTGGGGGCTGGTATCACGTTTGCCGCCATCAAGACTGCCCTCCAGCTATTTGGGTTTATGCGAGAGCGCCATTTCCATTAATCAGGGGAATACGAATCCGCCGCTATCTCATAATCGGATATTCCAGCTAAACATTGCATTAATATCCCAAAGCTGGGCATAAAAAGCAGGCTGTGAATAGGACCTGCTTTTTTTCTTTTTAATGGAAAGAGAAGTGGAATCATGAAGGCATTCAGCTCAGAGGATCTAGTCAAAAATATTAAGGTTGTAATATTTGATTGCGATGGCGTATTATTTGACTCAAGGCAGGCTAACATCAATTATTACAATCACTTACTCAAAAAATTTGGCTTGCCTCCAATGAAAGAGTCCCAGGTTGAGTACATCCACATGCATACCGCAGAGGAATCCATAGCATTTCTATTCCACGGAACCCCTTACCTGGAACAAGCTCAATCATATAGACACAAAATGGACTACATGCCCTTTGTTAAAGATATGATAATGGAGGAAGGTCTTAAGGAGCTTCTGGGTCTCCTAAAGTCAAGATTTCACCTTGCCATGGCTACCAACAGGAGCAATACAATTTCAGAGGTGATCAAGCAACACGGTCTTGAAGGATTCTTCGATATGGTAGTTTGTTCCTTGGACGTCACTAGGCCCAAACCAGATCCTGAATCAATAGAGAAGATCCTGCGGCACTTTAAGATCACCCCGCGTCAAGCAGTTTATGTGGGCGATTCTTTGATTGACCAGCAGACAGCCGCAGCATCTGGGGTCATTTTCATTGCCTATAAAAACAAAAAGCTTGAGGCGGACTATCATGCAGCCCGCCTCATGGACATTGCGAACATATTGGGACTAAGCCCCGACCACTAGTATCCTCTTACCGTGCATTATCCGGCATTCAAAACGGTTGGTGTCAAGAAAATCAACAGTTCCCTTTTCTCATTGTCCCAACTCTTGTTTTTGAAGAGCCATCCGATTATGGGTATATCCTTAAGCCACGGTTGGCCCGTCTCCCTCAGGCCTTTTTGCTCTTTATAAATACCACCTATGACAACAGTGTCCCCACTGGCCACCATCATTGTAGTTTCTGCACTCTTGGTGTTGATTGGCACACTCTCGCCCCTTGCATTTGCATAATCCGGGGAGTCATCGCTAATCTTCACGTCCATTATGACCATATTGTTGGGGGTTATGTGAGGGGTGACCTCCAGTTTTAAACTAGCATCCACCATCTCAAATGTCTTGTTTCCATTGCTGTCAGTTCCAGAAGGAAGCACAATCTTGGTACCTTGCTGAATTGTAGCTGTTACGGTATCCCTAGTAACAATCTTGGGTGCCTGCAAGACACGAAGCTTACCCTCAGACTCTGACAGGGCTATCTGGGTGTCCAGAAATGCTCCCGTCAAACCATTACCTGACAACGTAGCAAAAACCAAACCCAAATTTGATGAAAAATTTGGGTGGTTTGTGGAAAAAGTAGGGCCATAGAGCGTCGCACCATCTGGATAGTTTGCAGCGGTGTTGTTCAATGCCCACTCGGGTGTTCCTCTCCATGCCATTGAAGAATCGTTTCTGTGCTGCAATTGGAAATTCCACTGGACTCCCAGTTCCCGGGAAAAGCTTGTGGATGCCTCCACTATTCTAGCCTCAATCATCACCTGTTTGGTAGGTCTGTCCAGTTTTTTGGCAAGCCCTCTTGCCTCTTTTATCTTGGAGGCCGTATCCGTCATTATGATGGTCTTTGTGTTTTTATCAACTGTGATCTTACCCCGCGCACTTTTCACTGTCTCTTCGATGACCTTCTTGACGTTGTCCACATCCACATAGTTGATGGTTATGTATTCCGTGACCACGGGTTCTAATTCCTTGAGTTCCTTGGCCCTCTTCAACTGCTCCTGTTTTCTCTTTTCAATATCTTCGAGCTTCTTCTTTTCCTCGGCCTCAATCTTGGCCATCTCAGCCCGCGTTGTGACCCATATCACATTTCCTTCGCGCCGCATGGCCAGCGCATTGTTTTTCAAGACCAAATCCAGGGCCTGATCCCATGGCACGTTCCTTAGCCTCATGGACACCTTGCCCTTAACTTTGGGACCCCAGACGATGTTTAGGTTACTCACCTCTCCGATCAATCGCAGTATGTTTGTTACATCGGCATTTACAAAATCCATTGTCATGTGAGCGCCGGTATACCTTTTTCTTATCTTGTGCGTGGGAGGTGAATCTCCGAAAGCCACGGGCTTGAGGCCTGCTTGCAAACCTTTTAATGCGGCCTGACTATCACCCATTGATTTTTCAGCCAACGCCAAAGGAACAATCTTGGTCTTTGGCGGTTTTATTTCCGTTGGGCCAAACTCTATGTTTATGGATTTATCGGTCTGGTCCACATGAAATGGCACCATTTCTCTCAGTGCGATGTTTAGAAATACCTTTTTTCTATCGGGAGAAACCACCGCCTTTACCCGATCAACGGCCCCTTCAAACTGCGAAGAGTCAAGGTGTCTTTGTAACAGCCTCGGTATAGTCGCATTGTCCACGCTCAAGACAAGGGTCTTTTGTCCTTTCCTTTCCAAGTGAAAAGGAACTCTCTTGTCAGTGGTAATTATGAGGCGGCTTTTGCCATGGTCCAGCATCGTGAAATCTACTCCCAGGATCTGATTTAAGTCAGTAGATTTAGGCTTGAAAAATATCCTGGGAGAATGGGCCTGAGCAGACCCTTCATCAACTTTCCGGCTATTTTCCTCTTTAGCGACGACGGTGGTCTTTTGCTGGATTGGTGGTTTCGGATTCAGGGCAACGGAGATAACCCCTTTTTGGCCACTTATCCTGTAGTCTACACTATCAGCTATACCAATTATTAATCTTGTCTTGTTTTTTCCATTTGCCTTCTCGACCTTAATGACCTTTACGTTTTTGTCACTAACCGGGCCCACTGTGAGATTATCCGCAGGAGGAGCATCCACGTCTACCACTATTCTGGGCGGATCCACCAGCTTGAAAGCGGTATAGCCCAAGGGCTTGCTACCCATAATCTCCACCAGAGTAAACATACCATTGCCAAAAGACCGAACATTAACGGCCTTTACAAGGGCTCGTTCGGCCGTGGGCTGGGCGGTGACAGGTTTTTTAGGTGTCGTAATACATCCAGCCATCGCCATGGCAACAAGCATTAGACCGACAAACATGCACAGCCATCCAATCTGCTTGTAGCACCGTTTATCTTTACTTATTCTAGGCATGGAACTTCTCCTGTATATTGTTCTCACGTGGAATTTCTCATGCGGGATTTCATTTTTAATATCGTCAAAAACGTTTCTACTTTGAAGCATGCAGCTTCTTTACGATTTCCTTGGTGATCTCCCTGCCCCTGAAATCCATGTGCTTTTCTCTGATGATTACCTTATCGGGCAGGACCTTATAAACAATACCACCGTTGGTCCCAATGGCTGTACCTTTCTTGATAACATGACCTATTCCCTTGGAATCACGAACCATGGCCCAGTTACCCTTTGGGCCTATTATTATGGCAATAAGCTCGAGCTGGGATAACTCCAAGGTCTCTAAATAGGTTCTCGGTTTCCTCCTCTTTCGCTTCTTTTCAAAGGCCTCTTGCCTAGCTATGAAGGAACTAAACGGATCTGGCTTACCCTTGGGGTTGTAAACATACGTTGCCTCATCCTGAATACCCGTCGGGCGAATGGTCTCTATTGCAGGTGCCTCTTTTGCCTTGCGTGGCCCCTTAAACACTATCGGCTGCGCCACGCTGGCAGTGAAAAACCCAAGCAAAAAGGTCGCTATACTGCTCGCGATGAAGGTTCTATTTCTTGCCTTTCGGGCGCCTTTCATCTGAACTCCCTTTAAATCTATATGTGACCACATTGCACTTGGTCAACAATACATCAGAATTCTTCTTAACGGGCTTCATGGAAAAATCCAATATCTTGACAATACGGTCCATTTTCCCAATCCTGTAAAAAAACGTGGCCGCATCGTGATACTTGCCCCGCACTTCCATCTGTATAGGTATCTCTACATAAAACTCCTTTACCCTCTCTTTCTTGGGACTGAAAAGCACGAAGGTAAGATTGGAGTCAGCCCCCAGTTGGGTGATGCTGCGCAATAGGGCTGGAATCTCTTTCTCGTTGGGCAAAAGCTTTAGTGCTTGCTTGAATTCTGCATCAACCTCCTTGAGTTCCGCTTCGAATTTCTTAAGATTTCTCGCCCTGATTCTGGCCTGTGCCAATTTCCTATCGAGCCGAACGATCTCTTGCTTGGTCTTCTGAATCTCTTTCCTTGTGGGCAGAAACACAAGCCATACAAAGAGACCGGCCAAAAGCACCAGTGTTCCAAAATATATCAAGAGCCTATAAGGCATCTTGAGTTTTTCCACTTTTGATATTAGACCACTTTCTTCCATGACTCTCAGATCCGGTGAAGTTATAAGAGTGCCCTATTTCCTGCGCCTTCTCCTGCGCTTGCCAGATTTTTTGCCTGGGGCCTTCTTTTTCTGCTTAAAGGCATATGTCTTGCAGTCGAGAACAAAATCCATCAGATTCAGTTTATAGGTCTTAAGCACCCTAAGCCTTGTGCTCTTGAGGTCTACGGTCTTTATATGAGGTGCTGCCTCAAGGTTATTCATAAACAGGGCTACTGTCTCATTGTCCATGGCCGTTCCTTCTAATGTCAATTTCCCGCTTTTCTCCACTAAAGAGCGGAGCCACAGCTTATCGCGTGGTACGGCCATTGCAATTTCGTCAAGTAACTGCACAGGGCCCATCTTATTTTTTTCTAGGCCTCTTATGACCTCAAGTTTTGTCCGAATCTCTGAAATCTTCTTCTTTATTTCTGCTAACCGTTTGTTCGTATCCTTGTATTTTGCCAGTTCCTTAGTTTTTTCTGACTTCTTCTCCCTCAATCCGGCCAATGTACTGTTCAGCCGCAGGAAACCAAATACCATTAGGCAGATCAGCAGCCCAACACTCAGCACATAGATACTAATCTGCCGTCTAATGTTCTCTTTCTTTCTTGCCTCTCTGAATGGAAGTAAGTTGATCCTTATCATTTGTCACCAATGCTTCTGAGGGCAAGGCCCACAGCTACAGCAGCCTGAGGTGCCATGTAGCTTAAGTAATTGGGATCAAATTTCTTTTCATTAATAATCAAGTTGGAAAAAGGATTAAACATTTCCACAGGAATCCCTGTTTCCATCTCAAGGTATTTCTGAAATCCTGGTATCCTTGATGATCCGCCACTGAGAAAGACCCTTTCAATCGTTTCGTCGGGATATGTGGTGGCAAGAAAATCCAGGGCCCGCTTGATTTCCTGAGCCCAACTCGAAACCACAGAAGTGAAAATCTCCTCTAATATCGCCTTTTCCTTTTCAACCTTTGTGCCGCCTAGTTTTATCTTTTCAGCCTCCTCGTAGCTGACCTTCAACTCCTTCATTATTGCGTCTGTGATCTGTGCACCACCATAGGATGAATCCCTGGTAAACATGGAAACGCCATCTTTTACTGCATTTATTCCCAGTTCCTCTGCGCCTATGTTGACGAGTGCATAACAGCCTTTTTGCTCTGGGGAGCTCATCTCAAAGGCATTTTGGAGTGCGAAGGCATCAACGTCCAGCACCATAGGACTAAGGCCCGCCAATTGAAGCAATCCTACATATTCATCTACCATGTCCTTCTTGGCAGCAACTAGCATAACCTCTTTTGGCTTCGATGAGCCTGTGGTGCCCTCTTCAGGTTCGGCCTCCGGAGTAAGGAGATCATAGTCCAGATTCACATCATTGATGTCAAACGGGATATATTGTTCTGCTTTTTCTTGAATCGTGGGCTCAAGATCTGCACCTTCTTTTGGAGGAAGTTCGATCTTCTTGACTATAACTGAGTACCCAGAGATGGAGGTGGCTACCTTTCTGTTTTTGACCTTCAGGTTCTTATAAAGATTCTTTATGGCCGAGGCAACAACCTCTATCTCCTTTACCGAACCTTCCACGATTGCATTGGGAGGAAGCCCCACAACTCCAAAACTCTTTAGGATAGAACCCCTCTTGGAATGATCGATTTCTACAAGCTTTACGGAATGAGAGCCTACATCAAGGCCTACTAATTGGTTTTTCTTGGGGATAGCCATGGTGATAGTGGTTAATCCTCAGGGAAAATCTTGTGTTTGTCCGAGAGCCTATATCCTAGGGCCAAAATGATCTTCCGCTTTGTCTCCATCCGGCAGTTCATTCCCTTCTCAACCCTATCGATAGTGAGAGGGGAGACCCCTGCCTTGCGGGCCAATTCGGCCTTGCTCATAAGGTTCTCTTCCCTGATCTCCTTTACAAGGTTCCGACCCACTTTTCCCTCCGGCCTAGCACGGTGAGGCCTGTTAAATTTTTCGGTGTAAAGTGTACCCATATTTAAGTATTTGTCAACTATTTTTAAAAAATTATGTAAATTTAACTTAATTGGTACTTGAGTGCCTATTCATCCTGTTCATTGCATGCGCCGCACGGAATCTCTTTGGCCCCTGATACATGCATACATTCTGCATAAGCCCCGCCTGAAAACCATATTATCTATCGGCAGGCACTAGAATTTGCTTTACAAACTTCTGCATAATAATTACATTTCCCACGCAAAAATCTTTGTCTCGCATAACATCTAGAAAAGGGAGCGGATTTGGAAAAGGCTGAGCAAAGAGTAGCGGTAAAGAAAAAGAGCACCCTCCGGGAATATGTTGAGGCGGCCCTAATCGCAATTGTCCTGGCCTTGTTTATACGTACCTTTGTGGTACAGGCCTTCAAGATCCCTTCTGGCTCCATGGAACCCACTTTGCTTGTAGGCGACCATATTTTAGTCAACAAGTTTATCTATGGCGTAAAGCTACCTTTTATAAGGAGGACCATAATACCGGTGAGCACTCCTAAACGTGGAGATGTGATTGTATTTATCTTCCCTTTGGACAAAAGCAAAGATTTCATCAAAAGAGTTATTGGGCTTCCAGGGGATCGTATAGAAATCATTGGGAGAAAGATATACATAAACGGCAAGCTGTACCAGGACAAGCATGGGTATTACACCAACCCATCGCCTGCCGAAGGATCACATTTTGGACCCATAACCGTCCCCAAGGGGCACCTTTTTGTAATGGGTGACAACCGGGACCACAGTTATGACAGCCGGTATTGGGGATTTGTGCCTTTGGATTCCGTAAAAGGCAAAGCCTTCATAATATATTGGTCTTGGCCCCATTGGAAAAGATTCATGCACGTCATTAGATAGCCACTTAAGGCATCTCTCTTTCACTGATCATTCAGCCTTGCTTTCTTTTCATTTCCCAGGCCTTTGTTATCACCCCTTGGGCCTGGCTTGTAAGACCGAAAGAGTCAATCTGGCCAATTTCAGCCCATCTTATAGCTGATACATCAGAGGCAGGTTCCGGGGTCCCTTTCCTATATTCTGCCCAATAGTCCAGAATCATATAATGATACTTGGGCCTGCCTTCCTTGTCCCACACAATCCTGTCAATCACGGCCACAAGTGCCTTTACATCAATCTCTATGCCTGTCTCCTCCAGCACCTCTCTTTTGAGGGCGTCAATATGGGGCTCACCCAGCTCTATGACCCCGCCGGGCAATGTCCATTTTCCCTTGGAAGGCTCATTGGCTCTTCTTGCCAGCAATACTTTGGAGCCCCGGAAAACCACTGCAGCTACAGCAGGGATCGGTCCTGTGGGATATTCCCGTTTCATTTGATTTACCCTCTTCTACGGCTTGCAACATTGATCCTTTTGCTGTAAGTATAGGGGTGCATTAGGAGTGGAGTCAATAAGACGCCACTTGCTCGACGAATATATCTCAAAATGAAAGGAAGGAGCCATGACAGTTAAGACGAAGACACTTGAAGGAAACGAAGCAGCCGCTCACGTTGCTTATGCCATGAGCGATGTAGCCGCAATCTACCCCATCACCCCCTCAAGCTCCATGGGCGAATATTGTGATGAATGGTCAGCTAAAGGGCGGAAGAACATCTTTGGCCAGACATTAAAGGTAGTGGAGATGCAGTCAGAGGCTGGTGCCGCTGGCGCTGTTCATGGTGCCTTGGCAGCAGGAGCCCTTGCAACCACCTTCACCGCTTCCCAAGGACTCCTGTTAATGATTCCCAATATGTATAAGATCGCAGGTGAGCTTATGCCTGGTGTGTTCCACGTCTCGGCAAGAGCCATAGCTAGCCATGCCTTATCAATATTTGGAGACCATTCCGACATCAATGCAGTGCGGCAAACAGGTTTTTCCCTCTTGGCTTCGGCCTCTGTCCAAGAAGTGATGGATCTTGCCCTGGTCGCTCACCTAGCTAGCATCCGCTCAAGCATTCCTTTTCTTCATTTCTTTGACGGATTCAGGACCTCAATGGAGATCCAAAAGATAGAGCTCATTGAATATGATGACATGGCGAAATTGGTGGACTGGGATGCCATTGACTCTTTCAGAAGCCGAGCAATGAATCCAGAATACCCACAAATTAGAGGCACGGCCCAAAATCCCGACATCTTTTTCCAAAACAGAGAGGCATGCAATCCTTATTACCTCAGGGTTCCAAACATCGTTCAAGAGGAAATGGACAAAGTGAGTGATCTGGTGGGGAGGAAATACCATCTTTTTGATTATGTGGGAGACCCTGAGGCGGACAGGGTAATCGTTTCCATGGGTTCTAGCTGTGACGTTATTGAAGAAACAGTAGATTATCTAAATAAGCTTGGGGAAAGGGTGGGGCTTGTCAAAGTCAGGCTCTATCTACCTTTCTCAACGGAACATTTCTTGCGCGCCTTGCCCTCTACTGCCACAAGAATCGCCGTCCTTGATAGGACTAAAGCGCCTGGTGCACTGGGAGAACCACTGTACCAGGACGTTTGCACTGTATTTAAAGGTGCCTCAGACGCACCAAAGATAATCGGAGGCCGCTATGGTTTGGGAAGCAAGGACTT
>Ga0116200_10000776_pt1 | contig 11436 bp, 11 predicted proteins | sample Mar14436cmmetaG_FD_94478 | JGI IMG/M metagenome (GOLD analysis project Ga0116200, IMG submission 94478) | Marine hydrothermal vent microbial communities from Guaymas Basin, Gulf of California to study Microbial Dark Matter (Phase II) - Marker... ... | reverse complement strand
CCTTTTAAATGAATACTAAGGATGAAAAATTAGAAGAACTGATACTTACGTTGTCAGAGGGAGAAAGAAAGATACTGAAATTAATGGCCGACAGAAAAATAAAAGAAATTTATGAAGAAGATCTATCAAAACAATTAGAAATGGATTTATCTGAAGTGTCTCGATACAGCTTGTGGTTAGAGAACAAAGGTGTTATAAATAAATTAAAGGAAAGCAAACCGACTATCGAGTTAACAGAGAAAGGAAAACAATACGTAAACCGCCCATTACCTGAAGCAAAGATACTGGGTCACCTTAAGGAAAAACAGCAAGAAAAAATTGATAAACTGCCTCAAAAATTAGGAATGGACTTACCTGAAATAAATGCTGCAATAGGACTATTAATAAAAAATGGCTTAATCAAAATAAACAAAAAAGAAAAAATAATCGAAATAACTCCAAAAGGAAAACAGATAGGGGAACTGCCAACTGTCGCGACTTTTAAAGCTCTTTTAAAGACCCCTCAGCTAATTTTATCAAACAGAGAAAAAGACCCCTCCCTTCAAAATCTTGTACGTAGAGGTCTTATTCGATTTGGAACAACTATTAAGTGGAAAATCGCATTAACAGAGCTAGGCGAAAGACTCATAAAAAAAGGTATCCCTGAAATCGAGCATATAGATCGTGTTACACCCGAAATTATATCTTCCAAGACTTGGAAAACAAAGCGGCTCCGTTGGTATGATATACTTTCACCAGTCCCTAAGGTTTGGGGTGGCAGAAAACACCCCCTCAAACTAATTATAGAAAAAATACGTCAAGTTTTCCTAGAGATGGGATTCAGAGAAATGAAAGGACCATGGGTAGAAACAGCATTTTGGAACATGGATAGCATGTGGATACCCCAAGATCATCCCGCTAGAGAACTTCAAGCTACCTTTTACATTTCAAAACCCCCGACTGGAAATATATCTGACAAAGAATTAATTAAGATAGTAAAAGACGTGCAAGAAACAGGTGGAGACACTAGTTCTATAGGCTGGCAACAGGAATGGAGCGAACGCGAGGCTCTCAAAACACTGCTTCGGACACACACTACTGCAGTAACCTTTAGAGTTCTAGGATTTAAACTTCGAAACGGTGAATTGAAGCCTCCCGTGAAATTCTTTGCTATTGATCGTGTTTTTAGAAATGAAACAATAGATTGGAAACATTTAGCTGAATTTCATCAGGTAGAAGGATTCGTTGTCGCAGAAAATTTAACACTACGTAGTCTTATGGGATACATAAAAGAGTTCTATTGGAAAATGGGCATTAAGAAATTAAGATTTAAACCCACGTACAACCCATATACAGAACCCTCCATGGAAGTTTTTGCATGGCATTCTGAAGTAGGAAAATGGGTTGAAGTGGGCAATAGCGGTCTTTTCAGACCAGAAACTCTCAGACCCTACAATATTGCTGTACCCGTTATAGCATGGGGATTAGCGGTGGAAAGATTAGCAATGCTACTTTATGGTATAGAAGACATACGAGAAGTATTTGGCTCATATTGTGATATAAATTGGCTAAGATGGTATCAACTACCACTTAAGAGGGTATTTAAATAAGGTGATTAAAAATGCCGATACTTGATGTTAAGTTATCTAGAATACAGCAGTTATTGCGCAAAGACATAACAATAAACGAATTAGAAGAAATCTTATTCCGTTTTGGGATGGAAATAGATAGCTTCAAGAGCATCGATAAAAATGATTATATGTTGAAGATCGAAATTACTCCCGATAGACCAGATATGCTTTCTTTATGGGGGTTTGTTAGAGCATTAAGAAAATATATGAAGCTCGAAAATAAATTTGATGAATATAATGCAAAGGATAGCGATTTTAAGATTTATGTTGACACTTCTGTCTCACCAATAAGACCTTATATTGCTGCTACCGTAGTTAAAAACCTTAAGATGACAGAAAATGACTTGGAAGATTTAATTTATGCCCAAGAAAAACTCCATGATACTTTTTGTCGCGGACGAAAAAAAGCGTCTATTGGCCTTTATCCTTTTCAAAAAATTTCGTGGCCTCTTAGATATCTAGCTGAAAATCCAAATAAAATCAGATTTAAGCCACTTGGTTTTGAGAAAGAAATGAATGGAATTGAAATACTAAAGGAGCATCCCACCGGTCAGAAATATGGACATTTAATATCTTCTTTCGAAAAGTACCCTCTATTTATTGATGCGTCTGAACATGTCTTATCTCTACCACCCATTATAAATTCGGAAGACTATGGTAAAATAAGTCCAGATAATAAAGACATTTTAATTGAGGTAACAGGAACTCACAAACCGTCTGTCCAACTCATTATTAATATTATGTCTACGATAATAGCAGATATGGGGGGAGAACTATATAAGGTAAAAATAGTTTACCCCGATCACGAAGAAGAAAGCCCGTATTTACAACCAAAGAAGAGAACACTAGATACAGAATACGTATGGAAGATTCTTGGTATTGAGATACCACCGCATGAAATCAAAAGTTTGCTCATGAAAATGGGATTGCATGGCCAAATATTAAACCAAAAGAAAATAGAAGTACTTGTACCGCCATACAGAGCTGACATTTGGCATCCAATAGATATCGTAGATGACATAGCAAGAGCATATGGTTTCGATAATTTTGACCCCGAATTAACTCCAGTTTTTACTACTGGGAACTTATTAGAAAAAACAAAGTTCATCGATCACATTAGAGAAATTATGATCGGTCTAGGATTTACAGAAGTATTTACCTTTGCTCTAACTAACCGGGAAGACCAGTTTACCAAAATGCGCCTCCCCGTTGATCCACAAACAGTTCAGATACTAGCTGCAAAGGAAGCAAAAATAAATATGGTACGAAAATGGTTGCTACCTGAAATTCTAAAAACTTTATCGTTTAATAAGGATAAACGTTATCCAATTAAACTCTTTGAAATTTCTGATGTAGTTGTATTATCGATGGAATCAGATACTGGAGCAATTAACCAAACGCACTTAGCTGCTGTTTCGGCACATAAGGAAGCTGATTTTACGGAAATAAAGAGCATAGTTGAATACTTAATATATACGCTAGGTATATCTAAGTATGAGCTTCGACGTGTAAATCATTCTTCGTTTATTGAGGGTCGCGTCGCCGAGTTAATTGTAAATAATCGTTCCATTGGTATATTCGGCGAACTTCATCCCGAAACAATCCTAAATTGGGGTTTGGCAGTACCGATTTCTGCAATGGAATTGTCTCTTGATAGTTTATTTGACTGGAAATGGGCTCCCGTCGAAATTGCATAGGACTATTATTTGCGAAAAAATTATATTTTTATTCAATAAAGTTAAGGTCTATTATCTTAAGGCTTTTTGAGGGATAATGAATGTCACCAACTAAAAGACCAGCATACTGCTATAAAGTACCTCCTAAAAAACCGTACACTAGAAAAGAATACATAAAATCAATACCGCAACCTAGACTGAGGATACTTGAACTGGGGAATCCCCGACACAAATATGATTACGTATTGCTTTTAATATCAGAGCAAAAAGCAATGATACTTGATAGAGCTTTGGAATCTGCTAGAGTTACCGCCAATAGATATCTAACAAAGAAAATCGGCAGAGGAAACTATTTTATGCGAATTAGACCTTATCCCCACCACATCTTACGAGAACTCAGATTTTTAGGTGTAGCTGGTGCGGATAGAATCCAAACTGGTATGAGAAAAGCCTTTGGCAAAGTTGTTGATCGAGCCGCAATTGTAAAAATAAATCAGATAATAATGGAAATCTGGGTCACCAAGAATTCTTTAAACGCCGGCAAGGAAGCTCTTAGACGCGCATCACACAAATTGGGTATTGATCATAGAATCGAAATTCGACGCTTTGAAGAAATGTACCCCAACATTGTAGCACAATTATCTTCTAAGTAAATCTTCAGGCAATTTGGATACTCTTATATAATTCGCTAACATTATGATTAAAACTGGATGATGAAACCTCGGCAAGTGGGAATATAATGACCTATCACAGTTACTCTGACTGCTCTCGAAGTTTTTCAATCTCTTTTTCTAAATCTTCTCCTTTTATTCGTAAGTATCCTGGAAATTTAAAGGTTATATGGATTATATCATCGCCCCAGCCTAAACGAATTTCTCCGAGATATGCTGCCTGTTTATCTATTCTTATATATAGGCTCTTATTTTTCTCATCGAACCTCTCAATAATCCAGCCTGGGTAAATTATCCCTTTTATTTTTCTGAAAAGATTAGTGAAGAGCATCTTTGTTATTTTAGGCTTATTAACTACGCCTTCAAATCTTATGATTTTGTTCCCAAAGTACCCTGTAAACACCTCTTTTGTCATTTTGATATCAATGTCCGGTAAAAGTCTTTTAACCGCCTGCAGTACTTTATCTTCTTCCTCCGTAGCATGTACATGAACAGCTATCTTAGCTGATACTGGCGAAAGCATTTTTTAGCCCCCATCAAATTAATCAGCTTTGTAGATACCCAATCAACCAATCAAAGTAGGGTTTATAGGCTTTCCCATCGATTTTTATTAATTCTGGTAAAGTGTATGGATGGTTTTCTTTAAGCCATCTTACTAATTTATCAATCATGCCTGAACTTGTTTTTATGATAAGAAGAAATTCTTTATCATGCACAATTTTTTCTTCCCAAAAGTATGTAGAACTCACAGGACAGAAACTAACACATGCAGCCAGTTTTAGCTTTACTAAATTCAATGCTATCTCTTTCGCCTTTTCCTCGCTATCAACCGTAGTTAAAAAAATCACTATGTCGCCACTCATTGTATAACCCTATTATCATATACTGATTTTTTATTCTAAAAGAGCATGAGCATGTAAAATACTTTTGTATGATATTTTGATTGAAGATAAAGTTATTTTATTCACAAGAAATAGAATGTATTAAAGAGACCTATATCACTATTACTATATACTATATCATTAAGTTAATGTATCACTAGACAACCTGAGGCAGTATCCCATGATTTACAACTTTAAAACAATTTGGGAAATTGCTTCTATTGGAATTAGTTCACCTTTAATGTACTGTGGCGATATCGACAAAGACAATGACGTAGAAATTTTAATACCCGATGTTTATGGAACATTAACTGCTATTTCGGGTTATTCTGGGAAAATAAAAAGTAGAATAAATGTATCTAATACAAATAAAATAAACGACATAGCGGTACGGGATATAAACAATGACGGAACTAATGAAATTATAATTGCTGTAGATCGTGAAGGAATAATAATACATAATTATCTGTCTGACATACAGCATAGGATAATCTTACCATCTTCACCCATACGCCTCTTTTTTGCTGATATAGACAGAGATGGAGAAGACGAAATTTTCTCCGCAAACATTGAAGGCGCTATAGATATTGTGAAAAAAAACAAGGTTATAAACCGGATCTATTGTAATAATCCAATTTATGCAGTAACTTTTGACGATATAAATTCTGACGGTACATTAGAATTAATTATATACCACGATTTAGCGATTTCTATCTTCCACTGTCATGAAGAACTACAGCTACTTGATGAATTAAAAATGCCTTTTCATCCTTTAGCCGTCTCGTTTAAGGACATAGATAATAACAAAAAGAAGGAATTGATAGTGCTACTAGATGGGAAATTAATGATTTTTCCCGATTTTCCGAATCTTAATTATCAAAAAATAGATCTTTTTCCCAAGAAAATAACTAGCTTTGCGCTCAGTGACATTAATCTTGACAACATGTACGAGTACATCCTACTTTGCACTGACATTAACCAAAAATCTTTTCTCTGTATTGTAAATGCGTCGGGTCGATTAACATATTCTCGAGAATTACATTTTGTTGGCCTAAAAATTTTTACTACTGACATAGATGGTGATAACCGCGATGAAATTTGTATCATAGACGCCTCTGGCACAAAAATACATTGTCTGGATCTTGCAAAAGGGGACTGGTACTCAGCCGATGTTGGAAGTAGTATACTCGCACTACGATCTATTGACCTTAACGCTGATGGACAAAAAGAAATAATTGTAAAAACTAGTCAAAAAATTATCGCTATGGCTCTTAGAGAATAAAACATTACCCAAACTATTTCATCGCTCCATACACTATAGCAAGAGGTTCTCAGTCTGCCCATCGTCGCTCATTAATGTCGCTTAAGGCCGAATTCGTCATCGAACCTCTCAAATAACATATAAAGTCTTTATTCTCTACATTAAAGATAATAGGTAGCATCCAATAAAAAATAATAAATTTTAGATAAACCTTTTAACTCTTGCAAGCCTAGGAAATGGTAATGTATCTCTTATATGATCAAGTCGTAATATCCACCAGAGCAAGCGTTCTATACCAAGCCCAAAACCACTGTGTGGTACGCTTCCATACCGTCTTAGGTCTAAATACCATGAATAATTTTCGGGGCTAAATCCTTCCTTCTTAATACGCTCTACCAAAATCTCAATGCTATCTTCACGTTCGCTTCCACCTACAATCTCTCCATAACCTTCAGGAGCTAGCATATCTGCAGCTAGGCAAACCTCTGGTCTGTTTTCGTCAACTTTAACGTAGAATGCTTTTAAATGTGTAGGGAAATGTGTTAGAAAGAAAATTTCTCCTATCTCCTCAGATAAAATTTTTTCTTCATCAGCTCCTATATCTGCACCCCATTCTATCTTAAAGCCTTTTTCTTGCAATATGTTAATTGCTTCGTCATATGTAATTCTTTTGTAGGGCATTTTTATTGATTCCAATGGCTCCAGATCCTTCCTAAATTCTTCTATAATGGCAACTACAATATCGTCTTGCAGTAAGCCCTTAACAATATATGATATCAATTCCTCTTGTATCCTTAAGTTGTCCTCGAACTTACACCAAGCTGCTTCTGCCTCTAAATGCCAATACTCCGCTAAATGTCTTCTAGTTCTGGATTTTTCAGCCCTAAATGATGGTGTTAAGCTCCATACCTTCCCAAGGGAATAAATCAAAACCTCTAGGTACAGTTGAGCTGATTGCGACAAAAATGCCTTTGAATTATCGAAATATTTTATTTCAAATAGCGTTGCCCCCCCTTCAACAGCAGTTGCTACAATGATCGGCGGAGACACTTCATGCCACTTGTTGATGACAAAATACTCCCTAGCTAATGATAATATCTTTTCTCTGATGATCCATATCTTTGTATACCGTGGAGAACGTACTGCTAGATGCCTCCATTTCATTAAAACATCGGGTGGTTGTTCCTTTTTTCCCAAAGGATATGGCGCTGAAGCCAGATGAACAATCGATAAATCTGAGACTTGCAATTCTATACCTCCTGGAGCCCGTTCATTCTCCACTAGAACTCCCTTTAATATGAGAGAAGACTCTTGAGTAATCTTTTTCGCTATTTTCCATGTTTCATCTTTTACGTTACCTTTTCTAACTACTGCTTGAATAACTCGCCAAGGGGTCTTAAGAGCTCTAAGATCTAGAAAAATAATCGATCCGTGCTCTCGTTTTTTAACAACCCAACCCTTTATTTCAATATATTTTCCAACGGCATCACCTACTTTCCGTTCACCTGACGAGAATGGAATATATTAAAGATTTTGAGATGTCACTTCATTAAATTTAAATTTTTGTCCTTCAAGATCATGCTAATAACATAACATCGGAATAGAAAAACCATCGTATACCATGTGCTGGATATAGCCTAAAATTTCTTTATCCCAGTGTAAATATACAATGTTCTAATATGATATAATTGTGTATTTTACTCGATTAATATAGGAGGAGGCCTTGAAAAGTGTATTATGAAGTTTCGTGGTTAGGACGAGGAGGTCAAGGCGCTGTAACCGCATCTAGATTACTTGCTAAAGCTCTTGTCGAGGAGGGTCTTTGGGCACAATCTATTGTTTTCTTTGGCGCTGAGAGACGAGGTGCTCCTGTATACGCATACAACAGAATCTCTGATAAACCAATTAAATATCACCACTTTGTATATAAGCCAGATATAGCAATTGTTTTTGAAAGCAGTTTATTAAAAATAACTAATATCTTGCAGCAGGTTAAACCAAATGCCACCATAATTCTCAATCATCATACTCATGTTTTGAACAGTGATATAGATCTGAGCGGATATAAAGTAGGTATTGTCGACGCTACTGGAATAGCAATTAATCTTAACTTACGCGTTGCTGGTATTCCCGTCGTAAATACCGCTATGCTTGGAGCATTCGCTAAAGTCATGAAGTTCCCGACTGTCAATACAATTATGAAAATAATTAGAGAAAGCTGGCCTAGTAAAATTGGGGAACTAAATGCAGAAGCTGCAAAACTAGCTTACGAAAAAACTGAAATTATAGAACCTAAAAAAATCGATAAGGAGGCTGTTTAAAATGGAAGTCCCTGAAGATCACCTATTATTACCAATTTCAAAACCCAAAAAAGGCGCTGGAGGCGAAACAGGGGCTTGGCGAGTGTACCGCCCCGTAATAGATCCTGCAAAATGCATAAAATGCATGATGTGCTATATGTATTGCCCAGAAGCAGCAATAGAAGTATCTAATAGAAACGAAATTCCTAGAATAGATTACAGATATTGTAAAGGTTGTCTCATATGCTATGAAGTGTGCCCAGTTCCAGGTAAAGCCATAAAGATAGAAAGGGAGACGGGTGAAAAGTCATGAAAAGGTATGATGTTATCACTGGAAATTATTCTGCTGCTTGGGGTGCACGTCTCAGTAAAGTAGAAGTTATAGCCGCATATCCAATAACGCCCCAAACTACAATCGTAGAAAAACTTTCAGAATGGGTAGACAAAGGTGAAATGAAGGCAAAATTCATTGCTGTAGAAAGCGAGCATTCAGCTATGTCTGCTGCTATGGGAGCTTCTGCTGCGGGTGCTAGAGCATTCACCGCTACTTCCAGTCATGGACTCTTATACATGTACGAAATGATTGCTTGGGCCGCAGGTGCTAGAACCCCAGTGGTAATGGCGGTTGTAAATAGAGCATTAGGTCCACCTTGGAATATATGGTCTGAACATACAGATGTTTTGATGACAAGAGATACTGGTTGGATCCAGTTCTGGGCCTCTAATAATCAGGAAGTGTTAGATTCAATAATACAGGCCTATCGTGTTGCTGAGGATAAACATGTTTTGTTGCCCGCTATGGTAACATTGGAGGGATTTGTTTTAAGCCACACTGCGATGCCAGTAACTATTCACGAGCAGGATAAGGTCGATAGTTTTCTACCACCTTATAATCCTCCACACTACGTGGTTAATCCTATGATCTCAGAACCTTTCACTTATGGAAACATACTATTTCCTTGGGACTACGCAAAAGTGAGAATGTCTATTGAAAGAGCGATGATCAATTCAATAGACGTTATTAAGAAAGCCGCAAAAGAATTCGAGGAAATATTCGGATATTCGCATGGAGCTCTTATAAAAGAAGAAAATGTTGAAAATGCTGATGTCGCTATTATAGCTATGGGTGCTGTGGCAGAAGAAGTAGAGGCTGTCAGTGAGCAATTACGAAAAGACGGTTTGAAGATTAAGGCTGTTAAGGTACGTGTATTTAGACCTTTCCCTAAAAGAGAAATTGCAGAAATTGCGAATAGTGTCTCAAAGATCATTGTCATAGATCGAGATATTTCATTTGGCTGGGACGGTATCTTAGCATCCCATGTTAAAGCAGTACTTCACGAATATAAAGTAGATACCCCGGTCTTTACGAAAATAATGGGAATTGGCGGAGATGATATATTACCAGAGCATATTGTGAAAGCTGTTAAAGATGTATATTAGAATATATGAGAGTGAGGGGATTATATGGTTAAAACAATAATGGACGAAATAATTGAAGCTGGAGATTATGTTTTACCTGGCACCACAGCGTGTCCAGGATGCGGATCAACACTGGCTCTGAGATACGTTCTAAAAGCTCTTGGAAAAAATACTGTTTTAGTAATTCCTGCTTGCTGCTCTAGTGTATACCAAGCAATTTACCCCAATTCAGCTATAAACGTAATAATCTACAATGTAGCATTTGCATCTGCGGGCGCTGTTGCCTCTGGAATAAAACAAGCTCTTGATATAAAAGGATACCAAGACGTAAATGTCGTTGTATGGGGAGGAGACGGCGGATTAGTTGATATTGGCTTTGCCACGGTCAGTGGGGCTGCGGAAAGAAACGAAGATATCTTCATTATATGCTACGATAACGAGGCATACATGAATACTGGTATTCAAAGATCGGGTAGTACCCCTCCCGGCGCAAAAACAACAACAACACCTCTAGGTAAAATTGTAGGATTCAAGAAACCTATGCCATTTTTAATGCTTCTACATGGGATCCCATATGTAGCTACAGCAAATGTAGCTTATCCAACTGATCTTTATGAGAAAGTTAAACGTGGAAAAGAAATAAACGGATTTAAGTACATTCATATACTTTCTCCATGCCCACCTGGATGGAGATACGATGATTCAAAAACTGTTGAAGTTGGAAAATTAGCTGTCGAGACGGGTTATTGGATCTTGTGGGAAGGATATTATAAGGAAGGCAAGATAAGAATAAGCTTGTCTCCCCCATCTAGACCTTATAGAACTCCTGCTAAAAGAAAACCTATTGAGGAATTCCTTAAGTACCAAGGAAGATTTAAAGGCTTCACAGAAACATCAATTAAGCGTGTTAAGGAATGGATAGATTATCAATGGAACCTCATTGAGCCATTTTTACAGTAGCTCATTTTTTTTAATTGATGTATTTTCTTTTTTCTTTCTTTGTCCTAAGATGCCAGATTTAGACAAAATAACGCCACGTCAAGACTTCTCTCCAAAACGCTTAAGTCTCACCTCATAACCAGCTCTCTCAAGGATCAAAATAGCCTCCCTAACAGAAATCTTACAGCCATCCCTCCTAGGAAACTTGACTATCTTAGAAAAGTTCTCTTCAGACCAAGAAACATTCCTAGTCAAGAGATACCAAATAATGGTGAGAAGTTTCCTGGCAACAGCGACAGCGACAACCTTGAAATGCTTACCGCGACTAAACAACCTTTCAGCAAGGGCTTTAATCCTAGGCGACTTACTGCGCATAGCCGTCATCGCAGCCATAAACATGTAACGTCTCAAATACTTGTTAGATTTCTTACTAGCCCCACCCAAACGAGCCTTTCCAGCAGATTCATGCACAACCGGGGCGAGACCTGCGTAAGAAGCAAGATTGGAGGGAGAGGGAAAACGGGAGATGTCCCCTATCTCAGATAAGATACCCACAGCCAAGGTAAAACCAATTCTGGGAACAGACATTAAGATCTCCACCTGCCCCTTAAACTTACTGGCAATAGAGACAAGCTCACGATCAATCTTAGCCAATTTTTCCTCCAAGAAATCAATTGTG
>Ga0116200_10000773_pt1 | contig 11452 bp, 13 predicted proteins | sample Mar14436cmmetaG_FD_94478 | JGI IMG/M metagenome (GOLD analysis project Ga0116200, IMG submission 94478) | Marine hydrothermal vent microbial communities from Guaymas Basin, Gulf of California to study Microbial Dark Matter (Phase II) - Marker... ... | reverse complement strand
GTCGAACCCGAACTGATTGTTCGTCCCGTAGGTGATGTCGGCCGCGTACGCGGCCTTCCGCTCTTCGATCCCCATCGACTCCTGGAGGAGACCGACCTTGAACCCGAGGAACTCGTAGATCGGGCCCATCCATTCCCGGTCACGGCGGGCGAGGTAGTCGTTCACCGTGACGACGTGCACCTTGCCGTAGAGCGCGTTCAAAACAGCGGGAAGGGTGGCGACAAGGGTCTTTCCTTCGCCGGTCTGCATCTCGGCGATCTTGCGCTCGTCGAGGACGATCGCCCCCATGAGCTGGACGTCGAACGGCCGCATCCCGACCGTGCGCTTTGCCACCTCGCGCACCACGGCGAATACCTCGGGGCGGAGCTCCTCACGCGGGACGCCCTCCGCCGCCCGGGTCCGGAATTCCTCCCCCTTTTGGCGCAGGGCCTCGTCCGACAGGGAAGAGACGTCCTTCTCCAGGGCGTTGATCTCCTCAACCAGCCGACGCAGCCGCTTGATCTGCTGGGCGTTCGTCTGGCCGAACAGGAAATCTATCCCGCGCTTGATTGTCTCAATCGCCATGGCTAATCACAGTTAGTATAGACATTCAACTTGACTATGCAAGTGAAATCTTCCAGATAGGGCATTGGCGGGGAACCTACGCGGAGTTAAGGACTATTCGCCGGGGACAAGCCTCGCCGCTGCAGAAGAAGGGATAACGTAGGAACCGGACCGGATGTGGAGTTTATGTGTAGGTCTGCACGATGATGAGAATCAACCGCACGATGATCAGGGCCCAGCCGACGCTGACGACGATCCACGCGAGTTTTTTGGCGACCATGGCTACGGCGAGGAAGATGGTGAGGATGGCAAGGAGGCCGATGGGATCGATCAACTCCGCTGGGATGGAGACCTCCTCCGGCAGGATCGTGGTGAGGAGCCGGACGATCCCCTCCCCGATCAGGTGGCCGATGCTGTAGATGAACGTGAGGAGTTGATCGGCGAGTGAGCGCGCCGATTCCGGGGTCGGTGCCTCCGTCTGTCCGAACACGGAGGCAGAGGCGAGGGCGGTGATTCCACCCCCGACTTGCAGGATGCGGGGGAGGAAACCCGTCCCTCCCCCGGATTTCGTCCTACAGACCAAGGGCTTGCAATAACGCGGTGAAGTCGACATCGCCGTGCAGGACCTGGTCGAGGTTCGTCGCCCCCAGACTCCCGACAAGGGTGTTGAAGAAGTTGGCGATCCCCTCCGCCGGCGCAGACATGATGATCGGCATCAGCGACTGCTGCAGCGGCATCCCGAGCGACTCGGACAAAGCCGCGAAGTAGTCGGCGTTGTCGGCGAAGAACTTGGCGAACGCCTGCTGAAGCTGGTCGGGATGCTGTTCGCGCAGCCGGACGATTCCCTCTCCGAGGAGCTTGCCAAGTGCATCGAGGGTGGTGAAGTACGGGGTTCCGCCCGGACCGCTCTCCCCGATCCATTGGATCAGGGCGGGCTTCGCCGCTGCCGGCTGCCAGTCAAGCTCGACCGTACCCGAGGCAGCGAGGGTGCCGCCGATGAAATCGAACGTGTCCCCACTGAGCTCGCCGCTTGCCGGGAGGTATCCCCCCACTTCTACTTTGTTCGTGATCGTCACCGGTTGATCGAACTCGATGTGCAGCCCGATGACGCTACTTCCGGTCGTGTTGGTGAACAACCCGACCGTGTAGTCACCCGCCGGGTAGAGCGCAACGCTCACCCCGCCGGCGAACGCGACCACACCGATCAACAACACTGCTCCGATCACCGCTCCAACGTACCTTCCCTTCACCATGAAAAACCTCCTTGCATGAACAAAGTTTATCCCATTCTAGCCATTATCCTTCCCGTGGGCAACGAGGCCGGCTCCGAGGAGAGCATCGCCGAGGCGGAGATCGGCTTCGGTCGTGAGTTTGATGTTCGTCACCTCCCCAGGGACAACGGCAACCTTTCCCCCGGCCGCGAGGACGGCACCGGCGTCGTCGGTCACCGTCTCCCGCGTCCCTGCAAGCGCGGCGACAATGAGCTCGCGGCGGAATCCCTGTGGGGTCTGCATCCGCATCAGGCCGCTACGGGGCACCTGCTCCGGACGGAGGAAGCCGTCCGGATCGGAGTAGCGCATCGTATCTGTAGTCGGGATGACTGGAACGCACGCCCCGTGCTGGGCGGTGCACTCGACCACCCGGGTGATCAGTCGTGGGCTCGGGAACGGGCGGGCAGCGTCGTGGATCAGCACAAGCTCACCCTCTACTGCCTCGACACCGGCCCGGGCCGAGTCCTGCCGCCGCTCCCCTCCGGTGACGATCCGAGCGCTGATTCCAAGCCCTTCAGCGATCCGCGCTGCGGTCGTCTCTTCCCCAGCCCGCACCACGATCACGATCTCCTGCACCGCCGGGACGCATGCGAACGCGGTCAACGAGTAGGAGAGGACTGGAGCCCCCGCGAGGGGGAGATAGACCTTGTTCCCATCCGCTCCCATCCGCTCCCCCCGGCCGGCGGCGAGGATTACCGCGCTTACCATCTACTTCGTCGTTGCAGTCTGGGTTAGCTGCTTGAGGTCGGTCCCGTCCGGATTGATCGAGTAGATCTCCCACGCGCCGGTGCGGTTGGAGTTGAACAGGATCCTCCCGTCCACCCCCCACTGCGGGTTGACATCATCTTTCTCGTTCGTGGTCAAGCGGGTGACGTTCTTCGTCGCCAGGTCCATCACGTACAGGTCGACGTTCTTGTCCCGGTTGGAGATAAAGACGATCGCTGTCCCGTCCGGGGACCAGCTCGGCGACCAATCGTCCACCTCGTTCTTGGTGAGCTGCTCCACCTGACCGGTGGAGACATCACGCAGGTAGATCTCGAACCCCTTATCGCCAGGGGACTCAAATGCGATCTTCGTCCCGTCCGGCGACATGACCGGTTCCCAGTTGGTCAATGCCGGCCCTTTCTGGAACAGCGAACAACCACCGAGGATGATCCCGACTCCGATGAGGAAGATTGCGATGATGATTCCCTTCTTCACGCTCGATTCTCCTTTTTCATTTTTCCCATCTCGGGGTCTCCCCCGCCGGCTCCACAAACAGCATCCTCCCTGCTTCCGTCTGGAGGGTGCTCTTGACCATCGCCTTGATCTTGCGACCGATGTGGCGGCGGCCGTTCTCCACCACGACCATCGTCCCATCGTCGAGATAACCGACCCCCTGACCGATCTCCTCACCGCGGTCGATCACCTCGACGGTGATCTCCTCCCCGGGGATGAACCGGGGCTTCACCGCGTTGGCAAGCTCGTTGATGTTGAGGATCTTCACCCCTTCCACCTGGGCGACCCGATTCAGATTGTAGTCGGTGGTCACAAGGGCTCCACCATCATCCTTGACCAAGTGGATCAGCTTCCGGTCCACCTCCCGCACGTGGGGATAGTCTTTGGAGATGACGCGGATGCGGACGGTATCGTCCTGCATCAAACTGCGCAGCACCTCCAACCCGCGTCTCCCTTTGCGCCGGCGCAGGCTGTTGGCGGAATCGGCGATCCCCTGCAGCTCGGAAAGGACGAACTCGGGCACGATCAATTCCCCCTCGAGAAAACCGGTGCGAACGAGATCCCCGATTCGCCCGTCGATGATCACGCTCGTGTCCAGGACCTTCCGGGCGGCGGAGTCGTTCTTGTGCAGGCGCTGTGCCGCACGGGCCTTGGCGCTCCCCACCGGATACAGGGGACGGTCGAACGCGCTCCCGATCCGCGCCCCGAGGAACAGGCTGCCGGCGAGGACGCACCCTTGGGCGATGTGGGCACCGACGGAGCCGCCGAACGCGAGTGCGATCGCTGCAATCAATACCCCACCGACCATGGTGGTGATCGCCCCGAGGAAGAGTCCGTTCATGAGCCGGGTCACCGCCCCGTCCGATTTCAGGGCGCGCTCGATCCCCTTCCAACCGTACCAGATTCCGGCTCCGATGATCCCGCCAGCAAGGGTACCGAAGATGAGTCCAGTCCCGACACGGGGGATCGCGCCGAGCGGGGGGATGAGCCCGTGCGCCGCCGCCACCGCTCCTCCCGCTGCCGCTAACCCGAGCACGAATAATAACATGCCAACCATAATAACACCTCCGGAGGAGCCGCGTTGCACGTCTCCCCATAAACTACGTTCAACGTTGATTATATACAGTGCTTGACTTTAAGGCAAGATTCTGCTATTCTATAGGGAGAAATCGGCTGTTCTTTAAGTGATGGGGGGGAGGACGCTGGGGGCTACGTGGACCGTACGTGACGTTCTGAACTGGACGCGGACGTATTTCAAAGAAGCCGGGATCGTACAACCGCGCCTGGAAGCGGAGATTCTCCTTGCTCATACGCTCTCGGTCGACCGCCTTCATCTTTACCTTGCGCCCGATCGGCCGTTATCACCGGAAGAACGGGCACGGTACCGCGAGGTCGTCAAGAAGCGCAGGCAAGGAACTCCTCTCCAGTACCTCATCGGAGAGGTGCAGTTTCTCGGGCTGAGGTTCCGGGTGCGACCCGGAGCGCTCATCCCCCGCCCAGAGACCGAGGAGATGGTGATGCGGGCCCTGCGCCTCCTCCCCCGCGATCAGGACACCGCCTGCCTCGACCTCGGGACCGGTTCAGGCGTGATCGGGGTCTGTCTTGCCAAGTACCTCCCCCGCGTTTCGGTCACCGCGGTCGATGTTTCGACGGAAGCGCTGGAGCTTGCGAAGGAGAACGCCGATCTAAATGGGGTATCCGATCGGATCGAGTTCCTGCAGAGCGACTGGTTCGAGCGGGTGGAGGGGAAGTTCGATCTGATCGTCTCCAATCCACCCTACGTACCCCGTGAGGCTATGCCTTCCCTCCCCCCGGAGGTGCGGGCCCATGAACCGAAGATCGCCCTCGACGGAGGGGAGGGAGGAGTGGAGGAGATCTCCCGGATCATTGCTGCTGCCGGGGCGCACCTGCGCCGCAATGGATACATCCTCCTCGAGATCGGGGACGGACAGGGAGAGGCGGTGAGCGCCCTCGCCGCTGACGCTGGATTTACCGGAACGAAGGTGGAGCATGATCTTTCCGGAAAGGAGAGGTTCGTGATCGCGCGATGTCCGTGATGATCCAGGTCTCGGAGCTGAACTTCTCGACCGAAGAGGGGATAAAGGTCCTCGAAGACGTGCACCTGCGTGTCGATCAAGGGGAGATGGCGTTCCTCGTCGGGCCGCAGGCGGCGGGAAAGTCGGTGCTTCTCGGGCTCCTCGCCGCCAGGATTCGACCGCAATCGGGCCAGCTCCTCGTCTGCGGGCGGAACGTGGCCCGGCTGACACGGCGTAAGGCGGCGGAATTTCGGCGCAGGATCGGGTTCCTCCCTCAGGATTTCACCCCGCTACCGAAGACCGTCCTCGAGAACGTGACGTTCAAGCTGCGTGCCCTCGGGAACTTCCGCGAGCAGGCCGAGGAAAAGGCCCTGGCCGCCCTCGATCAGGTCGGGCTGACCTCGAAGCTCAACGAGTCCGGGGATGAGCTGGAACCGGTCGACCGGGTCAGGCTCGGCCTGGCGATCGCCCTGTGCAACGAGCCGCTCCTCCTGCTGTGTGATGAACCGTTCCTCGGACTGGATGAGGAAGGGACTGAGGCGATCGCCTCCCTGCTCATCCAGTTGCACTCGCATGGACTGACGGCCCTCATCGCCACCCGCGGCCCGCTCCCTGCTTCCCTCTCCGGCTACCGTCGTATCTCCCTCATCGACGGGAAGGTGGTGGGGGGATGAGCCCGGGGGTCTTCATCTTCCGGGAGCTCCTCGGCGCGGTGCGAGGGAAGGCCGCCGGACTCATCCTGGGGATGATCGGACTTTTGTTCGCGTTCCTCGCCATCTTCTCCTGTTTCTTTGTCCTCGGGACCTCGGACGGCTCCGCCACCGGGGTGAGCTCGTCGGCCAAGGCCGTGACGTGCTACATTTCCCCCAAGCTCTCGGTTGATGAGGTGCAGGGGCTGTACCGCGGGATCCTTGCGCGCGATGACGTCGCTGCGGTCACCTACGTGTTCGCCGCGGAGATCTCCCCCGACCGGCCCGGGGGGGCGTTTTTGGTGCGACCGACCGATTCCGGGGACGTGAACGCCCTGGTCGAGGCACTGCGAACCCTCTCCGGGGTGACGGAGGTAGACGCGGGAGGAGTTACCGGAGAGGAGATCCACCTGTCAACTCCGATACGAATCGGCCTCCTTATCGGGCTCCTTGTGACCGGCCTTGCCAGCTTGCTCGTGGGTCGGATCGCGTTTTTGGAGCTCCTGCGCAATTTTTCCCCTGAGCTCAATCTCCTCCACCTCTCCGGGACCCCGGATTGGTCGGTACAAGCGCCGGTGGTCTGGCTCGGGATCGCGGCCGGCGTCGTGGCCAGCTTGATCCTGATCGTCGTCCTTTATGCCCTACACGCCTCGGCCCTCTCCGGTGCGGCCCCAGCGGCCGCGGCTGGCCTCCTTCACCAGGGACGGGTCCTCACCGCGGCGCTACTCAGTCTCCTCCTCGGGATCATCATGGGCGGGCTATGCGGCGGGCTCGGCGCGGGCCTTCTCTCCTCTCGATTCTCCGACTACTCGTAACGGAGGGCATCCACTACCGGGAGTTTGGCCGCGCGGCGAGCCGGCATCCAACCGGCGAACGCTCCGAGCAGGAACGAGAACGCCAGGGTCGAGATGATGAGAAGGGGGCTGGCCACGGTGTGAATCTCGACGTTGAAATAGCCACGGATCACGGCTGCAACGACGCTGCTCAGTCCGAGCCCGAAGATCACCCCTACGATCCCCCCGACCAATCCCATCAGGCCGGATTCGATCAGGAAGATCATCAGGATCTGTCCCCGCCGGGCGCCGATCGCCTTCATCACCCCGATCTCCCGTGTCCGCTCGAGCACGGCGGTGTACATCGTGTTCATCACCCCGACCCCGCCGACGAGGAGGGATATCCCGGCGATCCCGGCGAGAAACCCGCTCACCGAACCCATCACCGTGCTGATCTGCCGATTGATGTCGGAATAGGTGACAGTGGTCACGTCCTTGTCGCCGGCGTCCCTGAGGGCGTTCTTGACCCGGTCGGCCACCTCGTCGACGTCCGCCCCATTGGCCGTCTTGACCAGGGTGAGGAGGACCTTGTCGCTCTTCCCGAACAGCTCGTCCATCTGCGCAAACGGCACGAAGAGCGTATCCGCGTTCCCGCTCTTGCCCAGTCCAAAGCTGAACCCCCCGGAATCGTGCGACGGTGCGAAGATCCCGATCACCCTGAACGGATGGTTCTCGATCTCCACCGTCGTTCCGAGGGTTGCATGCAGCTGGGAGGCGGCCTTGCTCCCGAGGATGACGACATCGCGCTCCCCGGGGGTGAAGAACCGCCCGCCGGGTTCGAAGTTCACGTCCCCGAGGAATGACTTGAACTCGGTGACCAGCGTGGGAGAGAGCCCGGTCACCGGGAGGAACCCCTGCACCGACTTCCCACCGACGGTAGGGCCCTTGACGAACCCCGACTCGGACCGGACCGCCGCCACCGCTGTCACTCCCGGCACCTGTTCGATCACGTCCAGGTCAACGCTGATCTCCTCGGTTGTGCCACGGCGGGACTGAAACGCCTCCTTTCCCACGATGAGGAACGAGTTGTACCCGAACACATTCTCCACCTGCTGGGTGATGCTTCGCTCCAGTCCGAGCCCGATCGAGATCAGGGCGACAACAGCGGTGATCCCGATGAATACCCCGATCACGGTCAGCCAGCTGCGCAACTTTCGGTGCATTATCCCCCGCGCCGAGAGGAGGAAGAAGTCCTTAAACATTCGCCACCTCCTCGATTACGCGGCCGTCCTTGAGCCTGACGATCCGATCGGCGATTGCCGCTGCTTCTGGGTCATGGGTCACGATGATCACCGTCTTTCCATCCTCCTGCCTGAGCTCCTGTAACAGGTCCAGGATCACCGCTCCGCTCTCCGAGTCCAGGTTCCCGGTCGGCTCGTCGGCGAGGATGATTCCCGGATCGTTCGCCAATGCGCGGGCGATCGCCACCCGCTGTCGTTCACCCCCGGAAAGCTCGTTCGGGCGGTGGTGCGCACGATCACTCAGCCCGACCCGGTCCAGCAGCCCTTGCGCCCGGGCCGCCCGCGCCGATCTCGGAACCCGCTGAAAGATCATGGGGAGCTCGACGTTCATCTGCGCGGTCAGGGTGGCAACGAGATTGAACGTCTGGAACACAAACCCGATCCTGGTCCCGCGCAGGCGGGTCAGCTCCCGCTCCGGCAGGGTGGTAATGTCCGTCCCGTCGATAAGAGCCCGTCCGGAGTCCGGGGTGTCGAGCGCTCCGAGGATGTGAAGCAGGGTCGATTTCCCGGAGCCGGACGGCCCCATCACCCCGAGGATCTCCTCCTTGCGGACCACGAGGTCGATCCCGCGTAGGGCACGGACGATCGTCTTGCCTAATCGGTAGTTGCGGGTGACCCCCTCCAGCCGCAGGACCTCTTCCTCCATCATCCCTCCGTGACGGAGTAGGAGGTGAGCTCGAGGAGAAAGGTGACCTCCCAGCCGGAGCCATGGCGCTCCTCCACCTTGATGAGGGGCGCGATGAAGACCGGCTTTTCGCGCGAGAAGGCGAGGGTGGTCCTGGTATCCGGGTGGTCCGGATCGGTGTAGGTACCAATCAGACACGGGACCTCGGCGATATCTTGTTCCGCGGTGGCGTGGAAGCTCCCACCTCCGGGGAGGACGTAATCCTCCCCGACCGCCAACACGTCGCGGTGGGAGAGGAGGGCAGAGATCGGACCGAAGTCGATGTCCGTCCCGCCGGAGCGAACGGTGGTCATCCCGAACATGAAGCCGAACAGGCTGAGTTGATCCGGGGTGCCGGTCGATTCGGCGGTCATCCGCACCCGGTACCGCCCGTCGGGGAGCCCGGTGACGGTGAGCTCCAGGGTCTGGGGATCAGGCAGGTCGGCCGTCGTTATCCGATAGGTCATCTCCGTTGTTCCAACTGGAAAGTCGGAGAGCTCGTTCTGCCCGTACGCCGCTCCAAAAGCGAGAATGACAACCGAAACAGCGAGTAACGCTACTTTGCATCTCGTCACAGTGATACCTCCTTGGGTCCGCATAAGTGCACGGCTAAGGGTAGTTGACCGGCGTGCCCGAATCAAGCGGGAACAGAAGCGATGCTGGCTTCGGATAGAAGGAGAGAGCGGAGGTGGCGGTGGCGATGTCGGCGGAGATCTGCCGCCGCAGGGCGGTGATCGATGGGAACTTGCGGTCGTCGCGCAATCGGGCAAGGGGGCGCACCTCGATCGTCATACCGGTGAGATCGTGGTCGGGGGGGGACAAAAGATGAAGCTCGAATCGAAGTTCGCCCCCGGCCAGCGTCGGCCGGTCCCCGATGTAGAGAAGGCCCGGTCCCTCTCCTTCCTCCCAGAAGGCGTATGCCAGATAGATCCCGGCTTGCGGCCGAACGAGCTCAGGCTGAGGGGATATGTTGGCGGTGGGATACCCGATCTTCGTCCCGATCCGATCACCGGGAACCACCCGCCCGGTCAGGAGCGGGGGGCGGCCGAGGAGCCTTCCGGCCTCCTTCACCTCCCCCGCCCGGATCAGGGTGCGGATGCGGGTGCTGCTCACCGGGGCCCCGGCGATGATCACCGGTGGGACGGTGATGACCGCGAACCCGTATTCCCGCCCCAAGGCAGCGAGCAGGGTCGGGTCTCCTTCCCTTCCCCGTCCGAACCGGAATCCCTCTCCGATCACTACCGCCTGCACCTTCAGCCTTTCAACGAGGATGCGTGCTGCAAACTCGCGCGGGGAAAGGGCGCGCACCCGGGAAAACTCTCCCGGGACGATGCGCCTCACGTACTTCCGCAAGAGCTGTTCCTTCACCTCCCGGGGCAGAATGAGGTGGGGGCCGGAGTCCCCAAACCGGGGTGGAAACGGGAATGCGTACGCGACCCCATCCAGCCCATCCTCGCGCGCGATCCGCGCCACTTCGGCGAGGATCGCCTGGTGGCCGCGGTGAACCCCATCGAACGTCCCCACTGTAACCACTGTCGCATTCATCTCCACTGGATTTTACCCACAAGCCGCCTCCCTTGCCTCCGCGCGGAGAAGGCGCTAAATTCTCCCGGTCAAATTCGAGGAGGTTTATCATGAACGAAGTGGAGAAAGTCGCAATCATCGGCGGGGGAAACCTGGGGACAGCGATCGCTAGGGGGCTTGTGGCGGCAGGGAAGCTCCCCCCGGCCCGGATCGCGGTAACCCGCCGCACCGTCCGCCTGCTCGACGGACTACGGGCTGAGGGGTTCGAGGTCAGCGGCGACAATGCGGCAGCGGCGCGCGGTGCTGGGGTCGTGTTTGTGACCGTCCGCCCGCATCAGCTGAACGCCGTCCTCGAGGAACTCCGCCCGGTCCTTGAACCGGAGCAGGTCGTAGTTTCCACCGTCTCCAACGCCCCCCTCGCTAAGATAAAGGACAAGCTCGGAGGGAAGATCCCGGTGATCCGGGCGATGCCGAACATCGCGGTGTCGGTGCGCGAGTCGATGACCTGCCTCGCTCATGACCCGGACGTACCGGCGGCTGCGGCGGCCCTGGTCAAGGACCTGTTCGACGGGCTCGGGGAGACGGTGTTCATCGCTGAGGAGCAGATGACCCCGGCGACTGCTCTGTGCGCCTGCGGGATTGCGTTCTTCCTCCGCGCCATCCGCGCCGCTTCCCAGGGAGGAGTACAGGTCGGATTCCATGCTGGTGAAGCGATCCGACTGGCCGCTCAGACCGCCAAGGGAGCGGCGGAGCTCCTCCTCGCCGGTAATGCCCACCCGGAGATGAAGATCGATGAGGTTACCACTCCTCAAGGGATCACGATCGAGGGGTTGAACGAGATGGAGCATCACGGATTCAGTTCGGCGATGATCCGCGGGATCGTCACCTCGGCGGAGAAGGCGACGAACCTATACCGGAACAACGGAGGGGATGATGCCTGAGCCAGTGAAGCGGAGGATCGGGAATACCGACCTCGTCGTCCTCCAAGGGGACATCACTGAACAGGCGACCGATGCGATCGTCAACGCGGCGAACTCCGGGCTGCGCGGTGGTGGCGGGGTCGACGGGGCGATCCACCGCGCCGCCGGACCGGTGATCGATGATGAGTGCCGGGAATACGTGCGGAAGCACGGGAAGCTCCCGCCCGGGAAGGCGATGTGGACCCATGCGGGGAATCTCCCGGCAAAGTACGTCATCCACACGGTAGGGCCGATCTACCGGAACGATGAGGTTTCAGCTCCGGTGTTGGCAAGCGCGTACCAGGAGTCCCTCCTCCTTGCCGAGAAGCTGGGATTGGAGAGCGTGTCGTTTCCGGCGATCAGTACTGGCGTGTACGGCTACCCCGTTGAGAAAGCGGCCGCCGTCGCGGTCAGGGCGATCGTCGAGCACCTGCGAACCGGATCCCCACTCAAGTTGGTTCAACTCGTCTGCTT
>Ga0116200_10000767_pt1 | contig 11481 bp, 6 predicted proteins | sample Mar14436cmmetaG_FD_94478 | JGI IMG/M metagenome (GOLD analysis project Ga0116200, IMG submission 94478) | Marine hydrothermal vent microbial communities from Guaymas Basin, Gulf of California to study Microbial Dark Matter (Phase II) - Marker... ... | reverse complement strand
CTACAAAATTAGAAGGATGCTTATAGTTTAATTCCTCTATAATAGTATAAGTTTTTGTCATAGCTAACTAGAAAATATCATTTCCATAAATGGCTGAAGCTCATGGAGAGATTGGGGAGAGAATCTGAAATATATCGATCGGATAATTGAGTAAATTAAAACGGGTATCTAGGCGATGGTTGAGCCAATACATATTATGGCTAATTAGGAGTAGAAACCACTGTTAAAGTTGAGGCAGATAATGAGCGTATATACACTCTTTTTAATAACATAATATTTTGCAACTTTTACAAAGTGTATTTGTAAATCGTTACATTTATATTTTTATCTAGGTAAGTAAACGATTATGGTAAGGAAGCGTACTATTTATATATATACCGATAGACCAGTAGGTGGCGTCAGTCCCTACATTTTTGGACAATTCATCGAGCATCTAGGTAGATGTATATACGGCGGGATATATGTAGGAGAGGATTCCACCATACCGAATATAAAGGGTTTCAGGAAGGATGTCCTCGAGAAGGTTAAAGCAATTAGGCCTTCTATTATAAGGTGGCCGGGTGGTAACTTTGTCTCGGGATACCATTGGGAGGACGGAATCGGGCCAAAAGATAAGAGGCCTATAAGATATGATTTAGCTTGGGGACAGGAAGAACCTAACCAGTTTGGTACAAATGAGTTCATAGAATGGGTCAAGCTAGTCGGAGCAGAACCTTACATCGTTGTAAATGCTGGGAATGGTACTCCTGAGGAGGCAGCAAGATGGGTTGAGTATACAAACAAGGATGGGGGAACATACTATTCGATGCTCAGGAAAAGGTATGGCTATGAAAAGCCGTTCAACGTTAAGATATGGGGTATAGGTAACGAGCTTTACGGTAAATGGCAGGTCGGCTACTGTATTGATGGTAAGGAATGCGCTAGACGGACGGTAGAGTTTGCAAACGAGATGAAGAAAGTAGACCCTACTATCAAGCTAGTAGCGGTAGGCGACGCGGATAACAGTCTATGGAATTACTGGATGGTTCGTTATGCAGGGGAATATTTCGATTACTTATCTATTCACACATATATACATGAGAATCCATATCTTGAGCACGTTGCTATGTCGGAGCTAATAAAGACGAAGATTGAAGACGCCTACCATATGATTAGAGTAGGTCTAAAGGATGCTAAGCTTAACAAGAAAATATGGATAGCCTATGATGAGTGGAATGTCTGGAAAAGGGAAGCTGTAGCTATTGAGCATACTCAAATCACCAACCTTAGCGATGCTATATTAACCGCGGCTATACTGAATACCCTCATAAAGATGAGTAGTATAGTGAAAATGGCGAATTTCGCTCAGACAGTAAATGTTCTACCGCTAATATTAACAAAAGACGACGGAGATATTCTATTAACCCCACAGTACTACGTGTTCTACATGTACGCTAATAACTTTGGAGGAAAAGCCCTTGAGACAAAGGTAGACTCAGACTACTACTACTCCAAGACCTTCGAAAAATATATTGAATACATAGATGTGGCAGCTACAAGAGACAACGATAAAGTCTACGTGTATATAGTAAACAGGGATAAGGACGAGGACTATGAATGCAGTCTCCTTGTCAAGAATTTTGACGTTAAATGCATTAAACATGTAATCTTGACAAGTGATGACGTCAAGGATAAAAACGACTGGAACAACAAGGAAAAAATAAAACCTGTAGAAGCAGAAAGAAAAGAAAAACTAGATAGTATAACCATACCTAAGCACTCAGTTAACCTGTTAATATTAGAAAAATAATTTTTGAGGATTTAATATTACTTCGATTTTTTACTTCCCTATCCTATTAATATTGAGGGTATCCTGCGGATTGCGGTGGTGGCGGAGGAGGCGGTGGGACATATCCTTTTCCAAAGAACGCTTTCACGTGAGGTCTTGTTAGATAGTAGATGATAAGAATGTTGATCAGTAACGGTATTAGTGCTCCAGCTGAAGGCGAAAATATTAAAGATGCTAACCCTATGATAAGGCCTAAGACACTGAGTATTAGTGTTATCGTCCATGCCCATCCCTTTCCATCCCACAGGCCCTTGGCCATCACCAGAGCAATTATCCCGAGAAGCAAAACTATAATCCCTGCAACCATGACTATTGTTCCAATAGGTAGTCCAATTGGAACCCTATAACGGTGCATCATAAAACCTACTATAAAAGTACCGCCTGCTATTAGAAGTAAGCCTCCAATAATGTACAATATTCCTACGATTGCCTCGAGTACAACTAATATAGTGACACCAAAGGGTCTTTCTCTACGGTAAGGATACTGAGGATATTGAGGATAAGGTTGATATCCTCCAGGTGGAGGTTGCTGATATGACATATTTATCAAAATATATATTGAAGCTCCCAGTTAAAAATATGTTTATACAAAAAGGCTATAATTTCTGCATATAGGCGGGTTGACCCAGGATAGAGAGTACTGTGTTCATCATTAATTCTCTAGCTTTTTTAGCTTTACTCCAACCTATCAGACCACCCGTGAGGGAGGATCTCATCTCGGAAGATGAGATAAGTAGCTCGATATAATTACCCCTCTGATATGCAGAAACTTCAGCATATCCCTCCCATAGTATTAATCCTCCTTTCTTCAATCTAAAAGATGCTGGACCCGTCTGCTCGACCTGTATACCTCGTTTAAGAAATTCTTGGTATAAGTATGAGACTAGGTTTTGAGGAGTCCATCCTGGAACCATATAACCTATGACTATTTTAGACATAATTTGATTATGCTTATCGAGGTATATATTTTCACTGGTTTAAACCTGTAGTCTGTCCAAAATATCCATAAAGCGTTGATAAAATTCATTTGAGAATATTAAGGGTATAACGGGTCTAAACTAGCTGTTATCATTAGAAGGTTGTAGAGAACATGCAGTGTCGCAAGCTAGGATTATAAAGGTGATTAAGAGTTATCTGCAAAGATACCTAGATAATTCAACGCTCTTGGTTCTAAATTACATTGTGTATCACCTCTGTCAGCCAGTGGCAGGTGGCAAGTGTTTCTTCAGCATGGAGCCTGAGAAAAGCTGAGGCTGCAGCAGCATAGAAGCCGGCAAGCGCAGCTGAGACACCGCGCTTAAAGAATAGGAAAGCTCGCAGATGCCAGTTTCTACTCTCAGCATTGTTCACGTGCACGGTACCGGCAGCATACACGCCGCCAAAGCGCCTCACAGACAAGTGCTCGTAGCCAAGCCCGGAGACACGCCTATAGCCGCGAAAACCGTCAGCATATACCATGCTACCATGCCCAGGCAAGACATAGCGACGGCCTTGCTACTAACATCCCTCAGCCGAGAAGAAGGCCTTACGGGATTCACACTCGACAAGCGTGAAGAAAAGCCTCTTAAGCTCAGCATAACGCCCTTACGCCTACCTCCACACGCGCTCTAGCCCGCCTCCTACCCTTGCCGCCAAGGGGCACATACAGTCCGTCAACCTTGAGCTTCAACACTTCGAAACCATTTCTCGAAGCCTTACCGAAAAAGCCTGATTGTGCGGCGTACAGCCTTCCAGCTCCTACCGGTCTTCTAGCTACGGCCAGCCAGCTCGTCCGCTTGCCATTGTGGTAACCCGCTCGATGGCGAATGGTGTACCTGTAAGATCGTTAAGCTGTCTCCCGCAGACCTTGCAATGGTAGCATTGCACATATGGCTTGTTCAGCGTTCTGCCATAGCGTACCGCTTTGCTCAAGACACGGCACGGCATTCCAGCCGCCAGGCCAGCGATTGCTCACAGAGCATTTCTACAACAAGCCTAACTGTTAAAGCCAACCTTAGCTTTACAGGCTCCATATATCAAAAAGTACTGAACCATAAAAATACAGTTTTGAAGACAAGAGCGTTATATTTTAACAATAAAAAATTACACATGGGTTACAGAAAAATTTATAAGAAATTCTTTTAAAGAAATACATATGAGCGAAGAAAAAGCCTCAGCTGAACTAGTAAGCGGCTTCACAACTCGCTCCGTTCTTATAACGCTTGTTCTCATCGTGTTTATAGGTTTGCTTCAGACTCACTGGTACAATTATACTAACATAGCCGTTCATTATAATCCATGGCCTGAAGAAGGCACTTGCGGAAGTCTTCATGAGCCTATAGGCATGCTTTTCCTAGTAATTTTATTCATGAGTCTTCTATATAAGAAGATTAACTTAAGTCTTCAAGAACTAGCTGTTATATTTGCTGGAACTGCATTGGCAAGCATGCCTTTTGGACCCATGGGAGCAATGGTTACCATGCAATATGTTTTTGGTACATTAAGGCCTGATTTCATTAAGAATATCCAGTTCTTCTTACCTCACCCTTGGTTCCCCCCAGCCGAGACATACATTCCTTTCTATGAATCAGGACCTGTTCCATGGGATAAGATAGGGGGAGCTTTTTCGATATGGGTTTTAACGTTCCTTGTTTGGTCGCTCCTACAGTTTTTCATTTCTCTAGGCTTTATTAGACAAGTTGTCCATACAGAAATGCTTCCATTCCCATATGCTACACCAGCACTACATTTATTTAGAATAGCAGAAGAGAAGAAAAATATATTGAACTTCAAGGATCTTACTCTGAAAAGAGTTTGGATAGGATTCCTTATTGGATTTATCTTCTACGTGCATTTCGTACCCGTATTGTTCTGGAAAGATTTTCCTGCATTGTGGGGACCATACCTAGCATTTGGTAGAAGAAAGATATTTGGTTGGCTGCACTTCTATCCAGCAACTAAGACGGTGATTCCTTGGTTCCCCAATAACTGGGAAATATATCCAGAGCTCATAGCCGCTACACTATTTATACCACTAGATATGTTGGCTACCGCTTCAATATGGTGGCTATGGGTCAACCTCATATCACCCCCAATACTTGTCGGTCTAGGATTGAGAAAACCTTGGCCTGCTGGAGGCTATGGTGGCTGGTGGAGTGCATCATGGGATAACTGGATGCAACATCCAGGAAAGCTCGGATTAACATTCCAGTCAGCTATCTGGGCATTAGCCTTCTGGGAACTAGTCTTCAACTTTAAGCCAGTTTGGCAGACAATTAAGGGAATATGGAGTCCGCCTCCAGATGAATCTGAGAAAGAACCCATACCATGTAAAATAATATGGGGATCCGTTATAATACTAATTATATTGTCTGGATTAATATATTCATACCTTGGAGTCCCGTTAGCCTACTTCTTCTTAATCCTAATGCCGTGGGCTTTCCTATACTGGTATGGTGGAATCAGGCTACATGCTGAAGTTGGACCAGTACAGTACTGGAGAGGAGGCGGAGAGGGTAGAGACTTCTTGATCTATCTTGGAGGCCAGCTTGGTATTCTTCAGCCAAATACTAAGGAAGCGTATATGTCTGTCGAGTTAAGTAGAGAACTAACATTTGGATATATTTCAAGCGTCCAATGGGGAGCACTCTCTATGACCGGATACTATATTGCTGCAAATACAAAAACAAGTCCAAAAGACATATTTAAGATGCAGATAATCTCAATACCAGTCATTATAATACTATACTTCTTGCTAGAAGTATGGTCACTATTTTCGTTAGGTTTTGGAAAAGGTTGGAAAGCTGCACCATACTGGGTACACGGATGGAGTAACTGGGATGCAGGACGTACAAGGGATCTTGCCTCCGGATGGGCACAAAATGTACCATATCTTGCAGGCAGCTTCGTTCTCTTCGGCATCCTAGTTGCTCTTAGGCGATTCCTACCTTGGTGGCCTGTACATCCATGGGGTATTGCCCTACCTGGACTATATCTGGGTATAAAGCTCGACAGTACATTATTTGTAGCTTTTGTAATAAAAAGTATCATACTAAAGCTGGGAGGCTCTAAGCTATTTGAGAAATCTGTTCCGGTTCTCGTGGGTGTTATTGCTGGTAGCACCGCTGGAAGATTAATTCTAGAGCTTGTGGGAGCAGCATTTGGATTGCCGAGACCATACCTAGCCTAAAAACATTTTTATTTTTTATTTATTCTTCTATAATCTAGAGTAGGTGTGAATATGCGTGGGTTTAGAAAATATCTAGGTATCTTTATACTAATTATAGTATTTGTCTCCCCTGTCATTTTCTCTAAAGCTTATTCCACTCCTCCATTAACAAGTATGGATGACATGGATCCTGTCATATCGAGACTTGTAAAAGAGATAGACTCTGGAAGAGTTCTAGAGCATGTAAAGTTTTTAAATAGCTTAGGTACAAGGATGACTGGCTATCCCGGAATATGGAAGGCAGCGGAATATATCTATAATGAATTTAAGAAATATGGTCTAGACGCCTACTATGATAATTTTAGCGTAGTTGTACCATATGACTATGGAGCCTCCCTTACACTGGACACGGGGGAAACAATAAAAATCTATCCTCTATGGCCGAACATAGTGTCACCGCCATCTACTCCTGGAATCACTGGAAAACTCGTGTATATTGGACCAGGTAGCCTTAACAAGATAAAGAAGACAGCCCTTAAAAATACAATTGCTTTAATCGACTTTAATTGTAAGTATGATTGGGTTAGGGTTCTCGGGCTTGGTGCAAAAGCTGTCATCTTTCTGGAACCAAAGTTTACTACAAGAACCGAAACAGAGTTGAAAAAGGTTCCTATGGCAGTAAATCTTCCTAGATACTATATGAAAATGGAAGACGCAACTAAGCTATTAAAACTATTAAGCGAAAGAAAGGAGGTTACTGGGACGATAAGGGCTAAAATGGTGTGGGAGAAAAGGTTATCACCGAATATAGTTGCGGTTCTCCCAGGAGAAACAGATGAAATTATTCAGATATGGGCATACTTTGACTCGTATTCTATTGTTCCATCTGTTGCGCCTGGAACAGACGAAGCATCTGGAATCGCTAGTCTTTTAGAGATAGCAAGAATATTATCGAAAGAAAAACCGCATAGAACGATAATGTTTGTAGCCTTGTCAGGTCACTTCGTGGCGTTATCTGGTGCAAGAGAATTTGTTGAAAAGTACTTCTTTGGAGAAAAGAAGGAGATTGGAGACAAAACAGTTGTGATACTTGGTCTGGATTTCTCCACAGACGTAAATACTATGGCACTTTATGCTGGAGTCTCATTTTGGGCAGGAAAAACTTTCTATAGTCTGGCGACAAAGGACATTGATCCCTTCAGGAAACTTTCGAACCTCCTCTTTCAGAACGGTAATCCAGTCTCCGCGAAATCAATTCCGGAATTAGACATCTCAGATATTCTTAATCTCCAAAATATAATCGGTGATGAAAGCCTCTTATACCATATGATGAAGACACTAAAGAAAATATATTTTGCTGGAGATGGGATAGGATTCGATTACAGGTCGGGTACATTTAGCAACAACATAGCCATGTTACCAACGCTCTATATAGACACTGAGGCTGCGGCAATGGCTGGAAAATTAGCCGTATCGTTTTCTACGAGCAGGACTAGGAGAATGCACTGGAACACGCCTACAGAAACCCTTGATGACTTTAACTTAAAGAACCTGCTACCGCAACTGGAATTCGCATTATGCACCACCTATCTTCTAGCAAATCTTGATGACCTAGACAAATATGGTATCAGAAACCTTCAGGCAACAAGATTTGATCCAGGAAGATATGTTGGCTACCTTACCATAAAGGGAACCGTTGTAACCTATGACACTTTGGAAGGCAGATATATTCCTGTCCCAAATGCATTAGTCTACGTTACATCCTACCGTCTCAACAATTATGAAATTGTGACGATGACAGATAAAGAAGGTAACTTTGTAATACATGGTGGACGAAACTCCCTGGAGCCAGTAACAGGAGGGCCCCCACATATATTCGAGGCATTTAAAGTAAATGATACAACTGGAAACGTTATCTATTCAGAAGACTATGGAGTACACGGATCAACGTTCTATACGTTTAACGTTGTGTTCACAGGAGAAGAAGGGAGAGTCACACTATGTATATTTAAATCTGCTACAATAGCCCTATTTGACCTAGTTGACCCCGAGAGCCTTGAATCGCTTATATTCGACATAAAAGTACTTGATTCACGAAGTCACGCTGAACCACTCCAGTATGGTAGGGCCGACTTACTTATGTCGTATATATTAAACAGAAGGAACTATAGGACAAGCCTAGGAGACCCTGTTGGACCATGGCCGGTACCAGTTACTGCCGTATTTGTCCCTGAGAAAATCCCGGTCGAACTCCTCATATATGCGGGTCCTAACCTTGTTGGCTTTTTAACAAATAATACTCATGGCTATACTCTCAACCAGGGAGAAATCCTTAAACTATACGTTCCATATGACGTCTTGAGAGACGTTCATTCCATAAATAACGATAGACTTAGGACGTTGCACAAGTCCTATGTATACTCCGGCGGCCTAGTCGCTGAGAAACACCACGACGAAGCAAGCAGACTACTAAATGAATCCATAAAGTTAATCAGCCTAGGAGAATATGACACGGCATACGCTAAGATTGTGAAGGCATGGACGCGGGAACTTAGAGCTTATGTCGAAACACGTTCTCTATTCTATGATACAGTCTTTGTAGCAATATTTTATTCAAGCATACTACTCCTCTTCGTCCCTATAGTTGAGAGCGTCTTCATTTCAGCAAGAGGACTCAAGAAAATAATAACGATAGCGAGTATAGCTATAATATTTACAATAATTGTATACTTTATACACCCTGGCTATACGCTGGCGGCAAACATCTTCCTTATATTACTTGGATTATCTGTTATCTATCTCCTGGGATTAACACTTCTAGTTATAATTAATGAAACAGGAGAGTTTACGAAGGAGATACGTGAAAGATTTATAGGTGTTCACGAAATCGCGAAAAGCAAGTTTGATGCGTTCATGCTGGCATTTTCATTCGGTATAGGTTATATGAAGAAGAGAAAAATCCGTGCTGTTCTCACCGCAATATCGATAATAATTACTGTTTTCTCGCTTGTACTGCTTTCGTCCGCATACAGTTATACCTCCGTGATTCCAGCACCGACGGAGAAAACTGTTGTGCCAATCTATCAGGGACTATTGGTTCACGCTCTTGTCGATCCGTCAACACACACAATTCACACATTGTCTATAAACTTGATAGACTACCTGAGATATAGTTTTCCTGACGCAATAGTTTCTCCCAGAACCTATTGGAGACCTAGTTTTGCACAAGACTCTCTTCTAAGAATTAAAGGGGTCAATGGAACTGCTACGGTTATCGCAATTATGGGCATGTCACCATACGAAGAAAATGTGACACATATCTGGTCTAAGGCAGGCATCTATGGAAGATGGTTCGTTAACGGAGACACCAAAGTTTGTATAATAACTAAGGATATAGCTAAGGAAGGTGGATTCCAACTGGGAGACCGTATACAGCTTCTGGGAGGCATGTCTTATATAGTTATAGGAGTCATAGATGGAGAAGTCATGTACAACATAGAGGATTTAAACGGTGAACCATTAACGCCATTCGACTATAATCTCTTAGCCCTAAACCCTAACGTACCAGGCTTCCCAAGACTTAAAAGGAGCTTTATAATAATTCCATTTGAAGACTCACTCGAAATAGGAGCCTCTATAATAAACGCTGCCGTTATTCCAAAAAACATGACATCTGAGCAACTTGAAAAAACTGGTATAGACATATCTTTCACGACTGGAAAAGATGTATATGTAGGAGCTAAAGGTGCGGTAAGACTATATAGGAGAAGTCAGGCTATAACCGTCCAAGGATGGTCAAACGTTATTGTACCTTTAGCTATAGCTATCCTTGTAATGCTTGATACGATGCTAGGCAATGTTTATGAAAGGACAAGGGAATTTTCTATACTTGGTACGCTAGGCTTGTCACCAATGGAGGTCGCAGCCCTCCTCTTCGGTGAATCACTCGTATATGCCATACTGGGCGGATTTCTAGGCTATCTATCAGCCATGATATTCCTTAAAATACTGATATTCACTAAAACTTTACCCTTGGGAATCCCACTTAACTATTCATCGTGGTTCATTGTCGTTGTAATTCTTGCATCTATGGGTATAACTATGGCATCCACCATGTATCCAGCATTAAGGGTCCATAGGTCTATTACACCATCCCTGGCTAGAAAATGGAAAATACCTAAACCGAGAGGAGAAGAATGGGAGATAAGAACACCCTTCGGTGCAATGGAGAAAGAGATATGGGGTGCATTGTCGTATCTGAAAGAATTTTTTGAGACACAAGGCCGTGAAAGGGCTGGTCCATTTATGGTGATAGGTGATATAGTTTTTGGTGAGAGTATGATGGAGGGTAGAAAAATAAAAACTATTACAACAAAGGTTTCTCTGCCACCACATGAACAGGGTGTTACACAGGAAGTCACGATTAGGGGCATATGGGATCCATCGAGATCCTTATACATGTTTACAATATACCTAAGACATCTTACGGGTAGTTATGATCTCTGGGTAAGACTAAACTATCCGTTTATAGACGCTCTTCGAAAACAGATGCTTATATGGCGAGGACTCCAATCCAATATCAAAAACAAGTATATTGCTAAAGGCCTTAAAGAATTTGGAGGTGGTAGCTGATGGCCTATAAGGAGGGATTAACTCCGAGATAGTTCCTAGCCATAGTCTACGGTGCATTCATACTACAACCCATAATAATATTTACATTATTATATGCTGGAGCATCGATCATAGGAGCTGTACAATATCTTGTTATACTCGTCTTTACAGAAATAGCGAGACTTTACGGCAGCAGGCTCTCTAAACAAGAAGTTTTCATAGCATTTTATGGGTTAGGAGCGGCGGCGAGTGGAGGAATTTTCATCTCACTATTGTTTAAAGGATATCTTAGGACCAGTAGCATTACTAGAGCCTTTGGTATAGCTGAACGTCTTCCGATATGGGTCGCACCTCCTGCAACTTCTCAAGTCTACTTTATAAGAACGCTCTTCCACCCAGACTGGCTTCCAGCAGTGAGCATTCTTCTACTGGGAATGCTCTTCTTCATAATTGCAGACCTTGGAATAGGCATGCTTGTAGCGCAGATGTACGTAGAAGTAGAGAAGCTGCCATTCCCATTAGCTCAAGTAAATGCTCAAGCAATAATAACATTAACTGAGAGACCGCCTGAAAGACTAAGAATGTTTGTTTTCTCTACGATCATAGGAATGGTCTATGGCATTTTACTCTATGCCATACCCATTATAGGAGGCGTACAGGCTATACCCTACCCATGGGCGGACGCTAACGAGTTTCTTGAGACAAAGCTAGGATTATATGGAGCATCGTTTGGGGTTGCTACAGACCTAATATATTTTGCAACAGGTTTCGTCATACCCTTTACTGTCGCCGTCAGTCAGTTTATCGGCGCAATGACAGTTTGGTTTTTTGGAAATATGATTATACTTAAAATGGGTTTATGGCCTAGTTGGTTGCCGGGAATGAAGATTCAGTT
>Ga0116200_10000766_pt1 | contig 11491 bp, 8 predicted proteins | sample Mar14436cmmetaG_FD_94478 | JGI IMG/M metagenome (GOLD analysis project Ga0116200, IMG submission 94478) | Marine hydrothermal vent microbial communities from Guaymas Basin, Gulf of California to study Microbial Dark Matter (Phase II) - Marker... ... | reverse complement strand
CCTTGTAGTTTCTTTTAGTTGTTTCTGGTATGTTTGTTGATGTTGTTGTTTTTAAGTTTTTGCATGAGTTTTAATGATAGATAATTCCCCCTCATCAAACCATCATCAGAGAGGGAATGTTATTTTATCATATAGATGAAGGGTTCGAACCTTGTTCCCTTTTCGATGTTTTGTCTTAGCTCCCATGCTTTTGCGTAAATTTCCCCTCTTGCAGAATACTTCCACTTTCTATGTTTTCTTTTCAATAGTCTATAAAAGTTTCTTGTAATGATTTCCAACGACTTCTTTGTTAAATATCCATTTTTATCAATACTGAGGTTCGCTAGTCTAGAGGCGACTATTACAGCATGTACCGCTATGGGTTTGAACATTTCTGAAAAATCGTATGTTAAAGAAGTTTTTCCTGCTCTTTCAGAATGAATAATTCCTACATAAGGATCTAAGCCAGAGGCTATTAATGCATGAGTACAAAGTCCGTAGATTATAGCATATCCGTAATTTATAGCAGAGTTTATAGGGTCTTTACTTTTAGGATCTCTACCTGTAAACTCGTACTCGTTCGGTACGAATGTAATGAGTAGTTCCCAGAGCTTCTTACTCCACTTAGCCTCATAAAGACGTAAATCATTAACATTCCTAATACTATTTACTTCATTTTTTCTAAGTTTTCCAATATTAGCTATTTCCTTTAAAACCCATTTAGCATCTTTCCCCTTCTCTATGTTCTTGTATGCCAAGTACCTTACTAAATTAGCTAAACCTGAGAGTTTTCCCTCAATAAAGCTCCTTCCTATCGAGACTCTCCAAAAAGGATTCTCAACTATGCTATAGAGTTTCCTCCTAACTTCAGCAATCCTCACATTAAAGGGGTTCATGAGTAAGCAATCACTCCCCCTACTATGAATGATTACAGGTACACTAGCTTCAGACAACATTAGAGTAACACCAGATGATAATCTCACTCTAGATCCAACAATAACTAAAAGTTCGAGATCAAGTAGAGGTATAGATTGTGACTCCCATACAATATTTCTCTGACTATTTTTCCTAGGTATGGAAACAACTATTGTTGAACCTCTCTTACTTACCTTAGCTACTCCCTTGACTATGAGAATCATGATTTTCACATAGCAAATTTACAGATGGACTTATAGACGCAATGCGAACATATGGGATTCTTACTAGGTTTGGGGATCTCCTTTGAAATAACAAGGTCTCTAATGTCTTTGAGTATCTGGACTAGCTTTCTAGTTCTCATAGTTCTTCTTGGTATAAGAGCTATAACTGGAGGCGATGATTTAGGAGATAATGAGATGTAGAGTCCTGCAGATGGGATACCGTAGTGTAGATATGTAGCTATCATGTACAGTAAAATTCTAGGTATTATGTGCTTTTTCCTCAGAACAGTATGAGAATCGGTCTCAGCTGCCTCAAGAACTAGAATTCTAAGAAGTTTACCATGGAATAGTATAATAACTACCATATCTGGTTTACATGTAATCTCCTTCTCTAAACCCTTGTATATTAAGTAGTACTTCTTACTCTCTTCGAGTTTCATTACTTCATGCTTATGGCTCTTCCCTACAGTATTCTCCGTGAGCTTTCTTATCTCGGGAATGAGGTAGCTCCTAATGAATACCTCTCCGTGTTTCCTGCTTTCCTCCATATCCAGTATTCTTCTAGGCTTGAATGATTCTGGATGAGCAGTATAGTATGCTCTAGTTCTACATATCATGTAATCGTCAAGTATCCGTGCCGGTAACGATGACATCCATCCTTTCCGACCTGTACCAGATCTTATTTCTGGTGATAGCAAGGGCTCTACGGAAGTCAGAATCTTGAAGAGGGATTGCGATGATAGAATCCCCTTCACTAACCACTCTGCTAAGTTGCTCACATAGGATTGCAACTCTAGACCATGTAAGCCTTCCAGTATAGACTGACTTGGATATAGGGCATAAGCCGTAGCGCCATAGTAAACGTCTAACTTTTTCACGTACATCATCTCTTCGAATATCGTATGCGATGACGACATACATTCGCTCGCCTCTTAAAGCAGATACATGCCTCCCAAGAGTTCTTTTCTCTCACTACTATGTTCGAGTGAGTAGATGGGTATCGTAGAGGCTGTAGCGCTTAGGTACTCAATAATTCTCCTCCTCATAGAGCTATCCGCATATATTAGGAGCACAGGCGTATCCTGTAGGTGCTCTGATAACCTTGTTAACCTGCATACATTCCTCCCTCCTTGAAATAAGTACACTCCTCCTCCAAATACTTCTACGAGGAAGTAGAAGGTGAAAATCCTTCCATCTAGTTTCTCGAGAATCGACTTGATACGCTCAGCATCAGCTTCACTCACTCCTATCCACAGCATAGTGTATTCGTAAGGTCTTCTCGACTTGTCCACCCAGAACCTACCGTTATTATAATAAGCTAGTGGTATATTCCTACCAATAGTGATTAGGTCGAGGTCTTTCTCTACATCTCCAGTACTGATAGGTACTTCAGTGATATTCCTGTAGGAGTAGAGGTTATAGAGGCCTATGGGAGTTAAATAAACTCCATTTCTTACGAAACCCTGTAGCTTCCTCTCCAACTTGTCGATTTCAAAGAACGTCTCTATCTCCTCCAGCAAGACTACAAAATGGTGTAAGTACTTTACATCCTCTACTCTTTTAGCTATATGTAATTGCTCTCTCACTTCAGATCTCTCTCTGATAATGTTCGCGAGGACATAAACCCATGTTGGAAAGATGGCCTTAAAAATACCTACTCTTTGCCCAACTATTATATCGGGACTTTCCTGTGGGTATAGCATCTTCAGTAGGGTAACGAAGTCGTGATCGTGGCCTCTTTTACTGCTTCCAGTAGAAATGTATGGAACTTCCTCTCCCTCAATCTCTTTTAGGAGGTCTTCTACTTCTCTGTACTTTGAGAACGGTATCGGGAGGTACACTATCGCCTCACCCCCTTCCCCACCCCTTCCGAATCTTCCTATCCTCTGCAACGCCGATAGATGATTTTTTGCGAACACTACACCCAGATCCATCCCCTTTATATCCACACCAAAGGCTATAGCCATGTTACCTACGATAAGTTTAGCTTCTCTTATTCCCGTTTTTGAGGTCTTCGACTGTTGCCCATCTCCGTAGAAGAGCTTCTTTACCGAGCATACAGGCAGAGCTTCCTCCTCGGTCAGCTCCTCTACGACCTCCTTCGCCTCCAGAACTGAGGCAACTCTATCGACGATAATCATGGATCTGCCCATTTTTTCGTACATACGTAACCAATCAGTATCCTTCAGAACTTCGTGTACATGTCTCTGTAGAATACCAAACGCTGGCGCGTTCGTAACATGTTCTTCGCTTCTCCCTTCCAATAGAACTGGAACGACTTTAACTAAGGTCCTCTTGCGTATCTGAGCAAAGCCCTTCTTCGGAGTGGCCGAAGTATTTGCACTTACCTTTACGACACTGTACCCCATTCTCTCGGCCAGGCTCCTTACCAGCTCTAGAAAGTCCTTTTCCTTCCCCTTAACTAAGATCGTTTTTGTGGGTGTAGCCGACGATACAACAATTTTCCTTATACCCTTTTCGTACATGAATATGTATAATAGGGATATAAAGGATGCTAAGGAGAAACCGCTATATAGGTGGAATTCATCGAAGAAAACAGGTGCACGGAAAAGGAGGAATATATTAGCTAGGCTTTTCGTAAACTCTCTACTAATATAGTACTCTTCGAATATTCTCTTCCTATCAATACTTACCTCTAATCCTTTGAACCATCTTCTCAGAGAGACCTCATCATTGTCCTCTATGGCTTTCAGGAATTCTACAAGCTCTTTTAGTACTGCGTGGAGCCATGTACCAGCTTTATGGAAGTCTTGATAGATATCTGTTGCAAGTAGATATGGATATTCTGGAACAGTAAAGATTATCCTAAAAGCCTTTCCAACAATCTTCTCTCTTAGATACTCTAACAACTCCTTATTGCTCATAGTATACTGTTTATACTTACTAATAACTTCACGTAATCTGTTGAGAGATTCTGAGGTAATGTGTAGGAGAACAATTGGAATGCGTTCACCATGATCTAGTCCTACCTCAAGTGCTCTTATGTATTCGTCTAGGATTTCTAGATCATCTTCCTTCAGATCTTTAAGATCTCCATAAAGTTCCCTGCTATCTATTGGGCTAGCTCCCAGCTCTATAAGTAAGTTGTATATAGAGATCATCTGGTCTTTGGCTAGCTCTCTCGATGGATAGATGCCTACAGACCCATGGTATATCCATTTATCCTCTATGTTAGCGAAGAGGGGTATTAGGAGGGAGAGGGTTTTTCCTGCTCCAGTAGGTGCACTTAAAAGAATAACATCCAGCGAATCACACTTCATAAACCTCTTTAGAAGCTCGTATTGGAAGTCCCTTAACTTTATGGCGCTTTTTCCCAGTTTTATTTCTTTGCCAGATAGCTTTACAAAAACAGGTGAAGCGTAAAAAAATGTTGGTTCTTTTACAATCATGCTGTAGCCTCCATAAGTTTCAATGGTAGCGGTACTCTGTATTCCTCTCTGCCGCTTTTAATCAAAAATAATTCTCTAACCCTAGCGTAACCTATAGTTGAGGCTAAGAGCTTGTCTCGTGCTTTGGAGTGTGTCTCCAGAACTTTCATGACATCTACGAGCTTATAGCCGAAAAGCTCAGTATCGTATAGGTTTACAGGAATGTTTGTCCATGTAAGACTCTTTATTTTCTCACAAATATCTGCTCTCTTTAAGTGAACTTTGAATAATCCCATTCTCTTCATACCTATTCTCATATATAGTACTCGTGGTAGTTCGATATTATTCACTAATATTATGGTTTTGAATTCTGTTGGAGGGATTAAAGCCACGTAGTGTACAAGTCTTGGGTATACTACTTTTAAAGCTCCTCGGAATTCGGCATAGCCAGATCCTTTTGCTTGCATGAAGAACTTCTTAGGTGTCACTCTTTGAGGAAACGCTGGGAACGCATACATACTTTCCTTTCCATTTAGGAGATTTTCCAGTTGAATCTCGATAAAGCCGTAGTGAAGAGGTTCTCTAGCTAGTTTAGGTTTAAATGGGCTTTTCTCAAGATCCGGATAAGATAAAAAATGGAGTGATGGTATTACCGCGTATGATTCGGTGCTTCTCCCCGACAGTCCATAGATTAGAGGGTAATTGTGTATGTAGTGCCCAGTAGTTATTATAGCTCCACCTTCTTTCGCTAACGATGGTCTCTGCTCAGTAGCAAATATCAGTATACCCTGTAGCTCCATGTTGGCAATGTAAGCTCTTAGCATTTTGGACACCGCATATCACTGCACTACTTCTTCCTCTTCTCTTTACTTAGCTTACCTACAAACATGTCGAGGCTCTCTTTCAGCACCAGTACGTCCTTCCAGGCCTGTAGCACTACTGTGTCAACTTCCTCTTGTGTGAGACCCCTCAGCTTGTCTCCAAGTCCCCTATCGAGCACCAATATGCCTTGGCTCTCGAACTTCTTAACGTACTCCGTAACTTCATTCATCGCATCCTCAAGAGTTAATGCTTTTTCGACATACTCACCCTTACCTAAGATTCTAGTTGCCACTTCGTATCCGCCACCTATCTCGTACTTGCTGAAGAGTATCGCGGGTATGTGTACCTTTACTTCCCCGAAGTGCGTTGTCCTACCACCAACCCTAGTAGTCCTAGCTAACGCTAGTAGGGTTAACAGTAGTTCTGCAATAGTCATGTCCCTGAGGGCTAGTTTCCCTACGAACGGCGTTCCTACCTCAATCATTCTAAACTCATATAGCGCTCCTCTCCTTCGCGTCTCTGGCAACTCTGGTCTATATGTTGTTTTAGCTATGTCATCTATAGCGTTGAAGGTTACGCTTATAACGCATTTATCTTCAGGGACTGGTGCTACATACATATCCCCTTCAACTCTAGACTTCACATTGTACCCTGCACCCTCCTGCACAGCATAACCAAATATCAAGCAGTTAGGGCATTCGCCACAGTATCCTTCAAATGCTTCAGGTATTTGTCTCTCTCTCGTCCGTTCCATGTACGGTCTCATTACACAGGTATAGCTGTCTATCTTTAGCTCCTCAGATTTTACTTTTCCGTTTCTATCAAACCACTCATGCAGTAGTGATAGCATCTGTCTTCTCACAGCTCCTGACTGAAACTTCGTATTGAGTATCGCTGGTACACTAATCCCTAGGTAGGTAGGTATTGTTGTTACATCGGTTGTCTCCTGCTCGTGCCTTATTATCAACCTCGAAAGAGGCTCTATTATAACGTACACATTGGCAACCCTGCCCTTAGGTATGGCGTTATATTTATCGGGCTTCTCTCTCTTGATGCACCATTCGATTATTTCCTTGTATTTTTCTCCAAATATTTTCCTACTTATTCCATCTAAACTCATAGTTTTAGAGGCCACACTCTCACCCCCTTATCCTCCCCCATACGCACATGAGGGATGGACGGAGCAGAGTGTGAGAAAAAAGGTTTATTCTTGTTTTCATAATGTCACCTTTGCAGTTTTGCGTACTTGTACTTCTCATAGGCACTATCCAGTATAACTTCGACAAGCTCCCTTACCCGACTTGGCGGTAGCTTCTTCCTGACGTCTATCAATAGATCTGCAAGTTTATCGAATATATCGAAGAATATTGCTCTATAGCTAACCTCTCTCTCTTGACCTTTCTCGTCCTTTACCTTTTTCTTTTTAGCCTCTAAATCGACGCCAATGGAGAATGCTAGTAATTCTAAGTACTTGTCTGTAGCTATTCCCTTAGCATCAGCCTCGCCTATATATAGGGAAAACTGTAGTAGTAGTTCTATCCCTTTTCTTAGAGGTCTCTGCACCTTATACCTGCTTAACTCAATGTTTAATCCTTTACTTAGTTCTTTTAGAGTTACCGCATACCTATATAGTAGTTTGTTTAGGGAGGGATGTTCTCTACCTTCTAGTACTTTAGATATCTGAGACATACGAGACTCCACCTCCGATGACTTTAAGGAGATAATACTGTAGCGAGGGAGAGGTTCATCTCCCTCTCTCGGATCAAGGCCTTCTGGAGGGGGGGCGTCTAGGGCTAGAGAAACGTAGGGTATTGAAGACATATATTCATGCATTGATAATGCATAGTCTTCAATTCTCTTCTTGCCACCACGCTTCCTCCTCCATCTATTGTACCAGCAAAATATTTTAAGTCCATAAATGTAGAGTGCCTCAAGAAGCGTTATATATGATCTATTATAGACCGCGTACTCATCTAGAGTCATCTGTCTTCTCATCATACCTGCCAATCTCCTTATATTCTCGAAATCCTTTACTATGGATAAAACTATATTAGAGGGATGTGGTGTGACTACTGGAGCCATTTCAGAACCTAAATTATAGACCTCTCCGAGATTACTCGCAAGACCTACTTGACCGCCTCCAGATAGCGACATAACTAAGGGAGCTAATGCTAGAGTTAGTGCTACATCTTTTTTCTTTAGAGACATATCTCTACCTAAAGGTAAAATAGCTCTTGCACCTAAGCTATCGAAAAGAACTACAGCTCTCTCTTCTCCAACCTTTCCCTTATTTAATATCTCTCTTTCCGCAATTTCACTGAGTATATCAGGGGTGACCTTCATGTCTTTATCTAACAATTTCTCGTAAATACGTACTACCTCTGAAGTCCTTCTCTCAAGGAGTTCATAGATGTTTGAGAGATAAGTTAGCCTATTTTTCAGGTAACTCCATAGGTCATAGGCAACAACAGGATGGAGAGCTGCAACAAAGAATGGAGGACTATACCTTCCCTTGAGTTGTGTTGCTTCATAGTAGCAAAGTGGACAGATATAACGAATACTAATTTTTTTATCAGTAGCTATCTTCTCAAGGTCTGCTAGCGGAGGATCGTCGTGTAGCCATATCTCTGATGCACCACCCCCCTTCCCTATAGCCTGGGCATACTGTATGAATCTTATGGATGGTCTCAGTATTTTCTCGCCACATATTCTACAGTAGTTTCTACTCTTTAGTAACCCCTCGGATAGAACGTCTAGAGAGCTTAATGTCTCAGTGTTTATTATATTGCTCTTTAACCTAGTTTGTATGAACTTAAAAACATAATGGTCTATATCCTCAGAGCCCCCGACTTTCTCATAAGCTACTTCAACGAGCTTCCTTATAGCTTCTTCATCGTTTAGGTGCTTGTAGACTTCGGCCATAGCTACTATACGGATTAGTTCTGTATCAATACGTTCTCGACCAATACCTTTAGGTATTACTGTATTTAGCGCCTCCCTAAGAATGTCTATGACATCGCTCTCCTCTTTTGATGGGAACACAACCATGTAAGAGAGTATAAGGAACTTCTCTTCTTTATTCTTTGACATGATTGACTCGATTAAGTCTTCCTTGGAGGCAATCATAGTAGCTAGCGCTTCCTTGAAATAAGTAGAACCTCTTTTACTAATGCCTGTAGCTAAACTTCTTGGATCAAGTAGAGTTCCTCTCCCTAATTTTGACTTCAACTCTCTGACTTCTTTATTAAGATTGAGTATAGGTGTACCCTTCAGGTATTTAACGATGAGATCATGGTATACAGCTTCAATTACCTCCCTATCTTTCTCTTTTAGTTTTTCTTCGTTGATGAGTAGTATAGTAGCTCTAGTTTGTACTAGCTTTGCATAGATTTTACTTAGCTGTAGCATCTTTAATCTCTCGATAATCCTTTTAATACTCTCTTCGGGTTTAAGAGATTCTAGTACTTCGCTTTTTATAACTTCTGCTACTTCTTCCATAGAAACAGTTTTTGATGTCTCAGTTCCAACGAGAACTAATCCATCGGCATAGACTACTAGAGGTATCCAACCGCTTCTGGAAAGAACCTCCACAATATTCTCAGAGACCTTAACATGGAGGATAGACGGTAGGGAGGTCTTCACGAACCCGAACTTAACTCCATAGTTCTCGGATAGGAACCCGACTTCTTTTGAAGTTTGCAGGTATACTATGGCTTCATCTATCGACCTCCTTCCCATAAGCTCATCGATAATCCTGACAACAGGAGCCACGTATAAAATGTACTCCTCTTCGAGTTCGGGCGTGTACTTTCCTTCAACCGCTCTCGCAAGAGCCATCACTTTAGAAACAAGTTTTTCTTTAGTATCGGAAGTAAGTATAAAGAGGTCACTAACCATCTTGTGGATAAGATTTCTTACCCTTTCTTCTCCAGTTCCTTCTTCAATACCGTGGAGCTTCACGTAGTCATGCCCTATACCTGTCAAGAAGAGTAGATCCTCATATCTTAATCCAAGGTCTTTCTCAATCGATTCAATTGATTTCTTGGATATGCTTGATGCATACCTCTTAATAGTTGAACCTAGTCTGTATGATGCTGTTGCTACCGAGACCACGTGGTGGAAGAAAGTTTGCCATGAGTACTCCTTTGCTCTAGAGAAGATCTCCTCCGAATTTAGATTTTTATATATAGTCTCTATATAGTTGAATAGTGACTTCGATGACTCTGCACAGTTCACTAGAGGTCGCCCCCTGTGTATGTATAAGGACAAAAGTTATATAAAAACCTACCGATATATTACCATGAGAATGAGGCATGATAACATGACTAATAGTAGGGTAGTGAGAATATTTACATTTGGTTGGAGTCCCGAATTTGTAGTGAGACCCTTAGTTGAGAAGGGTTTTTCTAGGGATGATGTAATTGTCCTCATTGCTAGTAAGCCTGAAACCGATTATGCTAGGAAAAGAGTTGAGGAAGCCTATAAGCATGTTGGAAACTTCCTTCAAATGACTGGTGTATCCAAACTGTACTATAGAGAAGTCGATACAAATAAAGATATTATAGACATCTGTAAGGACATCGTTAGGGTGGTGAAAGAGTTCGAGCCAGCGGGTATCTTCAAGTTCTACCTTACAGGTGGTATGAGAGTTCTAGTCATTGCCACATTAATTGTTGCTAAGTTACTCCACACATCCGGTATGCAGATAGAGATAGAGCTCTCCAGAGAAGATAGACCAATATCTTACACTATCCCAGTAAGGCTCCTGGAACTGACTGCTGATATCCTCACGAAGACACATATAGAGGTACTGAAACTACTTAAAGCTCATTTAGAGGCGAGGTTTGAGGATCTAGCTATAGGGAGAAGCGAGGTGACCGTGAGGAAGCATCTAACAAAGCTTAGGGAGAGAGGACTTGTAGATTATACCGTGAAGAATAGGAAACAATTCTACAGGCTGTCACCACTAGGGGAACTTCTACTGGAAGTAGTGAGTTGATATTATGTACTTGGAAAGCCCAACTATAGTCAAGGTGGAAATATCCTTTGGAAATGATATACTCGTCAAAGACTATACTGCTAAGCTAGTTAAATCGCTACTCATCAGCGGAAATCCTAATCTGAAAGATGTCTTCGCTAGAAGGGAGAGCTTACCTCCTAAGCCTATACACATAACACCTCTCTATACTTATAGCATAGATAGAAGCAGTGAAGAAAAACGGGAGAGAAAGGTAGAAGCAGTCTACAGCAGGATCGTACCTAGGGGTTCTTCAGCTAGGCCGCCCACAGTAGATGAAATAAGGCCCGTCAGGATAGAGGCGGGAAGGAGGTATTTCTTCTATGTAGGAACGAACATAGCGCTTCTCAACGAAGTACTTTTAGGCTTGTCTAATATTGATGGGTTTGTTTTCGGCAGAGAAAGAGTGTTCGTAGACCAGCTAAGCTATGAGATAAGATACGTAGATGTAGAGAGGAATTCCGAGGAGATACTAGAAACTCTGAAAACAGCGAGAGAAAAACGCATGAGAGTAGTTTTTAACTCTCCAACTTTACTAAAAGATCCTCTAGTTGTTATGAGGAGGAGAAAGAGGAAGTTATTACTACCCCTTCCGGAAGCTATCCTATCTACTCCCCTCCTCATGGTGTTAATAGATAAGGGCATGGTAAGAAAGAGCATTTTCATGAGGTGTATGATATATGTGAAGTCGATACTCGATATTCCGTACACTGCTCTTAAGACAATAAATCTAGTATGGTATGTATATGACAATGAAGTACTTCCAGCAATGATTGGTTATATCAAGTACTTTATAGACTATCAAACATTACAATATGCTCAGTCTGTAATGGAAATAAAGTGTGGATTAGACTTTATGGAACTCCTCTCAAAGACGACAATTCTAGCTCAAGTATACGGTGTAGGAGATGGAAGAGCGACAGGATTTGGTCACGTGACGATAAAAATAAACAAAACACGGAAATAGCTCATCTACTTTATTAGATGAATTCCCTCTCTGATGATGGTTTGATGAGGGGGAATTATCTATCATTAAAACTCATGCAAAAACTTAAAAACAACAACATCAACAAACATACCAGAAACAACTAAAAGAAACTACAAGGCACTCCCTTATACTCCCCTTGTACTCCTTCACTTTAATG
>Ga0116200_10000763_pt1 | contig 11494 bp, 6 predicted proteins | sample Mar14436cmmetaG_FD_94478 | JGI IMG/M metagenome (GOLD analysis project Ga0116200, IMG submission 94478) | Marine hydrothermal vent microbial communities from Guaymas Basin, Gulf of California to study Microbial Dark Matter (Phase II) - Marker... ... | reverse complement strand
TAGTGGATTAAGCAACGAAAAAGCAGGAACATTAAAGGTCACCCAAGAAAACGGAGAGGTTGTAGGGCACTACAAAACATATATTGCCCTAACATTTAAAGAAAGAGGCTTATACCTAACTTCAGAAACCAGCTTCTTGCAAGGATCAATAATTCTCACAGTGGATGGAATAGACATAACCTTTGAGGAGTTGCGGAACGGTTATGTCTACTGGATTGAAAAAGGTACATCTCACACGATTAAATGGCATAAGATATCGACGACCTTCACATACACCATGGATTGTCTCCTGAATGGAGTGCCATACGAAGATGAACCGTTCACATGTCATTTCTGGAATCCAAAAGAAGATGTGGAGCAGACGATCCGTCCGGGCTATCCACGAGAGATCGTTGGAACATACTATACAGTCTTCAAATATTACGGACAAGCAAGAGCCACCAACGACTTTAACTTAACAATATTTGTTCCTAAAATGGACCTCTTTAAGGTGGGTGCTGAATGGTACACAACCAACAATATTGACCCACGCATTTACCTTCAAGACTGGTTGCATCCAACATTTAGCACTGGTCGTATCTTATATTACAAGTATGGGGACCCAACAATTAGGGTTGATGGTGCTTGGGAGTTAACTCCCAAAGAATGGGTCTACCATGAGGCAAAGATTAACTATCGAGACGTTAACAAAATTACTTTTTGGATTAACGATTGGGGTATTATGACTGGTGTGCAAAACATGGTTATAGTGGGGGTTCCATATTGGGCTGACAATTACTGACAAAACTAGCTTAGGCAATTGATGAATTGGTGGCCCCAATAAATCTGCAGAGCTGTTAAAAGACCCGCTGAAACAAAGTAGAGATAAACCATTTTCTTGTTTAATTCTTTATTTGCGGAGAGAAACAGAAAGAGGGGGATTATTGGCAAATAATATCTGGCCCATGGGAGAACTGACATGGAAATTACCCCATAAGTGTTAGCTAAAACCGTTACGGCAATTGTGGTTGCCACAAAAAATTCTTTGTAGGAAAGCCTTTTTTGAATTAGTTTTTTAACTGTTTGTTGTTGAGCAACGAAAAAGAAGGGGCCAACAATCAAGAGGGGATAAACAATTAAGGGTAAAATGAAAGTGAAACTGTTAAGGCCAAAAATGTTTCTGAATAGTAGCAGGTAGCGGGATGTCGCCTGAGTCTTAAAAATGAAGTATAAAGGGTTGCCAGCGTAGATTTGACTGATATACCCTAAAATTGAAAAGGCGGAAAATCCTGAGATTATCAAGAGAAGCGGGCCGAAAGCCTTTTTTGTTTTTGGATAAAGCAATATTGACAAGAACGCAGGGATCATAAGCAAAAACGCTGAGAAGGAAGTTAGGCAACAGAGGAAATAAACATCTGCAGCGAGAAAATATTTTTCTTTTAGGAAAAGATATAAGGTAGCGAAAAACAGTATTAAAAAGAAGGCTTCGAGGCTTGCAGTTGCACCGTAAAGCAGCAACAGCGGATTCAAGGCGGCTAGAAGAAAAATCTTTTTATGTTGCGGAGTGAAGAGACGCGTTAATTTTTCAAGAAGGATAAGGCTAACAACAAAAAAGAAAGAAGAAACATAACGTAGAAGACTAATTGAAAAGCCAAGATACAAAAGACAACCGCGGATAATAATCTCACATGGAAGAAAAGGATGTCGAGACCAATAATAAAAGCCCCTATGAATAAAAGTTTCAGCTACCTTTGTTCTAGCAACCTCCTCAAACTCAAATAAAGGAGAATCTCCCGAGAATAAATTAATCACAGTAACTAGACATAACTCCAAAAGCAAAATTGAAACTAACATTCGCTTATACATCTGCCTCAAAATAAAATAGATAAAAATCTAATTTAAGCCTTCTGGTTTAGAAACCTAGTTAAAAACTTTTTAAATTCTTGTGGGAAATAACCTTCTTGAAGGAAAATGTTTAAGCGAAAGAGGTTGGGTGTTAGTGCTTTACTTGCTTCAATAATTCTTATTGCAATAACTATCGCTGCAGGGCTAATAATTTATGCTGTGACTTCAGGAACCATTTCAACAGAGAGTAAAAAGACGCAAGTCTCCTTTGAATATCTTGGCTTATACAAAGGAACCAGCCCCCGAGTTCTTTTTGCAGCTACAATTAAAAACACGGGAAACAAACCGATCAAATCTTTGATGATTAGATTACATAACGAGTCAGAGTTCATTGTGCCATCAATCACTGAAGTTTTTCCGTTGGAACCTGGAAAATGCGTTGGCGTCTCGCTAACGGAACCCCAAATTCACACAGATTGGTATATTGTAGGCAACCAATACCTCGTCTTTGTCCGTGCAGTAGCTACAGACGGCAGTGCCTTTACACATTCAGTAACAGTTATGTGCCTTGGGCTTGAAGGCGGTGCCCAGCCAAGCGGAGTTACAGTAACATTTAGAGCTGAGGGGCTCGGCACCTATGGTCCCGTGTTAACCGTTGATGGGCAAGATTACACGCATGAAGACTTGCCCTTATCTTTCACTTGGGAAGTTGGGTCAGTCCACAATTTTGCCTGGCATACTGGAATCCCAAATCGAGCGCAGAATCCAGATACGAAATACCTCTGGCTTAACTGTGAAGGATTAACCACAAGCAGAGAGGGATCAATAGCGGTTCCAGAAGAGGGAGGAGAAATTGTAGCCCACTATGGACGCCAATATCGCTTGCTAGTGGACTTAATCGGTGCTGGGAGTACCGCCCCTGCACCAGGAGAATATTGGTATAATGAAAGTGAAAGTGTTGATTTGGAAGCTACTCCAGACGCTGGCTGGGCTTTTTCGCATTGGGTAGTGAACAATGAGACTTTAACGGATGCAAATATTTCAGTAACCATGAACAAGCCATATAATGCGACGGCATGCTTTGGAACCGTTACTAGTGGAGTAATAAAGTTTGAATTAAGTTATCGAGAACTCCCGGAACTAGGGGGTGGCACGTGGGGTGCTATTGCTGATCAAGGAGAAAGAGCATCTGATGCTAAGCTTCCTGTGGGTCAGGGACCACCAGTAATTTTAATAGTTGATGGTGTCAGCTATACTGTTGATGATTTCCCAGTTTACATTCCTGCTTCTGCGGGAAGTTTGCATTCCTATGTTTGGCTTCAATCTATTGAGGATCCGACATTGGAAGGAGCAAATCATATTTTTTCAACTAGTGGACTTGCTGAAGTTGAGGAGCTGGCTTCACCGATAGAGACGCCCCATCCTTGCCCTACTGGGTACAGCAATAGTTGGACGATCTCTGTTTCGGGAGCTAAACGGATACGGGTACACTTCACTAAACTTAGCATAACCGGTGCAGATGAATTGACTATCTCATCTTCAAACGGGAAAGTTGAAAAATATGCGTGCTGGTGTAATTTAACCGATTGGTGGAGCCTATGGTTTCCGGGGGATCAAGTTACAATACAAATTTCAATTGGAAGCTATGGCAGCAGATACGGTTTTAAGATAGATAAAATTGAGTATCTAACATCTGAACATGGAATGACTGGAACAGTAATGGCTGAACCAACGACCACCTTATTTGTTGGAATATATGATGGTTTGGAGTTTAGGGTTTCCATTAACGCAAATGGTCCGGGAAAAATAACCCCTCCGGAGGATGTCTGGGTTCCTATTGACCAATATAATTTCTGGACAGATTACTACAGTATGGCACCAGTATCATGGCCAGAGATTCATCTTTCTGCGTATCCTGAATATGAACATGGTTTTGGTTATTGGACAATCCACAAGCTTTCCAAGGAGTGGACTGAAATTACCAGCGAGTCCGAAATCACACGGCCAGTGGTGGAACCCATGGATATTGTTGCCTACTTCTGGAACCCAAACATACTTCTAGCAGTTGGTAAATCAAAATTCACTACACTTAATTTGCCTTCATTTAGTGTTAGCGAAGAGAAAAACTTTTACGATATACCCTTCAAAGAGGTTCTTTTCTATAATAATGCATTTTACGCTATTGGAAACTTTAATAGCGGAAACACTAAGAAGATTCGAATTCAAAAAATCTGGCCTGGCGGCTGGGATGCTCCAAACGCGTGGGGGCACCAATATAATATTAGCAATTACCAGACAGAGTACGGTTGCATAGTTCAAGATAATAATGTTCTTTACATCCTAGCGGAAAAAATGAGCTCCTCTTCTGGAGAGGCTACTGGCGATCTTTACCTTGTGAAATTCTACTTAGATTGGATGTCATGTTCAAAGGACCCCATTTCCGACTCTGGATTGGAACTGCTTCCAGGAGCATTAACTCAAGGGGGAGATTACCTATGGGCAGCAGCATACACCATGGATACACTTCATCCAGTCATATTCAAAATTGACCCTTCAACTCGTGATGTTGTTGATTACCATCAATTCTCGTCTTACTCAGAGATTCCAGTGGCAATAATTTATTATGGTGGCACTTTATGGGTGGGAACACGAGGAGAAGACGCTGGGCATCTTTTGTTAATAGATTGCGAAACTTTCAGTGTAATGAATGAAATACCTATAGATGCCATTACAGCTCAAGGCCATGTTTTCGGAAATTACCTGTTACTTTCATCGCTGAATGGAACGCTATACAAATTTAATCTAGACACTCAAGAATTCGAAGCTACATTGGATTTACAACCAATATATGACGTTGATTATGCTGGGGATTACCTCTACGCTTTATATCAATCAAGCGCCGGCTCAGGGATTTACAAGATCAATTTCGAAAGCTTCAGCCTTTCCGGCACCCTATCGATTGGTTCTGGACAATTTGAGGGGGCAATATGTATTCCATATCCTGATTATTTAGATTTAGTTCGTGGCCGCGTTACATTTGCAGCAACGGGTTTGTCGGATGTTGATCCCAACGCGATAGTTTTAACAGTGGATGGTGTTGATTATCTATTATCCGACTTACCAATAACATTTCCATGGAATCCAGGGGAAAGCCATAGTTTCACATGGAATACTGAGATAATGGCTACCTCTGAAAGTTTCAAGTTTGTTTGGGAATCTTCAACAGGGCTTTCCTCACAGCAGACAGATACAATTACTGTTCCGGAAGAAGGGGGCACAATAATTGCTTACTACCAAGAGTGGGTCAAATTAACATTCAAAGCTATCGGTCTGTGGGAGCACAGTTTGGGAGTCCTAACTGAACCGATACTAACGATAGATGGGCAGCCAGTTTACTACTCAGATTTCAAGGCTGGCTATGAATATACCAACAAAAATAAATATGAATATTGGGCAGAGTTGGGAAGTCAACATACTATTGTATGGCAAGAGATAACCTACACTTGGACAAGCTACCTCTACTGCTATGTAAATGGGATAGATCAGGGATATCAAAGTTGGACAACCAGATTCTGGAGTCCCTCCCAAGGAAAAACCCTTACTATAACTGCGGATAGGCCAATGGAAATTACCGCAACTTACTACACAAGATACTCCTATCTTGGAGAAGCGATCTCCACAAACGACTTCAATTTAACAGTCATCCTTTCAGGACATTATCTTTTCAGTGCTGGCGCCGATTGGTACACCACAAACACTCTCGATTATCTCTTCAACCCTGTTGGGCTAGCACAATTACACTCCCGTGAGGGAACTAGCGGCAGTTGGGCAACTCACGCTTCTTGGTGGCTACCCGCACAGACATGGCAGTATCATGAAGCAGGAATAAACACTAAATATACTGATACATGCGAGGTGGCTTTTACCATTACAGATTGGGGTGTAACAACTGGCGTTAGAAACATGTTTATTATGGGTATTCCAGATCTTGCTGATTGGTTCGATGAAGTCTAAAACTTTAAAAAGCCAAGCCACCAAAGAATATTTGGAGGTATCAAGGCATTGGATATTATAAATTGTGCCCGCGGGATGGTTTCCCTATCTGCGATAATAGCTATCAACACTACTATGACTAATCTCCTACTCCTGCTTCTACTCTCAAAGCGTCAAGAACAATAATGCTCTTCCCCACACTTTTTTTTAAAAATTTTAAAAAGTTTCGCTCTTATTTTTTAAAAAGGGGTAGTGAGGAATATGTCGCAACGAGGGAAATATATACTAATTTGCCTTATTGGTTGCCTTGTGATAATTAGCGGTGCTTTTAGCCTCTTTCTAGCCACTACACCGCAAGCATCCACAAACCCCATTGAATTAAGGTTCACTGCAAATCCGCCACCCGAGCCGGAGCCGGACTATTGGGTTTGCCTTGATGTGGCAAGTATGCCTGCTAAATTATCCTTTGGATTAACTGTTTTCTGCTATAACAGCTACTCGCAAGAGTTATACTTTGAGTTAAGCGGGGCTGGTGAAAACTATGCTTTCACAAAATATCAGGTCGGGAGCATAAAGGCGGGAAGCAAGAAACATGTGATTTTAACTGATTTCTTTACAAGGGACAATCCAAAACCGATCCTCACTGGGATTCTCAAAGAGAAAGTAACAATCACCTTAAAAGCCTATCTACAATCAAACTACACTCAACTTAAGTTTGAATATTCACGTCCACTCTTCATTAAGTTAATTGACAGTTCATCCGAGGCGTTCTCAATTGCTTTATTAGAAGACTTTGAAGATAAAGAGGTTGGTGCTTGGTCGCATTCAGCCTCCACTGGCGTTACAGTTTCAAAGAGTGCCGCAACAGACTTTGTATACGCCGGCTCCTATAGCTTAAAAATCAGTGCTAAAGAGTCAAAATGCACATCTGGTAATTATTGGTTTGAGGCCATTAGAAAGGTTTCAATTCCTGTGGCTTCCGAGGCTTACGGAATTTTACATTTGCGGTTAGCAAGAGACTCGTTAGCACATATTGCCTCTATAAGAATTTATGTTAATGGAAAGCAGGTTGCTATGGTAGGGATCGCCAACCCAACATCAAAAGATTATGTGGAATTGAACCGTTGGCTTCAATTTGCTTTTCCATTACCTGTAAACAAAACGGTGGAGCTAAAGATCCGCGTTGATTTCCACCGAGAATACTCCAGCAGTGGTGGATATGTTTATCAATACCTCTGGCTGGACGACCTCAAGTTTATATATAAACCGTGAAGGAGGGAGAGAAAATGGAAAAGAAAAAAATTTACCTCTTAGCTGCTGCTTGCTTGGCAATAGTCCTATTTAGCGTCGCATTTAGTTTTTCTTTTACCTCCCCAGAAACAAAGAACCCCATCGAATTGCGGTTTACTTCAACGCCTCCTCCAGACCCGGAACCAGACTATTGGATTCTAATGGACATTATGGATATGCCGGACCCAATACCTTTCGCTATAACTATCCACTATTACAACAGTTATTCAACAACCCTTTACTTCGAAGTTACAGGTAACGGAACAAACTACAATTTCACTACAGTTCGATTAGGCTCTCTATCTGCAGGAGGACACGCATACAAAAATCTTCAAGACTTTTTCACCCGCGAAAATCCACAAACCATCACCACAGGAGAACTAAATGAAAGCGTAGATATAACTCTAAAAGCATATGCTGATTCAGATTACTCCAACCTTAAATTCGTGTTTACAAGGACCCTCCACATCAAGCTTCTCGATAGCAACAGTTCCATCTTTAATGTGGTGCTACTCGACGATTTCGATGATGGAACTATTACTGGTTGGAGTGTTTCAGGATACGGAACAAGTCTTCTTTTGTCATCAGAGTACCCTCTCTCAGGAAGCTACAGTTTACTGGCACGCGGAAAGTACCCTGCCTCAATAGGTACAGGAAAATACACCGTAACCGCCTCAAAGGAGCTTGACCTCAGCAATGTCACTTCAGGATACGTCATCTTCAATTTCCGCATTTCCGAGTCTAGTTCTAATGTTTACATAAAATCAATAACCATTTACCAAGATGATAAAACACTTCTCTTTTTGGGAATTCCATACAGCTCATCATACTCGCAGGAATTACCACTGAACCAATGGTTACGCGCAGTAGTCCCGATCTCTGGAGGTAAAGCGACAACCATAAAGATTACTGCCACCTTCTATGTTATCCATGGCTCCCACGGTTCATTCTACGGCAACCTTTACTTGGACGATTTCAAAGTGATAAGTAAAGGTTGAAAAAAGGATGGGAGAGGGAAAGGGCCATGCGACGCGGGCAATATGGAATAGCTAAAATGCTTTCTATCATTTTCTTAGTGGTTATTGTATTTTTTGCCTCAATAGTTCTTTATCTTTTTGTTTCAGGAAATTTCATGCAATGCCAAGTCGGCAAAATTAAAGTTGAGCATGCATGGCTGGCCTGTGATTCAACGGGGGCTGTTGCCTTCGCCGTTAACATAAAAAATATTGGGGGAAAACCCATTAAAATTTTGGAGGTCCAACTTGCTGAGGAAAACGTTACTGTTTACGATTTCGCGGCAAATCCAATTCAACCAGGAGCAACAGTTAAACTTTCCCCGCTGTTAGCTGGGCATTACCTTGCCGGGGAAACTTATTCTTTCTGGGTTAAAGCAATTTTTACTGATGGAAGCGAAACTGTAATCTCTGCAACGGTTCAATGTTTGGGTCAAAGCACACCTATCGAAACTGTGCTTGTAACTTTTAAAGTTGAGGGTGTAGAAGGCGATGCTTTGGGAGTAATATTAACTGTTGATGGAAGAGGATATTCTGCCTCTGAGTTGCCTGTAAGTTTTAGGTGGATTCCGCAGACAACACATACTTTCACCTGGGAAGAATATGTTTTATCTTCAAATGTGACTGTTAGATATAAGTGGCTGCAAACGAAAGGCTTATCCGCTTTCCGCGAAGGCACAATTCTCGTTGTTGCCGGGGGGCAGGTTAAAGCAAAATATGAAAAGATTGTTTGCGGTGTAGAAGTAACCTTTAAAGTGGCTGGAGTCGAAACTGCCTTCGATGGAGGCTGCAAAAAGCATTTGTTGAGTTCCTCAGGGCAACCCCTCGAGGATGCAATTGTAAAAATAATAGTTCATTATGGTGCTGGAGAAGATGAGGGAGAAAATGTATATTTAAACGAGCTGTGTGCTAAAAACTTTTCTAACATACAATTTTATGCCTCAGATAAGAAAACCGTATTAGACTACTGGCTAGTTAACAAGGTTGATGGCGACTACGCGGAATTTTATGTTCGGGTGCCATATATTCCAAGCACCCCCGACTCCGTTGCTATTTACCTATGCTTCGGCGACGGATTCACTTTGACTCCCTCTTCAGAACCCACGCCTGAAAAGATCATTCAGCTTAGAGAATTTGACAAGTCAAAGAATTACGCACCGAAGATCTTCTTCAAGAAACCATCACCATCCGTTTTGAGGATTGACAGTAGCTCTGGAGGCAGTAGCTCTCTTGGGCGAGGCTATGTTTTCTTTTCATATCCTCGTGAAGAATTGAATGGAAAAAGACTTTTAATTCGCTGGAATGAATATTACAGCCGTGCCGATTCCCGCGAGTTGAAATTGACTACTTTATATGTTTTCGACGCTCTCTTCTCAAGAACTGATATGTCCAGCTACTTCAAACCAGACCAGAACCGCGAACCAATATTTGATTACACGCATATCCAAGTTATGTACTATCCGGGCCCCTCGGGGCGTTCAGGTTGGCTTGGTTGGCGAGAAGATCTTTCTGAACCGTTAAACCTGTCATCGTGGCAATCAGAATATGTAACTGTTCTAGTTAGTTTAAAAGATTCTTGGACGGGATCAAGGGTTATGGCTGACATCGATTACATTCAAATTATCGATGAGTCTGGAGTGCCTCTAGATAGTTATGATTTTACTGGAGAGATAACTATGGAAGTTACTGGCACATATAATGATTATGGGCACTGTAGCGAACCGATGGGCACACCAATAATTCATGGCTCGTGGAGTTTAGATTCAGTATTGCCAGTTGTAATTTTAACTATCGATGGTGTTGACTATACTGTAGAAGATCTGCCTGTTAGTTTCAGTTGGATTGTCGGCTCCACCCACACATATGTTTACCGTTCATGGGTGAGTTCTACTGCCTTTGGTCAGTTTCTTGTGCTTGGTGAAGTGGTCGGTCCCTTGTCCCCAATGGTAGTGTCTGGAAGTACAACGATTCTTGGCAGGTATATTATGCAAACGGAATATTTAAATTGGACCCTAAACGGAGAGTATGCCGCGTGGAAGATTGTGTTCAGTGACCCCGCAGGAAGGGTTTATGGGGAGCTTGAAGTGATCTTCTATGGGATAATTTGCGGAACTCAAGGAGGCACCTCAAGCAGTTGGCCTGTAGTCTTTTCTTCTCCTAATGGTCGTGTCTATGGCGAATTCTATTCTATCTATTATAGTGATCCTGTTGAGTCGCAGGGCGGTGTGTGCGGATCATGGAGCGTAACAGTTTCTTCTCCTAATGGTCGTGTCTATGGTGAATCTTATTCAACTTACTATAGTGATCCTGTTGGTAGCCAGGGTGGGGTATATGCTGTTCGAAAGCGCGATTGAAAGCTTTTAAATTTTTGTTAGTTATTTAATGCTGGTGAAAGAAAATGGAAGAGGATGAAAGACGGCGTAAACGTTTTTCGTTCGGCTTTCGATTATCTGACCTTTTGGAGCGTTTTCTAGCTGAGTTGGAACGAGAGTTGGAAAAGGCTATTCCGCAGATTCCTGAAGAACTAATTCGTGAACGGAGGCTTCCAGACGGATCTGTGATTCGGGAGGCAGGTCCTCTTATTTGGGGGTATAGTGTAAAAGTTGGTGCTGATGGAAAACCGCAGGTGCGGGTGTTTGGAAATGTTAAACCAAGCGTTTTTGGTATGTACATCGATTCTGAACGGGAACCATTGATAGATGTTGTTGAATCAGACAAAAATGTTATTGTAGTTGTCGAGTTGCCCGGCGTCGATAAAAAGGATATCTTTTTGTCTGGAACTGATGATTCTTTGACAATATCTGTGAATACTTCTGAATATAAATATTTTAAAACTGTGAATTTGCCATGTAAGGTGATAGTTGAAAAAGCAAGGGCAAAATATAAGAATGGTGTGTTGGAAATAACCTTGCCGAAAAAGAAGAAAAGCATAGGTGAAAAGATAGACATAACTTGAAATTTTATGCTATATATGGCAAATGTTTTTTCATTTTAGGTGGCAGAAAATACTTTGAAGCGAGCTTTTGAATGTATTTTGTTATAATTGGCTCAATGCGGACGAGATCAGTTAAAGTTACAAGCCCAACCAACTTGCCTTTTTCAATCACTGGCAATTTTTTGATTTTATATTTAAACATCACTTGAATAGCCTTTTCTAGAGGCGTTTCAGGAGTCACCGTTATAAGCTTTCGCGACATAATCTCGGAAATCTTGGTTTTAGCGGGGTCACGTTGCTCAACAACAACCCTTCTAAGAATATCCCTTTCAGTAACAATTCCCACCAACCTGCGACCAGACACTACTAAAAGACAGCCTATCTCAAAATCATTCATAATTCTAGTAGCCGCTTGAACACTAACATCTGCAGCCACAGT
>Ga0116200_10000762_pt1 | contig 11496 bp, 12 predicted proteins | sample Mar14436cmmetaG_FD_94478 | JGI IMG/M metagenome (GOLD analysis project Ga0116200, IMG submission 94478) | Marine hydrothermal vent microbial communities from Guaymas Basin, Gulf of California to study Microbial Dark Matter (Phase II) - Marker... ... | reverse complement strand
GCAAATCCTGGTGAGTTTACATTGAGAGCATTTCTGAATGGAAGGATTGATTTGACACAGGCTGAAAGTGTCCTTGAAATTGTGAACAGCCAGACAGAAAAATCACTTGAAATTTCATTAAGAAAACTTAAAGGAGAATTTTCTGAAAAGATAAACAAAATAAGGGAAGATATTTTTGACCTTCTGACAAATATTGAAGCGAAAATAGATTTTCCTGAAGAAGAGGATGTTTCTTCTTACTCAATAGATATTAAAAGAAGGGTGGAAAAAATAAAAGAAGAGGTTGAAAGAATAATAGAAAAAGCTGGAAAAGGGAAAATTCTTTATGAAGGTGTAAAGGCATCCATTGTTGGAAGAGCAAATGTTGGAAAATCAAGTATTCTGAACAGGTTACTAAAAGAAGAAAGAGCAATAGTTACAGAAATACCTGGAACTACAAGAGATATATTGCAGGAAGTTATAAATATTAAGGGGATACCTGTAAAGATAATTGATACAGCAGGGATAAGGAAACCAAAAAGCAAAATTGAAAAGATGGGTGTGGAGAAGGCTATTGAATGGATGGAAAAATCCGAAATGAATCTTCTTGTCCTTGATGGAAGCCAGAGATTGAAAAAAGATGATGAGATACTTCTGGAAAAGATTAAAGAGAAAGCATATCTGATAATAATAAACAAAATTGACCTGCCACTGAAATTAAAAGTTGATTATCTGAAAAGAAATTTCCCTGAAGAAAGAATAGTCTTTGTCTCTGCAAAGACAGGAAAAGGGATTGATAAACTGGAAGATGCTATTTATAGACTTATATGTGAAGGATATGGTAAAATAGAAAGCAGTGAATTTTATATCAATGTGCGTGAGGAGGAACTTCTTAAGAAAATAAGGGATAATCTCAAAAACATTACAGAAAATTTTGATAATTTAAGCATTGAGGTGACAGCAGAGTTTTTAAAGGAAAGTTTGAAAAATATTGATTTCATTACAGGGAGAAATTTCAGTCAGGAAATACTCAATAATATCTTTTCAAAATTCTGTATCGGAAAATGAAAAAATTTTTTATTCCAATTCTTCTCTCTCTATTTTTATGCAGTTGTGCCACTTACTATAATCCAGTAACCAAGAAAAAAGAAAGGACTCTTTACAGTGAAAAAGATGAGATTGACCTTGGAAAAGCAATTGATAGAAAAATCAGAAGGGAATTTGAGATAATACCAACTCCTCCAGAGATTCAAAAAATAGGTGAAAGAGTTGCAAAATCATCTGATAGACCAAATCTTAAATATACATTCAGAATTATAAAAGGGAAGGAAATAAATGCATTCTCAATCCCTGGTGGATTTGTCTATCTTTATACAGGACTTCTTAAAATAACAGAAAGTGAAGATGAAATTGCATGTATAATTGGACATGAGATAGCACATATATGTGCAAGGGATAGCATCCATAGATTACAGAAAATTCTTTTATACTCAATACCATCCTCCATCCTTTTTGGAAGTGGAAGGTATAAAGCAATCCAGAAATCTGTGGATATGATATTTACACTTTCAATGTTGAAACACAGCAGAAGTGAGGAATTGAGAGCAGATAGACTTGGAGTTATTTATGCATTTAAAGCAGGATATAACCCTGAAGGGATGTTGAAATTCTTCAGGAAATTGAAAAAGATTAAAGGGAAAGAGAATATAAAACTTTTTGTTTTTCTGAAGGACCACCCTGACATTGATGAGAGGATAAAAAATATTGAAGAGACAATTAAAAATTTAAGAAAGGAATAATTATTTTGGAAGTTCTATACCTTTTGAGAATTGATATTTTCCCGAAAGGTCTCTGTAAGATTTCTCACACACACTTTCAGCCCCTATAAATATTACCTGACCAATCCCCTCCCCTGCATATATCTCTGCTTCTATCGGTGTTAAATTTGCTATCTGGATAGTGATAAATCCTTCCCATTCAGGTTCAAGTGGTGTAACATTTATAACTATTCCACACCTTGCATATGTTGATTTCCCAAAACATATCCCTATCACATCCCTTGGAATTTTAAAATATTCCAGACTCCTGCCAAGAACAAAACTATTTGGAGGGATTCTGCAGACTTTCCCTTTAAAATCAATAAAATCATCTTCATTAATTTTCTTGGGACTGACAACTTTCTTGCCTTTGAAAATTTTAAATTCATCTGAAAGTGTAAAATCATATCCGTATGAAGAAAGCCCGAAAGAAATACCTTTTTTAATTTTTTCTGGATAAAATGGTTTTATCATCCCCTTTTCTCCCATCCTTTTAATCCACCTGTCAGATTTCACCATTTTTGAGGAAAGGTGTCAGGGAGAGCCACCTCGGGGATTCGAACCCCGGACCTGAGCATTACAAGTGCCCTGCTCTACCGCTGAGCTAAGGTGGCTTTATTTTTATTATACTTTTTTCAAAAAGAATATCAACTATCTTTTTGGTAAAATTTAAAAATCTAAAAAATTTTATCTCTATATATTATTCCGTCTAAACAAACATGGTCCCACTGATATTCTTCCATTGGTTTTCCTTCATAGTAAAATCTTACACCATCTATCCATTCTCCTTTATATCCTGGTTGAAGAAAACCTCTAAGCAAAATCTGTTCGGTAAAATAACCACCTGTTGAACCCTGAAAGAAACCATAACACCAGGTAAGTCTGGGCTCCCGCTTTTTTTCTGATTCATATAACTCAATGATAGCAATTTTTTTATTATTGCGTTTTTCTATTCTCCTAACTTTAATTGGAAGCCAAGCAAATTTATATCGTGATAAAGCATCAGCAATTATTTCCAATTTCTCTCGCAAAGGAAGAGCTTCAGGTATAGCCACATAACAACCCAATTCCAAATGCTGTGCTTGTTTATCGGGTTTATAAATGGGAAAAAGGTGAACTCCTTTTTTATAGGGAAGAAGATTTTGTTTTTCTAAGCGGATTTTTAATTCATCAATTTTATATCTAAGTTTTTCTAAATCCTTAGCTATCTCATTAAAAGATGCTTTAACACTTTTCCACTCATTAATTTGATTTTGAAGTTTTGCTGTATATTCTTTCACTTGTGATGTGTGTTCAGAAATATATTCATAAACATCTTTAGTATATTGCTCCAAAAAGATTTGCCAATCCTTAATCATCTGACTTATTAGGGAATTCTGGTATAAATAAATCGCTCCTATAACAATTAAAATTATCCCCCACCATTGGGAACTTTTCCAATTACGCTTCTGGATATTATTCTGGGAATCCATAATCTCACCTCCTTTTTTTAATATTATAAACAAAATTTTTCTGGCAGATTAAAAAACAGAAAGTTTGATACAGGTTGTTAAATATGTTATATCTTTATGGAGAAATGAAGAAGATTATCGGTGTTTCTGGAAGTAATGTTGGGGATGAGAATTTAAATGAGGAAATTTTGGAAAAAGCAGAAAGAGTTGGTTTTCTCATTGCAAAAAAGGGAGGAATTCTTTTATGTGGCGGACTTGGTGGAATTATGGAGGCTTCAGCAAAAGGAGCAAAAAAGGCAGGTGGGATAACAGTTGGGATTCTACCAGGAGAAAAGGAAAAAGCAAATAAATATATTGATATTCCAATTGCAACAAATCTTGGATTTTTCAGAAATTACATAATTGTTGCTTCATCAGACGCATTAATAGGAATATGTGGAAGATGGGGAACTATGAATGAAATCTCTTTAAGCATGGCATTAAACAAACCAACAATTATACTTAAAGGAAGCGGTGGAACATGTGATATTTTAAGCAGGCAAGATATACTTGAGAGATTTAAAAGAAAAGTTATTGTTGCAACAACTCCTGAAGAAGCAGTGGAGATTGCATTCTCTTCAATATAATCTTAACAGGTAAGATGGAAAGCACCTATAACCTTTCTCTTCCCATACATTTCATTGAATTTTTCAACTGCCTGGTGCGTCTTCAGAACTATAACTTCAATTCCCAGTCTTCCAAATTCTTCTATTACCTCAGGTAATACCTCCATCACTCCAAAAGCACCTGTCCCAAATATTACAATTTCAGGTTTTTCCTCAATAATTACCTTTACATCATCAAGGCATACTTTATGTCCCTGTTTCCTCCACCATTCTATAATCCTTTCCCCAGCAATTATAATATCTCTTTTATAAACCTTCTCTCCAACTTTTATCCTTCCGAAACTGTAACTTTCTATCATCTCACCCTATCCTGAAAAACTCCCCTACCCTTTTTGCAACAACCTTTGATGATACTGCAAAACTTATTCCAACCAGAATCATTCCAAGAACTCCAAGAGCACTTGCCACATAAGGCCCATCAACAACTCTACCTGCAAGTGTATATATTACTTTTGAAATTGGATAGAATCTCTCTCTCACTGCAAGGATTAAACTGCTGCTCACTTCAAGAAGAGAAAATGAAAATGTTAAAATACCTCCTGCAAAAAGTCCAGGACTTACAAGAGGAATTGTTATTTTTCTGAAAGTAAGGAATGTATTTGCTCCAAGATTATATGATGCTTCTTCAAGATTCTCACTTATCTGCTGGAAACTTGAATATGTGCTTCTGACAAGATATGGGAGTCTCCTTATACTGTAACTTATTATCAAAAGGAAAACCGGATTCTGCCTTGGATTGAGGATTGTATCTGAAAATGTTGTGAAATAACCGAATGCTATAATTATTCCAGGTATTGCAAGAGGAAGCATTGAAAGAATATCAAGGATGTTTTTCCCTTTGAATTTTGTCCTTGCAAGTAAAAAACCTATTGAAAACCCTAAAAATATATCAATAAGTGTGCTCAGACTGCTATAAAAGAATGAATTGAAAATCCCTCTCTTTGTAAGTCTATGGAAGAATACGAGTTTATAAAATCTGCCAGTATATTCTGAAGGGAGTATTGAGAAAAACCATTTTTTTGAAAATGATGTAAGGATAATACTTATATGTGGCAAAAGGCTGATAAATAAAAGGGAAACAATTGGAATATAGACAAATAATAATTTTTTCCCTTCCAGTTTTTTCTCTTCAAATTTGAAGGTGGGTCTCTGACTTACATATGGCGTTTTTTCTATATACCTTTTTGTAAATATAAAAAATACAACTGTTAGAAGAATAACTATTACAACAAGCCCATAACCTGTGGGATTTGTATTTATATCTGTTAAATTATTGAAAATCTGGACAGAGATTAATTCTGGAAACTCAAAAACAAGTGGAGTTCCAAGGTCTGTTATTGCCCAGATAAATATTATTGAACTTGCTGCAAAATAACCTGGAAGTATAAGTGGAAATGTAATATTTTTAAATGTCTGCCAGAAATTCGCTCCAAGATTATATGATTCTTCTTCACAACTTATATCAAAATTATTTAAAGAAGCGGAAATATTCAGAAACATTATTGGGAAAAGATGCAGTGTCTCAAGAATTACAATTCCAAGAAATCCGCTCCCAATCCATGAAACTGGATGGTGTATAATTTTCAATTTCATAAGAAGAAGGTTGAGAGAACCAAACCTTGAAAGAATCTGCCTCATCCCTATTGCACCAACAAATGGACTGACAATAAGGGGAAGGAAAAATAAAGTTCTGAATATATTTTTACCTGGGAAATCATATCTGAAGAAAAGAAAAGCAAGCGGAACCCCTATAATTGTTGTGAGTATTACCACCACTATACCGAGAACAAAACTATTTATAATGGATTGCCTCAAAAGATAATTTGAAAATATTATTTTGAAAATCTCAAACGAGAATTTGTTATTTACAACAAAACTGTTTAAAAAAATGTAGAAAAGAGGAATAATCAGAAAAGTTACAAGGAAGATAAAGCAGAATATGAATAATAACCTTTTCATTTTTCAAAAATTATTATATCCTGTGGAGAAACATAAAAATTTATAAAATCCCCTTTCTTAAATTTCATACTTTTATCAAAAAGGAAATTTCCAATAAATTCCTTACCTTTCTTCGTTTTAATCTTCACTTCAACTGTTTCACCAAGATAATTCACCTCACAGATTTCCCCTCCGATATTATTCACATTCCCTTTTCCAATTCTGATAAGTTCAGGTCTAAATCCAATCTCAATATTTTTCTCACTGGCTTTCCTCCCCTCAACAAAGAAATCACCTTCTTCTGTTTTAACCTTAAGTAGATTCCCTTCTTTACCAGCAACCTCTCCTTTTAAAAAATTCATCTTTCCAATAAAATTTGCAACAAATTTATTTTCAGGTTCAAAATAAATCTCCATTGGTGTGCCTATCTGCAATACCTCCCCATCATTAAGAATACATATCCTATCAGCAAGAGAGATTGCCTCCTTCTGGTCATGTGTGACATATAACATTGTAATATTCAGTTTTCTCTGTATACTTTTAATCTCCTCCCTCATTCTTTCTCTCAATTTTGCATCAAGATTACTTAAAGGCTCATCAAGGAGTAAAATATCTGGCTCAATAACCAGACTCCTTGAAAGTGCAACTCTCTGCTGTTGACCACCTGAAAGTTGAGAAGGAAATTTATCTTTCAGATGGTAAAGGTCTGTTAACTTAAGTATACTTTCCACTTTCTCCTCAATAACACTTTCAGGCAATTTTCTTATTTTCAATCCATAAGCAACATTTTCCCACACATTCATATGTGGCCATAAAGCATAATTCTGAAAAACCATACCTATATTCCTTTTATTCGGTGGCATCTTTGTAATATCCTTTCCCTGAAGGAAAATATTCCCTCTATCAGGGGATTCAAATCCTGCTATAATACGCAAAAGTGTTGTTTTACCACATCCTGAAGGGCCGAGAAGAAAGAAAATTTCTCCCTCTTTAACTGAAAAACTTACACCTTTAAGCGCTTTTACATTTCCGAATGATTTATATATATTTTCAACATTTAAAATTTCCCTTTCCATCAGTATATTAAATTAAACTCTTCTATTATTCTTTTAAACTTTCTCCTTGAGAAATTCAACCACCAGTTTATATATTTATTCCTGAAAATCTGGTCATGCCAGTTGCTCCAGAAAAATTTCTGCAATTTCTCATCAAAAGGCAGGCGATAAAATTCTTCCCTGAGTTTTTCATTTTTACTTTTCAAAACAATCTTCCATGCTTTAACAAGTTCCTTATGACAATCTATTATACATGAACCAATCATATCGTTTAGAAGAACCCATCTTTTTGATGCAAGTTTAAAATTGTAATTCAGAGTCCCTTTGTATCTGTAAGGATTTAGAGATCTGAAAATAATCTTTGGATGCCTGTAAACATCAGGTCTTATACTGAATCTGTGAAGAGAAAACTCCTTTGGCCCACCTTTTTCCCCTCTTTTAACCATCCATAAAAGCTGTCCCTGGTATGAAAGGAGAAAATCTATAAATCTGCATGCAACTTTATAATGAGGAGCACCCTTTAATATCCCCACAGAATCAGGATTTATAACTGTAAGCCCCTCTGGAATGGCAAAACCCATATTTTCCTCTCCATTTATTTCTATCTGGGAAAGGGCATATGAATCTATGCATAAGGAAAGGGCAACTTCCCCAATTGATGTATCCTTTGCAACCTGAGATGCACTTTTTGAAAAATGTTTTGTATTTCCTGCAAGTGAAAAAATCACACGCCATCCTTTTTCCCATCCATAAGCCTGAAGAATTATTTCATACATCATATGCATACTTCCACTGTGCCTTGGGTCTGCTGCTCCAACCCATGAAAAATAACATTCCTTTCCAAGGTCTTCCCATTTTTTTGGATATGGTAGCCCAAGGTATTTTAGAACTTTTTTATTATAAAGGATGCCGAAAGAACTCAAAACAACACCATACCAGTAAAAATCCTTATCATAAGTGGGAATCCCGGCACACCTTTTTGGAATATTTCTCAATATTTCATCCTTTACTTTATATCTTGCAAGGAGACCCTTTTCCTTTAACCTCAGATAAGGGGCAGTTCCACCTCCAAAAAAGATATCTATTCCAATACCGTCTGGATTTTTCTTAAAAAGCGATTCAACAAATCTCAAGTCATCAGCAGTTCCTCCCTGGTCAATATATTCAATTTCAACTTCTTTACCGTAATTTTCCATATACCACTTTTTAAATGCCTGGGCTATCTCTATCTTAACACCTTCCCAGTGTGGAGAAATGATTACAAGTTTATCCTTGCAAATTCCATAAGAAAAAACAAAGAAAATAAAAATAATAATGAACCTTACCATATTAAAATTTTTTACCCTGGTATATATCATCTTTTTCAAGCCTGTCCTCTATCATCTTTATAACTCTCTCCTTCAGACTTATCCAGAAAGGAGCAACAAGATATTCAGGAGGACAATCAGCAGTAATTCTCTGTATAACAGTATCTGGTGAAAGATACTGAAGAAACTCAACGACTGTATCCACATAAAATCCAATATCCATAGGTGTGTATTTTCCTTCCCTGTACATCTTTTCAAGTTTTGTATCCTTTACAACATGTAAAGGATGGATTTTTATCCCATCAATTCTGAGTCTACCACATTCCTTGGCAGTCTCAATCATATCATTCTTTGTCTCTCCTGGAAGACCAATGATAACATGAGCACATATCTTTATTCCCCTTCCCTTTGTCATCTCAACCGCTTTTAAAAAATCTGAATATTTATGGTTTCTATTTATAATTTTAAGGGTTTTATCATGGATACTCTGCAATCCATATTCAATCCACACTTCATAATTTTCTGTATAACTTTCAATCAACTTCAATTTCTCCTCATCAATACAATCAGGTCTTGTTCCTATTGCAATTCCAACCACTTCAGGGAAATTCTTTATAACATCGTATCTTTTCTTCAAAAATTCAACTTCTCCATAGGTATTTGTATATGGCTGGAAATAAACTATAAACATATTCGCTTTAAACCTTTTTCTACCATAATTAATCCCCTCTTCTATCTGCTCTTCAAGAGATTTCTCTTTTCTCCTTAAAGCAGGTGAGAAAGCATAATTATTGCAATAAATACACCCTTCTTTACTTAAAGTTCCATCTAAATTTGGGCATTTAAATCCACCATCAACACTTATCTTAACAACCCTTCCTCCAAATTTTTCCTTCAAATATTTTGAAAATTTATAATACCTTTCCATTTTTTCATTTTTTATTTTAAAATAAAGAGACTGAAAGAAAAAGGGGATAAAATGAGAGTTGAACTTATTGAAATGAGTAAAGACCCCCTGGATATTATCTATTCTGCAGCAAGACAGTGTTATTCTTCAAAATTTTCATTTGATATCTTTAAAAAAAGTAAAAAAATAGAAAAAAGGAAGAAGGAAGAATTTGTAAAAGAGATAGTAAATTCAGGGCATGAAAGTGTGCTTGAACATGTAAAATTCACATTTGCTGTTGAAGGAGTATCAAGAGCCCTTACCCATCAACTTGTAAGACACAGAATTGCTTCCTATTCCCAGCAGAGTCAAAGATATGTGAAGGCAGAAGATTTCAATTACATAATTCCACCAACAGTTGAAAAAGACCCTGTTTTGAAGAAGTATTTTGTTGAGGAGATGGAAAGAATAAAGGAGACTTATAAAAAAATGATTGAAAGGTATAAGGAAATTGGAATTGAAGGAGAAAAGGCAAACCAGGATGCAAGATATATTTTACCCAATGCAGTTGAAACAAAAATTGTTATTACAATGAATGCGAGGGAACTTTTACACTTCTTTAAAGTCAGATGCTGTGCAAGAGCACAATGGGAGATAAGAGAACTTGCCTATAAAATGCTTGAAATATGCAAAAAGAAATTACCGGCAGTTTTTGAAAAAGCAGGTCCAAAATGTGTATTTCTTGGTTATTGCCCTGAAGGGGAAAAATTCACATGCGGAAAATACCCCCTCAAAAAAGATGTGATTAAAGAGGGATAAAAAGTAAAATTGAATTTTCTATCTAAATTTTTTGAAATTTCTTCTATGCGCGAAAATTAAAAAATTTATAGAGTTTCAGTATGTTTAAGCCAATTTTTATATTTTGAAGATAGTGCATCACTATTAGAATTGTCAATGTAAGTTATTGCAGATGCCACTTTCTTATATAAAATCTGGGTAATTTATCTTAAGCCACTTAACAACCATTTTCAGAAAACTTTTTGCTTCTTTTATTAACTCCTCTGTTTCTTTTTCAGAAATTCCACCAGCATAATCATACTCAGTTATATTCCTTTTTGCCCGACAGGAATCAAAATAATCTGCCAGTTCATAATAATTTCTGCCTAAAATCTCTTTCATTGCTTCAAATACAGTAGCATGGTGACCTATCCCTTTTGGTTTATACCCCTTACAATATAAAAGAATCTTTCCTAACTGCAAAATAGCATTATAGGCACAGGCAAATCTTCTATCCAAAGATAAATCCTTTAACTGTGCATCCTTTATATCTCTTCTGGCAATTTCTATTAAGTTAGCAATTTCCTTTTTGGATGTTTTGTGTTTAACCAATCTACCCTGATTTAATAATCGCTTTAAGCTCACTTGCATCTCCTACAATAAATATTTTTTTATCTTTCAATACTGAATTAAGGAAATGGTCTTTCTGTTTAACTCTTTCTTTAAATTCTTCTGGAGAAAAAACTATATAGTTAATCTCACGCATTAATTCTCTTCTGGGTCTGGAAAGCAAACGGGAAAGTTCTCTGGAAGAAATTTTCCCTATGACCATCAAATCAATATCGCTCACAAGATTTTCTTTCCCTTTTGCGTAAGAACCATAAATGAAAGCAATCTGGATATTGTTATTTTTTAAATTTTCCTTTAAAACTTGCGCAATCCCAACACTTTTAAACAAAATATTCTTTAAATCTTTAAATATAGGGCAATTTTTATTTACTTTATAATAGATACGATTACCCTGGATTGATTTCGTAATGATGCCAAGACTTTCAAGTTTTGCAACTTCACGCTGGACTGCTCTAATAGAATGGCCAGTTAGTTTAGATATTTGTCTTTGATAAAAACTATTTTCAGGATTAAAGAAAAAAAGTTTTAAAATATCAACTCTTGCTTTTGAAGAAAAAAGTTTATCTATCATAATTCTCCTTTATATACATTTTTGTAGTCAATTATATACATTTTGTAGTCAATTGTCAAGATTCCTCAAACTAACAGGGCTGGATATTATTGAAAGCGAAAAACTATTTACTCAAATGAGTGGACGCAAGAATGGAAGAAAAAGAATTTAATTAACAAAAATCCCACTAAATGGTTGAAGTGATAGAAAAAGTAGTTCTTATCAAAAATTTCTCTTATGGTGAATCCGTTTGTTGGTTATTGTCCTGAAGGAGAAAAATTCACATGCGGAAAATACCCTCTCAAAAAAGATGTGATTAAAGATTAAAAAGAAGAAGACTCAATCTCCTGAAGATTGGGGTTTTTTAAGATATACCATAAGGATTGATATTGCGGAAGGGGTTATCCCTGAAATTCTGCTTGCCTGTCCTAAATTTAATGG
>Ga0116200_10000761_pt1 | contig 11496 bp, 10 predicted proteins | sample Mar14436cmmetaG_FD_94478 | JGI IMG/M metagenome (GOLD analysis project Ga0116200, IMG submission 94478) | Marine hydrothermal vent microbial communities from Guaymas Basin, Gulf of California to study Microbial Dark Matter (Phase II) - Marker... ... | reverse complement strand
GCCATCCTGCAAGCGGCGCTGTAAGTAAAGCAATTCAGTAGTGGATTGGGGGACGTCTACATAGATCGGGTCGAGCTGTTGAATCGTGGCCAGAGCTAGCGGCTGATACGCCGTAACAATAGCTCCTTCAGTAACCCGGGATCTGCCGATACGGCCGGAGATCGGAGCCGTTACTTTGGTGTAGCCAAGATTAATTCGTGCTGTTTCCAGGGTAGCTTGATAATAGCGAATATCGGCCTCAACCTGAATCAGGGCGGCAGCCGCGTCATCATACTCCTGCTGGCTTACCGCTTTGTCCGCCAGCAGATCCCGGTAACGTTCAGCTCGGGCCTTGATCGAAGGGAGCGTGGCCTCAGCCCGGCCCAGAGCTGCCAGAGAATTATTGAGAGTTGCCTGAAAAGGAGCCGGATCGATCTGATAAAGCACTTGACCGGCCTTGACATCCGAACCTTCCGTAAATAGGCGTTTCAGAATCAACCCGCTGACCTGGGGCCGGATTTCAGCAACTCTGAAAGCCGCCGTGCGTCCCGGTAATTCAGTAGTCAATACGACCTTTTGGGTTTTTACCGTCATGGTTGTGACCTGGGGTAAGGAACGCGGCGGCGGCGCCTGCTGTTTCCGCTCGCACCCCGTGAAGAGAAGACCTGCCGAGAGAAGCGCCAGCAAAATGCTCAATTTGAGAAACTTGGGTACCATTCGATTAAAATGCATTTAATGTTCTCCTGATAATCATTAAAAAACTTATTAAAAACTTGGTTTATAGTGCAAAAAAATCAACGCTAAATCACGAAGGGATCAGCCCTTTGAAAAGGATATTCAGGATTTCATCCGGATCCTGCGGATAGGGATGTTGCTCGGGAGCTTCAAGCCAAAGATTAAGAAAGGCGTTGCTGAGGCTATCAAGCGCGACCGCGAGGTGGTACGGCTTAGCAATATTCTGAAACCGTCCCTTTTTTATTCCATCCGCAAAGATTTTAGCAAGACTTTGTAAAATCAGGCTGTATTGTTCCCGAAGTTCATCATCAAGGCCAGCCTTGATATTAAAACTCGCGCCCCGGGTTTCAGCAAAGTAGAGACGAATAATAGGAGTGTTTCCCATAAAGACCGCACCTTTAGTCCGCACGTAATTTCTCAGTTTTTCAATCTCATCATCGGTTTCAGTCAGGGCCTTCCTGAGGGCCACATGAAATTTGTCAGCCTGTTCAAGAATAAGAGATTTGTAAAGATCCTCCTTGTTTTTAAAAAACTTGTAGAGAGTTCCGATAGCAAACTCGGCGGTCTCCGCAATCTCCTGCATAGAGACGTTATGGTAGCCCTTTTCCGAAAAAAGCGTCAGGGCGGCCCCAAGCATCTCCTGGCGCTGCCTGAGTTTATCTCGGTCCCGACGTGGTAATTTTTCCTTTTCTATCATTTACCCCTCCGTTTCATAAAGTGACGTACGATTCACTTTTTATAACAGCATAATATGGATGTCAAGCAGAAAGTTAAGCACATTAAATTCGGTAGCAACCAACCGGCAACCACAAACCCACAGGAGAAAACCACTATGACCATCCGTCTACCGTCGATAATTTTTTGATTACATCATAAAACCTCCGTATTTATAAAACCCAAGGCGGGCTTGACACCCGTAACCAAAATTAAGGTATCAGGATGTTCCGGCATGGCTCTTGCTCATTCTCGCGGCACATCGTGTGCCACTCCGAGGTGTGTGCCGCGAATCACCGTCGTGGTGATTCGTTCGGCACCCAATGCCGCTATGAGTCAAGCCCGAACATCCTGGATGTATTTCCGACAATTTCTTGTTTTTTACACCCCTCAAGGGAGTACTGAAAAGAGTGACAGCCTTTCGGGCGTAAGGCACTAAAGAACCTCATCTTCAGACCAGTCAGGAGGGTGTTCGTCTACTATGTAGACAACAGTGATGGAGATGGGAAATTAGATGTAAATACATAATTAGGGCGTGAGAAGGGCGTTTGCGCTGTTTTTCAGCCAGTTATTTGATTTCACCACCCTCCCCCCATATCTTTTTCTGTGGCACTCTCCGTGTCTACTAAATAAACACATTTCGGCTTGATTTTTTTTACGGACTTATATTTTTCGAAAAACACTATAAAAACAGATGCTTATCTATATGGCTTATTTGTTGCTAAGATATTTGGATAGATTTAGGTAAATCAGATAAAATTTCGTCTTGATGGAGGTTTCACAATGGAAATTAGTAAGGTTTTTATTGTCGGTGGGGGATTGATGGGCTGCGGGATTGCCCAGGTCTGTGCCCAGTCCGGAATTCAGGTGATTATAAATGACGTTGAGCAAAAGGCCCTGAATCGGGGAATGGAAAATATCGCTTGGTCGGTAGGCAAGCTGATTGAGAAAGGAAAACTATCTGAAGACAAGAATTCTATATTAGGACGCATTCAAACGGCTACGGACTTTTCCAGAGCTAACGAGGTTGATCTCGCAATTGAAGCTGTTTTTGAGCGGTTGGATTTAAAACAGAAGATCTTTAAAAAACTTGATGAAGTCTGTAGGCCGGATGCTTATTTAGCCAGCAATAGTTCCGCCATACCTACAACTGAACTTGCGGCAGTTACGAATCGTCCGGAAAAGGTGCTGGGTCTCCATTTTTTTAGTCCGGTTCCCATGATGCAGGTCGTAGAGGTTATCAAGGGAATGAATACCTCGGAAGAGACCATGCAGACAGGTGTTGAGTTTGTTAAAAAATTGGGGAAAGAATCCGTTCGTGTTGAAAGTGATGTCCCGGGGTTTTTGCTGAACCGGATCAATTTAGTGGGCTATGTTGAAGCTATTCGTTTACTGGAACAGGGTGTTGGAACAGTTGAAGAGATAGATACTGGGGTTAAGCTGGGTTTTGGCAGAAAGATGGGCCCTTTTGAGACCGGTGACATGGTGGGCCTGGATGTTTCCTTCAACGGTCTGAGTGCAATTTATGAAGAGAGTCAGGATATCCGTTATTATCCCCCGCAATTATTGAGACGTAAGGTAAAGGCGGGCCAGTTAGGGCGCAAGACCGGTCATGGTTGGTATGTCTACAGCAAGAAGAAAATCAGTTAAACAGGAAAGGTCAAAAAAAGCGGATTATTAACCAATTTTTTAATCAGGAGGTCGAGTAATGAAAGAAGTGGTTATTGTCAGTGGTATGCGTACCCCGATTGGGGGATATGGTGGGACCCTCCGTGATATCCCCGTGTACAAATTGGGTAGTCTGGTTTTGAGCGAAGTCCTTAAAAAAGCAAAAATAGAACCTGAACTTGTAGACGATGTGATTATGGGCCAGTCTTATCAGAATGGTGAATGTGCAAATGCCGCACGTATGGCTTTGCTGGAGGCGGGATGGCCCTATGAAGTTCCTGGAGTAACTTTGGATCGCAGGTGTTGTTCGGGTATGGACGCCATATTCTTCGGTGTTATGAAAATTCAGACCGACAACGCCGATATTGTGGTAGCCGGCGGGATGGACAGCCTGAGTCAGGCCGAACTTTATATCCCAGGACATATAAAGTGGGGTTTGGGCGGCAAGGTTGACGACAAATGGGGTGTTATGCCTAAGGGGCATGGCGCGCTTTCCATGTGGGGTTTACCCATCTACGATAGAATACAACGGGCTCGGGTTATGTCTCAACCAATTGAAAGATGTGGGGAATTAAATTCCATGATGACTTGGGCTGAGGCGGCGGCTAAAAACGAGAATATTTCGCGGCGTGAGGCTGACGAATGGTCCTATAACAGCCACCTCAAAGCCATAGCTGCAATTGATTCAGGTAAATTTAAAGATGAAATTGTCTCGGTTCCGATTCCCCAAAAAAAAGGTGAACCGTTAATTTTTGCTGAAGATGAAACCCCTCGCCGGAATATTTCTTTAGAAAAACTTGCCCGGCTATTACCGGTATATCCCGGCGGTGTCTGTACGGCTGGTAATTCGTCGACGGAGAACGATGGCGCGGCAGCCGTGGTTTTAATGAGCAAAGAAAAAGCCCAGGAGCTGGGTTTGGAACCGTTGGCCTACTTCAGGTCATGTGCTGTGGCTGGGGCTGATCCAACCCTCACTTATCCGGCAGTGCCGTCATCGGTAGAGAAAGCACTCAAGAAGGCAGATATTACCATAGACGAAATCGATCTTTTCGAAATTCAAGAGGCTTTTGCGGTTCAGGCTTTAGCCGACGCAAGATTGATGAAGATTAAAGATGAGGATTTTGTCGAAAAAGTCAATATCAATGGTTCCGGCATCTCTCTTGGTCATCCGATTGGCGCTACCGGTGCTATGCGAATGGTTACACTGCTTCATGAGATGAAAAGGTGTCAACATCGTTTCGGTTTGGAGACCATCTGCGGTGGTGGTGGACTTGGAATCGCGGCTGTGTTCGAAAGAATCTAATGGTTATCTCAATGGGGAAGTATAATGACTGAAATTGCAATTGTTGAATGTGCCCCCAGGGATGGTATGAGGTTAGCTGCAAATGATGTGTCAATAGAAGAGAAGGTCTCTTTTATTGATGCTTTATCAGCAGCTGGTGTTAAAAAAATTGAGGCCGTATCTTTTGTCCATCCCCGATTTATACCCCGGATTGAGGATGCTGAAGCTGTCATTAAGCAGCTGCCGAAAAGGTTGGGAACTTCATATGTGGGTATTACCCCTAATGAGGTAGCTTGTCGCAGGGCCATGCTCACAGACATTGATGATATTTTGATACTGGTTGCGGCCAGTGACCTGTTTAATCAAGTGGCCCTTGGATATTCATTAAGGACTATGATGAATAAAGTTATACCTGCAATAATAAATGTGGCCCGAGAACAGGGGAAAGGCGTCAGGGCCTATATCCTGACCGCCTTCGGCTGTCCTTATGCGGGGCCGGTTTCTGCCTGTCAGGTTGAAGAACTTGTAGCCAGATTGGATTTTATGAGCGTGAATGAGATTTCATTTGTCGACAGTACCGGCATGGCTACCCCGGTCCAGGTCAAGAAACTACTTTTGCCTTTATTGAAAATGGACTTAAAGTCTGATCTCGCAGTTCATTTTCATGACAACCGGGGTATGGGAATGGCCAATGCCATGGCTGCCTTTGACGCTGGAATAAGGATTTTTGATACCGCTGTAGGCGGGATGAGTGTCTTGCCATTCGGGGCTCCTGAACAACAGGTGGCAACTTGGAACATTCCCACGGAAGACCTGGTTAATATGTTTGAATCCATGGGGGTCAAGACTGGGGTCGACTTGGATCGCCTTCTTGATTGTGTCGCCACAGCCGAAAAAATAGTTGGGAAAGAGTTGACCGGTCACATCCTTAAAACCGGCCGTACTGATCGGGTTTTTAATGCTCCCAAAAAATTAAAGCTAACTAACCCAACAGGAGGAATCTGAGAATGAATTTTGAGTTAACTGAAGAACAAGTACTTTTCAAGGAAGCTATCAGTAACTTTGCCCAAAAAGAGATCATGCCGCTGGTAGACGAGGCTGAAGAGAATAATATTTTTCCAAAACAGCTTTTCAAAAAGATGGGATTACTGGGTTTTTTATGTCCCCGCTACCCGGTGGAGCTGGGTGGTGGCGGTGGTGATAAGGTCATGGATTGTATCATGACCGAAGAACTCAATAAAGTAAACTGTGGGATTGCCGCATCACTTATGGTTCAGGGAGGCCTTAGTACTCAGCCCATCTTTAAATTTGGCACAGAGGAGCAAAAAAATAGATACCTTATTCCCGCAATCAAAGGGGAAAAAATAGGTGCTTTTGCCCTGACCGAACCTAATTCCGGTTCCGATGCCGCATCAATAAAAACTCGAGCTGTGCGTGACGGAGGCAACTACATTATTAACGGGACCAAGACCTTTATTACCAATGGGCCGATATGTGACTTTGTGGTTGTGGCGGCCTATACAGATATCAACAAACGGGGGACCGGGATCAGCCTTTTTATTGTCGAAAAGGGAATGGAGGGATTCTCGGTTCCTCGGAAGCTGGATAAAGTCGGGAACTGTTCTATTGAGACCGGGGAATTGGTTTTTGAGGATTGCCGGGTGCCCGCCGAAAATTTAATTGGTGAACAAGAGGGAGGAGGGTTTGATATGATTGCCGACACCCTTACCCAGGGACGTATAACCTACGGTAGCCGTTGTACCGGCGTGGCCCAGGCAGCCTATGATCTGAGTGTTGATTATGCCCGGGAGAGGATTCAATTTGGAAAACCCATTATTAAATTTCAGGCAACCAGATTCAAACTAGCTGAAATAGCGATGAATATCGATATTATGCGTTCCTATACTTTCCGGGTTGCCCGCATGTATGATCAGGGACAAAAGGTTCGTAAAGAGTCTTCTATGGTCAAGCTTTTTACCTCGGAAGTGCTTCAGAAAATCCTTGCTGATTCTATGCAGATACATGGCGGTTATGGATATATGAAGGAATATCCAATTCAAAGGCTCTGGCGTGACGGTAGATTATTTACAATTACCGAAGGCACTTCTGAAATACAACGTCTTGTTATTGCCAAAGAAACACTTGGTTAGTACCTTACTCCTGAAAGGCTGTCGTAAAAAACAAGAAATTGTCGGGAATATATTCAGGATGTTCGGGCTTGGCTCATAGCGGTATTGGCCGCCGAACGAATCACATGATGTGATTCGCAGCGGACGCCTCGGAAGCCGGACATGGACGGCCGGCGAGAATGAGCGAGAGCCATGCCGGAACATCCTGACACCTTAATTTGGGTTGCGGGCGTTAGCCCGCCTTAGGTTTTATAAATACGGAGGTTCTATGATGGAGATCAAAAAAGTAGCAGTTATCGGAATGGGAACTATGGGGAGTCAGATCGGAATTGTTTGTGCCCGTGGAGGTTTTCAAACGGCAATGGTAGATGTCAATTCCATTCAGGTGGAAAATGGAATGAACAGCATCCGGAAATTTTTTAAAGGACAAGAGAAAAAGGGTAAGATAGGCCGGGAATCAAGTGAAAAGATCTTGTCGCATATGACCAGCGGTACCATGATTGAAGAGGCTGTGGAGGATGTCGATTTGGTAATTGAAGCAGTGTTTGAAGATGTGGAAGTTAAAAAGAATATTTTTCGGAAACTGGATAAAACCAGTCCCTCAAAGACGATTCTAGCCAGTAACACTTCGACCCTCTGGGTTGCGGAGCTTGCTGCGGCCACCAATCGTCCACAACAGTGCCTCGGCACCCACTTTTTGATTCCGGCAGCGTTAACCCCGATGGTCGAAGTTGTCAGAGGCCCGGTCACCTCTGATGCGACTCATAATACAGTCATCGACTTCTTGACCAAGTGCGGCAAGGAAACTGTAACCGTTGCTGACTTTCCGGGATTTGTTATCAACCGGCTTTACTTGCCTATGGTTAATGAGGCTTTTTTCGCACTTGAGACAAGTATTGCTACAGCCGAAGAGATCGACAGAAGTTGTGTGAAAGGTTTAGGTTTTCCTTTAGGTCCGCTGGCTGCCGCAGATGCTTTTGGCCTGGATATCCTTTTAGCCTGCATGAAGACATTTCACCAGGAATTGGGTGATAAATATCGACCTTGCCCCTTGCTAGTGAAGCTTGTCAAAGCAGGTCATTTGGGTAGAAAGAGTGGTCAAGGGGTTTATAGTTACAACCACAAATGACATAAAATTATCAACGAGAGGTTTGAAATGTTAGTTTTTAGTGATGAACAAAAAATGATTAAAGCGATGATTGGAAAGTTGGCTAAAGATAAGATTTCTCCTTTAAGTGAGGATGCAGATGCTGCCGGCCATTCATCACCTGAAATGGTCAAGCTGTTAGCTCAAAATGGTCTTTTGAAGATGGGCGTCCCTGAGGCCTATGGTGGAATCGGAGCATCTTACACAACGATTGCCATGGCTGTAGAAGAGCTGGCCAAAGTGGATGCCTCTGCGGCTATGATTGTGTTTGTAACCCAGTCGCTCATCCAGATATTGAAACAATGGGGAAGTACAGAGCTGCAAGATAAATTCTTTAAAAAAATGTCTTCCGGTGACAAGGTAAACGCCTTTTCCCTGACGGAACCAAATTTTGGTTCGGAATCGGCTTCAATTCAAACAAAAGCCGTGCTGGATGGTGATGATTACATAATTAACGGTACTAAAATTTTTGTGACGAACGGAGATATTGCCGATTTTGTGCTGGTTTTTGTACGTACCGGCGAGGGCGAAAGGCATAAAGGTTTATCCGCAATTGTTGTGGATACCCGGAACACACCCGGATTTAAGGTAGGTAAACATGAAGATAAGCTGGGGTTGCGGGGTTCGGATATGGCGGAAATAATCTTTGAGGATGCCAGAGTTCCCAAGGCTAATATAATTGGTGAACCTGGAAAAGGCTGGGATGTTCTGGTTTCAGGAGGGGCCGATATGCGCTCTTATGGTCCGGGTGCCATGGCTGTCGGTATAGCTCAGGGAGCACTCGATTATGCGGCTAATTATGCCAAGGAGAGGGTTCAGTTTGGTGCTCCGATCAGCAAACTTCAGGCCATAAGATTTATGCTTGCTGATATGGCTATTCAGACAGAAGCGGCGAGATCGCTTCTTTATCGAACCACAGCCTTAATGGATTCCGGATCAGAAGACAATAAGTTGCGAGGCAGTCTGGTTTCATCAACTAAATGCTTCGCTTCCGATGTCGCCATGCGAGTGACAACCGATGCGGTGCAACTTCTGGGTGGCTATGGGGTTATGAAGGAATATCCTGTAGAAAGGATGATGCGTGATGCGAAGATGATTCAAGTGTTCGACGGTTCCAATCAGATCCAAAGAGTTATTGTGGCCAAGAATCTACTTTCTTGATTCCGGTCATGATCCATCGGTAATCGACCAATAAATAGAAGGTCAATTTATAATGAGTTTTAACCATCTGAGAGGTGATATTTATGGAATCGACAATTATTTATGATGTGAAAGAACAAGTTTGCACTATTACACTCAATCGTCCGGAGGTTTTCAATGCTTTAAATCTTCAATTAGTCAGAGATTTGATTGCGGGTTTAAAAAGAGCTGATCTTGATCCCCTGGTGAGGGTAGTCATCCTTAAAGGGGCCGGCAAGGCCTGGTGTGCGGGAGGTGATTTGGAGGAATTGCTGGAATTGACAAACGGGTGTGCTGCTGAACGCCGTGCCTATCTTGTGAATTTCAAAGAGATGATTGATACTTTAAGGGGCATTTCAAAACCGATAATTGCCGCTGTACATGGGGCTTGTGTGGGTGGAGGTAACGAGGTAAATATAGCCTGTGATCTTACTATCGCCTCAGAAAGGGCCAAGTTCGGTCAGGCCGGGCCACGCGTAGGTTCAATACCGGCCTTTGGGGTTCCGCAAAATCTGCAAATACTTGTAGGAGAAAAACGTTCCCGGGAGATTACCTACTTTTGTGATCTCTACAAGGCTAGTGAAGCCGAAGATATGGGTTGGATCAACAAGGTTGTAGCTCCCGAAGACCTTGATGCGGAAGCAGAAAAATGGGCTCAGAAAATTATTGAAAAAAGTCCTACAGCGATTACGCTAGGAAAGAAAATGCATAATATTTACTATGATACGCTCTCTTCCAGCGCTGAAATGGGTGTGGAAATGCTTACTTTGTTTTGGGGTACGGAAGAGGCCCGAGAGGGAATGTTGGCTTTTAAGGAAAAACGCATCCCTGTTTTTGATTGATGCGTTATTAACTCCTCTTACAATCGTTGGAATTTCAGTACCTCGCCATCCCTGGTTAAAGGGATGGCGAGGTGAGTTTGCCCGCGCTTAATCCTGTGAATTCATTTTTATTCTATCCATCAGTTTGTATTGTTCTATTTTCTTGTAAAAAGTTCTTCTGCTGATGCCCAGAATCTTAATAGCTTCTGTTTTAGTTTTTGATCTTTCCAGTACCTTTCTGATTACATTTTCCTCTACTTGTCTGAGTACCGAGTTAAGTAGATTACCACTTTCCGTAGCGATGGAATCAGTCAATGCTTCAGGCGGTTTGGATTTCCCCTGAACTTTTAGAAAACTTGGCAGCGAATTGGGTGTAAGTAGAGAACTCGTAGCCATGGTGGCCGCATAGTCCACCACTCCCTTCAACTCCCGAACATTACCCGGCCACTCATAAGATTTCAATAGTTCCATGGATTCAGGAGTGAAAATCAAATTTTGTCCCTGAGCCGAAGTATACTCTGTCAGAAAATGGTCTACCAATATGGGAATATCTTTTTTCCGCAGCCTTAGGGGGGGCAGGTTGATAGTTATGGTATTGATGCGATAGAATAGATCGTCACGAAAGTGCTTATGAAGAATGTGATCGGTCAAGTTCTTGTTGGTGGCGGAAATAAGTCGGACATCCACTTGGACAATCTTTAAGCCGCCGATCTTTTTAAAACGACCTTCCTGGAGAACCCGGAGGATCTTTGCCTGGCTTTGAAGGGATGCATCGCCTATTTCATCCATGAAGAGGCTTCCTCTGTGGGCTTGTTCAAAAAGACCCTTCCGGCCCTCCGGTCGAGCCCCGGTAAAAGCTCCTCTTTCATACCCAAACAACTCACTTTCAAAGAGATCATCCGGTATGGCCGCGCAGTTTATGTCAACAAAGGGCATTTTCCCGCGCTGACTCACAAAATGAATTGCCCGCGCGAGAAACTCCTTACCCGTGCCGGTCTCACCTATAATCAATACCGGCAAGTTGGTTCCAGCCGCTTTCTGGGCATTAAGAAGGGCGATCTTAAATGCAGGATCTTCACCTTTTAAATTGCCAAACTCAGAACTTAGACTTTCTGATAACAGTCGTTGTTTATCGAAATATGAATCTACAGACTCTTCAGAAAAGGCGAGTTCTGATCTGATAATTTGGCCTTCAATCTCAGGCCTTGTTGTTGACACTCTTGTCATGTATATGATTTTTCAACCTGTTTGGAATAAACCCGGAAAACATCACCTGCAACGCCCCAGTTTATGTAAAATTTCATCAAAAACTTTACGTTCATGATCTGTTAGTTGTGAAAGAAAATGCTGATTTGCAGTATCGTAAATATGAGTAAGAGCCCCCCGTAATGACCGCGACCGCTCTGTTAGCCGGACATAAAGTGCCCGACGGTCGTTAGGGTTAGCCTGGCGGATTACGAGCTGATTCCGTTCAAGCCGATCCAGAATTCCGGTCAGAGTGGATTTGTCCAAGGCAACTTTCTCCGCGAGCCGGGTAATCAGAATGTTGTCCTCCTCGTAGAGGGCGATCAATAAAAAGAACTGGGGCTGAGAGAGACCGTATTGAGTAAGGCGTTCCCGGTATGTCCGGGTCACCTGCCGGGAAACTTTGATTAGTGAAAAACAGATACCTTCCTGAAAAAGCATGGAGAGATCTCCGTTATTTTTTTGAAGCCTGCCTTATCAGTACCTATACATATAGTATGCACACAAACTACTTGCGTGAATAAAACATTATCGATTACATTTTGTCAAGGAAAAAAGTGGTGGCAGGTACTGTGTCTGATGAGTAATATTTTTAGT
>Ga0116200_10000760_pt1 | contig 11497 bp, 5 predicted proteins | sample Mar14436cmmetaG_FD_94478 | JGI IMG/M metagenome (GOLD analysis project Ga0116200, IMG submission 94478) | Marine hydrothermal vent microbial communities from Guaymas Basin, Gulf of California to study Microbial Dark Matter (Phase II) - Marker... ... | reverse complement strand
CGACGTCGCCACCGGCGAGGAAGCCGCAGACACAAATGTGAGACCATCGGGAATGGTATCGTTGATCCAGACATCATAGGCAGTCCACGCACTGGCAGACGTATGCGTCACCACAATGCTGTAATTAACAATATCTCCTGCCTCAACAATACTCTGATTTGCTGACTTAGTGATACTCAAATCTGGCTCGAGAATGAGAACGGATGCCACATCTTGCGATGAGAAACTGTTTCCAAATTCATCTTCATGGGTAACCGATGCCGTATCGGCGAGAGTGGTGCCATTCTGATTGGAAATTACATCCTCCACAATGGTTGTAATATTTACGGTAACGTTGCGAGGACCAGTAAAATTACCGAGATACCAGGAGACTGTCTGCCCGTTGATGCTGGTATTCCCGGGATCCCATGCCCCGTCTATGGTTGAATTCACATAAAGCAATCCAGCGGGGAGTGTATCCTCCACGGTTGTATTGCGGTAGATTTCCCCCACGCCCCAGAAACTCACATTGATGGTAAAGTTGGCGTACTCGCCAATAGTTCTTGTACTATTGGGTGTTTTGCTGATATTGTGGCGCGCAGCAAAGGTGGTAACCGTTGCACTGCTGTAAATGCATCCCGATGCGCATGTGCCATTGACAATAACAGTATTGTTGGTGCTCCCAGTAGCCGTCACATTGGCATATATGATGCGAATCCAGGTATTGGTTCCCATAGGGATTGTCTGGTTGAGCCATGTGATTACATTGTTTGCGATATGGCTGCTGGTATCGGGTGTGCCATTCTGATATGTGGTGATGATGGTTGTATTGTCAAACGCGGTACCAAGGATGTCAACAATGCTGACGTTTCGTGCATCTGTGTCTCCAGTATTACTCACCCGAATTGTCCAGGTGGCGGTTTCTCCAGATGCATACATTACCTGGGTTGGCGGTAGTTTACTCACTGAGAGAATGGGGTGAAGTGGGTCAACATACTGGCTGGTGTCTGTGGTGAATGTATGGTTGCAGAGGTTTCGGAAGATGAAGGTGGTGTTTGCATAGGAGGATATGTCATCTGCGCACCCGGTTCCGTTGTCCACAATTTCAAAGTAGATGGTGACGGTTTCATTTGGATAAATGTAGTCAATGTGTGTTCTGTTCCACATTACTGTTAAATTTATTGAAGAGTAATCTGCTGGCTCGGTGTTTGCGAATGTTCTGCTCGTGTTACTGCTCTCGATAACAGCTGAACCTGTGTTGTACACATAACCAAAGGGAATTTCAAACCATATACTGCTGACATTGGCTATCGAACCGTTATTATGAATGGTAATGGTAAAGTTACCGCCGCATGGAATAATATCCTCGTGGGATTGAGAAAGGGAGATGTCGGGGGATGTCCTCAGGTATACTACATCGGTGTTGCTCTCGAGAGTGAGTGGGCAGCAGCCCCAGGTAACGGTGGCATTGTTTATCGTATCGTTTACTGTACAGCCTGATACTGTTACAGAGATATTTATGGATATGTTACTGCCAACGCTCATGTTTGAGAGGTTCCATGTGAGGGGATTGCTTACACTCCCGTTTCCGCTATCGGCAGATGGGGATGAAGAGACATATGCCACATTATCCGGTAAAATATCGTACAACGTGACATTCTTTGCTTCATAATCGCCATTGCTTATTATTGTAATGGTCCAGTTTATCGTATCTCCCGGTTCTGCAATGGTGTGGGCTGGTTCCTTCGCTATGCTCAGGTGGGGGCTCGCTTTCTGTGGCATGAATTCTTTGATATCCTCTGAGCCATATGCAGTGCAGGGCAAAGTATAGTTAACCTTGGCTGTTGCGTATTCGGAAATTTCTGCACACGGTGAGGAGATGGTTACATTGAAAGTTATGGTAACGGTGGCTCCTCTCGATATAGAGTCAAAATGCCATGAGATGTTGTTACCCCACGTGGTGACAGAGGATGGTGTGGCTCCGGTTACATTCCATGAATCAGGTACATAGGTTAAATTCTCCGGAAGATATTCAGTAACGTTGACAGCATAGGTATCCACCTGCCCATTCTTCAGTACAATGGTTCCCATTGCCTCGTCACCGCATAGGTCAATAAGGCCGATGTCATGCCGTATCACGATAATCCTATCACCTATAAGCCTCACGATTGAAGAGGCGTTAATCTGCTGGCATATTTCCCCGTAGATGCAGCCCCAGTGTGCCTCGGCATAGTTATTCACATACTCGCAGCCGGTGAGGTTTGCAAACAGTTCAATTATTTTAACTTCGCTTGGTAGCATATCGCCCAGATTCCAGGTTATATTCTGCCCGTCTATGGTTGTATTTGCGTGATCTGCCACGCCATCTATGGTGGAGGAGATATAACTCAAATTATGGGGCAGCATATCAGTTACAGCAGCATTAAAGGCATTACCATTCCCCTTGTTAATTACGTATATCCTCCAGTTTAACTGTCTGGAATAGGCAAAGGTCTCCTCAGGTGTTTTGATGATGATAAGATTGCCTGAGGTAACCAGAATGGGTTGGTCTGAAGCATTTTCTGTATATGAAAACCCGCAATTGTCCTTATATGCAAGTGTTGCAGAAACGGGCCCAGGTGTCTGACACCTTTTGATAATACTTAAAGATATACTGCCCCCTGTATGAATTCTCCAATAGCCATTCTTGGAGAAATTCCATACATAGAGGTTGCCGGTCTGCTCCGGCTCAAAGGTCGGCACATTCATGTATGAACCGAGGCTCTCGTTATAGTATTGAATACCTGTGAAAAAGGTGCTGTTGTTCATATAGCCGTAATTGGTGCAATTGAGCGTAATGACCATATCGTAGCAGTCCCAGTTGCTATTGTTATTCAAGGTAATGCTGACATTATATATGCCGCAGTCGCTCACAATGGATGGAATGTCAATGCCTATTGAGTAATCTGCCCGTCCAACGGTCACCCACACCCCGCTGTGGTACATGCCATCTGGCGAATCAGGATTTGGATGCCCGGAGATGTTTAAATCAGACCAGTCAACGAACGTGCCCGTACTCCACTGGTGAAGGCTGTAGACAATTGAAAGTGTGGTGCCGTTGGCAAGCGAGGTATAATTATTCAAAAAACTGAGGTTGTTCCACTCTTCAAGAGTTATAGAATGGTTCACTACAATGCTTCCGTTTATAATGAAAGTGGCGTTGCTGCTCATGGTGCCATATGGCCAGAACGTCTGCCCGTTATTTTCCTGTTCCCTGAACCATATATCGCTCCAGTTGATGCCTGTTATATGAAAGGTTATGTTATTGTAGTAGGTGATATTGTGGCTGTTTTCTGTGAACGCAGGGCTTGCCGTTTTGTTCCATCCCACATCCTGAACAAAGGTGTAGTTCTCGGGACACACACTGGCTGTATCTACCGAAGCACTGCCTGAAAAGGAACAACCACAGCAATCCTCCACCTCCTCAACTGAGAGTGTGTTGGTTACCAGCATTCCACACGGTCCCTCGTTTCGGAACGTTACATTGACGCTCCACGGCACACCATTCTCAAGCGTAATGTTGTGCCATACTATCGTGTTTCCGGAAACGTTTCCCGTTCCATTATCGATAACGACAAATCCTGCTGGAAACGTGTCCGTGATATTGGTGGTTATATTGGGATACGCACATCCTCCCTGATTATATGTCACAGAAAGCGTATAGGTACCGTTCTCACCCACATACAGCAGATTGGGCCCTATCTTGTTCACAGAGAGCGACGAACCTCCTTCTCTGGAAAATGGCACAAATGCCACGGGGGGTGCAGCCCATGGATGCCCGCACTGATCCTCGTATTTTGGATCAAAAACAAGGGTTCCGCTGCTTGGCGCACTGCACATGAGTGCGGGTTGCGGGCCAAACTCAAAGGATATGTTTTTGGAGGAGTTGGCAGGGACGGTTTCCACGTAGAGTGTGGTGTTGCTTTCATAATAGGTGCCACCTGTCACATTTGTGATGGAGTACTCGGAAGGCATCCCTTTTATCACAAAACGCATGTTGTTGGCCGGTCCTGTACCCGTATTGGTGACGTTGATCCAGATAGTGCGATTCCCGCAGTATGGGAGGTTGATAGGATTCGGTTCTACACTATAACTAATATCTGGCGGGCGGGCTATCAACTTTATTGTCCCCTGGGCAAAGGTCTCTTGGCATATGCTGGTGCATCCCCAGCTGGCATTCACCGTGTTGTAAAGTCCTTCACAGCTCACCACCTCAGCGGCAACGTACACCACCATTGTTTCATCAACATCTATTCTGCTGTAACTCCAATTTGGCCAGGTGGTGGCATTGGTGCTGTTGAGAACGAGCCCGCTCCCCAGCGTGTCCCTCACAGTAACATTGAATAGCGGGCCTGTCCCAATGTTGGTTATCCTTACCGTCCAGTTCGCCACATCACCCACAGCTGCATTCTGCTGCTGAGGGAGCTTTTCAAGGAATATGAGTCCTCTATTCACGAGCATGGAGGAGGAGAACGCGGATGTAGATTTATTGTCGTAATATACCGTCGCCTCTATTCTGCACCCGCTCGATGCATTGCAGTATGCGACCAGGGAAAAATTGATCTGGATGGACTCATTCACTCCCAGAGGGTTTATGAGGGGTGTGAGATTCCAGCTGAGGTTTTGCCCGGTAATGAGGGGGTCAGCGGTGGACGTGCCATTTGGAAAGGTTATGTTGGCACTCCCGTTGATGTAATGAAAATCTGCTGGCATGGTCACCTGGACCGTAATATTGAAGGCTGACTCATCGCCCCTATTGTTGATGTGGAGGGTGTAGTTGTCAGGTTCGCATACATTTACCTCTTCAGGAACGATGATTTCCATGTTTAAGGAGCTCTGTGCGAACACAGAGGGGAAAAGGTAAAAGGACGAGCTTATGACCAGTACCATTACGGTGAAAAACACCGGTAACATCCTGTACATAGAGTGCTCTTCCTCTGTCATACCCTTGAAATGTCTTTCCATCTTTTCACCTATCCTTGGTCTCCTTATTTAATTTCAATAAATAAGTATCCATTTTACCTATGTAATGTTTTTTGTTACTCCTTTCTGGTGATGGGACACACGAACAGACCAGTCTTCATGCTTTCTCTCCCATAATAGGTATCTGGTGTTTCCTGGGTCCGTACGGTCATCACATGCAGGTATGCACCGCAATGTGCGCATTGGAAAAATAAAAATACCGGTTACTATTCTTGCCGCATATGGTGTGATATGATTCCAAACATTTTTATTGTAGTATTTCATATGCCCCCATGGAGGACTTGTCGTCACTCACGTCTAAGGAGCTAAAGGGTGAACTGAAGAAGGCCGACGAAAAATACCAGCAACTGCGTCAGAAAAGAGATGAACTGAACCAGAAAGCACGTCTTTTAAGGGATGAAAGAAATATGCTCAATGATGAGAAGAAACGCCTTACAGAGGAGATGAAGAAGGCAAAGGAGATGAGAGATAGAATCGTTGCGAAAATGAAGGAGCACAAAAAAAAGAGAGCAGAATATCAACAGCAGGCAAAGGAACTGATAAAAAAGAAGAGAGAGCAGCGGGGTAAATATAAGGGAAACAGTTTGTTTTTGAAGGTAGAAGAACTCAAACTTGAAATACGCCGCCTCCAGTACGAACAGGAAACGGTGCCCATGAAACCAAAAGAAGAAGAGCGGGTAATAAAAGAGATAAAGGAAAAAAAGGCGGAATATGAAAGGGTAAAAAAGGAACTCGGCGCACAGCAGACAATCGAAATCGATCTCGAGCACCTTGACGAATCCATCAATCAGCTGTTTGAGATGGCCGACAAGGAGCACGAGATGGTGGTGAAATACTACAAGGAGAGCCAGGAATATCACAATAAATTTATCAAGCTGGTTGATGAAATATCCAAACTCATAAACGAGGCAAATCAGAAGCATAAGGAGTACCTTGAACTCAAGCAGAAGGCAGATGAGTATCACCGCAAGGCAGTTGAGATGAGAAGCAAAATCATAAACATCAGAAAGGAGAGGAAGGAGCGGTATGAAGCGGCAATGAGACTCATTGAGAGTACCAACATAAAGGCACGTGCCCTCCTGGACGAGGATGAACTGGACAAAATAATGAATGAAAACATTGAAAAATTGAAAAAGGAAGGAAAGATTTCCATTGGGTTATAATGCCAGGCACGGTGATAGTAGGTCTCCAGTGGGGCGATGAGGGAAAGGGGAAAATAACCGACTATTTTTCCTCACGCGCAGACTGTGTGGTGAGATATCAGGGTGGAAACAATGCGGGACATACGGTGGTCATCGGGGATGAGGAATACAAGCTCCATCTCATACCATCAGGCGTGCTGCAACGCAAAAAGGCGGTGATTGGCAACGGCGTGGTGGTTGACCCGGAGGCACTCCTGCAGGAAATGGCAATGTTGCAGGAGAAGGGGATACGCCCTGACATACTGATAAGTGACAGGGCCCATGTTATTATGCCCTATCATAAAACACTGGACGGGGCAGAGGAGGAACAGCTCGGGAACAGAAAGATAGGGACCACAAAAAAGGGAATAGGACCGTGCTACACGGACAAGGTGGCACGGCATGGCATCCGCATGGGCGATCTTGTGAATGAAAACGATTTCAGGGAGAAAATGGAGCGCATCATCCCCATCAAGCAGAAATTATTCGATGTGTATGGTCTCGGCACCATAGATGTGGTCCACATCATGCAACAATATCTTGAATACGGTTCAAAGCTGAGGGAATATGTGGGAGATACCATCCATTACCTCAATACCATCATCGATGAAAAGGAGGTGCTCTTTGAGGGGGCTCAGGGATTCCTGCTCGATATTGATTATGGTACCTATCCCTACACCACTTCGTCAAACCCGGCCACGGGAAGCGTGTGCACCGGTGCCGGTATAAGTCCGGGCAAAATAAGCCGGGTCGTGGGGATAGTCAAGGCATACACCACAAGGGTGGGGATGGGGCCCATGCCCACCGAGGAACACGGCGAGGTGGGTGAGCATCTGGCTGAAAAGGGACACGAGGTTGGCACAACCACTGGAAGGAAGAGGCGATGCGGCTGGCTTGACCTGGTGGCCCTGAGATATGCATGTACTGTCAATGGTGTGGATGAAATCGCATTGACAAAGCTGGATGTGCTCGATGGCCTCTCTGAAATAAAGGTGTGCACCGCCTATGCTGTCGATGAGAGAGAGATTGAAACCTTTCCCTCCTCGCTGAACGTGCTCGAGCGATGCACGCCGGTGTACGAAACGCTTGAGGGATGGGATGGTGTGCGGGGAAAGAAAAGGTATGACGACCTTCCGCGCAATGCAAAAAGATACGTCGATTACATTTCAGAACAACTGAACACACCGATAACCCTTATTTCAACGGGACCTGCAAGAGACGAAACAATAATGATTTGATGCTATGCCTGGGCATCAACGGTCACAATTCTGAAGTAGATGCTTGCATCCTTTTCATCGAATATCCCCCCGTTGCCATCATCGCTTCCATCCGAAAGTTTGTACATGCTATCTGAAGGATATTGATGTCCCACCTTATTTCCAATGTAGTAATTTATACTCAGATTCGTACCCGTTTCTCTATTATCATCATCACCGTTTATGTCCAGAGATTTATCCTTGAATACATCCTGATAATAGAGCGCTATTGTTATCTTGTGGTATCCCACGCTGTCATCCACATCGATGGTTAAATTCCAGTTGACGGTAGTGTCCTCGTCTATGGTGAGTTCCTGCACACCCGCCTCTGGGAGAATGTATTCAGTATTTCCTATGGTAACGGTTGCATAAATGTCTGCCGTTTGCCGCAGCCACCGCACAGAATCCTTTATCCGTATCCTGCTGATCTCCACTTCTATTGCAGCATTGTTGAATGGAAGGTAATCCTGTCCGTCGAGAACACCGTCATTATCGTCGTCACTGTCCGCATTATCTCCGATGCCATCGCCATCGCTGTCTCTCCACTCATTGGGATCGCTGGGGAAGGCGTCTTTGTCATCGGGAACACCGTCGCCATCCTTGTCATGTGTTGGATTGAGAATGTTTTCGTTCCAGCTCTTGTAGGCAAAGGGAGCCACCACGATGACTATGATGATTATGATTATTGCCATGAATAAAAATAACAGGTTTCTTCCAGATTTTATGTCCTTCATTCTAAACATAATTGATGCTAACCTTAAAAAACTTATGCATACTCCTTAAATAAGTGCGATACTCACCACGTTGCTTCCACGCAGCACTATTTTGCCCAGTCTTCGTTCCTCCCCCTCCTTTTCCTCTCTGGCGTCATCCAGCACGAGGTTCATATACTGGTCATGGCCAATAAGTTTCCCTTTTAGCACCCTCCCATCCTTGAGAAGCAGGGAAATCTCTCTATTTTTGCTCACCTCCAGCAGGTCAATGGGCAGCACCATAGAAGGGAATGTACATCCCTTTTATATATCTTTACCTATCTAGGCTCCCGGGAAATATGGGAATGGGGATATCACAGGGCATATGGAGTGAGTTTTGGATGCCAGTCAAAGGAACATTTTTGTATGAAATACGGGAAATGAAAAAGAAAGAGAAGCGGTATTTTCAGGCCAAGGTAATCACTCCAGTAGTTCCTCTCCCATTGGTTGCCCGCATCATCCCGCGCGTTCTGGGAGTTCTCAATAAAATTGTTTTCAGATATGGCATTTTCCGTGCTTCGCCATCCAAAGTATATCCCATAGTGTTCGTTTTTTTCCATATGGTTATGGACGATGACATTATCAGTTGAATTCACAAACTGGGGGCCGTGAATATTCAGGAAAATCACATTTCCCGAGATGTTGAACTGATGTGAGTTGTATAAATAGATGGAGTACCAGTTTTTCGAGAAATTGTTTTCCGCAATGCTGCCGCTGTCTCCTTCCATCCACACTGCATACCAGGCATTGTAGGAAAAGGTGTTTCCTCTGATTGTTGCATCAGTGGCATGTTCACCCCATACACCGTACCAGTTATCATGGAGTGTGTTATTCTCTATGTCAGTTTCGCCGGTGCCGTTTATCCATATCCCGCATTCATTGTTTTCTATCACGTTTTCCGTGATGCGGCACCCGACCCCCGCTATCCAGATGGCGGTGGAAAAGGAATGGATTTCATTTTCCGTTATCAGGGCATGATTTCCGTAGCAGATGATGCCCTCATTTTTCTCATATCCTTCTATCTCAAATCCCCGAATAGTGATATCGGGGGAACACAGTATGATGCCGCCTGTTTTTATTGTTGCGTCCTCACCTGTAATTGTGAGTGATTTATCTATGGATAAATTTTCAACATACACCCCGGGATGAACAATGATTCTGTCGCCATCGCTGGCATTTCCGATGGCATCCTGCATCTTCGTGTAATTGCCGGGGCCGTCTCCCCCCACATGAAGGGTGTGATGGATATACCCAGCGGATGATTCATACCCTCCTATCTTCAGAGTTGGGTCACCGAACAGCTCCAGTTCCTCTGCCGCCTTCATGTGAAATGCCTTTGCCACGCCACTCCATGAGAAATTATTCAGATACCCTGTTATTGCATTTCCCCACGCATTTCCCAGAAGCCCTCTTCCCGCCATCTCCTCGCACAATCGCAGGTGCAGGTTACCGAGGAACATCTCTGTCACATTCTCTCCGTGCCCTATCCAGCAGAGACCTGTGGGGCCAATACTCGCAACTGCCTTTCCTCGCGCAACCCAGAACCAGTTGAAGCATTCACGGGTTCCGTTGAATTGCCCCAGTCGTGCACCTGATGTGAGGATTATCGGCAGGTAATCGTTTTTCAGCTGGAGGACATTCCATTCATAGTAGTAAATCCATTTTTCATCATCCTTTGCATGAGTTGCCCACAGATGGTGGTTTCCTGCCCCCTCGAACACGGCAAGTCCTGCCCCCTCGTTTATAATGTCATTTATCTTTTGTGCATACAATCCATCGGATGCATACGCCTTGGTGATGTGGTATCCTTCCATATGCTCCGCAATACTGTCAAGCAGGTATTCTCCCTCTGCAATGTCCCAGGGGTCGTGGAGATACAAATCACCTCCGAAGAGGGCCACGTTGTTGAACCGCACATCCGGATTGTTTTCATAGGAGATGATATTCTCAATAACCTGCTCCAGCTCCGCATCGCTTCTTACCGGAAGTCTTCCAAGATACACATCGGGCAGCAAATCCACCTCATCTGCCAGCTTCTGACCGGATATCTCGTGGTCAAATTCCCCGAAATATCCGTTGCCGTTGGTGTCCCACGAGGAAAAGGAGCCGTCGGCATTGTACAGGTCAGCAAAGTACAGGTCACTGATGAACCTTCTTTCGTATTCCCACGAGGAACTGCGGTCGTTCAGCCATGAATACCGCACGGGCAGCAGCCAATCCTCCTTCAGGTATTTTCTGCCTCCGACGAGCAGCACATATCCGATGTCCCACTGTTCGACAGCATCCTTTATGAAATATTTTATCATCTCTGCTTCATCTCTTCCGGTACACGGAAAGTACCTGCCTGCATAGATGTCGTCCACTGAGACAACGGTGGTATTTATCCCCAACCGTTCCTTGTGAGATGCCAGCCGCTGCAGTTTTTCGACCCATCTTTCAGGTGTGATGATGAGGAAACAGTGGCCATCAATGGCTGCAGGCGTTTCAGGGGGATGTTCATATCCTATTCTCGCCTGCGCACCATTCTCAGAAAATAATGTGAGGAAAAGAAGGCGGTGCCCGTTTTTTATGCCCGCTGCCATATGATACTGCACTTTCTGTTCCGGTTCCACATAACTGATTTTTGTTCCCAGCGGAAATTCAAGCATTTTCACCTCACCCGGCGGAAGGGTTATCTCAATTTCATGCTCGCGGGCTGTACCGATATATGGGAAAATAAAAAGAAGCATGACCGGTATGACAAGCCATCTCATAGATGTAATTGAAAAGTAAATTTATATAGTTTGGGCCATTTTACCTCCATGAAATGGTCTGTGGCACTGATGGTCGTGTTGATTGCATTTTCATCTTCCTTTGCGGGAACTTACGGTATTCATCATCCAACTGATGCCGTTCAGGAATCTGGTTCAGCGGATGAAAGCACGTATATTCCAGAAATGAGATGGCTCAGCGAAGAACATCCTCTCATCTCTGCGGAACAGGTTGAGCACTATGCAGGAGTGGGCATCAGTGAGGGAAAAAGAGCAGTCATTATGTATGAAAACGGGAGCGTTTCATATGACTACTTTTCTTCGGGAAACGATGCCTATGACCTGATAATAATTGCACCGGATGACTGGAAGGATTCCCTCGCACCGCTGCAGCAGCATAAAGAGAGCCATGGCATACAGACCATGGTGGTTGGCCTGAATGAGATTTACGGCGGCACCTACTTTTCGGTGCAGGGCAGAGACGATGCGGAAAAAATCAAGTATTTCATTAAAAATGCCATTGAAGAATGGGGAATAGAGTATGTCATGCTGGTGGG
>Ga0116200_10000759_pt1 | contig 11502 bp, 10 predicted proteins | sample Mar14436cmmetaG_FD_94478 | JGI IMG/M metagenome (GOLD analysis project Ga0116200, IMG submission 94478) | Marine hydrothermal vent microbial communities from Guaymas Basin, Gulf of California to study Microbial Dark Matter (Phase II) - Marker... ... | reverse complement strand
GTTTCAGAGCTGCTATTCGCTTGTGGCTTGCCTTACATGTTCAACCAATAGCGAACAACATCCCCGATAAGCAGCTTTCGTCCCCACTTACAGACGCGGGTCGGTTCCGGAGTCTCACCGGATTCCCTATTAAGCCTGCTTATGGCACCTGAGCGTGACTTCTATTAGCAGAAAGAATTAATGGATTCAATAAAAAACATTCCTGTTTTTTGGTAAAGTTTTAAAAGGCATTTGTCGGTTATTTCAGCTAAATAATCAGAACTCAGTGGCATTGAGAAAATGAATGCTCCGGATCCTTCGCTCTTATCGGTGCTTGTGTTGGGGAAATTGAATAGGCGTTAGTTTACAGGACTTGGAAAGTCGCAAATGCTAATTGTGAACAATTTTTTCGAGATCGATAAAATTGGTATCTTCGAGCCCAAGGTATCTTTCGGGATGGCAGGTTAGAATTAGAATCTGTAACCTATCAGCTGCTTCTTCAAGGATGTTCATCACCCTGGCAAGCCGACCTGCATCGGTAAAGGTGAGTACATCATCCAGGACCACAAGCTGACGTTCCTCCTTTGCAATCACTTCGGCCAGGGCGAGCCTGGTGGCAAGGTAAATCTGTTCTCTCTCTCCTCCGGACACGTTTTCCAGTGTCACTGTCGATTCCGCCACCTCCGGTACAACGTGCACAGGTTCAAAGGCTTTGCCAACCTTTAAGTGGCCGAGTTTGCCCCCGGCAATTCTCCGCAGAATCCGAGTTGCCAGCCTTTCTACCGGTTCAATCACGGTAGCCAGAGCTTTTGAACGACACTGAGTTAGCGTTTCGTATAGTAGTCGAATTGACAGCATGCGTACTTCTTCGGCCTCGATTTCTCTTGAAAGTTCGGCTACTTCTTCTTCGATTAGTGCCAGGTTCGAGTAGGTTCCCTGGGTAGAAAGTTGCTCCAGGTTCCCTTCCGCACTTTTTTCCTGTTCAAGGGCTTCCGTTGCCACTTTATCCAGTTCTTGGAGTCTCTTTTCTAGCCTATCTACAGTCAGCTGCGGATCTTCGGGAAATGCATTGAGTTGTTTCTTTGTTTCTTCAAGAAGTGTCTCCGCTGCTTTCCACTCTAGGGCCAGATTCTTAAGTTCCCTATTTCTGGTTTCATTATCTCTGCCATCGTCTGTCAGTTTATCCAGTTTTGATTTCAGCAATCGATGACGTTTCTTCAGCACTTCGAGGCTTTCCTCCATCAGTGTTACATCTCTTTCGGCTGCTGCCAGCGCAATTTGCAGCTTCTGCCAGTTTGCCTCTGCCTGTTGCACTCTCTCACGATAGATGCGTTTTGCATCTCTTGCTTCTTTTTCCAGCTTGAGAACATCAGGGAGTTCACTGGCCCATTGAGGGTGTTTGGCCAGTATTTTTTCTGCAGCGTGGTTGATCTGGAAAAGATCGTTTTCAAGGTCAGCGATGCTTTTTCCTTCGAGAAGAGTCTTCAGTTCCGTTTCAATTTTAACGTACTTTTGAGTGAGAATTTGCAACTTCTCATGCAAATCTTCAAGAATGTTTAGATCGTCAGTTTCGAATGGTTCTGTTAATTTCCTGAGTTTTTGTTCGGCCCGAGCCTTTTTCTTCCCGTATTCTTCTATTGACGCAACTGGACCTGATGCTCGAATTATTCCAAAACCATTAACTTCCACGAGAACCTCTGGCGATCCTTTTATCTCAATTGTCTCTCCGGCTTCGACCTCTAGCTTCCCCGGAGTTTCTCCCAGGAGAACTTTTGCTGATAAGTTTTTTTCAGGGACAATATCTAGACTTATCAGAGAAGCATTGATATGAATCTGGGCGTTCTCCAGATCACTTAAAGCTTTTCGAATATTTTTCAGGGCTCTTGAGTTGGGAGCTATAAGACGGGCCTTTTCCTTCTTTAATGCTTCCAGTGTTTCGTTGAGTTTTTTAACTTTTTTCAACCGGCGCTCTATTTCAACCTGCTTTTTTGTATTTTCGACAAAAAATCTAGCTCTCTCCGCAACTTCGTTCAGTCTGTCGATTTTTTCCTGTTCTCTTCGTGCATTTTCAAGATTCCTCCTTGCTTCAATTTCTTCAGTTTTGAGCATTTTCAGTCTGTCATGTTTTGCTGGCAGATTTTTTTCGGTTTCCAGTATCTCTTTTTCAACATCCTCCATTTCTTTTTTTGTGTTCTTGATGGTTTCAATGAGCTGATTAAGTTCGTTGAATTTGGCTTCAGCTGCCGCAAGTTGAGATTGCTGTTCCTTTTCTGTGTGGATCAACTCCTTGTATTTCTCTGCACTTGCCCTGGCCTTGTCCAGTTCTTTGAATACAGTTTCAGCTTCGTGCTTTGCCAGGGATCTTTTTGCACGCAGTTCCTCCACTTTCTGAACCAGTTCTTCGTATGCAAGTTGCAGTGCCTTTGCATCTACAAGCCTTTTGTGTGCATCTTCGAGGCGATCTTTGAGACTGACTAATTTAGGGGCATCTTTTCCTGAGCGCCATTTTCCTGTGGGGGTGAAAAACTTAAGATACTCCTGTTCTATTCTCTGTTCCACAGCTCCGGACCCGGCACCCCTCACCTGGGCCCCAAGGAAATTCCTGATGTCTTCCAGCACGTCCCCGGAAAGTTTTGCAAATGATAAATCTCCCTGGGGTGCCCAAAGAATTTGAGCCAGTCCCCAGTTTTCAAAGCGGGAGAAACCTCTTCCAGGGGGATTTTTCGTGAAAATGCTCCGGATTTTTTCATCGGCAGGGGGGCCTTCAGCCAGGCGTACGAGTCGCCCGTTTTCTTCTCTTTCGAGTACTGACAACGGGTTATCGAGGAATCTTTTTGTGATTCTATATACGGCACCCCCGTGGCTAAATTCTACGCTTACGTAAGGTGCCAGAACTCTGCCCCACGGCCGAATTGCTTCTACTTCTCTGCCGCCTACCCTGTGGCTGTCGAGAATGCCACGTCGCAAGGCTTCGAAAAGGGTGGATTTGCCGGTGGCATTTGGTGCATGAATAACATTGAGTCTCTCGGAAAACGGGCCTACTGTTATTTCGTCTATAAAACATCGCCAGTTTTGAAGGCGGATTGATCGGAGAATCATCTTGCTACCTCGGATACCAGGGCATATAGTTCAAGAAGTGCTCTGGATGCTATTTCGCTTGTGACCCAGTCAGGGCGTTTCCCGGAAAAATTGGGCTTGCTAAGGTCTCTCAAGATGTTTGCCGTTTCTCTGACAACGCCTGGGGGGAGGTCTGCCACCCATTTGTCATCGGTAGCCGATGGAATGGCATCTGACAGATCAAAGCGCCCGAAGAGAAAACGTGAATCGAGTATATCTCGGATTTGTTCAATTTCACCTCTGTCTTCGCAAAAGAGTAGTCCTTTTATCCTGATGTCCATTAGAGTCTTTTCAGGATTTTCCATGTTTTCAATGTCTTTTCTCAAACTTGCGAGTTCTCCTGGCGCTCTCAAATTTCCTTCCACAAGTTTCCAGGTGAGCGTCCCAACATGTATGCTTTTAACAACGGGAGGTATCCCTCTCCCAGGAATATCTACCAAAAGAATATTGCCGCTGTCTCTTTCTCCGAATTTTGTTGTTTCATGGGTCCCCGAATAAGCCATCCGAATACAACCACTGCTGTCTTCGTAAGTGGTGGTAGAATGCCAGTGTCCGAGGGCAAGATAGTCAAGGCCGCAACGTTCTGCTGCATGTCTCGGAATCGGATAATCTGGTTCATCCTGATGCACACCTTCTACCGTGCCATGAGCTATCCCTATTCGGATTCGGTCTTCGCGCGATTTTTCTATCCAGGTGGTGGGATCTTTTCGAGAATATTTTTGGAGCACGGGGCAAGGATAAAGAATAATCCCACCTGGTATTTCGATAGGTTCTCTCTCAATAAGTATATGTACATTATCACACGTTTTCCACGCCGGATGTTCCCAAACTGAGCCAGGAACAAGAGGGTCATGGTTGCCTGGAAGGATGAACACAGGGATTTGTGTCTTCGAAAGGATATCTGCTACTTTTTGAACTTGAAGACGATCTATGGAGTTGTTTTCGAAGGTATCTCCTGCCACCAGGATAAAATCTGCATGATTTTCCTGGGCAAGGGTAACGATTGTGAGTACTGTGTAAAGCCGCGCTTCGCGAACCGCCTTGCCGGCAGCCCCAACATGTGCTGCTTTCATGCCTATCTGCCAGTCTGCCGTGTGGATAAACTTCATTTTTCGCTCTCAGAGCTTTCTCTTTTTGAAAAGGCCGGTTTTGTATGGTGAGTATACTCCCTGGGTGTGACTATGGCAATAGTAAAAAAATCAAAGACTTGCCGCCACTGCTATGCAAATCATATAGCGGCTTTCCCAGAGGATTTTTTCCACAATCTTTTCGAAAGCTTTTGGCATGGTATTCCGTTTTAATCCAGTGCTGCCAGTAGTTTATCGATTTTGGAAGAGCTCTTCTTATGTTATTCGGGAGTGATTCAAACTCATAAGCCTTTCCACCTTCTTCTCTTAACTTAACTTAAGAACTTATTGCTTAAAATCAAGGGACTGTCTTCAAAAACCATATTTTAGATTAGCTGTACTCCAGATAATCGAAACAACAAAAAAGTAAACTCAGAAAATGGTGACTAGAATCAATACTGCTGGATTTCTGACTGTGCAGGAAACATAGTTGTAGTTTGGTGGTAAAATTAGGAGGAAATTTACGGATAAATTTTAAAAGAAGGCTTCTCCAGGTATGTGCTTTTACATTTGGGACAGCGTCCGGGAGGTGTGAATCGCTTCCGGTTCTTGAACGTGTAACCGCAGCTCAAACACTGGAACGGTTTTATGATCAATTTCTTACCCTGACTTGCCACTGATTTCTGGATGTGAGTTAAGTGTCTGTATATTTCTTTTTCTTGAATCCCCAGAATCCGTGAAAGTTCCCTGGCATCCATTTCTCTTTCACTAAGCAAATCAATTATGTGTTGACGTTCAGTTTGCAATGGTGCACCTTAGAGGCATTATTTTTATTAATGGCTTGATCAACATACTACAAATGTTAGGATAAGGCTATACAATATGCACGACGCACGAAGTATTGAATTTGAAATTTTGTTAGACAATTTAGGAGGCAATTAGTGAAACGAGATGCAATACAATTTGAAGAATGGCGCGGACTTTATGAAGTAATGGAAAAAATCAAAGAACTTGCGCCATGGGAATGGATGAACGAGCATGATATATTCGGGGTCGAAAATCCCGAAACAAAAGAGCTCGGTTTCGTAAGTGTCATGGGAGCACTGGGGGAACACTATGCCATTTCTGTTTATCGAGGCTCCGAAGGTCTTTTCGGGTTTCTTTCTTTGCTGGACATTCCTCCCGGTGAACCCGGAATGTTCTCAGAGTATTTGCTGGAAATACCTCAACTTCAGGCATCCTTTGAAGACAGGGATATGCTGACAGCCAGGGATCTGAAAGTAATAAAAAGTCTGGGTTTGAAATACCGCGGGAGAAAGTCCTGGCCATTGTTTAGAAGTTTCAAGCCGGGTTTTTTCCCCTGGTATCTGGAATCCGAAGAAATAAGGTTTTTGCAATATGCTTTGGAGCAAATCCTTGATGTTGCACCAAGATTCAAAGAAGATCCCCTCGTACTGGAACCAGGCAGGGAAGAAACTATTATGGTACGTGTAGCTAGCAAAAAGGGGAACAATTTGGCATGGCGAGACGAGAAGATGAAGATAGATCCTCCTGATCCCGAACAAATCAATATTCTTGTGAATGTAGATATTATGGACGCTGTTAAAAAACTACCCCCGAGCGAAAGCGAATTTGAGATCGATGTTTTCATGTATCCCATGCCGGTTCAGGAAAAAAGGGGCGATAGACCCTTCTACCCTTACGCTTTCATGATAGTAGACGGAAACAGTGGTCATGTAGCAAGCGTGGAACTGCTGAATCCGGGAGCATCACTCGGAAACATGTGGGCAGAGGTACCCAACAAGCTTGTTGAAAACCTTGAAAAATTAAAGGTTCTCCCGAAACGGATACTTGTCAGTTCTGATCTTCTCTACGATCTGTTTTACCCCTTATCGGAAGATCTCGGATTCGTACTGGAAGCCTGGGAAGAGTTGCCCAATCTAGATGATGCCAAGCACGGACTTCTGGAATTTCTGCGCATGCGCAATACCTGATATGAACATATTTTGCTGGATCTCAGGACACAATTTCTACCAGTTCAATTTCAAATATGAGTTCCCTTCCAGCAAGTGGATGATTTCCGTCCAGGGTAACTCTTTTTTCGGTAATGTCTCTAATGGTTACGAGAGCCACAGAGCCGTCTTGTGCTCTAAACTCAAGTAACTTTCCGAGTTGAAGATCGAGGTGTTCCGGCATATGTGATCTTTCTATATCTACCAAAAGGCTTTTATCGTACTTGCCGTATGCTTCTTCCGGAGGAACTTTCACGACCTTTCTTTCCCCGACGGTCATGCCCACAATGGCATTTTCGAACCCTGAAATTACCTTTTGGTCTCCGAGGGTAAGTTCAAAGGGTTCGTCGCCAATAGTGCCGTCGAATACTGTTCCGTCTGTAAAGGTACCTCGATAATGGACCCTAACGGTATCACCCAATTTTGCCTGCGTCATATCAAACTCCTTTTCTTGCCTGATCAGTTAACTACATTTTTTTCTTTTTTATGATTGACACAAGGAGCCACAAGCCAATGACTCCTGCTACAATAAAACCGGCTAATCCTATTACAGGAATTTCATGCCATTTCGGAGGGATGTCAGAGAGAGTGATCAGAGAGGAACCTATGATAAGTGAAGCCAGTACAATAGCAAATGCAATTCTGTTACTTACCCTGTCCATGGCGAAGAGGAGAGAATCCAATCCCCTGTGTTCAAACTCTATCTTTATTCGGCCTTCTTTGGTAAGTCTCAATATTTCGTGTAATTCGCCGGGGATATCTTTAATAAGTCCAACAAATTGACTACCAGAATCGAATATTTCTTCTGTTATTCTTTTCGGGCTAAGCTGGCCGAGCTGTATTCTCCGAATAAATGGTCTTGCGTGTTCAACGAGATTGAAATCTGGATAAAGCTTTCTGCCGAGAGTTTCTGAAGCGCTAAGGGCTTTCATCATCAAAAACAGGTCCGGTTTTATGAAAATGCGATGCCGCGATGAGATCTCAAGTGCCTGGTGCAACAGTTTTGCTGTCCGGATTTCCTTAAGTGGTAAATACAGGTACTGGTCCATTAATTCTGCAATATCTCTTTCCAGGGCTTCCCTGTCAGGTTCTGTTTGATAATTGGTGATCTTGAGTATCGCATCCACAGCTCCCTTGGCGTCTTCCCTGACCACGTGAACAATCACGTCAACAAAATCTTCGCGTTCCTGCCTGGTGATTCTCCCAACCATCCCAAAGTCGAGATAGCAAATTACGTTGTCTGGCATGATGAAAATGTTGCCCGGATGCGGATCAGCGTGGAAAAAGCCGTGAACGAATATTTGCTTCATTATCAAGTTTGCGCCCCTTGTGGCTATCAACTCGAGATCATACCCTTCTTTCTTGAGAGTCTCTATTTCCGATGCCTTGATGCCATCGATATACTCCATGGTGATAATGCGTTCTGTGGTAAGTTCTCTGTATACCTTCGGGACGTATACTGTGCTATCTCCCAGGAATTGTTTGGCAAATCGTTCTATGTGAGCTGCTTCGATGGTGTAGTCAAGTTCCTTTCCAAGGGTTTTTGCGAATTCTTCGACTATTTTTGTAGGGCGGTAGTGTTCAAGTTCCTCAAGGTGTTTTTCCATTAAGGATGCGATGTGTAACATTATTTCGAGGTCCACCTCTATGGTCTTGTGAATATTGGGCCTCTGGACCTTTATCACTACCTCTTCAGAATCTCTTAGCTCTGCTCTGTGAACCTGCCCGATGGAAGCTGCTGCGAGGGGAGTTTTGTCAAATTCCTGGAATATCTCCTCCGGCCACCTGCCGGTTTCTGTCCTGATGATTTCTCTTACTTCTTCGTAACTGAACGGCGACACCTGGTCCTGGAGCTTTGAGAGTTCCTTGATATATTCAATGGGGATCAAGTCCGGTCGGGTGGAGAGGATTTGACCGAATTTTATAAAAGTTGGCCCCAGTTCTTCCAGGGCCATTCTAACTCTTTCTGCTCTTGTTAGTTTTTCAATATGTTCACGGCTTTTCCTTGATATAAGCTGTAGTCCTACCTGTATGTACTGCTCTATTCTGAGCGTGTCTATAAGGTCTCCAAATCCGTATTTGAAAAGGATTACAAGGATTTGCCTGTAACGCTTGATGTGCCGGTATGTTCTACCCAGCACTCCAATTTTCTTGAGGCCAAGCATATGTTAATTGGATTCCTCTTCTTTTTTGAGCTGTTTCTCCAGATTTTTTATCTTTTTCTTCAGGGTGTCTATTTCATCACTGGTTGCAATGTTCATTTTTTTGAGTGTTTCTTTAACTATTTTTTCGATTTGAGCTTCGACGTCTTTTTTAGCTTTTTCTGATTTTTTAAGCAATTCTTCAACCAGTTCTCGTCCTTCTTTCTCTGATAATTTCCCCTTTTCTATGATCTCTTTTGATATTTCCGTTATCTTTTCCTTCGTCATGAAGGCCAGACCTACTCCCGTCAAAAAAGTTTTCTTTATTAAGTCTATCATTTTCTACCCTCCCTGTTTTTTTGTTTGTTGGAATGACTTTTTTTCGACAATTAAATTAAGCATTAAAAATAACTTATCAAGCTTCCAGTAGATTTTTTACGCTCTCCACAACCTTGCGGACATTGGATAAACATCAGCGACCTTTGGGATTTTTCTCGGAACACCGGCAATTTCCGGCTTTCTTTTCTTTCATTATCCTTTCGAGTATAGAAGAATGTGCTTGATTGGTCACAACATCCATTATGATATCTTCCGTGGTGTAGTTGAAACAGTAGCACACAGTGTGATCTTCATTTTTGTTCATCATCACGAGTCCCTCCTGCAAAAAATCGAAAAATCCGGGGGGTGTTCGGAAAGGATTATCCAGAGCTATGTGATAAATGTCCATGGAATTTGAGATGTGTTCTGGTTATACGAGAACTATATTTGACCGCCAGTATACGCAGAGGGAAAGGAATAGGTCAAGGGAAAACCTCCACAGAGGGATCGAAAAGGTTCGAGTAGCAAAAATAGTAGCGAAAAGAATTCGAAAACTATTAAAATGGGAGAAAGAGTTTATGTGGTCCCAAAAACTATTGCAATTGGTAAAAATAGCTCAATGCTAAAAGATACTAAACTTTGAAGCAGGAGTCACTCGATGACACAAGAGTTAATAAATCTTGAAAAAGAGGTCACGAAAGAAAAAAGAAAGTACCTGAGGGCAGAAACATCGCTTGTGGCTAAGTATAGCCCTATTTCCCAGGAAGACTTCAAGCGAAAAAGAGCCTGTATGCTGCTTCCAGGACGACTTCTTGCGTGGAATCTCAGCTATACGAGGGGACTCTTGATCATGCCACGCGAATGGTGCTTGAATCGATTGTTCGGCTTGAGCAGAAGATAGATCGACTTTGCAGCCTCCTTTTTAGCGGTGAATTTCATAAATATAAATACACGGGAGAAGTTGTTAATATAAGCGGGGGAGGACTTAGGCTGGTAAGCCCAGTGAATTTGTCCAAAGGGAGCTACATTGATATGTGCATATTTTTCCCGCCGGCTTATAATAATCCCTTCTTTGTTATTGGCGAAGTGAGAAAAAGAAAAGCAATTATAAAAGAAAACGATACGAATAGATCCAAGTACCTTCTCGGTGTGAAGTTTGTGGCAATTGATGAAAAAGATCGAGAAGCGATCATTAGGTATATTTTCCGCACAGAAAGGCAAAAGTTACGAGAAGCCCGTCTTGAATGCGATGGTTAGCAAATGGTATGCTATTTGCTCGACTCCTATTCTAAATACCTGGTCCATCCATTTTCGAGAAGGAATCAAATGCGGGATGGAACCAAATAAAAGGCGCAGGAATAGGAGCATGAACAATGAAGATCGACACGATTCTACCTTCCTCTTTGAACAATCAGGATAAAAAAAGTATCCAGGGAAAGGAAAAGGCACCGGGAACATCTTTTGAGCAAGTTCTGAAGAAGGCAAAAAATTCCTACCAGGAGGGCAAAACCGTTTCCTCTGTAGCGGAACCGTGTGCCGTCTATGCACCTCTTTCTGTCACCCCGGTTCAACTGACTAACAGTGTTTCCACCGCCTTGAACATGGCTGAAGATGCTTTAAACAGCCTAGAAAAATTTGGCGAATTTCTTTCACGGCCCGTGACCCAGCCCAACAAGCTGGAAAGAGTTGTTACCGAGATGAGTAGTACCGCACGCAAACTCGAAGAGGTTGTAAGTTCGCTTCCACAGGAGTCTTCACTCAAAACGATGCTGGAACAGATTTCCACTCTGGCGGCCAAAGAAGTTGCGAAGTATGAAAGAGGTGATTACTCGGGCTGAAGAGATCTAGTCTGAGCGAAACTTTTAAGTGCAGGTAGCGAAATAGCGTAACTATGAAGTAATTTCTACTTTGTGGTTATTGGTATGAATTAAATCGGTGTAGCAAGATGAATTCCTGGAATGAGGCAAGGCCAGTCATTACACGTATTTGAACACTGTTAACCGGCTTCGTTTATTTTTTCGATAAGTATGGAACAAGATTTGCTACTTCCTTTTATCTGTTCCAGAGCCATAAAAATAATTTTCAAAGTTTGATCTGAGACGATGCCAGGATATGGAAAAAGAAAAAACGCTAGAAAGAAAAATTCTGTCACTTTGGAGTGGAAAAAAGAGCGAGAAAGAGAAGGCTGAGGATGAAAGGAATGGTTTGTCTGAGAATGGGTTTCAAAAGAAGCTTGCGAGCCTTAGAAAAAAATATACCAGTCTTCTCTCTGAAAACACGGCACTGCAGGAAAAAGTTGAGGAACTTGAAGGTTTAATCGGAAGTCTGCTCAGATCCCTGATTGTCCTGGCAGCGCAGGATGATCACATAGAAATTCGATCCAAGCTGCTGGAACTTCAAGAATCCATGCGTCAGGGTGTTAACGTTTCAGAAATGAAAAGAATTGGTAGCGAGCTGAGAGATCTCATTTTGAGGATAGAGCCCAAAGTTACTTCCGGAGACGGCAAGGGTTCAGATGTCGAGTATACCTACGTCAAGAAATTGCTTTCCAAGATGGAGCAGTCCTATCAGAATGTTCTTCTCTTGCTTTCCAGAGACATTTCAATTCTTGTTAAGGCCACGGACGAAAAACTTGTAGAAAAATCCCAAAAATTTGTCCGTTACCTTGAAACTCAGTTTTCTGCCGAGGCTGTGGAAAAAATTACGTACCAGTTTAACATGCTTTATGAGGAGTATCGGCAGGTAGTAAGGGAAGAACGAGAAAAACTGGAAGATCTTCTCAAGACGATTATGACAAACCTGGTTGAAACTCAGGAAGAATTTCTAAGAAGTATTTCAGAAAACCACGAATGGTTGGAGCGCACCAGT
>Ga0116200_10000757_pt1 | contig 11509 bp, 10 predicted proteins | sample Mar14436cmmetaG_FD_94478 | JGI IMG/M metagenome (GOLD analysis project Ga0116200, IMG submission 94478) | Marine hydrothermal vent microbial communities from Guaymas Basin, Gulf of California to study Microbial Dark Matter (Phase II) - Marker... ... | reverse complement strand
CCCTTGAAGTGAGGAGAGTTTTCCAGAAAAAAATGTGTTTACAGGCAGTTATTAAAATCCACACTAAACGTCGAAGAACCAGAGAAAATATAATAGACTCGCAGCATGAACACTCAATTGAGACTTTTCCATAGGATGTTGAACGGCGGTACGATCAAGAGTGAAGTAAAGTCAATGGCCCCTTTCAGGGCTTTCTGAGGTCACCCGCCCTATACGTGGGATATCACTGAGTCTTTTGATGTTTGAAAAGACTTTGAGACCACTTTGATTGACGGATATTGAATAAGTGCATGCAAATATTTCATGCTTTCGAGGTATGCAATGAGGCCTACAGTAGTCACTATAAATAAAATTATTTCATTATTGAAAAATGAAGTATTTTGGAAAAGGCCATTCAGAACATTATTTCGTATAGCTTCGTGGGAGTACTTTAGGCTGATGAATAAGACGGTTGATTTAATTTTTGATAATGATATCAAAGTAATTGCTAGTTGTAACGATGGTGCAGGAAGATTGCTGTATTATTTTGATGAATACGATAAAATAATTTTAAAGCTATTGGACAATTATATTAAAGACGATATGGTCATAGTTGACATAGGCTCCAACATAGGATTTTATACATTATTTGCAGCAAAAAGAATTAATACAGGAAAAGTTATTGCTTTTGAGCCATCTCCAGACACATTTAAACGATTGCAAAACAATATCCTAATTAACAATTTTAAAAATATAGTTGCAAATGATTATGCTGTTGGAAAACATGAAGGCATCGCTGAACTAACAATGTGTGAAGATAGTGCGAAGTGTTACATTGAGAAGTTGAATACCACTTCAAAAAACCATATGGAGAAAGTAAAAGTAATATCTCTTGATAAATATATTTCTATTCATTCCATACCCAAAATTAATTACCTAAAGGTAGACGTTGAGGGATATGAACTTGACGTATTGATGGGGGGAATAAAACTGCTAAGACATAACCCGCCCGAACTGATACAACTTGAATTATATAATGAGTTCTTAGCTAGGAACAAATGTACTGTTCAAAATGTGATAGATTTTATTAACCCCTTAAATTATAGATGTTATAAAATAGTTAATGATTCTCTTGTAAATGTCATTGATAAAGAAGCAATCAGGGGAGACGTATTCTTAATACATAAAGATAATTTACATATTCATGGTTTGAACTAACCATTCAACGCAAGGTTATATTCTTCCAGCCCAATTGAGAGGGTAAGTGAATTTTAGGATGTTCGTTAGGAATGCAGACTCTATTGTTGCTACCAGGGGCTTGAAACAACGAGTAATCGGGCAGATCAATGGTTGCATCCTTGATGTTTACTTCCATTTGAATAATAGGGCGGTATTTCTTTGTGATCCCTTTTGCTCCAGAGAGAATTTGCTGTTCACTTCCTTCAGCATCTATCTTTAAATAGTCCAATCTACTCAATTTTTCCCATGTGAATAGATCATCTAATGTAACAACTAAAGTGGATAAAGATTTGGCTGCGTGGTCCCTCTTGACCATGCTAAAAGAGTGAGGCTTGTTGAAATTGAGCCATAGGCTGGCCGTGCCTGTTCTGTCTCCAGCGCACAAGTTGCGTATTCGAACGTTATCAAAGCTATTGGCCTGAATGCTGTGATAAAGAGTTGCCAACACATCAGGGAATGGCTCTATTGCTAAAACTATACCACCATGAACACTAAAGTGCTTAGCTGCTTTGATGGTATAAATGCCTGTGTTAGCACCAACATCCACCAACACTCCAGATGGATCAATAAATTCTTCCAGGTGCTGAAACTCAGGTTCGATGGACTCTTGGTAAATATAAATACCCCTTCCTCCAAAACCAGCACGGTTTTTACCATAAACAACAGCTCCGTTGGAAAGAGTCGTTTTCAATAGAAATTCTCTTGGTGTAAGTGCGACGCGGATCTTTCTTAGTAACCTACTCATATTCATGAAAACCTTAGAAGTGTTAGACCAAAAAAATATTTACGGATACAGAAAGAGTAAGTTCAGCGCATGATTTTACCCATGCTACAAGCCAATTCGTTAACTAAATTACATTCAGGGCCATCTTACCATGATTCCCCATCTAAGATACGTTCGTACAATGCCACATAATCCTGAGCCATTCTTTCTGATCTAAAGTATTCTTCCGCATACTCCCGACAGGTTTCCGGCCGGATGGCCAAAATATTTGCCATGGCTGAAGCCAATTCCCCTATACTCCGGCACAAATAGCCATTGAGACCGTTGACGATCTGTTCAGGGATACCCCCTTCTGCGAATGCGATCACGGGCGTCGCAGAGGCAAAGGATTCAAGGATTACCAATGGGAAGGCATCGAACCACCGAGGAGTTTGAATAAGAGCGGTAGCTTCCATCAGATGCTGGTTTGTACCATTAATTTCGCCAAGGTATTCGACGCCTGGAAAGCACGTAGCAAACGGTTTGATGACAAAATAATAATACATTTTATCTTCAACATTGCCTGCAATAGAAAGTCGTTTCCTTGCTTTCACAGCTGCGAGAATGGCTAGATGCTGGCCCTTGTACTGTGCAATTTTTGAAATATGTATGAAATGGTCTTTTTTGCGAATATTGAACTGGTAATCACTTAACTTTAAACCGTAGTATACATATTTCGTGCTTCCTCCACAAAGGTTTGCATGGGCACGGCTCGAGGCGACAAGATTTTTTCGCCTCTTACAACCCGGCGGCGGGGGAATGCATGTAGAAATAAGGAATGGAAACTTGTCAGGATGACGCTTTACGTAGAGATTTTTAAAAGACCAGTCATGGATGATGTCCACAGGGTGTTTCTGCAGATAAGCACACATGGCTTTATAAAGAGGTTCCTCTGAAACAGTATCAGCTTTTTTCCCGCCACTGGGGGCTATTGCTGGATCATACCCGGGAACCTCAACTGTTTGGTTCGAACAATAACTCCCAGGTGTAGCGAATAAAATTACTTCATGGCCGCCTTTGATCAATGCTTCCACAAGGTAGTAGACAACTCTCTCAATGCCCCCATACCCTGAAGGAGGAGTCGTTTTGAACATTATGGAGACGACAGCAATTCGCATTCGATTACATTCCTAATTCTTCTCGGATACTTTCCCTTTCAATGGCCTTATATAATTTTTTATAAAGAGCAAGAGCTATTCCTTCATGATATTTAGAAAGAAATCTTGCCAAAAAAATAAACAAATGCCGCGTATTCCTGTTGAATACATAGTCGGCAACTATATATTTAAAAGCCCCGGGATATTGCTTCTCAGTATATAGGCCTAAGGAACTGAGCTCGCTTTTCAAGTGAGGAGATTTTTTGTACCAAACAGCAAGAGACTTTCCGTTTTTCTTTGCGAGATTAAAGAAATCGTCCTCGGCAATAAAATGGTAATGATAGCCAAGTGAGTTGGGGTTGTACATGATTCTCAGGCCATGATGGGATAGGCGTTCTCCCAACTCAATATCGTCGTTATAACGAAGGGTTTCATCAAAAAGGCCATGCTCAAGCAAAAACGATTTTTTTAGAGATAAATTGCAGGTATAGAATGCACGCCAATCGAGTATTTTTTTACCATGCCACTGGTCGTAAGCGCTATCAAGGTGTAACGTGGAGAAAATATTCGGCGGAATCTCCGGAGATCTGGTGACTCGGCCTAGGACAGCAATATTTTCTTGCGGTTCGGCAATATGCACTTTATAGTGTTCTTCCAGCATGGTCGGTGTTGAGATAGTATCATCGTTAATAAACAGAACAATTTCTCCTTCAGCCTCTTGGATGGCCATATTCCGCGCTGCGTTCTGCCCACTGTTTGGTTGCCATAAATAAAGTACAGAAATGGAAACGCTTTTTTTAAATAGTGATGTAATTTCGGAGGTATTGTCTTTCGAACCGTCATCAACTACGATAATATCGAAAAATTCTTCTGAAAGCGTCTGTCTGGCCAAGGCATTCAAACATTTTCCCAGAATGTCACATCGATTGTATGTAGGAATGATTACCGTCATTTTTTTTATGGTTTTCTGATTAACCATTGCTTTAAATTATTCAGCTAACCTGATCGGGCTCTCAGCAGTACCGTGGATTTCAAACAAATGTAAATCCTCTTTAAAATGTCCCTTGTCATCATACAAAAAAATTACATCTCCCGGTTTAGGCTAAGTCTTCCAATCGGAGAATCCGACTATGGCATTTTTTTCAGTTACCGCTGTACCTTTCGGATAAACATGATAATCTGCTGCTCCTGCAGTTAATGCATAACCTAAACAGATCATAGAAACTAATAATGTTGTGAGATACTTATGTGTCATAGTAGCAACCCCTATTAATATCTTCTCCTTTATATAGTCAAATAATTCCAACAACACTCTGAGGAATTGCCTGAGAATGACTATGATCTGTGTATGATATTCTGATTGTTTGTAATCAACGGCGGCCTTGCCGCGATTTTATAAATTTTTTAAAATCAATCAGCCTGCATTTGATCCGAGATCCAGGGACGCAATAAACGTATTCTGGTTTAAGGATCGGGTTGAAGCTCATTTTAAATTTAGCGATCCCCGGATTCTCGCGCAATCCTTGCTGCCCGAAGTCGAGGTATTTAAAACCGTGGGCCATCCCCCAAAGGGCGCCTTCATAATAAAGCAGATTTCCTGCCGCCAGTTGCCGAGCGGCAGGTTCGATCCCGCAGAAAAAGCCGTGCATGTAGTGGCGGCTAAGGAGATAAAAAGTACCTCCCACTAAGCGACCCTCCCACACAGCTACAAACAGTTTGGCATATTTGGACCGTAGGAGTTCTCCAATTAAGTTGATTGGCCAAAGATCGAAATTTCGGCCGCAATCCGAGGTCACAAGGACGATCTGATAAAAAGCCCTCAAATCTTTCTCGCTTTCGGCTTCCCGGACAATTACCCCTTTCCTTTTTCCGGATCGTATGGCCCACCGACAGTTTTTTGTGAAACTCGCAAACAAGCCTTCCTCATCAAGAGACAAGTCAAGCAGCATGTTGTGATTGTCCGGCGGCGAGACACAGTAACACTGCCAGAGGTCAATACGCTCAGTGGTGATCACCTTGAGATACGCGAAATTTAGGCCATGTATCATTTCCTGCCAGTGGGTGAATGGAGCAATCACCTCAGGGCTGCCAAGCAGTCCATTCATATAGCCCAATAAGGGTTTGTGAGATAGAAGTAACACCAAACCGTCCGGCCGAACCACATGAAGGCGCATTGTCCTAGCAAAAATTGCGGCGAAGGCCGGGTCCTGAAAATTTTCGTAACTACCATGGAAATCGTCAATGTTTCGTTGAGTCATATTTTTAGAATCGAGATAGGTAGTCCAGAATTTTCTGGTTATGTTCTGGAAGTCCAATAGAAGTAATGGCGTGATTCTCTGTAATTTCGAAGACTCCATCCACATTCGGCATAAATATTCCCTCCTTCTTAAGATCATTCCGCATGCGATCCCGCTCCAGTGGACAATCGAAAAGCAGAAAACTCGTATGGGTTGGCATGTTGGCGATCCCCATTTGGTCAAAGGCCTCACTCATGCGTCGGCGTTCTCGGTCATTATTTTCGTACACTCGCCGTTGGAACTCTACATCTTTTAGGGCAGCTAAGGCGGCGCGCTGAGCAATGTTGCTGATGGTGAAAGGTAAGCCTAAACGGCTAAGAAGCTCTGCAGTTTCCGGGCGGGTATATGCGTAACCCACCCTGAATCCCGATAGGGCAAAGAATTTCGAAAATGTTCGTAGTCCAATCACATGGCATGGAATTCTCTCCAGATGTTTTGCAAGGTTAAATTGTTTTTCGGGTTCGCAATAGTCAACGTAGGCCTCGTCGAGAAGGACCGCAATATGTCGTGGTATGCTCATGAGGAAATCTTTAAGGTCATCTTTATTAACGATCGAGCCAGTGGGATTACAGGGGTTGACAAGATAAATTAGTCGCGTGGCGGAAGTGATCTGACGGTACATACCATCGAGATCGTGACGGATGTCCTTGGTCTTAAGCCTGCCCTTGTACGGGACTTCGACCGGGGAAACGCCGCATCGCGTGAGTGTCGGCCAAATGATGAGTCCCCAAGTAGGGCGAGTCAGAATAATCTGGGCTTTACGATTGCTGAATGTGCGCAAAGCACGTTCGATGAGCTCGCTTGCACCTGGGCCGAAGACTAACCCGTCAGAGGATATCCCAAGATACTCTGAGAGGAATTTCCGAAGATCCGTGTATTTGGGATCAGGATAGCCGTGAATTTCTGGGTCGAAAATCGCCTGGGTCACTGCCTCAGCAACCGCCGGACATATTCTGAAAGGGTTTTGTAGAAGGTGCATGTAAGCGCCCGCTCTATTTACCCCGGGTGATAAATTCTCGGGCTTGAATGTCTCCGGTCCAATGGTGACGGCTTGTATACCGGATAGATTATTGTTGAGTACGATCTCTCCTACCGGGTCAATCTGAAAAGCGGGTTCGGAGAAGGTTTTGCCCATAATCTCGGCAGGAGGCGCAGTAGCGGCGAAACGAAAAATGGGTGCCAGGACATTTGGATCGTCGAGAAGACCGTATTCGGTGGCGGCATAATACCCTTTCGTCATGTTGGTCATGACTGATCGAGGTTTGATCGATACCGCTGTAACCAACGGTTTCTCTCCCTTGCAGTCCTCTTCTATTGAAAGGGTTAATCCTTCGAGCGCCATCTTGGAAACCGTATAGGCGCTCAGTAGAGGAGCACCATTATCTACTATTCCAGAGGAAACGTTGATGATGCGGACCGGATGTTGGGTAGTCCTCGCCCACTGGATCAGCTTTTTGGAGCACAAAAATGGACCGGTCACATTGGTCTTCAAAACAGACGACCATTTTTCCTCTGGGATATCCCAGATTTTTTTATCGGTAGGCCCAGACGTTGCAGCGTTATTAATAAGCACATCAATCTTACCAAATTTTGCGATGCTCTCTTCAATAAGTAGTCGGGCCCCACTGGAGGTGGAGATATCAGAAGCGACCCCAAACACCTTAGGGAAACGATTCTGTAGTTGGTTCAGTGTCTGATGTAAAGCCTTCTGGTTACGGCCGTTGATAACCACTGCAGCCCCCTCTTCGAGAAAGGTTTCAGCCAAGGCGAGTCCTATTCCCCGGTATGATCCGGTGATAACCACGACAGCGTCGGCGAGAGTCACTACTGCTGACGGTTCAAACCCTGTCGAGGCAGATCGAGACGCAGCCGTACTTCCTAACAAGAGGGGTATCTTCTGGATGATCTTCCTGCCAAGGAGAAAGATTTTGATGAACCGCCGTCTGATATTATTAATCTGCCTTTTCACATTATATCCTCATGGACAGTTCTCTATTTATTTTTTTGCCTATCTTAGAAGGTGATGCAACAACGGTGTTTAGCAATTCTATCCATCTATCAGCATAAGCATCAATCGTATAGTATTTCATAAACTTTTCTCTATTTCGTTTCCCTATTTTATATCTTATTTCCGGATGATCAGCCAGGTAAGTAATCTTTTCTGCTAAAGCTTCTGCATCCTGTTCTGGAATTAAAAAGCCATTAATTCCATCATCTACTATTTCAGGAATTGCCGCTCTTGAAGTTGTAATAATGGGCAGCCCTGCATCCATGGCTTCTAAGTTAACAAGGCCAAATGTTTCTACTGGGAAAAAGGTTGGAAATACGAAAATGTCAGCCTCGGAAAATGCGCGTTTTTTTTCTTTACCCAGTGTCTTTCCTCGGAAATCAACTTGATTCTCTATTCCCCACTCTCTAACTAACTTGCGTGCATATCCCTCATCGCTGAGTGGCCACCATGATCCACAAAAGACAAATTGAATATCGCTACGCCTCTTAAGTTTTGCCGCCGCTTTTAATGTGACTAACCATCCTTTTTCACGAATCATATTTGAAAAGTACAATACAGTTACAGTTTTTTTTGAGGACGGAAACTGTAAAATCTCATGTTTGTCAAATACGGGCTTAATGCCGTAATGAACGGTTTCCATGTTTGCTTTAGAAACCCACCGCACGACGCGCGTTCTTAAATTATCTCCGACTAAAACAACGCGCGTTGCTTTTTTTAGCGCAAACGCAACTATTTTTTTAGAAAAAACGAACCGCTGATCAAAATCCAGGATGCCGTTTCCGTGCATCCACAAAAGCGTTTTATGTTTAAATAAAACCGAAGACATTATAGAAAAAAGACTATCTCGCATTACCGCCCAGCCTATGGACGCATAATTAATTAGTACGATGTCATAAGAACGTGTTGAGAAATAATAAAAAAGCTTCGTAAGGTATTTGATGCCTAACAAAACTTTATATATTGTAAATTTGCCTGTATCTGCAACATCGTCAACAAATCGACAATCGATAAATGTAACATCAAAAACATGACTGAATCTCGAATCCAATAGGTATTTATTACTGAGAGTCAATCCGGTTATAGGAGGTGGTACATTCCCTATAAAAAATATGGTCTTCTTTCTCTCACAAGAAGTGATATCTTGCATATTATAGCTTCCCATAATTGCGTCTACTTATGATGATAATGTCACAGTCATCAAAAACGAGTTGACAATAATAATTGAGTAAGCAATCAATCGATAATTTTATCCTTCTGTTTTAAATAAGAATCATATGAAATAAGTGACATATTGGACACCATTCTTTGGAACAGATCTTCATAAAAATCAGTAATCCATTCCCAGTTATAATACGTATTGATTCTTTCTGTAACCTTATTACGGTAGCTTTCGACAATTTCCGGATTATCAATAAGTAATTGAATTTTACTTTTTAAGTCCCCTTGACCTTGATTTTCGTCAAACCAGCAACCGTAATCACCTATTACCTCCATGTTCACCGGACTGTTTCTTACAAGAACACAATTGCCGAAACCCATTTGATCCAATAATGCCGGCCGGGTTCCATTAATTCCTGATGGCTGCACGTAAAGATAGGCATTGCTGCTTAACTGGGCGTACTCCTGTTCAAAAGCATATCCGGTAAACACTACACGGGAATCAGATAACGCATAAAGGTGTTTCCTATAAGCATCAGCAAAGGAGGCATCACCAATAATTACGAGTTTTTTTGACGTGTTGACCTCAGTAAATGCCTGGATAAGCAGATCAATTGCATTCTCAGGCACAAGTCGCCCCACATAGAGGATATACTCTCTGGGGTGAAGGCCCCATTTTTGAAGGGTCTCCGTCCCAGTATTTGTCTGTACATTAGCCCCATAAGGCACAAAAATGCTGTCGGTGGAATAAATTTCGCGATATCTATCCTGAACACCTTGGGCATCAGCGATAATAACTCGCGAGGCTTTAGTGGCGATCCATTCGCACTTTTTCTGATACCAGCGGGCAAATCCTGACCACTTTTCTCTGGACCAATCTTCTCCATCCACATTTAAAAGAGTCTGCGATCCAGTCAAACGCGGGAGCCATACCAGTGGACTGTTGCCCACAATACAGTAATATGTGATGTCATAGCGTTGAAAAAGGGCGTGCAGGGATGAGAGAAGCGTATGGCTGATGGTATCCAAATGTTTGGAGGGTATGGAAGGCAAAGATATAATGCGCACACCGCGATAATATCCACGAACGTCTTTGATGAAATAAGAACGGTTGTACACTGTTATCCTATGGCCTCTCTCAACAAGACGGATTGCCAGTTGCTCGTAAAATGTTTCAAAGCCGCTGTAACGCGCAGGTATGCCACGTGATCCCAGGAATGCGATTTTCATGTTTTGTTGATACCTTGGTCAAGATAAGCGAGAAGCTGATTACACTGAAAAACGTCTATTTTGAGCCGCTGTTCTGAAATAGCTATATAAATTATGTAAAAAAACTCGGGCTATAGTTTTTAAATCTGATCTTTCAGAATAACATGAATATGTGATTCCATATATAATAGCCTTTCTTATAGGGTTAGAAGAAATTAGTATTTTTTTAACTTACTAACCAAGCCTTTAATGCCTTCGTGTTTTAGAATATTTGAAACGCGCTTTGTCAAAGCTGCTCTGTGTCGTGGGGATGAAAGAGCTGCGATCAAGTGTTGTGATGTCTTGTGCCAATCAAACTGTTCAGAAGTGATTCTGAAGCCAGGTGTGAGCGAACGTCTGATTTGGTCAATAGCTGAATCGGCTGTTTTTGTGTCAAACATATCCGGATATTGGAGCCTACCCTTCTGCTGCCACCATTTAAGAAAACTTGTCTTTGCTGAGTTATCAAAGGGATCTCTGAACCTCAATTGCAGATCGGGACGCTCTCTATAAACTAATCGCTGAGCAATTGATATGGGCTCGCCTGTTGAAAAATATCCAAATGCCCATTTTGTTTGCGCCAACGGATCTTTTGAAGATTGTATAATCTCATTTATATACCACTTGATTAAAGCCTTTAGAGATTCATTCCTACCACAAACTTTAGTAGCCATATATTCATGTTCTCCTTTGTCGAATCCGGTAAAGTGATAGAAACCTAAAGGTTTACCATCTACTTGAAAACCTTCCGACACTGAACCCGTAAGTTGGCGGGTAGTTAGATTCCAAGTGGCGACATTGTGGCGTGTCGACTTGACAATCCCAACACCGTCAAAAAACGCTGGTACGAGATCAATCCACCGCTGATCAGTGAATAACCCGTGAGATATTTCCGCACGACAAAAATGATAGACTCGTTTCGCCCACCATTCAGCAAATCTGAGCCCTTCAGTGTTTGCACTAACACCAATGAATCCAAGATTGTAAACACCGTGCTTGAGGCTACAGATTTCATTATCGATTACCGCCTGAAGGGAAGACTCGGGTGTGATCTGGTGTGGTGTGAGAAGGATGTTTACTTCGTCTAACGCTGTCAGAATATCGTCAAGACGAGAAAAAATCACTATATCCGGGTCAATATAAAGTACCTTAGAGCAGTCTTCTCGCCTTAAAAGGTTTCGCAGAATAAAGGGTTTAATCGCAGTAGCAAGCTCAACAATGCTATGGCAGAAAGCCCACCCCCGCCAAGATGGAATACCAAGAGAAGAAAGCGGAATAATATTATCGAATGGCTCGGACCCAACGTCAATTAATCCTTGTTCATCATCTGCTAAGCCTAAATGAAGAAAGAACTCTGGATGATAATTCCGCAGAGAACGAAAAAGCGCTCTTGCTTTCGGCAGATAATTTAATGCCAGACTCGTGAAAACGTGTACTTTCTTCATATAATAATCTCATGAACCATATGCTTTGTGCTGATCACTGTAAAGTAAAAGATTAATAATTTACTTTTCTTAAGCGCAGAATTATCCTGCTTCACTCATAGTGGAGCCAGCCCATAACAGTGATCATAGCAGATTCAAGGTGCCTCAATTATCATTGATCTGTTTTTACTCATGAAATCTTCCACAATTTCCACATCTCTTTCAGACCAATATTCTGAAATGTTTAAAAGAAGCATGCTCTTACAAAGGAAGTCAATATTTTTGCTATACTG
>Ga0116200_10000755_pt1 | contig 11514 bp, 1 predicted proteins | sample Mar14436cmmetaG_FD_94478 | JGI IMG/M metagenome (GOLD analysis project Ga0116200, IMG submission 94478) | Marine hydrothermal vent microbial communities from Guaymas Basin, Gulf of California to study Microbial Dark Matter (Phase II) - Marker... ... | reverse complement strand
GTGGTTGCAGTATCTGAAAGACCATCGTTGTCGATAACGGTTAATGTAATTACATAATAATCACCTGATGGGGGTGGACTGAGATAGCACAAGTAGATGTCTACAGCGTTTTCGCCCTCTACTGTTCGTCCATCTCCAAGATCCCACTTGTAATATACTATCTCTCCATCCGGATCATAACTATCCTCTGCACTTATAAAGAAGTACTCGCCAACTCCGGCAAAGTAAGGTCCGCCAGGATCTGCATGTGGAGGTATCCCTCCGGTTACCCTTATCACTATGCTATCCTCTCCCTCGTTACCGTCTCTATCCGTAACGATGAGCCTGACGGTCATTTCTCCAGGTCTTGAATATGCATGTACGGGGTTCCGCTCTGTAGAAGTCAATCCATCACCGAATAGCCACAACCATTCATATGGTGGATTACCGCCCGATGCATACCCATAAAAGTGTATCTTTTCATTCACAGAAACATCACCTGTTGGATATCTCTCTATAGAGACCGTTATTTCCTTGCTTTCTCCTCCCTCTCCGGTGAAGAAACTCTTGGTACCATCCTCTACCATGCCTTTTTCATTGGATGCACAGGCCACGAAGTAGTAAAGGGTATCCTCCTCCAGTCCGGTTAGAGTCAGGCAGAATATGTCTCCCGATCTGTATGTACCCGGTAAGTTCTTTTTCTTCCATCCTTTTTCACCTTCTTTCCACCACCTGAAGGAAACCTTACATTCGTATCCACCATCATCAACAATAAGTCCACGAAGTTTGGCGGAATGTTTGGTTATCTCTGTAGCGGACAAGGTTTTCACCAAAGGTTTGCCCGTAACGGATCGCACCGTTACCTCTTTAGTGGCACAATTTGTAAGACCATCATTATCTTTCACCTCTAATATTACAGTATATCTACCCACGGAAGTGTAGAAGTGTTGCACAGGTTGATCCTTGTCCATCCAATCTGTATCCCATTTTCCATCACCTTCGAAGTCCCATCTGCATCCCGTTATAGAGCCATCAGGATCATAGCTACCAGATGCAGATAGTGTTATTACTTCCATTTCCTTTACCGTTGTTTTGTCTATGGTTATAATAGCAACTGGATATCTAAGACCTAGAGCAAGTGGTCCTTCTCCGGAAACCTCCATAGATCCATCGACCGGGTTTGCGAATCTAAATTTGAATCGATGCTTCTTTGCCCCCTCGGGTAGAGGTGGTAAGGCGGAACCGGGGATATCGTAGTAGTAAAGTCTACCCTCCTCCACCGGTGCATCATCATGCTGTAATGGGTAGTACACATCTTTGTCATCGATAATGAGCTGACCTATAGTGGGTTCGTCTCCATCTTCGTCCATGTACACGACAGAGAATCTAAATATTGTATTCTCATCCCCGGATTCCGGCTCAACCTTGGGATTTATCAGGGAGAAGGCTCCCTCCACTTTAACATAGACAATAGCAGATGAGAACCCTCCTTCATTATCCCTTACAGAAAGACTAACCATGTAGGTTCCAGAATACCTCCAAGAGAGGGTAGCCAATGGCGGTATTTTTTCTCCTTCTCCTATTCTAACCCAGCCTGTCGTTTCCATTGAATGATCATCCGTCTCCCAATCCCACTTGTACGCTCTTATGTAACCATCCGGATCCCTTGTTCCTTCCTGCTTTCTCCCACCGTATGGGGTTGGTGGTGGATAGGCGGTAAATTTATATTCGTTCTCTGAACTTGCTTTCAAAACCATTTCTCCGTTAGCTGGAGTTGAGCCCCTGTACTCCCATAGCTGACCTGGGGATCTTTCAAATGCATGAACAAAAACTTTTGGAGGAGTATTTGCTGGACCGGTATAGTATATCTTGAATGTTACGGAGTAAGAATCCTTCAATCCGGAATCATCTACAACGGTGAGGGTAACTGTAAACTCCCGGTAGTATCCACTATGCCACGATTCTCCGGCATAGTATTCGTGGGATACTATATCCTTATCCCTGCCAGATACCTTGCTTCCATCACCAAAGTCCCACTCGTACCTGACAATCTTACCATCCGGATCATAACTATCTGTACCATAGAAAATTATCGTCTCTCCAAATGTGACGTGGTCGGTTGTCGGGTCCGGTATCATATGGAATCTGGCTACGGGTGGTTTGTTCGCAGTGCCTCCTATAGTAACTATCGCCTCACCGATATCACTGATCATACCGGAAGAGTCCTTAACCTGCAATCGCAGGATGTAGGTACCGTTAGCATAATATGTATGTGTTGGGTGTTTATTGAAGGATATCCATCTGAAAAAAAGCAATGAACCCGTGTCCCACTTCCCGTCTCCATCCCAATCCACCCTCATGTGAGTTAACCTGCCGGTTGGAGAGAAACTACCAGAGAAGTCGAACCTGATCGACTCCCCGACCTCTCCATAATAGGGACCGCCCGCATCTGCTATCGGTTTCTCACTTACTTCTCCTCCAAGAAGCCTGGGTATGATGTTTGTCCAGCTCTCTCCTCCATCTGAGGTTACCCAAACCATCACATTGCCACCCATATGCTTGGAGGGGGGTTTGCTCCAGTTGACATTGGTTTCGCCCGTATCCCACTCTATCCAGAAATCATCCACCCAGAAGTTACCCATTACCCTTATACCAGGTATTCTTTTTCCTAAGGGGATGATAGCCTCTGCGAAGATCTCCCGCAGAAACTCCTTGGGTGAAGCATCCATCTCGATCCTGTTCTTCTCATCTCCTAGGACCCAAGAAGCAGAGAAATAACCCGCTGAGAATTCTCCTCTGATATAGAGTGATAGTTCTTTCTCCTTTCCAGTCAGTCCGGTGTACTTTCCAGTCAAACCAGCATACCCATTAAATCCTCTTGAGCTTTTTATGGTAAGGTTTTGTTGTTCCAATTTGGCACATAAGTCTCCATTCCATCCTATATCTATTTGGATCCCTTTCTCCGACGATCCAATGACAGCTGAGACGGTTGATCCGCCATCGCTTTCAGCCATTACCCCCAACTTCCTCTTCCCGAATAACGGAGCAAGATCGAGCAAGAAGGAGGCATCATTACCCTTTGCATCGAGAGAAAGTATTTCGAATTGTGGAGTTTTGATCACATCCACCTTGACATTTCCGGAAAACCTTAAAGCGAGGCAGTTTTCGAAATCTCTATACATACCTAAGTATGCAAACTCGAAATAGGATGAGCGACCCATGGTAAGCTGGAGCAGATCTATCTCTTTTCCTTCGCTTGTAGTAAGGGAACATATCTTGATAACCGATCCCTTGGAGCTCTCGAGACGTAGATATGTTGGTAATTGTTGCCAAGATGGGAAGATAATAGAGATGTCACCACCTTCTATTCCCCCTAACCCACGCAAACTTATGGCTCTGAAAGAAATCCACCCGCTTCCACTCCAGTTATGTATCTTGATCCATCCTCCAACACCTGCGTCTATAGAGAGACCTCCCCAGTACGTCGAGAGTCTTACCCCACCCTCGATCCTTTCTATCCTCAGATCTCGTATTGAGAGTGTGGTTATAGCTCCTATACTCATCTCTATCAGTCCATCTAGCAGTAACAAGTGACATTTTCCGCTGAGTGAAAGGTATAATCCATGGATATGAAGGTAATTGTTTGGTGACCAGAGAAACTCGAAGAAATCTCCTTCTATCTTTATCTCCCCTTCAGCACCAAGAATCAAGACCTTGTCGTAAATGATCTTGATTCCTCCCGGAAGGGAAGCATCTCCTGCAAGGATACCATGTATATTTCCTTGTTCATAGGATCCGGAGAACGAAAGCCTTCCTCGGAGTTCTTCGAGTTCGACTACGAGTTCACCCTTCTTGCCCTTCAAGCTTAGGTAGAATGGGCCCGCTTCCCCGCGCAGGTTGCCATAAAGTTCGACACCCTTTTTCGGGTCAAACAGTAGATAGGTTTTACCGACCGAGATGGTTAAACCAGCATTTGCATAGAGACTCACCATAACATCTCCCAAGTAATATCTGTTCATCTCTCTGGAGGCGAAGTAGATCCTACCGATTGATAGTTCCTTCAACTCACCAGAGCCTTGAAGAAGGTCTAACTTGAGGGCAAAGGATCCGGGACCCCCGAGACTTAGTGTCCCCTTACCCTGAAGAGCTAAAACAACATGGATGCAACCCATTATTTCGCTACCCAAAGCAGGTACAAAAACTTCACGAGATAACAGGACATCAAGGCTAGCCTGTCCTGCGTAGACTTCCAAGAAGAGACCTTTCTCGCTACCAGATAGGTAAAAACTGCCAGCTGCATCAAGATGCTTCAGATCAACGAAGCCAGCCCCTGCATCAAACGAACCGCACGCAGTAAAATACATATCCCCATCCATTGTAAACAAGGGACCTGTAGGTCCTTTCACCAGCTCAAACCTGCCATTACCACCTACCGATAGATATGCAAGCACAATCATCTCAGCACTGCCTAAAACCTCAGCACTACCCAAAGCATTAATTGTAAGATATCCTGCACCCTCGAAGTATAACCTCATGCTCTCGATCTCTTTGAGATGGAGAGGATTCTTTGAATTGAGTCCTAGGAAAAGGAGTCCGTCAACTTCTGCCTCAAGATAACCAAGCACGAGGTCTATCTCGTATATGTACACCGAAGAGAGGTACAGATATATATACCCTTCCGCATCTACAGTAAGATTACTTTGACCTACTATCAGAGAAAGGGATCCTTCTCCAGAAAACTCACATTCTCCTAAGGAGAAGAAATTGCAAGATACGCCCTCGATTCTCAGCTTGAGATCTAAATCCGAGCTCAAACTTGCTGATATGTTCTTAAGAGTCAGCTTCTTCGCAGAGAAAGTAAGGATGGTCGCCTTTCCCTCTGCATCGAGGAATATATCCAGTTCTGCCGAGAGGTAATTTAGAGTAAGATACTTGTCTCCACTGGCAAAGTAGATGTTTCTCAGCTGAAGCGATGCACCGATGTACAACCCTTCTTTGCCACGTTCACAACCTATCTCCACAGATTCTAACCCTTCCTCGCTCCATTTTATCTTACCAAACAACGGAAGCGAGATGTAACCCAGAAGACCCACGATAACTTCCCCTCTCATTGTAATTCCTGGAAATATACCATTCAGCTTATTCAAGTTCAGGCCGAAGTCGAGGTGTCCTCTACCTTCTGGGGAAAGCTTAAAGGTAAACTCGCCTTCCACTTTCGTTCTTCCATCAACCCTGTATGTGACTGTTTTCGCTGTGAAGTCTCCTCTTATCTTGGTGATGAAAATGTCTAGAATATCGTTTGCCACCCTGACTCTCAAAAAATCTATGCCGAGAATGGATCTCCCTTCCATGATGACGACTTTCCTGTCGCCAAGCATATCCCAGGATATGGTGAAGTTGCCATCCTTGCTGGCAAAGGAGATACTTCCAGATATAGAGAAAAGGAGTTGATTATCCCGAAAGACGGTGGTATCAATGATCGCTTCGAGAGATCCTCCTGATCCCACTGTTATCCATCCTCTGCGCAGATCCTGTGAGATGTCCCACCTGACCTTCTTCGAGGAAATAGAAAGATCAAGCAGGACTTGGCAGGGTCCACTCCAAGTAGCGGAGGGATAGCTGCGAGTTTTATTGTCTTTCTGTACATAGATACCCTTTACTAGGATACCACCAGGTATATTCAATCTACAGCTGATATTGAGGGTCTTTCCTTCCTCCTTCTCAAAATCGAAATCCAGACAGGCTTTGCTATCCTTTAAGTGAGGTGTAACCCATCTCATCTCATCAATACGGAAAGTGAAAGTGGATGGAGATCCCTTGGGAAAGAGTTTTACCCTCTGGAAAAACAACCCTTCCACGTGTACTTGCCTAGTTGTTCCCCCTCTTGCAAGACAGATTGTGTAGTTCTTTCTGTCAATGTTTAGCAGTAGATATGAGGATCCCGTCTTGTTCCAAGAAAACCTGTCAAAGGAAAGCGAAGTATAGAAGAGGGAATTATCTGGGAGTGTTCTCTGTACTTCTAGGTGGAAGTTTGATATCTCCACAGAACTGTTTCTCTCGCCCGACAGGTAGAGAACAAAACTTCCTTCGGGTATACGGAAATCCAAGTTATTAACGATGGCTTTAACTTCTGTTGTTTTCGAGTAGAACCTTCCATCAAAGCATCTAGCTTTTATCACAAAGGCACCGAAGGGTATACTGCTGGTATCCCAAGTATAAGACCATTTATCGAGGGAAGGGGAGATATCTATCCATGATTCATTTTCCTCCGAGAGCCTCTTTAGAAACGTCGGTTCGATTCGAAGTTGAACAAGCTTTACCGGTCTGTCAGGAGAGGAACTGTAGACCTTCCCTTTTATCGTGTACACTCCAGAGACTATACAACGGATAGAAGGTTGATCGATGGTTACTATGGGTCGATCGAATTCCGGTCCGTTGTCCAGTATGACGTTTACATGTTTGTTATCCCACCATCCAAAAGTATCCAATACAGATATCTCAATGACATAATCACCATTGGGGAGATCGCGTGTATCCCACTCACAACTCCATGAAGTCACACCTTCACATCGACAGATTTCTATGGTTCTGTCTTCTGATAATACCCTGACAGTTATCTCCTGTATGCCCCTATCCGCACATACATTTCCCTTAATCTCTACAGTGCCGCTAAGTGTCTCTCCTTCTTCCGGTTTATCTACATTTATCTGAACGTTATCCAGCGAAACATTCACTGTACAAATGTCTGAATAAGTTTTTCCATCATAGCATCTTGCATCTATTGAATAGTTTCCGTCTGGTAAACCTCTCGTGTCCCACAGGTAGTGCCAATGGTCCGTGCCTTCTACTCTCTTCCAGTCAAGGTGAATTTCTTCACCTCTTCTTATCCTGATCTCCACGAATTCAATATCTCTCTCAGGGGTAGCCGGTGTCGCTGATCCCTTCACCTCTACGTTACCTCCTACTGTGGCGCCTGATGCAGGGTGTGTTATGCTTACCTTTGGTACCTCTTCTCTTTCCGCCCCCTCGGTTGATTCGTTTCTCTCCACTATATTAACTTTTAACACACATTCTCCAACAGATAGATGGAAACCTTTTGATGTATGTAAATGGATGTAAGCATACCTTGGGAAAGGCAAAAGGCTAGTTTGTTCGTACGATGGAAGTAGGGTGAGGTGACCGGATCTTGCTCTGCTCTCTTCTGCGAATATTCGCAGATCCCTAATTCGGATATACAGACTATCTATAATGGAACCGGGTAACATGACGTCTCTCAAAGTTGCATTAAGCTCCTTGATAAAGATTTCTGAGGGATGGACAATATGTATGCAGGAGCCGAACCTGATATCAAAAGAAGATCTACTAAGTGTGCCAAGGTAAGCAGATAAAGTTAAACTTTCTACATGGGTTGTTCTTCTTATTTCCAAATTCAGGGTTAAGTTGGATGGATTCCTTTCTACGTGGAAAATACCCTTTCTTACATCCCAACGAGCGGAAAGATCAAGATCGGTCATGGAACGTAACCTAAATTTTAAGAGACTCTCCCCTTCAGCAAACAAAGCGTTTAAAGAACACCCTTTCATATCTATAGATATGTCAAGCTGACCTGACTGGATCGAGTGTATCTTCCATTCTACGCGTCCGTAAGTTGAAAGATTACTTAAGTAGACCTTTTTCCGAGGTTCGAACAGATCATCGCACCACCCTATCTCATTTGGTATGTAGGATGAGGATGCGTTGTAAACTATCCAACCAGTGGGAGCAACTTTATAATTCAAGTTAAGGTTGTCTGGCAGGTATTTGATATAGAAATAAGGTAGCTCTCGGGATAAGTTTTTCCTGACGAAGAACAGGACACGCAAATCTTCTTTACTTATTCTCCTATAGAAGATGCCTCCTTCCCCGGATGGAGAAGGCAGTAATCTCAAGGAGTAGATAAACTTCCCTTTTCTTGGCAACCTCTCGATATAAATTCCTCCTTCTCTTTCCTCCCCATCTTTTACCACCTTGTGCAGTATAGTCACACTTACGTCCCGGGAGGAGGAAAGACCCACTTCACCAAAACCATCGTCCTTTTCCAGACCCTTTACTGTGATGCGAAGTCGAGAACTTGGATATACGGAGCACTCTATAGATTTTTCCGAGGTTTTCCCACGCTGTGAAGATATTCCCAGAACTGTTGTCAGTTTGCCTTCCGTCTCTTCGGGGATTATAACGATCGACGCTTCGGGTCCTCTTCTGGAAAATATGTAGGGCTTGAAGCCATATTCAACAAGATACTTAGAAGGAATGGGGGTGTCAGGAGGCACTTTTACGCCAAACTTTGTATTGAGACCTCTAAACAGCCAGAGGGTGGGATGATGAATTACATATATTTCTAGAGGGTCTTCCGGTCCCTTGATGTTGCTCAGAATCTCTATCTTTAATCTCATTCTGAGTGAAAAAGCAAATTTACTGATCGACGGGAGTATAGAGAACGATACCTTTAGGTCACTGTGACCATCGTTATCCAAATCAATCTTTACAGGTAAGAAAAGACGGATCGGCAGGCTCTTTGTGATATCACCACAGCGTATATATAGAGTAAAAGGACGATTAAGTCGTATAGGATGCTCTCTCTTGAACTCTTTTGATCCATCTATCCTTATGGTGGGCCAGGCCCCGATTTGGGGTAGAGAACTGGTGATGATTATAATCGCTATTGCCAAGGACGCCAATTTTTTGGTGTTTTTAGCTTCCATACGGGTTCAACTCACCTCCCTTAGTATTATTAATTTCCATATAATAAATCCTTTATATTTATATTCAAAAATTTTTCCCTCTACTTCTATACCGACAGTAACCTTGATAGCCCCCAACCCCTTCAAAGTGTTCTCACTGATTATCCATCTCCTTTCCCATGCTTCGATCTCATCTATCATCCCTGTAGAATTTGTCTTAAATCTTTCATTACGTCCTATACCGATTTCGATCTTCCAAGATATATTCCGAAGTTTTTCCCTTCCGTTGTTTATAACTGAAATACTTACTTTTCCGAAACCGATGGGAAGGACGTAAACGTCAAGGACATTGGTTTTAGTTCCTTCCTCTTGAGTTATAAACATCCATATGGGACTTGATCTTTCCTTTCCTTCTCCATCTCTTGCGACGATCCTCCAGTAGTAAACCGTTCCAGGCTCCAGAACCCCAGGGTAATAGGTGGTGGATAGTTGACCTTCGGATACCTTCGGTGGAGGTGACACCTTGCCGAAGTACACATCATATCTAACGGTGTCCCCCTCATCAGGATCTCCTCCTTTCCACCTTAGGACGGGTACAAGGCTAACATTGGTGGCACCATCTGGTGGATAAGGGTCGGACGGATAGTAAGGGGGACTGTTAAAAATCATGAAAGAAGATCCTGTTCGGAAGGACCAAACCTTTCCCTCTCTTGAGAGCCCTTTTTGATCTGTAGCCTTTATACGCCAGTAATATGTGGTATTCTCTTTTAATCCATGTATTTCGAAAACGATCCTTTTTCGGGAAGCCGGAAAGGAACCTATCTTCCCGTAGTAGGGGGGATCTTTTGTTTCGCCAAACCACAGTTCGTAGGTAACTTTGTCCTCATCATCTGGATCTCCTCCATCGAATGCAAGTGCAACACTAGTACTTATTCCTGTTGAATTATCTGGCGGGTAGGGATTTGACGGGACATAAGGTGGATCATTTACATTAGTGGTTTTGAAAATGAATTTATCCGATGATATCTCGACCTTGCTGTCATTTACAACAACAAACCACTGGTAGAAGGAATTTTCAGATAAATTCTTCCATTCAATGGTAGCCCAGCTATCGCTCGCTATATCCTTTACTATCCCAATCAATCGAGATCTGGTCTTTTCTATTTCCTCTCTGGTGTAAATGCCTCCTTCTCTTATTTCGAAATCTTCCAGCTTTCTTCCGTAGAATTTAACCGTCAGTTTGTCTCCCTGAGGATCTCTGACGTAGACTTTCAAGGTTATGTTAAGACTGGCATTTTTTTCTTCATTCGGCATAGCTATCTCGGGTTCAAAAGGAGCTTCTACAGCTCTGTAGGCATTAACCAGACCCCAACCGTAAAGACTATCCCAGCCTGGTGTGCCGAGATCTATAGCTGTTTTACAAATCCTATCCTTTATCTCCTTTGGATCTGTGAACCCCATGGCATAGAGTAATGCAGCCACCCCTGCTACATGGGGACATGCCATAGAGGTACCTTGAAAGAAGTAGTAACCCCACGTAGCACCTCCTGACATACCGTACATTGGTAAGTGTGCTTCTTGTAGGATACCGTCTGGATAACCGTCACCATTTTTGTCACTATGAATATCCCCACCTGGAGCGACAACATCTATTTCGGGGCCATACCGTGAATATGGTGCAAGCTCCTTCTCATACGTTGTTGCCCCGACGGATATGACAAACGGGTATTTAGCTGGATACATAATTCCCCTGTCTCTGGAAAACTTTCCCACATTTCCGGCTGCAGCCACCAAAGTTACACCTCTCTTATATGCATATCTTAATGCTTCTTCGAGGCATTCGGAGGAGCGTCTCCCTCCAAAGCTCATGCTTATGATGTTTGCTCCTTTCATTGTTGCATAGTAGATCCCCTTTACTATGGCCGAAATGTAGCCAATACCTTTATCATCGATAACCTTCACTGGCATAATTTTGGCATCCGGTGCAACTCCACATACACCTATCCCGTTGTTAGTATCTTGAGATATCGTGCCTGCTACATGTGTGCCGTGACCGTTTTGGTCAGCAAAGAAGTAAGGCTGATTATACACAAAGTCGTATCCATCAACCAGTTTTTCTGGGGAGAGATCCTCTGGTCCATATGGATGACCTCCCCAGTCCCCTTCGAACCATTTTACCCCGGTATCCAGAACCGCAACTACCACTCCTCTACCTGTTGAAATGTTCCATGCCCTAACTACATCTATACCTCCTTCATCTGGACCATGAAGGTGCCACTGGTACTTAAATAGGGGATCGTTCGGGAATGATGATGGAATAGGCTCACCCGCTTCTTGGCAGGATATCCTTGCACTTTGAGGGATCTTGAACTCGATTTCGTCATCTTGGAAAACGAAAAATGGGTAATCAGGTTCGACATACTCTACCCACTCACTTAGAATAGTCTTGTATACCTTTGCTACCCTCCCTATATCCACTCTGTCCTTGAAAGAGAGAAGATAGATATTTGGTAGAGTGAAGATTTGTGGATCCTCCTCTGACGTTAGTAAGGGTGATAGCCTACCACCAAAGACCTTGTTTAGAAAGGATAAAGAAGGCAGGGCATAGGGATTGATATCTTCTTTGAACTTTATGATAATCCGAGAGGTTATCGGTTGCTGATTTCTTTCCTCCATTTTGAGAGAGTTTATCGATATGGAGGAGACTATCAGGATAGCAAGCAGACATACCACCCACACCCTCTTTCCCATCATTTTAACTTCTCCCTATGCCCAAGTTGATGGAAAAGAAACTCACGCTCTTCTCCTCTATCGC
>Ga0116200_10000754_pt1 | contig 11514 bp, 9 predicted proteins | sample Mar14436cmmetaG_FD_94478 | JGI IMG/M metagenome (GOLD analysis project Ga0116200, IMG submission 94478) | Marine hydrothermal vent microbial communities from Guaymas Basin, Gulf of California to study Microbial Dark Matter (Phase II) - Marker... ... | reverse complement strand
GTTTATGCTGGTGATCCAAAGAACTACCAGTGGAACATTTACACTGGTGGTTGGGTTTCAACAATCAACATTAAGTGGCCAGACGATTATACAGCCTGGTGGTACACAAGCTGGTACGGATGGTTACCATCCGCTGGTGTCGGATGGCAACTCCCAAGAGATGAGTTAATAACAGTCAAAGAACTTGTTGACGAACTTGGTGGAGCTGAAGCGGTCATTGAAAACTTCCAACTCAAGTATTACAATACTCCAGACAAACTTTCCGAACTTTATGACATGACAGAAGAGGAAGTCACTAAAATGCTCGTTCTCGGTAGCGTTGACTTCAACGGCAAGACTTACAAGCTGGAAGAAGGTAACGTTGACAAGTACTGGGACCTCCAAAAGATCTCAATGGCTCTGGGTGTTAGAGACTCACAAAAAGTATTCCTTATTGAAGCTTGGGAGTACTTCCCAGTTAACAAGGATAGAGTTAAGGCAATTGCAAGGGACGTTTCTTCAGGATTATGGGCAAGATGGGGCCTCATAACGGCAGAAACACCAGACAAGGTAGTTAAAGTTGCCGAATTCTCCGCAACTGGAGCACTCTTTATGAGCGCTTTTAACCCAATTGGTGGAATGGACGATGTTTACACTTCAACAATTTGGAGAGTAATTTACGATTATGCCATTTACACTGACCTCGCAACTGGAACATACATTCCAGTAAGGTGTGACTACAAGGTTGAGAGAGGTCCCGTCACAGTGCCAGATGACGCTGTAATTTATGACACTGTGCAGGACAAGTGGGTTGCTGCTCACGCTGGCGAGGAGGCAGCTGCAAAAATAACCTACGATTGTAGGTTCGGTAACTGGCACGACGGTCACCCAATGACCATGGCAGACATTAAATACGCGGCAGCCTTCAGCTGGGAGTGGTCAACCAAGGACAGTGACGATGATGTTTATTACGATGAGAAGCTTTCAGCAACTGCTGAGAGCCTAGCAAAGGTTAAGGGTATTGAATGGGTTGACGAGGACACTTACGTCGTTTACACTGACTTGACACATCCAGTTGCTGACGATGTAATGGCTTATATGAACGTCTTCTGGGCTTCACAACCATGGCAACTTCTTTATGCACAGAGCGAGCTCGTGGCTAAGGGAGATGAGTATGGAGCTTCACAGAAGTACTCATTCAGTGAGGAGGCTGAAGGAGTTGCACAATTAGACTACCTCGTTAAGGATCACGTTGCTGACTTGAAGAAGGTTCTTGAGGCTTTGAAGAACAAGAATGCTGTTCCAGCTGCAATTGCTGATGACGTTAGCGACCCAAGCGAAGGATACACTAAGGTACTCAACTGGATCAACAGCAAAGGTCACGCTGTAATAAGCAACGGCCCGTTCTACCTTGAAAACTACGACCCAGACAAAATATTCCTCGAATTAAAAGCATTCAGAGACCCAACTTACCCATTCGATCTTGACTACTGGAAAGAAAAGTTACTACTCGCAAAACTTGAGCTTGCTGGAATTAATGTCCCAACCAAGATAAACACTGGTGATGAAGTCAAAGTAACCGTACAAGCTAACATGGTTGAGGAATACCCAGAGGTGGGTACCAAGCCAGCTGACAGGGGATTTGTCTTCGTCGAAGTTAAGGATGAAACTGGACAAACAGTATTCAGTGGAGAGGCTAAACTTGCCACAGCTGGAAGCTTTGAGGTTATAATACCCGGTTCAGAGACTGCTAACTGGGAAGCTGGAAAGTACGAGGTTTACGTTAAGGGTGGACTTGAAGAAGGCGTTGTTTCATTCACTGACAAGAAGACAGTAGTTGTCATAAAGACACAACCAACAACATCACCAACATCCTCAACATCACCAACAGAAACCTCACCAACATCCTCAACATCACCAACAGAAACAGAAACTGGTGGAATCTGCGGTCCAGCAGCACTTATAGGACTTGCATTAGTACCACTTCTCCTGAGAAGAAGGAAGTGATCTCCTTTCCCTTTTTAGATTTTTGATTCCCTTTTTATCTTTCTGTTGCTTGCAAGACCCCCTTCTGAAAGGGGAGGCAGGTGCCTCTCCAAGAACCTCTACAACTACACACTCTATACCTTAAGACAGTATTACTTCAACAACGGAAAATACTTACCCTACGAGCAACCTTACCACTTAGTCAAGCACAACGAGAACTACAGACTACTCCCATCACAAGTGGCACAACAAACGATGAAGGTTGTTGATAGAAACATGCGTTCGTTTTTCCACGTCCTCAACGAGAGGAGGAAGGGGAATTATAATCGACCAGTATCTACGCCAAGATACTTGCCTAAAGATGGTTACTTTGTCTGCATCTTTCAGAAGGATATGTTCAAGGTTGTTGGTGACAGGATAAGACTCTCCCTCAGCAGAAACTTCGCTAAAGTTTGGAGTTAGGTATTTGGAATTCAAGCTCCCTCCAACCCTTGCTGGTAAAAAGAGCAAGGAAGTGAGAATTCTTCCTCGTTGCAAAGCCTTGTGGTTTGAGATTGAGTATGTTTGTGAAGCTGAGCCAGAGAAAGTGGATTTAGGGCTGGATAATTTCGCCACTTGCGTTTCCACCAGCGGGGCTGCCTTCATCATCGAAGAGAGGGGTTTAAAATCTTTCAACCGCTGGTGGAATAAGGAAAAAGCTAAGTTGCAATCAATATACGATAAGCAAGGAATAAAGATGGGCAAAAAGATGGCTTGGCTTTTGAGGAAGCGTAAAAACGTAATTAACAACTTCATGAATCAGGCCGTGAATTACATCGTAAAATACTGTCTTGCCAACAGAATCGGCAATATCGTAATCGAAGAGCTTAAAAAAATCAAGCAGAACATGAAACTCGGCAAGAAAAACAATCAAAACTTCCAATACATCCCTTACGGCTTGTTCAAGCAGAAACTTAGGGCAAAGTGCGAGTATTACGGGCTAAACTACATCGAGGTAGATGAAGCCTACACATCACAAACCTGTTCAATCTGCGGAGACGTAAGCAAAAACAACAGAAAGCATAGAGGATTGTATGTTTGCAGAGAATGTGGTTTCGTTGCGAATACTGATGTTAACGGTGCTCTGAACATCCTAAAAAAGTAGCCCCCGAATCCGTAAGGATAGGGGGTAGTGGCGGCGTGAACCTGCCCGTGAGGATAAGGGTGGTGAATTTCCGCCACCAAAATCCTCACGAAGCCCTGTCCATCAGGGCGGGGTAGGTCACAAACAAGAAAAATATTAAAACTAAGAGTTACATCTCGATATATATCTAAACGTGTTTCTACGTCTCTGTTTGTACCTATAAGTCTTTTATTGGACCTTAAATAGAAAAATATATAAAGTTTTACAAACTTGAAAATGTTGATGAATGATAAAAAGCTATAATGTACACATTTGAATGGAGGTGTGTAAGTTGGGATATGGTAGATACATTACAATTAGACTTCTCAACGCCCTGCTGGTTCTAGCTTTAGTCACTTTATTAGTTTCAGTGCTCTTTACAAAGGTTGCAGAAGAAGATATTAGATCCAGTATTCAAGAACAAATAAATCTGAAGCTCAGATCCAATCCCGAACTTCAAAGACAGCTAGCTGCTGATCCAGCCAAGCTCCAAGAATGGTACCAAAGAGAGTATAATAGGCTTATTCATGTTTATGAATTGGACAAACCATTTTGGGTTAGAGTCATACAAAGAACGAAAGACACGCTAACATTGAATTTTGGAAATACAAAATCACCAATATTTGGTGAAACTGCTGTTGGTAAAATAATTTCAAAGGCAATTCCAAGAACTGTTATACTATTCACTACGGCACAAATATTCGTTATATTAATCGGATTGCTTTTGGGTGTTAAAGCAGCGCAAATAGCAGGGAGTATTTTGGACAAGGGTGTTTCAATAGTAGCAATGGTTACCAGTAGTATCCCGATGTGGTGGTTTGGAATGATGATGATCCTAATATTCTCATTCAAAATGGGGTTGTTTCCAAGTGGAGGAATGACTTCAATGCCGCCTAAAGAAGGATTTGCATACTACCTTGATGTCCTCTACCACATGATACTTCCAGTAAGTACAATCGTATTCGTTTTATTTGGTGGCTGGGCCTGGACAACAAGAAACATCATGATTGGTACAATGCAAGAAGACTTTATCATGGCTGCAAGGGCTAAAGGTGTTCCCGAGAGAAAGGTTATATATGGGCACGCTCTCAGAGCTTCAGCACCCCCAATAGTCACCATGACAATATTCAGTCTTTTGGGTTCAATAGGTGGGGCTATAATTACCGAGAGTGTTTTTAACTGGCCAGGAATGGGAAGACTCTACTGGACAGCTTTACAACAGAATGAAACAAGACTCTTAATGGGTGTGACTTTCGTCACAGTTGCTCTCTACTTGATAGCAATGATCATAGCAGACTTGGCTTATGGATACCTCGATCCAAGAGTCAAAGTTGGTGCATCCCAATCAACATGAGGTGAGGAAAAATGAGATGGGTTGACCTAAAAGCAAGCATAAAAGACTTCTGGTTTGAATTTAGAAGGCAAAAAGGAGGACTATTTGGATTAGCATTGTTATTCCTTCTAATATTCACTGCACTTGGAGCCCCTTACTTAACCGAACCAGATATACCCACAAAGTGGAGCCAGTATTGGGAAGGAAACCCTACAACAGTACCCCCGGTATGGTACAATTATTTCACCACGAAGAAACTCGCTCCTCACGAAATTTTAACGAGCAATGACTTGAGAATAACATCTCCTGGAGAAGATATTGGTGGAGGCATGAAGTACTATGGATTCGAGTTCACATATGAAAACAATTATGATTTTCCACCCTCAGATATCATTATACGGAACATCGGAGTTAAACTAACAGATTTGAATTCCCCAGCTCAGATTGTGATAACTCTCGTAAGACCAGATGGGATTAAAATCGAATTACTAAATACTGAATTGAGAGAAGGTTCTGTGTATCAGCTAGCAAAAGATGGAAAAGTTAGGAACGCTGTATTCCAATGGGCTTCACAATTCGAGAATCCTCAAAAAATTGCCCAAGCTGGAGAAACTCTCAAGAGCACAATGGATACAACGAAAGTAATATTTGGAAAAGCTCAAGAAGGAATACTCACTAACCCAGAGGCCCTAAAAGGAACATATATTTTCCAAGTAGACATATTCACATTTAGAGAAGGGGACCAGATCGATTTAAGCACTACAGAAACTATTCTTTCAGGGAGAACTTATGGATTTATGGGAACAGATTATAAAGCCAGAGATCTTTGGTCAGGTCTTGTTTGGGGAACAAGAGTTTCACTTACAGTTGGTGTGACTGTGGCGGTGCTTACAGTGCTTATTGGTATTTTCTACGGAGTAACAAGCGCGTACCTTGGTGGATGGAAAGATGAGTTCATGCAGAGAGTTAATGAATTCTGGGCTTCCATTCCAACATTGCCAATACTTATCCTTCTCGGTGCAGCATTTAAGGGACACGTTAGCCTTTGGACAATAGTATTCCTTATGGTAGCATTCTACTGGACTGGAATTGCAAAAGTGGCGAGGAGTATGGCCCTTCAGATTAAAGAGCAAACTTATGTAGAAGCCGCAATTGCCCTCGGTGCTGGTACTGGAAGAATTATTTTCAAACACATAATGCCTCAGATCATGCCATATGCTTTCGCTGCAATGGCTCTTAACGTTCCTGGTGCAGTATTGACTGAAGCATCACTTAGTTTCCTTGGGTTAGGTGATCCAACTGCAGTTACTTGGGGGCAGATACTCTACGATGCACAAACTCAAAGTGCTACAATAAATGGATATTGGTGGTGGGTTATTCCACCGGGACTGGCAATTACATTAGTTGCATTCACTTTCGTATTGCTCGGTATATCTTTAGATAGAGTCCTTAACCCAAGACTGAAGAGGCTATGAGGTGGATAAAATGGCTGGAAATGTACTTGAAGTTAAAGACCTTAAGATGTATTATTTCACATCCAGAGGGGCTGTAAAAGCAGTTGATAATCTCACATTTGAACTCAAAAAGGGAGAAGTTCTAGGTCTAGCAGGAGAGAGTGGCTGTGGAAAATCATCACTTGGTTTCACTTTGATGGGAATGCCAACGCCTCCAGGAAAAATTGTCGGGGGAAGCATAAAAATAGATGGTAGGGAGATAGTTGGATTACCTGATGATGTCCTTAGAAAAGAGGTAAGATGGCAAAAAATCTCCATGATATTCCAAGGTGCTATGAATGCTTTGAACCCAGTTTACACTATAGGGTACCAAATGATCGAACCTTTAATCTACCACAAGGGTATGAACAAGGAAGAAGCACTAGACAGGGCTATGAAGTACTTAGAGCTTGTGGGACTAGCCCCAGAAATAGTCTACAGGTACCCCCATGAGCTCAGTGGCGGAATGAAACAAAGAGTTGTTATTGCAACTGCATTACTACTTGACCCAGAGATAGTTATTGCAGACGAGCCCACCACTGCTCTAGACGTTGTTGTTCAGGCTCAAATTATAAACCTCATGAAGAAATTAAAGAAGGAACTTGGTTTATCCATGATATTCATTACCCACGACCTGAGCATTTTAGCAGAAGTTAGTGACAGGGTAGCAATAATGTATGCCGGAAAAATAGTGGAAATCGGCGACAGTGAAAAGATATACTACGAACCCGCCCATCCCTATACCCAAAAACTTCTAGGAGCAATTCCAAGATTACACGAGGATGTAGAGAGGCTGGAATTTATCCCAGGGCAACCACCAAATCTTATAACACCACCAAGTGGGTGCAGATTCCACCCAAGATGCCCTTATGCAATGCAACAATGTAAAGAACAAGTTCCAGAGTTGAAGGAAATTGAAAAAGACCACTACGCTGCATGCTGGTTGTTGTGAGGGATGAAAAATGGCGGAACCCGTATTAAAAGTTGAAAATCTCAAAAAATATTTCCCCATTAAAAGGGGACTACTCGCAGGACTTAGAGGAGAGAGTCAAAGATTTGTCAGAGCTGTCGATGGGATTAATTTTGAGGTACATACCCAAGAAGTTTTTGCCTTAGTAGGAGAAAGTGGCTGTGGAAAAACAACAACTGGAAAGTTAGTAATGAAGCTTCTTGAACCTACTGACGGCAGAATACACCTAGAAGGTCAAGATGTAACTGAGTTAAAAACACAAGAAGAGATAAAAGCATACCGAAAAAAAGTCCAGATGGTATACCAAGATCCTTTCTCCTCAATGAATCCAAGATTTAGAATATATGATGTTCTAGAGGAGCCCCTCTTAATCCATGGAATCGGTGAAACAAAGGCAGAAAGAGAAGAGCTCATTTACAAGGCACTTGAAATGGTAAAAATTGTTCCACCTGAGGATTATATAGGTAGACACCCACACATGCTCTCAGGTGGTCAGAGACAAAGAGTAGCAATAGCAAGATCATTAATCCTCAACCCAACGTTCATTGTTGCAGATGAGCCAGTATCAATGCTTGATGTTTCAATTAGAGCAGAAGTTCTCGAATTGATGAAAGAATTAAAGGAGAGAATGGGAGTTACATATCTCTACATCACCCACGACCTTTCAACAGCGAGATACTTCGCTGATCACATTGCAGTTATGTACTTAGGACGGATAGTAGAGATGGGCCCTGCAAAAGTTGTCATTGATAACCCAATACACCCCTACACAAGAGCATTACTCGCTGCAGTCCCAGAACCGATCCCAGAGAGGAGAAACATCATCAAAGAACTTCCAATTAAAGGTGAAGTTCCAAATGCAGCAAATATACCGCCTGGATGTAGATTTCACCCAAGATGTTTATACATGGAAAGAGGACTTTGTGATACCAAACATCCTCAATTAATCGAATACGAGCATGAACACTGGGTTGAATGCTGGTTGGCTGGAAAAATTTGATCTTCTTCTCTACCTTAACCTTTATATTTTACCCCAAGAGAATGGCTTATAGGTGGTTCCATGGTAACTTTTAAAGATGCACTGCGATATCCATTAATAAAAGCAGGTTTACTGTTCTTGGTTTTAGCAATCGTATTAGCATTGATATCTATGTATGAAGTACCCAAGAGCGGTATCTGGAGTGGGGAAATTAAAACAGGAAAATACTTAATTGGGGATTCCAACTTCGAGAGGAGTTATTACATAAACAACAGAACTCTCACAATATACTCCCAAAATGCCTCGTTACTCCTCATCCATGGAAATAAAATTGATGTTTACAATCTAAAAAATGAGTCTGTGGTTTTAAACCCTCTCTCTCAGCCTCAGATAAACGTAGAGAGTGGAGAGGTAAAGTACACATATAATGTTAAAGGAGTAGATTATCCTTACGCCCTTCTTGCATGGGTAGCATTTGTTATAATGCTCGTAGGGAGTGCCTTAAGTTTGATTGGATACCTGAGGTTTATGGAAGAACTCAAAGGAGGCCCTTAGCATGCGAAACTTAAACTACAAGAAAGTTGTTAACAAGCTGATTTCATTCATAAAAGAGAAAACCGAAGAAATTGGAGTAAAGGGCGTTATTATTGGAATAAGTGGTGGAGTAGACAGTGCCACCGTAGCATACCTCGCAACCAAGGCAATTGGAAAAGAAAAAGTTTTGGGACTTGTGATGCCCTATTATATGAACAAAGATGTAGAAGATGCTCTTTTGGTATGTAATAGCCTCGGGATAGATTACAAGGTTATAAATATAAAAAGCATTGTAAAAGAGTTTGAGAAAAATTTAGGTTTTGAATTGAACAATGTTTCCAAAGGAAACATAATGGCGAGAATTAGGATGATTCTCCTTTATGCTCATGCGAACTCTAAAAATTACCTTGTTCTAGGAACTTCCAATAGGAGCGAGTTTTTAACCGGATATTTCACCAAATGGGGAGATTCAGCAAGTGACTACGCACCGTTAATCAATCTATATAAAACTGAAGTTTGGAACATTGCAAGGATATTGGGAGTTCCAAGTGAAATAATAAATAAAAAGCCAAGTGCTGGTCTTTGGGAAGGGCAAACCGATGAAAAAGACCTGGGAATAACCTACAAGCTATTAGATGAAATCCTCTACAGATTAGTCGATTTAAAAATGAAGAAAGAGAAGATTGCGAAGGATTTAAATATCCCCCTTAAAAAAGTGGAATATGTAGAATCCCTAATCAAGAAAAGCGAGCATAAACGCAAACTTCCACTCGGGCCAGAAATTTAAGGAGGTAAAAACTTGAAAAAGGGCTATATTTTGGTTTTTTTAGCTGCCAGTATGTGGGGAACTCTTGGAATTTTTGCTAAATTGCTCTATCAGTTTAACTTAGATCCTTTCACCATTACATTCTATCGGACACTAATTGCATTTTCTATCCTTCTAGTATATAACTATTCAAATGACTTTCAAATAAAAAGACATAGACTGCCATTCTATGCACTTTATGGTTTTTTTGCAGTATTTTTGTTTTACATCCTATACTTCTACACAGTAAAGATCTCCTCCGTGTCATTTGCAGTACTTCTCCTTTATTCCGCTCCTGTTTATTCCACCATTCTAGGTTATGCATTATTTAAAGAAAAAATAACCAAAGCAAAGATTTTAGCTTTAGTCATAGTAATATTTGGGGTTTTTCTGGTTGCGAATCTTGATCACTGGGATGCAAATAAGATTGCCACCGTGTTGGGTCTGCTCTCGGGACTAACATATGCACTTTATGGCATTTTGGCCAAAGTTGCTGTAAGAGATGAAAATCCAGAAGAGGCCCTTCTTTACACAATTGGTTTTGGGACATTATTTTTAGCACCATTTTCTCATTTTAAGATACCCTATGAGTCTCTCCCCTACCTATTTGGACTTGCATTCTTTCCAACAGTTTTAGGGTATATTCTTTATAACAAGGCCCTTCAGGAAGTCGAGGTTAGTAAAGCATCTATAATATCCACAGTAGAACCAGTAGTAGCTTTAATTCTAGCATATTTAATATTCCGTGAAACATTAACACCAAAACAAATGATAGGGGCGGTTTTCATAATCTTAGGATCGCTCATCCTCCATATCGAAGAAAAAAGAGTTTAAACATAAAAATATCTTTCTAATTCCCATTCAGTAACCTCTATACTGTCCATAGCTATTCCCTTTCTTTCTAGGTATTCTTGATAAGTCTCCCACTCTTTTGTTTTATATTTAATGAAATTATGATATGCTTTACCAAGTGCCTCTTTAACAACCTTATCTTTTTTAAGAGCTTCAAGTGCTACGGCTAGAGTTGAAGGTAATGTCTCCACTCCTAACAAAGCACGTGCCTTATCATCTAATTCATATACGTTCTCTTCTACATGTGCAAATGGTTCTATTTGCCGTCTTATACCATCCATTCCAGCTTTCAAAACTACAGCAAACGCAAAATATGGATTTGTACTTGGGTCAGGGGCCCTATACTCAATTCTTGCACCACTCCCTTTATATGCAGGTATTCTCACTAAAGCACTCCTATTTGCATATCCCCAAGATATGTAAACTGGGGCTTCATACCCTGGAACCAATCTTTTGTATGAGTTAACAGTTGGATTTGTAATTGCTGTCAGAGCTTTTGCATGCTCCAAAATCCCCCCTATAAAGTAGAGGGCTTCTTCACTCACCCCATTATCACCAATGAAAATGTTCTTTCCGTCATTCCAAAGGCTTATGTGAAGATGCATCCCATTACCGGGTTGCCCAAAGAGTGGTTTTGGCATGAATGTGGCATAAAGTCCATAACTCTCTGCAACCGCCTTAACCAAATACTTAAACCTAACTATGTTATCTGCCGTGGTTAATGCATCTGCAAATCTAAAATCTATTTCATGCTGCCCTGGGCCAACTTCATGATGTAATACTTCTGGAATCAACTTAAATGAAGGCATATAGTGAGCTATTACCCTTTTTATTTCCCTTGCCTTATCCAAACTTAGTAAATCAAAGTATCCCCCACCATCTGGAAGCTTGAGTTCCCATGATCCATTTTTCTCAAATAAGTAGAACTCGGGTTCTGCACCTATATATGCTGTTAGCCCTTCTTTTTGTAACTCCTCAGTAACCGATTTTAGTATTCTTCTGGGATCTGCATAATAGGGTTCCCTGTCTTTGTATATGTATCCAAATACTTTCGCTACCCCCTCCCAAGGCACTTCAACATAAGTATCTGGATCTGCCTTAAATGTAAGATCACTGTCTTCTATTCCTTGAAACCCTGGAACTGATGATCCATCAAATGAAATTCCCTCTTTCACAACATCTTCATATCGTTCTATTGGTACTTCCATTCCCTTGGCCATTCCATCTATATCCACAAATACAAGCTGAAGAAATCGTAATTTGCCTGAAAACACGCTTTTAACGGATTTTATTTTGTTCATTTTTATCTCACCTTAATGCTATTATTTTCATTATTTACCCAGATTTTTATACAATGTTTATAATATAAGCTTTTCTAATGAACTATTGTCAAAATGGCAATTTCCGGTTTTTTCTATACT
>Ga0116200_10000753_pt1 | contig 11518 bp, 13 predicted proteins | sample Mar14436cmmetaG_FD_94478 | JGI IMG/M metagenome (GOLD analysis project Ga0116200, IMG submission 94478) | Marine hydrothermal vent microbial communities from Guaymas Basin, Gulf of California to study Microbial Dark Matter (Phase II) - Marker... ... | reverse complement strand
GTCTGTCAAAGCGAAGTCCGGTGCTTTTTCGTATTGCTGGTTGTTCTGGCTGTTTTGGTTGTTCTGCTGTTGCGTGTTGGTTGCCGGCTGAGTTGTTGACCAGACGGCGTAGACGCCTACTATTAGGAGAAGAAACATGGTCAATACGAGCAGTTTTCCCTTTGGAAAGCCACCTTCCCTCTTTTTGGGGGCTTTTAGGCGCTGGATGCGTTGAGCTTCCAGTGCTTTTTGATGTTTCAATGCTATGCGGCGTTGTTTCTCCTTCCAGCTCTCCTTCTTCCTTTTTTTCTTTGTCATTTTCCGTTCCTTATGTTACGCTATAGGCTGGGATGATTTTATACGTTGTGTTCATTTAAGTTTTATGGGATATATCACAAAATTTATATGCAACCCTTTTCAGAAGATAATGTGAAATATCACGAAATAGAGGTGAACAAAATGGCTTGGGGTTGGAGAGGAAGAGGTTGGGGACCATGGCCGGGAAGAGGGCCGTTCAGCTACTTGCCGCCGTGGCAGAGGCCAGGCTGGCTGTTCGGAGGATTCGGAAGAGGCTGGTGGCGCTGGGGATTCGGCTATCCCTACTATAACCCGTGGGTATGCGCCCGTTTCCCGTGGCTGCCTAGATGGTGGTGGGCAAATCCAGCCTACGCCTATGGCTACGCCGCCTACCCGTGGATGGGCTACGGCTATGGCTACGGTTACGGATACCCCATAACGCCATACACTTGGTACCCGTACGCATACTGGTGAATACGATAAAAGGTGAAAAACATGAGTCAACCTAGAAGATATTGGCGAAGAGGAAGACGCTACTGGAACTATCCGCCGCCCTACCCGATGCCCTACGGCTACGGCTATCCACCGCCAGCGCCAACACAAACGCAACAACCATACGGATACCCACCGGGGTATCCTCCGCCCGGTCCGTGGGGACCGCCGACGCCGGAACAAGAACTCGAAGAACTCGAAGCATACAAACGCGAGTTGGAAGCCGAAAGGCAGGACATCGAAGAGGAAATCAAAGAAATCGAGGCTCGAATCAACGAGCTTCGAAGCATGCTTGAAAGCCGAGGGCAACAACCGCCGCAGCCTTAAACGCGACGCTTTTTTAAACAGTTTCCCCTTTTTTAGTTTAAATCGAATACAAAAACGTTAGGAAGAATATGAGTTGGGAAAGAAAAGTTTGAAAATAGCCGTTGCAACTGTTGGGAACCGAGGCTTAGAAGATGAGGCTTCCCCTTATTTTGGGAAAACGAAAACCTTCACCATAGTGACGGTTACCAACGGCGAAATAGAAGACGTAAAAATCCTACAAAACCCCGCTGCAACCTACGAACAGGGAGCCGGACCCGTAGCGGTTCAGCTCCTAGCCAAAGAAGGGGTCAATCTAGCTGTAGGAGGAGAAATAGGTCCTGGAGCGTCTACGCTTCTAGACCAGCACAAGATAAGACACATAACCGCAAAACCTCACACAAAAGTGTCAGAAATAGTTAAAAAGCTGTTAAAAGAAGGAGTAACGTCTACGTAAATAAGGAGGAAAACTAGAATCTTGAGAAACATGGAAAACTCGTTTTCAGCTTCAGGGTACGGCCGAGGCTCCGGATACGGTCGTAGAAGAGGTGGCATGCCGCCGGGAGCGCCGCCTATGCCTTATCCACCTCAGCCGATGCAGCCGCCGAAGATTCCCACGGGAACTTTCAAAGTAGCCATCGCCTGCGAAGGAAACGGCGGACTCGACGACGTAGTGTCGCCGAGATTTGGAAGATGCCCAGCGTTCACCATAGTTACAATCGAAAACAGAGCTGTTAAAAACGTGGAGGTCATGCCTAACCAAGCTGTCTATGCTGCTCGAGGCGCCGGCATTGCGGCGGTTCAAGCCTTAGCCAGCAGAGGCGTCAACATTATAGCGGCTGGACGTTTCGGACCTTGGGCTTCATCTGCTTCGGCGCAGTTTGGAATCCAGCTGCTGATTGTTCCGCCGGGTATGCGTGTCAGAGACGCAATTAACGCGCATATTTTGGCAAGGCGTTAAAGCTTGAAAGAAATACTCGTTGCCAGCGGGAAAGGTGGAGTTGGAAAAACAACAGTTGCTGCTTCCTTAGCAGTTTTCCTATCTGACAGAGGGTTCAAACTCGTCACGGTAGACGCGGATGTAGATGCTCCAAACCTTTCGATAACCCTAGGCGGGGGAAAAACAAAAGCGCTACATGAGATTACCATCTCACACAAAGCGGTGATAAACCCCGAAAAATGCAGCAACTGCGGAAAATGCGTAGAAACATGCCAGTTTGGAGCCGTAGCCCGGCTTGAAAAAAGCGAACCGCCGGTTATTGCCGAAATTCTATGTGAGGGATGCGGAGCATGCGTGGTTGCGTGTCCGGAAAAAGCCATACGCCTAGAGGAAAGGAGGACGGGAGAACTTCGAGTTGAAGAAACGAAGTATGGTTTCCCGCTGGTTACGGGGAAACTCGTGTTAGGTGAACACAATTCCGGACACCTAGTGACCTCAGCGAAGAAGTTTGGGCGTTTGGAAGCTGAAAAATCCGGAGCCAGCCTACTAGTGGTTGATGGAGCGCCTGGAATAGGCTGTCCAGTCATAGCTTCTGTAGCCGGCGCAGACTATGTCCTAGCGGTTACTGAGCCAACCCCTGCAGCAAAAAGGGACCTGGAAAGGCTGATACACGTGGTTAAACATTTCGGTGTGCCGTGTGGAATGGTAATTAACCGCGCTGACCTGTCTCCGAAATACCGAAAGGAAATTAGGGAGAAGATAAGCCGAAAGTTAGCCATACCAGTTCTAGGTGAAATTCCCATAGACTACGAGGTTCTGAAGGCTTTGAATAGCATGACGCCCATAATCAGGTTTAACCCCGAAGCCAAAGCGTCGAAGGCTCTCAAAGCAATATTCAAGGAAGTCGCTGAAACAGTTTTGGAAGGAAAGGCTCATGCGTGAGAATGAAGCACGTTTCCTTAACGTTAAACCTGTTGACGTTCCCGTGTTAGCTGTCACTGGAGGCAAGGGAGGAACGGGAAAAACCACCGTAGCGGTGAACCTAGCTGCCGCCTTGAGCATGAAAGGTCTTTCCGTTCTGCTCGTTGATGCCGATGTGGACTGTCCCAACGTCGCTGTGCTTCTAGGAATCGAGCTTAAAAACGGAGAGGAAATCCGCTTCTTCAAACCCGAGATAGACGAGGAAAAATGCGTCAGATGTGGAAAATGCGCTGAGGTTTGCCTCGAACACGCGTTGGTTCACGCGAAAGACGCTGTTCCAGCTTTTTTCGAAGAGTTGTGCAGCGGATGTGGAGCCTGCCGCCTTGTCTGTCCGGTTGACGCGATAAAAGAGGGCTACAAGGTTTTAGGTAAAATATTCAGTTCTAAGACTGGAAGCCTAGAAGTTGTCACCGGAGAGCTTAGGCTTACAGAAGCGAGGTCTCCGCTCGTGGTTAAAGCTACTAAAGACTATGCTTATAAGATGGCTATGCATGGCGGCTACGACCTAATAATCGTGGACACGGCGCCGGGGATTCACAGCTCCGTTGTCCGAGCGCTTCAAGGCGCAGACTTCGCTTTAGCGGTTACCGAACCGTCGCATCTTGGCGCCCACGACTTGGAACGGATTCTTCAGCTCGGAAAAGAAATACGCATAAGCTTAGCCGTTGTTTTGAACCGCGCGGACATCCCGAGCGGAATAAAAAGCCGTATTTACGGTCTATGCGACAGTTACGGCGTAGAAATCGTTTCAGAAATCCCTTTTGATGAGGAACTGTTGAAGGCTTACGTTAACAGGGTTCCCGTGGTGCAGTATAATTTGAAATGTCCAAGCGCCCAAGCCTTATCTACGCTCGCAGACTACGTTTCAAGGAGGCTTGGTTAGAACGAACTCTTTAAATACCTCTACTTATTTTTGGAATATTTCCCAAAATTATAGCGAGGTAATGATAGATGGCTGAAAAACCGTTTAAACGGATAGTTATCCCTGTTTTGAATGATGCTGGAATGAACTCGCAGGTGTCTGAGCATTTCGGAAGAGCACCATACTTCGCGGTTGTGGACATAAACCGTGAAGGAACGGTTGCTAAGTTTCAAATGGTGCCTAACCGAAGCGAACACTTCGGCGGTTTTGGAAAGCCTCCGGAAAAAATCATGGAACTAAATCCTGACGCCGTTGTCACCTACGGAATGGGACCGAGAGCGTTAAGCATGTTTCAGAGTTTCAGAATCGCCGTTCTAAAAACGGTTGCAAGCACTGTAGGCGAAGTTGTTGAGGCATATAAACGGAACGAGCTTGAAGAGTTAACCGAAGGATGCCGTGAGGCTAGACACCTGTGAAAGCCCAAATGGACGAGGAAAGGCGAAAACGGCTAATTGAAGAGCAAAAGAAGCTCAAAGACCGCATGAGCAAGGTAAAGCATAAAATCGCAGTTATCAGCGGAAAAGGCGGCGTTGGAAAAAGCGTTGTAACCGCGAATCTAGCCATAGCCTTGGCAGCAAAAGGCTACAAGGTGGGGGTTCTAGACGCTGACATACATGGACCTTGCATCCCGAAAATGCTTGGGCTTCACGGTCAACAGCTCAAGGTTGGTCCGCCGGGCATTTTTCCAGCTTTCGGTCCTTTAGGCGTAAAAGTGGTTTCCATGGACTTTCTGCTTCCCAGCGAAGAAGCGCCGGTTATCTGGCGTGGTCCGCTTAAAATGACTGCTATCCGGCAGTTTCTAGCAGATATTGTTTGGGGCGAGCTTGATTTTCTTCTGATTGACTTGCCTCCCGGCACCGGCGACGAGGCTTTAAGCGTTGTTCAATTGTTGCCCGAGATGGACGGTGTTGTCATTGTGACTATTCCTTCAGAGGTTTCGCAGATAGTTGTTAAGAAAGCCGTTGTCTTCGCTCAGAAGTTGAATGTTCCGGTCATCGGCATCGTTGAGAATATGAGCGGCTTTGTCTGTCCTAAATGTGGAACGCACGTGGACATTTTCAGAACCGGCGGGGGCGAGGCAATTGCTAAGGAGCTCTGGGTTCCCTTCCTCGGCAAAATTCCAGTTGACCCAAAAATCTGCGAATCCTCGGACAAGGGAATCCCCTTCATAACCGAATATGCGGATTCGCCTGCTGCCAAAGCTTTCGGGGAAATCGTGGACAAGATTTTGAAGTTCCTAGACAAAGAAAAATAAAGGGGTTATGCGCCGGGCTTTTTCTTCACTAGCACGGCGACTATTATTGCGATTACGGCTGCTAGTGCAGCTAGAGCGGCTGCTGCTATGCTAAACCAGTAAGTATTCTGCGTTGTTGTGTCCATTCCGCCTACTAGTGCTTCTACGTCGTCTACGCTTGCCTTGACCGTTCCTAGGTCTGTTTCAATCGTTGCGACTCCATCATCTATGCTTGTTACCTTCGCGTTTATGTTTGAAACATCTGTTTTTATTGTGCCGAGGTCCGTTTGTATGGTGGCAACTCCATCATCTATGCTTGTTACCTTAGCATCTATTTCTGTTAGGTTTGCTTTTATGGTGCCTAGATCTGGAATAATTATGGTTGCTATGTTGTCTTTGATTTCGGTTATGTAGGCGTTTTGGGCGGTGAGGGTTGGGCTTATTACGAAGCTTGCTGTTGCGTGTCCGGTTGCGGTTGTCATTCCGGTTCTGAAGCTTGCCTTAACCGAAAGCGTGTATGTGCCGGTAGGTGCGTTTGCTGGGATGGTGTAGGTGATTCTGTATAAGCCTATGGTTATCACTTCAACATTCGGCAGTAAATCGACGTGTTGGGTTCCATTTTCGTAGTACAGCGTTGCGTCCCATATGGAAGCGTTTATAGCGTTTCCATGCAGCGAAGTTTTAACGTAGAATTCAGCTATCTCACCGCGGAAGTGAACAGTGCCCACATTAACTTCCATGTTCAGTTCTTCGTAAGGCGCCAAGTACAACAGGAAATTCTCAAGAATTACGCTAGTAGGACGGCCGTACTCATGAGTGACACCGTATGCAAATTCCAAAGTCTGGGTGGAGGCTATTATAGTACCATTACCGTAGGAAACTTCGATACACACCGGGTAGGAAGGGGCGCTCTCTAAGTTTAAGATTTCAATGTACTCTGGTGGGTAAGGTGAAATGAAATATCCGTGAGCGGATGACGACCAACCATCAAGTTCACTATCGGTGATGTTGTTTGGCATCCGCACGATGGGGTGACTTGGCAATTCGATGTGAATATTGTTTCTAGATACATGGGTATAATTTATTCCTCCAGGAAGTAACTCCACCCAACTTCCACCGTTCCAGCCAAGGTCCGCCGCATGAATTTCTAGTACGCCACCCTTTTCCACGTATTCTTCAAACCAAGCTCTCGAAACATTTACAGCGTCGTAAAACTCTTGCGGCTGGTCTGAGGCGATTACCACTTTTGCGTATTTTGATAAGTCTACGTTCCCTATGTCGGTCGAATTATAAAGGTCGTAGGGTATTCCATATCGCTTTAACACTATCTCATTTGCGGGATAGCCCCAAGGGTCTGCATCTTTGAATAAGGCTACTCCGAAGCCATACCTATCAACTGGTGCGACTACTGCAGCGTTTGCTAGGGTAGTTATTGTTGCTAGACAAAAAAAGCCTATGATGACCAGTGTAGCAATTTTAAGCGAATTTTTCCGCATTTATTTAATCCCTCTTCTTAACGTTTACGAAACCAGATATTATAGCGTTTCAGTTAAATAACTTACTGTTTCTCTTCGCACGACAAACACTTGTCAGCTGAGTTTCCTTGAAGACTCCCATAGAAACTGGAAATAGTCTCTTGCGAAGCGTACTAAGCCTTTATGATTCGCCCATATTACGAGGCTGGGTTTCTCTTCGCCAAGCAACAGTAAGACTTCCTTGCTGTCTATGATTATTCCGCCGCCGAACATCTGCTCACGTAGCCTAACTTGGGCTCCAGCTAGGCTTAATGCGTTTAAGGCTTTCCACTCCTCGGGTTTCCCATCAACCATTATCGATACGTGCACTCGGCTTTTCTCCAGCGCCTTTAAAAACGGATACGCTTGCTTAACTAGGTTTTTTGCGAAGGCGGGCACCGCGACCATCAGTTCCATTTTCGCCTTGCTTACGACTTCTTCGATTTTGCTGATTATGGCTTTTTCTCCTCGAAGTATCCATATGTCCGGTTTTTCCTGAAGTCCCTTCTTCTCGAAAAGCGGCTGCAGCTCCCTTTGAATGGTTTCTTCCCAAGTTCTGATTTTCTCTTCCATTTCCAGTTTAACGGTTGACAAGGCTTCCATTGGCGGTTTAGCGTAGTACCGTGTTGGTCTTGATTCAACGGTTTCTATCCATCCTTTTCTTTCGAGGGAGTTTAATATTTGGTAGATTTTTGAGAATGGAAGGTTGGCGTATCGGCTGACTTCCTTCGCTGTTAGTCCGCCCCATTCAATTAGCGTAGCGTAGGCTTGAATCTCCGAGCTTGTTAAACCAGCCTCAACCAAGGCTTTTCTAACGTTTTCGCTGAGCACGTTCTCACCATTCACCGTATGAAAAGTTTGAAAACATTATTAAACCAAACGGTCCAAAACCCTAAACATGCAAGTCCTAAAACAAACCAAAAGCCTATGCCCCGAATGCCTAAAAGTAATAGACGCCACGGTCTACGAGGAAGACGGCAAAGTATACATGCGAAAAACATGTCCGGAACACGGCGAATTCCAAGATTTGTACTGGTCCGACTACGAGCAGTACGTGCGAGTTGAAAAGTTTAGATACGTCGGCGACGGCTTGAACAACCCTCGAACCGAAACTGTGAACGGTTGTCCCTACGACTGCGGCATATGCCCCAATCACAAGTCGCACACGGTTTTAGGCATAATTGACGTAACCAACCGGTGTAACCTCCGCTGCCCCGTCTGCTTCGCCAACGCAGCAGCAGCTGGATACGTCTACGAGCCGACCAAGGAGCAGATTCGCGGTATGCTGGAGAATCTTCGGAGAAATGACCCGGTTCCAGCAACGGCTTTGCAGTTTTCCGGTGGAGAACCTACCATACGCGAGGATTTGTTCGAACTTATTCGAATGGCGAAGGAGCTGGGATTCCGCCACGTAGAGGTTAATACGAACGGGCTTCGATTAGCCGAAAGCGTCGAATACTGCAAAGGCTTGCGTGAAGCTGGAATGAGCACGGTTTACCTGCAGTTCGACGGATTAACACCAGAAGTGTACAAGTTCACTCGGGGAAGAGACCTTTTAGACGTGAAGATGCGAGCTATTGAAAACCTCCGCAAAGCAGGAGTGAAAAGCATAGTGCTCGTTGTGACACTTATCAAAGGCGTGAACGACAACCAGCTGGGAGACATCATACGGTTCGCCGTCAAAAACTTCGACGTAGTGCGATGCATAAACGTTCAACCCGTAAGCATCTGCGGACGCATACCCCAAGAAGAACGCGAAAAAATGCGGATAACAATAACCGACTTCATGCGATTATGCGAAGAACAAACCAACGGCAAAATACGGATGAACGACTTCTACCCAGTCCCAACAGTCGTGCCAATTTCAAAAGCCGTAGGCGCATTAAAAGGCAAACGCTACGTTGAGTTCACAGCTCACCCCCACTGCGGAATGGCAACATACCTCTTCGTTGAAAACGGCGACATCGTGCCCATAACAAAATACGGAAACGTCGACAAGTTCATTGCAAGCATACAAAAAGTATACGAAGACGCAGCACAAGGGAAAACGAAAAAAGCGAAGTTCCGCCTTCTAGCGGCTCTGCGCCACATCAAATTCAGCTTTCTACGGAAATATGTTTGGCGCGTACTCCGCGAAGGAAGCTACGAAGCGCTCGGAGACCTCCAGCGTAAATCGATACTTTTATCCTCAATGCACTTCATGGACCCCTACAACTTCGACCTTCAAAGAGTGGAAAACTGCGTCATCCACTACGCGGTGCCCGACGGAAGGATAATTCCCTTCTGCACCATGAACTCCATTCACAGACCTAAAATAGAGAAGCAGTTCAGCATGTCAATCAAGGAGTGGCAGAAAAGACATAAAGTTGAAGTTTCGGCTTACGCCTAGGCGACGGAAAACCTATAAACTTCGAAGCTAACATGAGGAGATGCGGATGGAACCAGTATGGGCGGCAAAAAACGTTTAACGCTCAAACAGATGGAAAAGCAAAGCCGGAAACAGGCTAGACAGAAAAGAAGCGGAGCAAGCGACGCTACGGCGCCTAGGGATAAGAAGGCACCCGGAATCATTCCGCCGGACATCAAAGACCCAAAAGTAATCGAAGAAGTGAAGAAGATTAAGGTGCTGACTCCTTACGCTGTGGCTTCACGCTTTAACATACGGCTAAGCACAGCTCGAGACTTCCTGAAACAGCTTGAAGAAAAAGGCGTAATCAAGTTTGTTTCAAGAAGTCGAAACGTGAGAATATACACGCCGGCAGATTAGAAGTAGAAATGCCTCCTCAAACCGAGTTTCCGGAAAGAATCTACACGGTCAAAGAATGGATGGAAGCGAGAAAAAGCATATCGGAAGGCTACAAACACCGTCTGCGCATCAAAGGAAGCAGAGAGTTTAAGGAAAAAACCCGTGAAGCCTTAAGGTTTATCAAAGCAACTGGCTACTACGATTTTCTACGCACTTATATTCGGCAGATAATTGAAATAAACGGGCTAAGCCAACTTCGAGAATCAGAAGCCGCTGTTTGGTTAAACAGCTACTGCGTCAAAGATGCGGTAGACGCGGCTAGTTTCATAATACAGAAAGCGTGGCAGATGAAGGAGTATTTAGACGGAAAGCTCTACTACGACGGAAACGCGGAGCTTCGAGCCGTAGAGAAACGCGTCGAATTCCTAAACAAGCTTAAAAACAAAACTCGGGAAGAAAAAGTCAGGCAGCGATGCGAAGAACTCCTAAAACAGTGGAGCGAAAGCATCTACCTTTAGGCTCTTTCCACCCTAATTCTCGTTCCGCTCTTCACCTGTCGGAACAATTCAAGGTTTTCCGTGATTTTGCCAATTACGTTTACCGGGCTGTATGGCTGCGAGTCGCCGTAGAAAACGCATATGGCGCTTCCGAGAGGCCAGAAAGCGATTGTTCCTTTCTCCACTTTGGACTTTGCTTTTTCCTCGCCCATTTTGACTGGAACTTCGAAGTAGACTTCTTCCAGCCATAAGGCGGCTCTTCCCTCCACGGGTAGCTTCCGAACAATCATGTCAACGGTGCGGGGTGCGAGAAAACGGATGAACTCGCCTCTGGCTTCGCCTATGCCTTCCAACGTGAACTTAACCTTCAGCCGAGATATTTCCTTTTCCCCGTTCATAGTTTCCCCGCATTCTCCAAGAATTTCCTCAATATCTGCTCCAAATTCGGCGAAGTTAGCTCTTCAAGCTCGTATGTCACCCGCACAGCCGGCTTGTTTAAACGCAAAACTCTACGCAAATCTATCGGTGTTCCAATGACCACCACGTCGCATGGGACAGAATTAACAACCTTTTCCAGCTCTTCGATTTGTTCTTTTCCATAGCCAAGCGCTGGGAGAACGTTTTCCAAGTGGCTGTATTTCTTGAAAGCTTCAGCTATGGAGCCAACAGCGTAGGGGCGAGGGTCAACTATCTCCCGTGCGCCAAGCTTCCTAGAGGCTATTACTCCGGCTCCGTAAGGCATGTTACCGTGCGTTAACGTCGGGCCGTCCTCAACGACGAGGACACGTTTTTCTTTCACGAGTTCCGGGTTGTCCACGGTTATAGGCGACGCAGCCTCGATAACGGTTGCGTTAGGGTTCACCTCGCGAATGTTTCGTTTCACAGCTTCCAAGTTTTCCGGCGCGGCTGTTTTAACCTTGTTTATGACCACGACGTCAGCCATTCGAAGGTTTGTTTCTCCGGGGTGATAGCGAATTTCATGTCCGGGTCTATGCGGGTCAGCCACTACAATGTGTAGGTCTGGCTTGTAGAAGGGTATATCGTTGTTTCCACCGTCCCAAATGATGACGTCCGCCTCCTTCTCTGCTTCGCGTAGAATCTTTTCATAGTCAACTCCCGCGTAGACGATTATCCCGTTTCGAATGTGCGGCTCGTACTCCTCGCGCTCTTCAATGGTGCATTCATACTTGTCCAAATCGTCGAACGTGGCGAACCTCTGGCAGACCTGCTTCCTCAAGTCGCCGTAGGGCATTGGGTGCCTAATCACGACTACGCGGAGCCCCATGCCGCGTAGAATCTTAGCGACTCTACGCGAAGTCTGGCTTTTTCCACAACCGGTTCGCACTGCGCAAACAGCGATTACGGGAACTTCAGCTTTGAGCATGGTTGACTTTGGTCCCATAAGCCGGAAGTCAGCGCCGCTTGCTAGGGCAATAGAAGCTTTATGCATGACGTACTCGTGGGAAACGTCGCTGTAGGCGAAAACCACCTGGTCTACGTCGAACTTCCTAACCAGTTCGGGAAGCTCCTCTTCGGGATATATGGGTATGCCTTTCGGATATCTATCGCCGGCTAGCTCTGGCGGGTAGAGGCGTCCTTCTATTCCCGGAATC
>Ga0116200_10000751_pt1 | contig 11535 bp, 5 predicted proteins | sample Mar14436cmmetaG_FD_94478 | JGI IMG/M metagenome (GOLD analysis project Ga0116200, IMG submission 94478) | Marine hydrothermal vent microbial communities from Guaymas Basin, Gulf of California to study Microbial Dark Matter (Phase II) - Marker... ... | reverse complement strand
GAACGAGGTCGCCCGCCACCCCTACGTGCAGACTCATTACCCGCTGCTGGCGGAGGCGCCCAACTCTGTCGCCTCGTACCAGGTGCACAACCGGGCCACCGTGGGCGGCAACCTGTGCAATGCCTCGCCCGCCGCCGATACTGCGCCGGCCACGCTGGTGCTGGACGGGCGACTCGTACTTTACGGCCCCACGGGGGAACGGGAGGTGGCGGCCCCGGACTTCTTCGTCGGGCCAGGCCAGACCGCAGCCCAGGCGGGCGAGTTCCTGAAAGCGGTGCGCTTCCCGCCTCCGCCGGCCGGCAGCGCGGGGAGATACCTCAAACTGGGGCGCAATAAGGCCGGCGACCTGTCCATCGTCGGCGTAGCGGTATTCGGCTTCCCCGACAGGGCGACTCCTTCCGGTTACAATTTCCGCATCGGGCTGGCCTCGGTCGCCCCGGTGCCGATCCGCGCGTTGCAGGCCGAGGAGGTGCTGGCGGCCAATCCGCCGGGCGAGGAGACCTTCGCCATCGCCGCCGAAAAGGCGATGGAGGCCGCGACCCCCATTGACGATGTGCGCGCCAGTGCTGCTTACCGTAAGGCGATGGTGCGCGCCTTCACTCTGCGGGCGCTGCGGAGCGTGTGGGAACGGCTACGCAACACGTAACACGCAACACGTAACACGCAACACGTAACACGTGATGCGTATTGCGTATTGCGTGTCAGGAGGAGAGCATGGCAATTCATTCGATTATCGTAACCGTAAATGGGGCACAAGAACGTTTGGACGTTCCCTCAAGCATGACACTGCTGCAGATGCTGCGGGACAAATTGGGACTGACCGGCACCAAGAACGGCTGCTCGGCCGGGGAATGTGGCGCGTGCACTGTGCTGGTAGACGGCGAGCCGGTGAACTCGTGTCTGATGCTGGCCGTGGAGGCCGACGGTCGCCAGGTGACTACGGTCGAAGGGCTGGCCCACGACGGACGGTTGAGTACTTTGCAGGAAGCTTTTGTGGAACACAACGCCGTGCAATGCGGCTTCTGCACGCCGGGGATGTTGATCTCGGCGCACGCGCTGCTGGAGCGCGATCCCCATCCGACCGAGCAGGAGGTCCGGGAGGCTCTGATCGGGAATTTATGCCGCTGCACGGGCTATCTGCGCATCATCAAGGCCATTCAAGAGGCCGCGGAGAGAGGAGGCGCGTAAAATGGCCGAGTTCATTTCTGACCCCGTTGGCCAGAGCGTTCCTCGCGTGGATGCATACGACAAGATCACCGGGGCCGCTCTTTTTACCGATGACCTGCAATTCGGCCCTGGTCTGTACTATGGGCGATTGGTGCGCAGCCCCTATGCCCACGCGCTGATCAGAAGCATTGACGTCAGCAAGGCCCTGGAGATGCCCGGCGTTAAGGCGGTAGTCACCGGCGAGGACGTTCCCGCGCGCATTGGCTTATATCTCGTAGACCGGCCCATTTTTGCCAGGGACCGCGTGCGATACGTCGGCGACCCGGTAGCCGGGGTGATCGCCATCAGCGAGGACATCGCAGAGGAGGCCGCCCAACTCGTCGTCGTGGAGTACGAGGAATTGCCGGCGGTCTTCGACCCGGTGAAAGCAGCCCAGCCGGACGCCCCCCTGCTCCACCCTGACCTGGGGGAGTATAAAGTGGCCAATTTCATCTTCCCCGAACCGGGCACCAACATTTCAGAGCATTTCAAGCTGCGCAAAGGTGACGTCGAGTCCGCTTGGCCCAGGTGTGCGGCTATCGTCGAAGATGCCTTCCGCCTGCCCCACATCCAGCACGTGCCCCTCGAGCCCCACGTAGCGGTAGCGCTTTGGGAGCCGTCGGGACAGGCCACTCTGTGGACCAGTTCGCAGTCGCCTTTTGCCCAGCGTGACCTGATTGCCCAGAGTTTGGGTATCCCGCACGGCAACCTGCGCGTGGTATCCCCTTACGTCGGCGGCGGGTTTGGGGGCAAGGCCGGCGTCTCGATGGAGGTGTACGCGGTGGCCATGGCCAGGGTGGTCAAGGGGCATCCGGTCAAGCTGCGCATGACCCGCGAGGAAGAATTCATCGGTACGACGGTGCGCCAGGTGTTGGTAGCGCACACCAAAATTGGCTGTGACGCCGAGGGCAACCTGCTGGCGATGGAGACCGAGTACTACTTCGGCGGCGGGGCCTATAACGATTACGGGGTCAATATCGCCCGCGCCGCTGGCTACTCCTGCACCGGCCCCTACAACATCCCCAACGTCAAAGGCGATTCTTACTGCGTCTACACCAACATGCCCATCGGCAGCGCCATGCGCGGCTTCGGCATGCCCGAAATCCACTGGGGCATCGAGCAGATCATGGACCAGCTCGCCGAAAAGATCGGGATGGACCCCGCCGAGTTCCGGCGTCGCAACTGTGTCAAGACGGGCGATACCATTCTAACTGGGATGAAGATGCCGGCCATTGACTTGGTGGCCTGCATTGACAAAGTCACCGAGGCCATCAACTGGGGCAAAAAGGAGCAACCTTCTGCGCCGCACAAGAAGCGAGGCAAGGGCATCGCCATTATGTGGAAAGCACCGGCCATGCCCCCCAACCCCGGCAGTTCGGCCATCGTGCGCTTTAACGAGGATGCCACCATCAACGTCGAGATCGGGGCACAAGAACTAGGGCAAGGAGCTTTCACCGTTGCGGCTCAGATCGCAGCCCAGGCGTTGGGCGTACCCTACGAATGGGTGCGCGTCTCCGCTCCGGTGGACACCAGGTACAGCCCTTATGAATGGCAGACGGTGGCCAGCCGCATCACCTGGTCCATGGGTAACGCGGTCAAGGCCGCTGCCGATGATGCCCGGCAGCAAATTCTGGCCCTCGTCGCCGAACACTGGGACGAAGACCCTGACAACTTGGACATCAAGGATGGCGTGGTCATCTCGTACAAATCCGAACGCGAACAGCCGCTCAAAGGGATGGTCATCTATGGCCTGCCCAACGAGAACTTTGAAGGGTGGAAAGGCGGCCCCATCGTCGGGCATGGCAAATTTATGCCCACCTACGTCACCAATCTGGATCCCGAGACTGGTCAGGGCACCCGCGCCGTGGTGCACTACACCGTCGGCGCCCAGGCGGTAGACCTGGAGGTGGACACCGAGACCGGCCAGGTGGAGATCCTCAAAATCGCCAGCGCCTACGACGTGGGCAAGGCGATCAACCCTGACCTCGTCCTGGCGCAGATCGAGGGCGGCGCGGTGCACGGGATGAGCTCGGCTTTTGAAGCACTTAAGTTCGACGAGCGGGGCCGGCCCCTGAACCCCAGTCTGGTGGATTACCGCATCATGAGTGCCGTGGACGCGCCGCAGGAGATCCACGGCGACATCGTCGAAACGCCGCTGGAGGATGGGCCGTGGGGCGCGCGAGGCGTGGGCGAGCACGTGATGGTGCAGACCGCGCCAGCGATTGCCAATGCCATCAACGATGCTATCGGCATCCGCTTCAGCGATTTGCCGCTGTCGGCGGAGAAGATTTTCCTGGCATTACAGGAGTAGGGACACAGCGCGCCGTGTCCCTGTTTGACTCCAGAAAGAGAAAGCCGGCCAGGGCATCCGCGCCGGAGGTGGCGCCGTAGGCCAGCACTTCCTGGACGGCGGCGGGGAGCTCGTCTTCTGCTCCCCTTTCCAGCGCAGAGAGCAGACGATGCCAGGGGGCGCTCCATTCCCCCTGGGCCGCGGCCCGCAGAAATGCAGCGGAGAGAGTCGTGGTACGGGGGGCGGCCGCTTCGACCAGGGCACGGCAAAGCGAGCGAGGAGTGGGATGGGCCAACCACACCCAGAGCATCACGCCGGTGAGGAAATCATCGCCAGCAGGGGTGAGGCCGCTCCCCAGGCCCGCCAGTTGGGCCGCCCCCTCCTGTAATCGCGCGATGTCCCCCTCCCACCCCGCAATGTAGGACGAGATGGCATCTCGTCCTACGGCCAGTTCCAGGAGGCTGTTGGCGGGGGCATGGCGCAGGGCGGTGGTCCACAGCAGGGGCAGGCGGCTCACAATCGAGGCCCGCCGGGCGCGGAGCGCGCTCCAGTCCGGGCAGGGTTCCCACACCACTGCCCCTTCCAGGATAACCTCCAGCCCGCCGACCTGTAGACGTCCCCCGTTCAGCATCGCTGCCATGCCCGGTTCGACCGCCGCGAAGTCCCCTGGCTCCACCTCCACTACGACGTTTAGCGGCCCGTTGCCGATCTGCGGGGTCACCAGGGCCACCACGTCGCCACCGGGAGTCACCAGATCACAGGCGTGATCGAAGACGGCCAGGACGCGAGCGACGAACGGTCCCTGTTGCAGCCGCTCCCACACCGGCCGGCTGATCGAACTAGCCATAGCGCGAATCCTCACTGGCAAGTCCCCGCCTTTTTAAAGTCGCCCCCGTTCCCCTTGCTACTGCAGCGGCGCGAACTTCATCACCCGATGGCTGGCCGTGTCGGTGACGTAGATGTTGTCGTTGGCGTCAATGGCGATGCCGGTGGGCAGGCTAAAGGAGCGGTCGTCGAAGCCGTACTCACCGAGGGTGGCCAGGAATTCGCCGTCCGCCGTAAAAACGATCACCCGGTAGCCTTCCGGGTCGGTGACGTACACCCGGTCCCGGCTATCCACGGCCAGGTATGGCTTGTTGTTCACCCCCTGCCCAATCCAGCCGTGAACGCCCCACTGCTTCAAGAAGCGGAAGTCCCGGTCGAAAACTTGCACGCGCTGGTTCCAGGTGTCGGCCACGTATATGCGCCCCTCGGCATCCAGGGCCACCCCCACCGGCTCGTCCATTTTGCCCTCCAGCACGCCCAGCCCGCCGAATTGAGCGATGAACCGCCCATCGGAGTCAAACACCTGGACGCGCTTATTGCCCGTGTCGGTCACGTACACCTGGCCTGCCGTGTCCACGGCGATGCCCCGTGGCCCCCAGAATAAGCCCTCCGCGCCGGTGGCGACGGTCGTCTGGCCGTACTCACCCCACATTAGCAGGAAGTTGCCGTCGGCGTCGAATTTCTGGATGCGATGGTTCCAGGTATCGGCCACGTAGACGCTGCCATCTGGCCCCACGGCAATGCCCCACGGCTCCTGGAACTGGCCAACCGCGTTGCCCTGCCCACCCCACTGCTTGAGCAGAGTGCCGTCGGCGTCAAATTTCTGGATGCGGTGGTTGCCGGAGTCCGCCACGTACACCGTGCCGTCGGGGGCGACGGCGATGCCCCGTGGATCGCGGAACTGCCCCGGCTCGCTGCCCTCCGTGCCCCACACAACCACGGCCTGCGTCTCCACCTTCTTACCGGCGTAGGGATCCTCCGGCAGTTGCGCGGCGGCGGTCGGCCCTACCCCAAAATCCCACAACTGATTGGCCACGTCCTTGCGCACGTAGAAGGCGAAATCGTGAACCAGCGGCCACTCGGCCAGGCTTTGCTTGTACTTGCGGTAGAACAGAATGTTCCACCACTCTTTGCGCAATTCGGGTTTCCGCACGTGGTCGAGGATCACTTTTGGAGTGAGGGTGAAGTAATCCTGCAACGGCCACCAGATGAGATGCCCCTCGAAACGGTTGTAACGGTCTTTCAGGAAAGGCTCAGTTTTGGTCCATTCCTCCCGACCGACGATGACCACCGGCGCGTCCAGCGCTTCCTTGGTCGGGTTAGTACCGAAGAAGGCCCGGTTAGGGTAATCGCGCAGGTACCATTCAAAAGGCCAGGTGGCGTCCGACGAATAAGCGACCTTGATCGAGGTAGCGTCGCCCACCGTGCGCCGCGAGATTTCGGCGATCTCGTTCATCACCCGCTTGACGTCCGGCCCGCCGTGGGCGTAGACCAGCAGTTCCTTGGCCGTGTCGTAGTTGATGAAGCTGGCCATGTAACTGAAGCGCACGGTGAACAAGGAGAGCAGGACCAACGCTGTGGCGAAGGCCACCCGCAGACTGCCTTTCCGTCCCACCCGCCGCACGTAGTTCACCGCGATCACCAGCAGGGCAATCCCCACGGCCAGCGCCGCCAGCCATTGGGCCGTATCCCGCAGATCCCAGATGGACATCCCCTGGAAGGGAACCACGGCTACCAGGGTAACCACCGAGGAGAGAACCAGCACCATCAGCAGCGAGAGCACCAACCCGCCGTGGCGGACAATTCCCCGCCAATCCGCATCCTCCAGCAGATCGCCCACAAAGCGCGCGGTCAAGAGGATGAACGGCTGCGCCAGGTGAACGACCAGCCAGGGCATTTTCTCCCCCGCCCAACTGTATATCACCACCGACGAGATCGTCCAGTAGACAATGAAAGCCACGAAAAAGGGAGATCCGCCGGCCCACTTTTCCACCTCCTCGCTCTTTTCCACGGCCCTCTTCACCCGGCCGGTGACCAGGTAATAGAGCATCGCTCCCAGGCCAAAGAACAGGGGGGTGAACTCGTACATGGGCAGCAGGATGCCGTAGTAGAACCAGGGCTGCCCGCCACGCTTGACGTCCTGCTGGGCCAGCCAGTAGCGCACGGCGTACACTGTGCCTGTGTACAGGCCACCCGGGTTAGTCAGGAAGGTGGTGTACAACAGGGAGAAGATGATCGTTCCCAGGATCACACAAGCCACCAGCGGCCACGTCCGCAAGGTGCGCAGCGTGGATAGAAACGGCTTTCCCCGTCCGGAGATGAGGGGTACAGAGACCAGTGCCGCCAGGGAAACTCCCGCCGCCAGCACCAGGAGCGGGGCCACTCTTTGGGCGAAAGTCTTGCCGGCCGCGGCCGCCTCTGCCGGGACGGGAGCACGGCCCAGCACCCAGGCCAACCCCATCAACAACAAGGTGAGCGCTGTCAAAACCATATACAGCAAAGTAGACCTTCGCTCACCGATTATCTCCCGCAGGGCGACCAGGGCCAGGAAAGTGACCAAGATGAAACCGAAGATGTAGGACGTCTCTTTAGTGCACAGCGAAAGCACGGTGGCCACCGTGCCGACGTACAGCCAACGATTGCGCCGCTCGTCCATGAAACGGAACAGGGCAATGACCATCAGCATGGCCCACACGACCATGTAGATGTCGTTGCGGATGTAGCGCGAGTAGTACAGGATGGACGGGGAGACGAGGAACAACGCCGAGGCCACCAGCGCCCCCAACCGTCCCAGTTCCTTGCGCAGGAAAATGGGCAGCAGCACCAGCGCCACGCCGAAGATGGCGGGCATAATGCGCGCCGTGTAGTCGTTCACCCCGAACAGGAAGTAAATCAGCGCGTTGGCGTGAAACAGAAACGGCCCGTGCATCATCGGATTGTGGACGTAGCCCTCACCAGCGTAGAGCTTGTACGAGTACAGGGCGTGCAAGCTCTCGTCGTGGCTGATCGTTCGCGCCCCCAGGTCCCAGAAGCGGGTGATGATGGCCAGGAGGGCGATGACCGCGTAGGCAACGGTCTCCCAGTTCAGGTTGAACAGGGTATGTAAAGGGGTATCGAGTACATTTTCTTTGATTGATTTCGTCATCGGACGTTCACTCCTACAAATCGGCAAGTCTGCGAATCTGCGAATAGGCGAACGCTGCCTCCACTGTTCGCCGAAGGTCTCCCGGCCGAGGCGAAAAGGCTCGGTCAGGAGACCTTCGCCTATCGCAAGTGACTAACGACTAATACGGGGACTCGGCTCACTCCATGTCGCCGGAGCTGGCCTCGGTTTCCTCCGGTCTGGCGATGACCCACAGCACCACACGCCGCGCCTCGGGCCGGCTGGCGGCATGACGGAACATAATCCAGCGCAGCCCCTCGACGGCGGACACGTTCCCCAGCCGCCAGGTCTCCTGCACGATGAAGTCCTGGCCCGCGTATTGCTCGCCGACCACCGGCGCATCCTCTGCCGGAGAGAGGACGACCGGGCTGACCACCGATGGGTCGAGGCGGTCTACCACGTGGACGGCAGGCCAGTCGCGCAGATACCACAACAGCACCGGCCCTACCGCCCGATCTACCGTGACCTCCACTCCACGCGGGTCTCCGGTCTCGAACAGCGAGGCCCGCTCCATCGTTTTAAACAGATCGCGCAGGCCGGTGGTGCTGGGTGTGCCCACCAGGGGCTCACGGGGGTCCTCGCTGCGCGGGAAGGTCACGTGCAGCCCGGCGGCCACCACCGTCACAGCCAGGATCATCGCCAGGGCCAAACCCCCGGCGCGCAGGGTCTGTGCCGGGCCGAACCAGAAAAAGTAGAGCAGGGTCAGCACCACCATGAGGGCCAGGGCCAGCAGGCCGAGCACGAAGAAATCGTACTTCTGGGTGATGGCGTAGGCCGCCCATTCCAGATGGGAGTACACGGCCACCCCGCCGGCGACGGCCAGGAACAGTCCCTCACGATCCCAGGCAAACTCCTGGCGGGAACTATCCAGCAGACGGCCAATGGCCGCCGCAGCCAGCAGAGTCAGCGGCAAGACGAGCAACAGCACGTCGCTAGCCGTGCGTCCACCGGCCAGCAGGTAGATCACCAGAGCAAGGGCTATCCACCAGGTCAGGAAAGCGAGAAACATGTCCGACCGGCGGGCGACCAGGAAATAGCCCACTCCGCCTAGTCCAAGCACCAGCGCCAGCGGTTCGTAGAGGGAAAGGAGCTGGAGGTGGAAATACCAGGGTGTGCCATCCGCCGTCACAAAGGCCCGCAGCCAGGCGGGCAGCAGGTCCGCCGCCTGTCCCAGGCCGGGAAAATGCAAGAGAAAAGTGGTGGATAGCAGCACGAATCCTCCAGCGAGAATCACGACAGCAGTGCCGGTCACTGCCCCATCCTGGCGCAGAGCCTGCCACGCAGCCCGTATCCGTTCCCGCCAGAGGGAGGTGCCCCAGAACGCAGCCAAGAGGACGAAGCTGCCCGTCACCAGCAGGACGGTGTATCCTCCCGGCCCGGCGGTCAAGGCCACAGACAGACCGGCCGCCGCCAGATACAGGTGACCGGGCCGCCGCTCCTCCAGGTAATTGAACAGGCCCCCGGCCACGGCCAGCGCGCCAGCGGCCACGGCGATCCCGCCATCCACGAAACGGGAGAAGAAGAGCGCCGTTGGGGAAAGGGCCAGCAACGCCCCGGCGACCAACGCTCCCGTCCGGCCAAGCTGCCGCCGCAGGCTCACGGGCAGGATCACCAGGGCCAGCCCGCAGAGGACCGGTCCCAGGCGGGCGGCAACCTCGCTCCCGCCGAACAGGGCGAAAGCGAAGAAGTTGAGGGTGAACAGGAAAGGGCTGTTCACCGTCGCAGCCGCGCCCTCCCCTTGCAGGAAGTGCCAGGCAGACAACGCCTGTACTGCCTCGCTGTCCTGCATCAGACGCCAACCCAGGTTGTAGGCCCGCAGTCCGACCGCGACGATGACGATCGCCATCCACAGGGCCACTTCCACGGTAAGCCACGAGAACCGCCGGTCCGCCCGGCTCGTGGTTGTAGAGATAATCGGTGCTCTTTTAGCTTCGATCGTAGTCATCGGCAAGTTCCTCACGGATGGAAATTTTGCATAGATGGTAGACTCCCGACCCACCCCGACGCGGTTCGGGGGCGGACAGGCTATAAGTGAGCCTCGAGAATTTCAAGGCCTGCTCTTCAGATTTTGGCTACCTGTCCACCCTTGAACGCTCGCAGGGGGAAGCCTGTCCTCCCCCCGTTCCACGGGGGGAGCTAGAGGGGGGCGACTTTCTCTCCCCCCCTCAGTCCCCCCCGCGCGCTTCGCGCGCAGGGGGGAAGTTGGCTACCTGTCCGCCCTTGAACCCGATGCGGGGGAGGGAGCAGCAGGCGAGAGGAGAGGGTCAGGGAGTGAGAACCTGATAAATCGTCACCGCGCCCTGCTGAAAAACGACGTCCAGCAACGTGTCGAATTTCTCCAGCGACGCCGCGCTGTACTTTCCCCGCTCCAGCGGGCCAACGTAGACGTAGGTCACGTCGTATTTCTCCAGCAACTCCAAAGTGCGCTGCAAGTCCTGGCCGCTGTATATTTCGTCCACGTCCCTCTCGCGGCGTGCCGCCTCCTCACCGCTGCCCCGCCACTGGAGCTCGTGCCCGCTCCAGCCCAGGACGGTCGGCAGGCCGGTGCGGCTGGAGATGCGAGCGAAAGTGGTGAAGGAGCCACCCACAGCCTCCACGATCACCGGATTTCCCGCGCCGTGAGCGTTCAACCATTGGATGGCCGCGTACTCATCGGGCTCGTGGCGGCGCACGTAGGCCAGGCCGTCCAGCGTGGGCTGACCCTTGAAGCCACCGGCTCTGCTGTAGCCCGCCGTCATGGTGTAGACCAGGCTGGCCGCCAGCAGCAGTACACATCCCACCCCGAAGACGTACCGCTCCCCTCTTGGACGGCGTTCGCCCCAGTTCTCCAGCACGTACCACACGCCGTAGGCACTGGCCAGCCCCAACAACACCCATGCCTGGTAATAGAACTTGAAAATGGTGTTCATCCGCGTGCCAAAGGTATCGCGCAGATACACGAACTCCACCACGAAGGTCAGCAGTAATCCGGTGCCGATCATGATCAGAGCGAATAAGTTGCTGGACGACGGTCGCCGGTCATCGGACTCCCCCGGGCTCAGGATGCGCAGGGCGAGGAAAATCACCAGGGCAATTGTGGCCGAGAGCATCAGGAACAGCCAGGGATCGGCCAGGCGGAGGGAAACCGACTTAGCCAGCAGGCTGCTCAAGGTTTGTGCGCCGAGAACCGTGCGCACCGGCTCGCTGTTGAGCACCCCCTGCACGTACTGTCGCCCCCTGGCCGTGAGCACCAGCGGCGCGATGGAGATGACCAGCAAAAATGGAAAACTCGTCGCCACCACTGCCCACAGGGGCAGGCCCTGCCGCAGAAGCGCGTTGCCATCCAGCCGGCCAGTTCGCCACAAGTCACTCGCCAGCGCGACGAGGAAAGCCAAAACCACGAAGATGAACATCCCGAACATGAGCAGGTACTGGTGCAGGCGAGTGACGTTGAACAGGTTGGGCAGCAGGCCGCCCGCCTGCGAGCGGAACGTCACCCAGAAAGGTGCGTACAGCAGCAGGCCCAGCCCGAAGAGGACAATCGCGCAGGTAATCACCTCGCGCACCCAGTCCTGGGAGAGCCGCCCCTGATGCCGGTAGCGGTTCACCGCGTAGGCCACCAGAACCACGAACAGGTAGATGGGAAAATCCCAGGTGTTGAGAAATCCCAGCCCGCCCAGGCAGACCGCGTACAGGACGTAATCCACCCAATCCAGAGCACGCCGGCTACGTAACAGGTTAAACGCCAGAGCCAGACACAGGAGCACGAAGGGCAGGGCCAGGACGTGGGGGTGCATGTCCCCCAGGATGAAGCTGAAAAAGGGGAACTCGTCAATCACTTCCTGGCTGATGCCCAGCAGGGTCTTGTCGTGGATCACGCGCGAGGCCCGCCACCACCACCAGCCGCCACCCATGTCGAACCAGCGGCCGGTGACCTGTCCCCTGGCCACCAGCTCTTTGACGTCAAGCCACTTCCAGAAGGTCGCTGAGCCCAGCCCCTTGGAGTAGAGCACCGCGAAGAGGCCCTCCAGGTTGCCGATCAGGGCGTCGAACACCCCGCCCAGCACCCCAT